>Ga0073936_10000719_pt1 | contig 51732 bp, 46 predicted proteins | sample AliMusrvi5mmetaG_FD_87041 | JGI IMG/M metagenome (GOLD analysis project Ga0073936, IMG submission 87041) | Freshwater lake bacterial and archeal communities from Alinen Mustajarvi, Finland, to study Microbial Dark Matter (Phase II) - Alinen... | ecosystem: Environmental > Aquatic > Freshwater >...
CGCCCCCGATGAGCAGGTCATACTCCCGGCCAAACTCCGCACGCACGACCGCGAGCGCGGCTAGCATCGCTTCGACGTTCTCAGGTTTGGAAAAGTCGGCAGCAGGTTCGTTACGGAACTCCCAGAGCCGAACGGGCATCAGCCCTCCACCATCTTGCGGCCCCGCTCAATCATGTCGGCGGCGTCGTCGGCCATTTTGCGGCCTCTGTCGAACAGCTCTTTGCCCTTTTCGAGCAGATCGTGGCTGGATTCGCTAAGCGCGTCCGTGCCCTGTTCTACCTGCCTGCGGATCTGGCGGCGAGTTACGCGGCCCGACGCGGGAGCAAAAAGTAGAGCCAGGGTCGCGCCAACTGCGGTGCCGGCGATGAACCAAGTGGCCTTGCTGGTGTAGTCTTCGGAGTACATAGTTAAGAGTGAGCCTCCCATAACCTATTCTAGCCGAGGTGCCCATGGGTCCGACCGAAGATGCTGAATTAGTTCCGGTGATGGATCATGGAATCCCGCTCGGAGTGCCGCTGGTCGTAGCAACCGGGCTCCAGAGCTTGCTTCGCGGATTCGGGATTGAAGCCGTAGTCTCCGGCTATCGGGCCGAACCCGTGTTGCCCTTCCGGCTGCTGGTTTCCTCAGCCGAAGTCGAAAGAGCCAGTCAGGTGATTGCAGAAGCGCTGTCCGGGGGCGCGGCGGCTGCCGATGAAGCTGAACTTGCGGGCGAGGCGGCTGGAGACATTCCACCTGATGGGATGAATCTGGGTTGGAAAGGGGTACTCTAAAGCGGAGGTCTAAATGATTCCATCCGATTCAGTCGATCTGGTGCCTGTCCTGCAAGCGGACGGAACACCGCTAGAGGTGACCGAAATGGAGGCCGCCTCCCTGCTGAGCCTTTTGGCCGCCAACGGAATCGAAGCCGTGATTGACGGCGCCGAGATGATGCCGAACTTGCCATATCGCATCCAGGTCCCATCGGACCAGGCCAAGCAGGCTGCGGAGATCATCGCAGAGGCCCGTGCGGCAGGCTCCGAAGGAGCGGAAGAAGCGGAGCGCGCGGGCGAGGTTTCGGGCGACGTAGCTCCCGCTGAGTGACAGCTTGCACAGCGATGCCGGGCGCCTGGCTCGAACTCAGCCTCGACCCGGGCGAACTTGCCGAGGTTTTAGTAGCCCTCCCATGCTGGCGGTAGTGAGAATCCGTCCGGGTGGCCTTCCACTTCGATCCACCGCTCACTGCTGCGAACGACTACCAGACCTTGCAAGTCGGTTCTCAGCACGACCGCGCGCCGCTGTTCCAGCGATTTAAGCGTGACCGGGTTGGGATGCCCGAAGTTGTTCTCGTACCCAGCGGAAATCATGGCCAGCGACGGCTTCAGCATATCCAGGAACCGCGGCAGGGACGAGTTCCTGCTCCCGTGATGAGCCACCTTCAGGATGTCCGCCTGACCAGCGTAGCCCGACTCCAGCATTAACGCCTCGGTGCGGCGGTCCATGTCCCCGGTTAACAGCAGCGAATGCCGCCCGTAGCTCGCGCGCACAACCAGAGACGCTTCGTTCTTGTCGCGAGGGCTGAGGTTCGGCGTTGGCGCAAACACCTCCCAGCGAACGCCACCGAACTGGATCACCTCGCCCCGGTGCAGGCTCCGCACCTTGCTCCCGGCTGCACGGGCCAGGCCGGCTATGCGGCGCCAGTCCTTATCGTCGACATCGAAGGCGCCCCAAACTTCGCTCGGGTGGAAGTTATTAAGCACTGCCTCGGCACCGCCCGCGTGGTCGGCGTGCGCATGGCTGATCATCAGCACATCGAGATTGCGCAACCCGCGGCGCCACAGGTACGGCGAGACGACGTCTTCCCCCGTATCGAAAGAGGAATCCCGGGGCTTGCGTTTGCGCCCGAACGTCTGGACGCCGCCAGTATCCACAAGCATGGCTCCGCCAGACGGCAAACCCAATAGGATGCTGTCCCCCTGGCCGACGTCGATCATGGCGATTTCAAGGGAACCGCTTTGAATCGAGGAGTGAAATGGATGGATGGCGATCACGATCAACACCGCCAGAGAGGCTAAGGCACTCGGAAGCGCCCAGCATGATTGCCTGCGCAGCCCTACACAGAAACACGTGAGAAGCAGGCAGAACAGCGCTAGCGAGGCGAGCGGTGGGTCCGGCACCCGCCAATTGGGCTCCCAGCGCGCATGTGTCGTAGCGGCCCACTGAGAGCCTTTCAGCATCCACAACGCGACGGTCGCCAGGAAGTGCCAGTTCGTTGCGACGGCCGCAAAGCCGAGCGGGATGGCCAGCGAGACGAGCGGGACAATGATGATGTTGGCCGTCAGGCCGGTGATGGAAAGGCGGTGGAAGTAGAGGATCATCGGCATAGCCAGCATCCACTGCACACACGCCGACAAGAGCATCAACTGGAGGCTAAACAGCAAAATTCCGCCACTCCACCGGGCGGCGCGGACAACCCAGGTCAAGGGCACTCGCGCCAGGGCCGAAATGGTCTCGGCAATCAGCAGCAATTCGGTCCGGATCGCCGCTACGCGCGGCTCCAACTTGGGCACCACTGCGGGGCGGGAGAGGCTGCGGAGCGCAGTGCGCCAGGGACGAAGCCAGCGTGAGTTCAGCGGTTCGTCAATTGCGCCCATCGCCGCGACCGAGAGGAATGTCAACTGGAAGCTGGCGTCAAACAACTCATCCGGCGCCACGACCACGAACCCGATCGCCACAGCCGCCAACAGGTTCAGCAGGCGCGGCGTACGGTAGAAGAACTTCGCGCCCACAAAAAGCGTGAAGCCCGCGGCCGCACGTAACACCGGAGCGCTGCCCCCCGCGGCCAGGGCATAGACCCATCCGACCAGGGCGGCGACAATAAGCAGCGGTCGCTCCCCGGATTTCGCGATTTTGAGCCAATAGAGCAGCAGTGCAGTGACGAAGGTGATCTGGCTACCCGAGATCACAAGGGCGTGATAGGTGCCGGTCCGGCGCCAATCTTGCGTCCAGACGTCCCGGATGCCAGAACCGTCGCCAAGCAATAGTCCGCGCATCATGCCGCGAGCATAGTCGTCGTTCGCGTACAGGCGGTCCAAAGCATCGAGCCCCGACTGTCGCAGGCGCCCCAGCGCCGCAGCCCACGCCGGACCGCACCGCCCAGGGATGACTGCATAAGTTGCCGCATTAGCGGAGACGGTCCAGAAGATGCTCTGCCGCGCCAGGTAGCTGGCAAAGTCGAACGAGCCGGGGTTGCGATACGAGCGCGGAGCGCGAACCTCCCCTTCCATAGAGACGTAAGTTCCGATCACCGGCAGGGGCGGCAGTGGACCATCTTCCTTAGACGTGACCGAAGCGTAGATTGCGGCTCCCGGTTGAAGGACCAGTTTCACGTGCAGCCGGCCGTCGCGGTAGACACCGTTTTCAATCACGCACCCTTGCACCCTCTGTACCGCTCCGAGAACTACGGGGGCTGGCTCGGGGGCATGGGCGGTTTGCAGACCCGCGTCCAAGGCGCCCAATGCGCACAGCGCGAACAGTACAGGGACTGGCCGGAAGAGCCTCGACGTCCAACGCCAGGTCAACCCCGCGAAGGCCAGGAAAGCCGCAGCTGCCAGCGCTGCCTCGCCGGGCGCAACGCCGCCGGCCCGGGCCGCCAGGATGCCGGTGGCCAAAGCGAAGAACGGCAGGATGAGTGGGTCGCGCATGGCCCGTAGCCAACTTAGTGGCTTGCTCGCGCTCAACTTCTCAACGGTGGGGGCTCAGATGGGGTCTACGCGCCGGCAGGACTATCGCGCGATAGGAGATCGAGCGACAATCAGACGGTTTAGACGAGATGAAGGATGCCTTGACGCTATCGGCGGCAGGTCCCTAAACTGGGGGTGGGCTACAATTAGGATCGCAGGGAGAACTCGGAGACGACATGAAGTACGTGATCATTGCCGCAGTCATTTTCCTCGTGTTTGGCGGCGGCAAGAAGCTGTCCGATGTGGGCAAAGGCCTGGGCGAAGGAATTCGCAACTTCAAAGACGTCTTCAAAAGCGACGAGACTCCCTCAAAGGGAGAGGCAGAGTCTGAAAAGAAGCCTTGACCAGACCGCCGAGTTTATTGACCGCAGCGCTCCCGCAAAATAGCAAAAGCCCCACAGCCTAGGCTGTGGGGCTTCGCTTTTCAACTCTCCGGTCCGAGACCCGTCTGCCGGACTTTAGGGCTTTGCCTTCTTGGCCGGGACGATGGCGTCTTTCACAGCCTTCGCGACGCGGAACTTCACTACCTTCTTGGCGGCAATCTTGATCTTCTCGCCGGTGGCCGGGTTACGACCGATGCGCGCCTTGCGTTCCTGGCGGACGAGCCGTCCGATTCCGGGCAGAACGAACACGCCGTTCTTCTTGGTCTCGCGGACTGCGATTTCCGCGTATTTCTCAACGAACGCCTTGGCCTGCTTCTTCGAAATCTCGACGGCCTCGGCGAGTTCAGTAACGAATTGGGTCTGGGTCAGCTTTTTGACTTCGGCCATATTCTCTCCTTGGATCTTTATCTTCCCCGCTTGGGCCCGGGGAAAAATCCAGCGGACTATGGAGCCGCCTGGATCTTGCCTTGCTTACGCTTCACAAACAAAAGCGAACGCTTTTGTTAGGAGCCCATTCGGTCTCAATCATAAGGGAAGCGCGAGTGCGATAGCAAGGTAAGAATGCTCCAGAACCCTTGATTTTCCTATGCTTTCTCGGGATACGTGCGAAAAACTGTCGATTTTACGGGCGTTTGGCCGACTTGGCCGGCGAAGAGCCGCCCGAACGCCCGTACTAAGGGCACTTTGAGGCAGGCCCGACAGGTCTTCATCAAACAAAAGAAGGCCCGCCGCGGTGTGCGGCGGGCCTTCTGCCTGACCTGACGGGGACTGTTTAGTAGTCCATGTCCGGGCCGTGGCCGCCAGGGCCACCGGGGCCGGCCGGTTGCTTCTTCTCGGGGATCTCGCAGATCATCGCTTCGGTGGTCAGCATGAGGCCGCTGACCGAGGCGGCGTTCTGGAGAGCGGTACGCGTGACCTTGGCCGGGTCGATGACGCCGGCTTCGACCAGATCCTGGTACTCGTCAGTCGCAGCGTTGAAGCCGAAGTTGACGTTTGCGTTTGAGGTGACCTTTTCGACGACAATGGCGCCTTCGTAGCCGGCATTGCCGATGATCTGGCGCAAGGGTTCCTGGCAGGCGCGGCGGATGATATTGATGCCGATCTGCTCGTCGCCCTCGCCCTTCATGCCGTCCAGGGCCTTGGCAGCGCGCACCAGCGCGACGCCGCCGCCGGGGACGATGCCTTCTTCAACGGCCGCGCGAGTGGCGTGGAGCGCGTCTTCGACACGGGCCTTCTTTTCCTTCATCTCGGTCTCGGTGGCGGCACCGACCTTGATGACCGCAACGCCGCCAGCCAGCTTCGCGAGGCGCTCCTGGAGCTTCTCGCGGTCGTAGTCGGAGGTGGTTTCGTCGATCTGGGTGCGGAGCTGCTTCACGCGGCCCTCAATCGCCTTGTGCTCGCCGGCGCCTTCCACGATCGTGGTGTTGTCCTTGTCGATCGTGATGCGCTTGGCTTTGCCGAGGTCCTCGACGCGAACGCCTTCCAGCTTGATCCCGGTCTCTTCCATGATGGCCTTGCCACCAGTGAGGATCGCGATGTCTTCAAGCATGGCCTTGCGGCGATCGCCGAAGCCGGGCGCCTTGACGGCGGCGACGTTCAACGTGCCGCGCAGCTTGTTGACCACGAGGGTGGCCAGCGCTTCGCCTTCCACTTCCTCGGCGATGATGACCAGCGGACGGCCAGAACGGGCGATCTGCTCGAGTACGGGCAGAAGGTCCTTCATGTTGCTGATCTTCTTCTCGTGGATCAGGATGTAGGGATCCTCGAGAACGGCTTCCATGCGGTCCGGATCGGTGACGAAGTAGGGCGAAAGGTAGCCGCGGTCGAACTGCATGCCCTCAACGAGCTGGAGCTCGGTGTGCATGGTCTTGGACTCTTCAACCGTGATGACACCGTCTTTGCCGACCTTCTGCATTGCTTCGGCGATGGTGGAGCCGATTTCGGTGTCGCCATTGGCGGAAATGGTTCCGACCTGTGCGATCTTGGCGTTGTTCTCTACCTTGGTGGAGAGCTTTCCGACTTCCTCGACCACAACGGCGACGGCCTTCTCGATGCCGCGCTTCAGAGCCATCGGGTTGGCGCCGGCCGCAACGGCCTTCACGCCTTCGCGGTAGATGCATTGGGCCAGGATGGTGGCGGTGGTGGTACCGTCGCCAGCGACGTCGGAGGTCTTCGAAGCAACCTCTTTTACCATCTGCGCGCCCATGTTCTCGAGGGGATCCTTCAACTCGATTTCCTTGGCGACGGTGACGCCGTCCTTGGTAATCGTGGGGCCGCCGAACTTCTTCTCGAGGACGACGTTACGGCCCTTGGGTCCTAGGGTGACCTTCACCGCATCGGCTAGCTGGTTCACTCCGCGCAGGATCGCCTGGCGGGAATTTTCGCTATAAACAATCTGTTTTGCTGCCATGTTTCAAACTCCTAATGTTGGACGGGGAGCACTCGTTCGCGAGCGCCCTACTTTGCGACTGCGACCGGATCGAGCACGCCGAGCACTTCGTCTTCACGAAGGATCAGGTACTCTTCGCCGTCAAGCTTGATCTCGCTGCCGCTGTATTTGCCGAAAAGGATCCGGTCGCCGACCTTCACGTCAAGGCTGACCACCGTCCCATCCTCCAGGCGCTTTCCACGGCCAACGGCCATGACTTCCGCTTCCTGGGGCTTCTCTTTCGCCGTGTCGGGGATGATGATCCCGTTTTGCACGCTTTCTTTCTGCTCAATCCGGCGCACAACGAGCCGGTCGTACAGGGGACGAATTTGCATAATTTTCAGAACCTCCGGTTGGTTTCGATCCTGGAACTCAATTAGGGATCCAGCCTGGCTGATTTGCCGTTTGCCAGAGCCTGGTCGGCCCGAAGGCCGGACACCAGAACCCGGTCTGGCCGCTAACCAGACACGCCTACTGTATTAGCACACTCTGGCGAGGAGTGACAATATCTCTCTGCAAACATTTAAAAACAAAGGAAATATTTCTGTTGACTGGAAACGCGTCGGGCATCTCGCAACACTCGGCGCGAGGCGCATGGAAGAAAATATGAGTATTGTTCGCTAAAGATTCGACGGGCCAGTGCCGTGTGGCACGCAATGGCGATGCTATTCTGAAATCATGTTCCGGCGAGCCCGCTGGTTTCTGCTGCTCGCCATCCTGATCCTCAGCGTCGCGGTGGCGGCAATCTTCCTGCTGCGGCGTCAGGAACTCACTCGCCGCCGTCCCCAATCATCTCCACCCTTACCTGCCAACACCAGCGCTACCGCCGACATGTGGGAATGGGAGATTCGCCAGAACGATGTGCAAGTGCGCTTGCGCGCCCGCAGCTTCCGGCAGATCCACGAACCGTCCACGGTGCTTCTGAACGGGGTGCAGTTGGAGATCCGCAATACCACGGCAGGCACTTACGACCTGATCAACAGCGCTGCGGCCATCTTCGACCCGGCCAGCGGCCAGCTCTTCGCCGACGGAGCTGTGGAGATCCGGATGCGCTTGCCAATTGCCGGCGGCGACCCCCCGAAGAAGATGATCATCCACAGCTCCGGCGTAAACTACGACTCGAAATCGCAGAAGGCTTGGACCGAGCGGCACGCCACGTTTGAATTCGACGGGGGCGAGGGCGAGGGCGTCGGGGCGAGCTACGATCCGGGCGTCCACGCAATCCAGTTGGACACCGCGGTGAAGATGCACTGGAAGGGCAGGGGCGGCGGAGCGCCAATGGACCTCGACGCCGCGCACGCGACATACCGCGAGCAGGACCAACGAGTTCAACTCCGGGGGCCCGTGAAACTGAAGCGCGGAACCCTGAGCGTCGACGGCGGAGACACGCTTGTTGAGTTGGCCGAAGGCAAGATCGAGACCGTGGAGACCAGTCCCGCGCAAGGGACTGATGAGTTGCCAAAGCGTCGAGTCGATTTCGGGGCCCAGCATTTGAAGATCTGGTTCGACGACAACGACCTCATTCACAGAATGGAAGGGGTGGATGCGGCTCGCCTGGTGTCCAAAGACGCTAGCGGGGAGACGGTGATGACCGGCCAGCGGCTCGACCTGGATTTCGTCGCAGCGCAGCGTGAGAGCCAGTTGAGTCACGCATTGGCGACCGGCCAGGGCCGCATCGAATCGCATCCGGCGCTGCACCCTCAGACGGTGGACGATGACGCCGGCAAAGCCCCAGGCAAAGCGGGCGGACGAGACAAGCCTTCGTCGCAGCAGGGCCCCAAGATCCTGACCAGCGAGAAGCTTGAGCTGAACATGAAACCAGGCGGTCAGGAAATCGACGAGGCCCGCACTCTGACTCCTGGCCGGCTTGAGTTTCTCCCGGCTAAGCCGGGTGACCGTAAGCGCCAATTGGATGCCGAACGGATGACCGTATGGTACGGAAAGCAGAATATAATCCGCGATTTTCGAGCCAGCAAGGCGGTCACGAAGACCGAAACACCGGCCAAGCCGGTGCGCGGCGCCCAACCCAAGCCCCCGACCATCACACTGACCCGTAGCGATGAACTGGAGGCGCATTTCGATGCGCGCGGCCAGGTGACGGCGCTGGATCAAAGCGGAGGTTTTGAGTACGAGGAAGAGACAAGGCGAGCCAAGTCCGATACGGCGCAGATGGACGAGACCAACGGCGTAATCCTGCTGCGTGGCCGGGCCCGGGCCTGGGACGAGGCCGGATCGACGGATGCGGACGAGATCCGGATCGACCAGAAGTCGGGAACCACCTTCGCAAAAGGCAAGGTCGCCTCAACGCATCTGCCCGATCACAAAGATCCCAAGGATCTGAAGGCAACTAAGACCGCTAAAGACCCAGCCGATGGCGGCCTCATCGGAGGGGATCAGCCCTTGATGGCCCGCGCCGCGGAGATGACCAGTTGGGACCGGAACCACAAGCTCCGTTACACAGGTGATGCTGTGCTCTGGCAGGGCTCCACGCGCATCCAGGGACGGGAGGTCTTCATCGACCGGGAGGCTCAAAGGCTGGAAGCGCGCGGGGACGTGGTTACCCGCGTCGCCGATTCAAATTCGTCCGGAAGCCCCGATGCCGGCGCACCGGCGCAGACGGGGCAGGCCCAGGGCCAGCAAAAGAAGGCGGCCGCAGGCGGCACGGCGCGCGGCTTCTCAGTAGTCTCAGCGCCCGAGTTCACCTACGAAGGGAAGCTCAAGCAGGGCTTCTATCGTGACAATGTCCACTTGGAGCGTGCCGGACTGGACGTTCGCTCGCGCTATCTGAAGACCTTCTTCGAAGAGGTCCCGAAGCACGGCGGAGGGGCAGAAACACAACTGGAACACCTGGAGGCGGATGGGGCAGTGGAAATTCTGCAGAAGCCACCGGGCCGCGTCCGGCGCGGGCGTAGCGAACACGCCGAGTACTATCTGGGAGAAGAGCGGATGGTGCTGGCGGGCGGGCAGCCCGAAGCCAGCGACTCACAACGCGGCATAACCCGAGGACCGAAGATCACTTGGTTCTCGCGGGAAGACCGGATGCTGGTCGAGACCGCGGAAACCAAGGATCGCGTGTTGAGCAAGTCGGTCAAGGAGCCGAAGAAGTAGGAGTCCCGGGACGAAAAAAGAGGGCGGGCGCGGCGGTGCCCGCCCCGGGAGTTGCCTTCTGGCGAAGACCACGAAGCACTGAATGTGCTCCCGCATCAGGACGGGGGCGAACCGCCCACGATGCACCTTCCGGATCCCGGCCAGGGTGAGACCACAGGCGTAGTCAGAGCCGGTTACCAGACGAGGTTCCGCTGAAGCGCACCTACCCCAGTCACGGATGGCAAACCGCACGGCACCCGAGTCCCCCAATTGGACGGGGCAATAGGAACTCGAGGCCGCTCAGTTCTCCGCAACTTCGTCCCTTACTGTATTCGGGGAAGCGGGCGAAATGCGCGTCTGCTGGTAAAGGGCTGATAGTGGGAAGAAAAATATAGGATCGTCAAAAATCTCGACACTTGGGGGCGACCGTCGAGAATTGAGGATAATCGTTGACGTGGGTGCACACTCCAGCCGGGAGCCCGGCAACGTCCCGGTTCCGCGCGGCAGCCTGAGGGCCGCCGAGTTATCGAAATCCTACCAGGGCCGGCGGGTAGTAGACGGGGTTTCTGTTTCGGTCCAGACCGGTGAGGTCGTGGGCCTGTTAGGGCCGAACGGGGCAGGCAAAACCACGTCCTTCTACATCATTGTCGGGTTGATCACGCCCGACGCCGGACGCGTGTTCCTGGATGACCGGGATATCACAAACCTCGCCATGTACGAGCGCGCTCGAGTCGGCATCAGCTACCTCCCGCAGGAGGCTTCGGTCTTCCGCAAGCTCTCCGTGGAAGACAACCTGATGGCGATTCTGGAGACGCTGTCGTTGAACGGGCGTCAGCGCCGGGAACGCCTGGAAATGCTCCTGGAGCAGATGGGCCTCGAAAAGGTCCGCAAGAACAAAGGCTACATGCTCTCTGGTGGAGAGCGCCGCAGGGTCGAGATTGCGCGTTCACTCGTAATCCGGCCCCAATTCCTCCTTCTGGACGAGCCGTTCTCGGGGATAGACCCGATCCAGGTGCTTGAACTGCAGAAAATCATCGCCAACCTCAAACTGGGCGGCATAGGCATCCTGATCACGGATCACAACGTGCGGGAAACGCTGGCCGTGACGGACCGGGCCTATATCATCAACAACGGCCGGATCTTCCGCGCCGGCACTCCCGAACAGCTCGCTCTTGATGCGGAAGTCCGGAAAGTGTACCTTGGCGAGGGGTTCAGTTTCGGGCGCTAAGCCGGTGTCCGGCGAAAGGGCCGCCGTTAAACCTTTGATAGTGAAGCTCTTCTAGGCGCTTGAATCCGGCCGACGAGTGGTATCATTGACCACAGGATGAACCCGATCTCGCACAAACTGCAGATCGTTCTCAGGCAAAAGCAGATCCTGACCCCTGCCCTCATGCAGATGGTCCGGATACTCCAGCTCAATCGCCTGGAGTTGAAGGACATGATTGCCGAGGAGATCGCGCAGAACCCGCTACTTGAAGAGGTGGGCGAGGGCGGCGATGAGCTGACCCCCGCCGAACTCCAGGTGCTTCTGGAAACCCAGGATCGCGACCCCAATCAGGTGGACAACGAGCTCCTGAAGCTGACGAAGGACGCGCTTCAATCCGCCTACGAAACCGAAACAGACCCCGTTGAGCAGGCCGGCGCCAGCGCCGAGGCCGAGGTAGCCGCGATTGAACCCGTGGCTGACGCTGCACCAGGAGTTGAGGACGCGTTCGGCCAGGTCGATCTGGACGATTTCTTCCGCGATTTCAATGAGCCGGGTTTCCGCAGCCAGGCGGCCGACGATTCCGACAAGCCGGGTTTCGAGTTCTTCCTGTCTTCACCGGTAACGCTGACCTCGCACCTGATGAGCCAGTTGGCCATGATCGTGTTGCCCCCGGCGGTGCGGGATGCTGCAGACTCCATCATCGGGAATCTGGAGGATACCGGATACCTCTCCACGCCGATTGAGGAAATCGCCTCCCGGGATGGGTTGGCAGTGGGCGATCTGGAGGCCGCGCTGAAAGCGGTCCAAACGTGCGACCCTGCCGGCGTCGGAGCACGGTCTTTGCAGGAGTGTCTGCTGCTGCAACTGGAGAGCCGCAATGCAAAGGGCGGCGTGGCCTGGCAGATCGTCGAGAACCATCTCAAGCTCGTCGAATCCCGGAGCGTCAAGGAGTTGGCAAAACTCCTAGGACGTCCCCAGGAACACATCCAGATCGCACTGGAAGTCATCCGGAAGCTGGACCCGAAGCCGGGGCTGCGGTATTCCGGTCCGGGCGCGCGGGAAGTGGAGCCAGACGTCGAGATCTTCAAGGACGGCGATGTGTGGGTAGTCCAACTCTCCGACGAGGACGTCCCCCAATTGCGGCTGAACGGCAGCTATCGCCGCATGCTCGAGCCCGACAACAGTTCAGATAAGACGACGCGCAACTACGTTCGGGAGCGATTCAATTCGGCGCTCCAGCTCATTCGAAACATCGAGCAGCGGCGTCAGACGATCTTGCGAGTCTGCCAGGCCATCGTTCGACGGCAAGTCGAATTCCTGGAGCAGGGCGCCGACGCCTTGCGCCCGCTGATGATCAAGGAAGTCGCGGAAGAGGTGGGCGTCCACCCCTCCACGGTGAGCCGCGCGGTGTCGAGCAAGTATGTTCACACACCGCAAGGCGTGTTTGAGCTGCGGTATTTCTTCTCCGAGGCCGTGCAAGGGCCCTCTGGGGGTGGAATCCCGCTGCAGACTTTGAAGCGCATGGTCAAGAAGATGATTGACGAAGAAGACTCCGCAAAGCCCTTAACCGACGATCATATCGCCGCGCGTCTGAAGGAACTGGGCATCGACGTCACACGACGCACCGTCGCCAAGTACCGCGAGGACCTGCGGATCCCTTCCACACATCATCGCCGCGTGCGGAATTAAACGCTGGACAGACCGATTTGTCCGGTGTAATCGAGGAGAAAGGCACTCCATGAGAATCACCTTCACAGGAAAACAGGAGAAGTTGGCGCCAACCCAGGAGCGCAAGCTCGCAACCGCGTTCGCGCGGCTGTCGAAGCTCATCGAGCGCAATGGGGAGAAGGCCGCCCAGGTCGCTTTGTCCTCACAACGCCATCGACAAATGGCGGAAGTCCGCGTGAATTTCTACGATCAGACCATGATCGGTGAAGGCGCGGGTGTAGACCAGTTTACGGCGCTGATGGAAGCCGTGGAGAACGTCGAGCGACAGGCGCTGAAGAGCCGCGAGAAATGGCGCGACTCAAAGCGTGAAACGCCTACGCGCAAGGCACGCACTACCGGCGTGACCATAGCCGACGCGAGTCCGGCGCCAGCCAAAGCGGCTAAGGCCGCCAAGACGGCCAAGGCTCCGGCGAAAAAGCAGAAGGGCAAAGCGGCGTCGAAACCTGCCCAGGTCGTTCAGGCCTCCCGCGACGGCGGCAAGCCGATGACGGTGGACGAGGCGATGATGGCGCTCGAGGGCGGCCAGGACTACATCGCTTATCGGGACTCGGAAACCGATCGGGTGCGCGTGCTGATCCGCCGCCGCGACGGCAAAATCGATCTGGTGGAAGCGTGAGACGCTAGCGCATGGCAAAACGGCGGCGAGCCCCGGTTCCGATTGAAGAGACGGCGGCCAAGGGGCTTGGTGCGCGGCCCGAGCTTTTCATCATCACGGGAGTCAGCGGCTCCGGCAAGGGCACCGTACTGAAAACGCTGGAGGATCTGGGTTACTACGCCGTGGACAACCTCCCCATGGCGTTGCTTGAGACGTTCGCCCGGCTCGTGACCGAATCGGCCACCATCCGGCGCGCAGCCATCGTCGTTGACATCCGGGAAGGCGACCTGATCAGCAAGTTTCCGGAGATCTACGCCCGCTTGCGCCTGACTCTGCGGACCTGCCTGCTGTTTCTGGACGCCGACGACGAGGCTCTGGTACGGCGCTTCAGCGAGACGCGCCGTCCTCACCCGCTAGGGGCAGGCAGCGTGCTCTCGAACGTCCAGGCTGAACGGAAGCAGCTTGAGGCCATCCGCGACATGGCCGATCAGGTGATCGTCACCTCGGACTTAAGCTCGCCGCAGTTGCGCAAGATGATCGGGGAGGCGTTCTCGGCCACCAGCGACGCCTCACTCCGTATCGCCGTGGTGAGCTTCGGATTCCGGCACGGCGTCCCGCCCGAGAGCGACCTTGTCTGGGACGTTCGCTTCCTGCCCAATCCGAACTATGTGCCGGAGTTCAAGCCGCTTTCGGGCAAGAACGCCCGGGTCGCCCGCTACATTCGAGGGTTTGCCCAGACGGGCGAATTCCTGAAGCTCACCGAGGAAATGCTCGATTTCCTCCTGCCACACTACGTGGCGGAGGGCAAGGCGTATCTCACCATCGCATTCGGGTGTACCGGCGGGCGGCACCGGTCCGTCATGATGGCGGAGGAAATCGCCCACTATCTGCAAGATGCCGGCTACCCGGTGCGCATTTCGCATCGCGACATCGACAAGGAACCGAAATCGAAGTAGAGCAGGGCGCAAGGTCAGCCCGCTGAACCAGTGCCGTCCGCCATTGTGGAGGTCCATCCGGCTGGGCGTCGCATCCATTTGAAACAGCACTGTTAGAATCAAGTTAGAGACGTCTGGGTTCATGATTACTACGAGCAGTCTGGTTGACGAGATCCTCGAATTAAAGCGCGAACGAGGCGCGATGCTGCTCGCGCACCATTATCAGGAAAGCGAGATCCAGGAAGTCGCCGACGCCATTGGGGACAGTCTCGAGCTGGCCCGCAGGGCGCAGAGCTTCGACGGTCAGGTGATCGCCTTTTGCGGCGTCTGGTTCATGGCCGAGACGGCGAAACTGCTGAATCCGTCCAAGGTGGTCGTAGTCCCCGATCGCGACGCAGGCTGCAGTCTGGTGGACGCCTGCCCGGTGGACCAACTGCGCGCCTGGAAAGCCCGTAACCCAGGCCACGTGGTGGTCAGCTACATCAACACCAGCATCGAAGTGAAGGCCGAGAGCGATATCATCTGCACGTCCCGCAACGCCGTGGACGTGGTGAATTCGATTCCCGCCGGGCAGCCCATTCTGTTTCTACCCGACCTCAACCTAGGCAACTACGTGAAGCAGCAGACGGGGCGCGAGAACATGAAGATCTGGCAGGGGGCCTGCATCGTTCACGCCACGTTCCCGGCGCGCAGAGTGCTCAGTGCCCGCAGCGAGTACCCCAATGCGCTGGTCGCATCGCACCCCGAGTGCCCGGCTGAAGTGCTGCGGATGTCGGACTTTATCGGATCGACTTCGGCGATTATCGACTGGTGCGTCAAGCATTCCGCCTCGGAATTCATCGTGATGACCGAAAGCGGGGTGCGCCACTCGCTCGAAAAGCTCGCACCCGCCAAGCAGTTCCACTTCGTGGCCAACGAGAACTGCAACTGCAGCGAGTGTCCCTACATGAAGCGCAATACGCTTGAGAAGCTGCGCGACGCGCTATTGAATCTCGATCCCCGCGTGGAACTCTCCGCGGAGATCCTGGAACGGGCCCGCCTCCCGGTCGAACGGATGCTGGCGCTGCGTTAGGCGGGAGGCACACGCGCGATGAGCATGCCCGCCGCTCTGCCAGGTGCTTTGATCGACACATTCGGGAGAGTCCACGATAGCCTGCGCATCAGCGTTACGGATCGCTGCAATATCCGCTGTTCCTACTGCATGCCTGAGACGGGCGCCCCATTTCGCCCGCACTCCGAGATCCTCACCTACGAGGAGATCGAACGCTTCGTGCGCATCGCGGTCTCGCTCGGCGTGACGAAGGTACGCATCACGGGCGGCGAACCGTTGGTGAGAAAAGACCTCCCCGCGCTGGTCGCCATGTTGCGCCGGATCGACGGGTTGAGCGAGATGGCGCTGACCACCAACGGCGTGCTGCTGAAGCAGCAGGCGACTGCCCTGCACGCGGCGGGACTGCGGCGGTTGAACGTGCATCTCGATACGCTGGACCGCGAACGCTTCCTGCATATCGCGCGGCGCGACGATCTTGGCAACGTGCTGGACGGGCTGGCAGCGGCCAGGGAAGCCGGCTTCGATCCGATCAAAATAAATGCCGTGGCGCTGAAAGGGCTAACCGAGCCCGACATCGTGCCGCTGGCGCTGTTTGGGCGAAAGCACGACTTTGAGGTGCGCTTCATCGAGTTCATGCCGCTCGACGGTCAACATCTTTGGGATCGCTCCAAGGTCCTGACGATGGACGAGATCCTGGCCGTGCTGGAGCGCGAGGTCGGCCCGCTGGAGGCGATTCCGGACGCCGACCCTCGAGCGCCGGCGCTCGAATACCGCTACCAGGACGGCGGCGGACGTGTCGGTTTCATCGCCTCGGTCAGCCGGCCCTTCTGCCTCAATTGCAACCGCATCCGCCTCACCTCCGATGGCAGAATTCGCTACTGCCTGTTCGCCATGGAAGAGACGGACGTGAGAGAGTTGCTGCGGAACGGGTCGCCCGACAGCGAAGTGGCTCAGACGATCGCCTCCACCGTGCGCGGCAAATGGCTGGGACACGAAATCGCGAGTGCCGGCTTCGTCGCCCCTCCGCGCCCGATGTACTCTATCGGCGGATAGGGCCAGGCAATATGGAATTCGACGAGCCCGTTTCGATTCCTATCACCGGCGAATTCGACCTGCATACTTTTGCCCCACGCGACGTCAAAGCCGCCGTCGAGGCTTACCTGGAACAAGCATCCGCGATAGGATTAAAGGCGCTGCGGATCGTCCACGGCAAAGGCATCGGCGTACAGCGGGAAATCGTCAGGTCGGTTCTTTCGCACTCGCCCCTGGTCGCTGGTTTCAGGACCGCGCCGGAAGACGCCGGAGGATGGGGCGCGACGCTCGTCGACCTGAAGTAAGTGGCTCTCAGTTCTCGCGGCACGCCAGTTTAAGGTACAGTAGCCGGACGTAATCGGGACCGGCAATTCAGCAGGGAGAGGTCATGTCAAGCGGATTATCGCGTAGGTATTTTTTCTTTAGCTCGGCTGCCGCGCTGGCGGCTTCGAAGCTGGAAGCCAAGAGCACGCCGTCTCTCAAGCGGCTCGGTTACAAGTCGCCGAACGAGAAGTTGAACATCGCAGCCATCGGCGCCGGCGGCAAAGGGCACAGCGACATCACCGGCTGCGCGACCGAGAATATCGTTGCTTTTGCGGACCCAGACTGGAAGTCCGCGGCCAAGACTTTCACGGAGTTCCCGAACGCGAAGCAGTACAAAGACTACCGCCAGATGCTCGATAAAGAGCGCAACAACATCGACGCGGTGATTGTCGCCACGCCCGACCATACGCATGCCCCGGCGGCCATGTGGGCGATGGAGCGCGGGAAACACGTTTACTGCCAGAAGCCGCTGACACATACGGTCTTCGAAGCCCGTATGCTGGCCGATGCCGCGCGCAAGTACGGCGTGGCGACCCAGATGGGCAACCAGGGCCACTCCGGCGAGGGCACGCGCAAACTGTGCGAAATGATCTGGAACGGCGACATTGGCGCGGTGAAGGAAGTTCATGCCTGGACCAACCGGCCGATCTGGCCGCAGGGTATCGACCACCCGCTGCCCGAAGAGCCGGTGCCGCCGACGATGGATTGGGATGTCTGGCTCGGCACAGCAGCCACGCGCCCCTACAACAAGGAATATTGCCCGTTCAATTGGCGCGGCTGGTACGACTTTGGCTGCGGCGCGCTCGGCGATATGGCCTGCCACATCCTCGACTCGGTGAACTGGTCATTGCTGCTGGACGCGCCCATCAGCGTGGAGTGCATCAAAATCGAGGGCAAGAACCCGTACACGTTTCCGACCAAGTCGATCGTGAAGTTTGAGTTCGCCGCGCGCGGCAACATGCCGCCGGTGAACGTGTTCTGGTACGAAGGCGGGCTGAAACCACCGGTGCCGGAAGGCTTGCCGGCGGACGTCAAGCTCGGCGACATCGGCGATCCGAGCAATGGCAGCCTGTTCATCGGCGACAGGGGCTTCATCACGACCGGCACCTACGGCGACGGGACGCGTTTGGTGCCCGACGACAAGATGAAGGACTACAAGTTCCCGCAGAAGTTGCTGACCCGTTCGCCGGGCCACTACCGCGACTGGATTCGCGCCTGCAAGGGCGGCGATCCGGCTTGCTCGAACTTCAGTTACTCCGGTCCGTTCACCGAGTGGGTGGCGCTGGGTGTGATCGCACAGCGCAGCGAAGGCAAGTTGCAGTGGGATTCGGCCAAACTGAAGATCACCAACAACAGCGAAGCCAACAAGTTCGTCAAGCCCTACGTGCGGAAGGGCTGGAAGTATTAACTACCGTACTACCCCGCAGCAGAGTGTTGACCAGGTCCTGAGTCGCAGCAACCGCGTTTGAACACCGTGTTTGCAATTCCAGCTACGTGTGCGCGACGCGGTTTGGCGGAATTGGGCGGAATCCTAAACGGTAAGGACTTACGGTTTTCGAAATTAGCCCGTTTAGAATCAATAGCTTGGAAGTCAAAACCGTAAAGTGTTACGGTTTGGGCTTTTGAGGCGATTGAAGCGACGCCGCTATTCGCTTCATTCTGGCCCCTTCTAAGTCACTCCGCTGCAGGCCAAGTGGCCGACGGCCCCATTCAGCCTGCCTCCGTCATCGGCTTGTAGTCCCCGTGGCGTATCCTCCATAGTGAGATGCGCGCCCCTTTGTGTGTCAGACTTGCCGCCGTTGCTGCAATCGCCGTCATGACCCTCACTTCCCAAACGCACATTCTTGTCCACGGTCACCGCGGAGCGCGCGCGTTGCGGCCCGAGAACACGCTTCCCGCGTTCGAGTACGCCATCGGCCAGGGCGTCGACGTGCTCGAACTCGACATGGCCGTTACGCGAGACAACGTCGTCGTGATATCGCACGATCCGCACATGAACAGGTCGATCTGCCAGGGGCCGGAAGGCGGCGAGACTGCGATCCACAAGCTCACATTCCTCCAGGTCCGGCAGTGGGACTGTGGGGCACTCCAGCACCCGTCTTTCCCGAAGCAGCAACCCGTGCCCGGAACGAAAATGCCCACGCTCGAGGAGGTCTTCGACTTCGCCGCGGCGAGCCTCGTTCAATTCAATATCGAAACGAAAATCGATCCTCAAACTCCGGATCTGGCGCCGGACCCTGCCACTTTCGCCAAACTGGTTGTGGACCTGGTTCGCAAGCATGGGATGGAGCGGCGGGTCATCGTGCAGAGCTTCGACTTTCGCACGCTGAAAGAGGTGCGCAAGCTCGCTCCGAAACTCCGCCTGTCGGCGCTGTACAGCGGCCCGCCCAAATCGTTTGTCGCGATTGCCCAGGAGGCCGGGAGCGAAGGGAAGGCCGTGGAAATCGTCTCTCCCCAGTTCACCCTGGCGACGAATGAAGCGGTGCAGGCGGCGCACAGGGCGGGCATTCAGGTTGTCCCTTGGACCGCCAATAGTCCCGGGCAATGGCGCATGCTTGTCAATGCACAAGTGGACGCCATAATTAGTGACGATCCTGCGGAATTGATCGTTTGGCTGAAAGCTGCTGGACTAAGATAGTCATTCAATACACTAGCAACCAAACGGCGTCACCGTGCGTCTAATCGAGTTCCATTCCCGCTTGCATTCCCACTCAACATCCATTATTTCAGCGCTATAGCCCAATAGAACTATTTGCAATTTCGCAACCGTTTTCTCGCCTCCTGCGTACTTATAGGCAGCTAGCTAAAAATAGCAGAGAGGCAGGTAAGACAATGAGAAAACTTATGAATCGGAGTGTTCTAGGAGTGGTGTTCGGAGCGCTGTTAGTAGTGCGAGGCTTGCCGGCGAAGGATGTTTCGCTCGACGACAAAGTGCGGCATGAACTCAACATGCTGCCCTACTACGGCGTCTTCGATGCCATCGCCTACGAGGTAAATGGCAACGAGGTAACGCTCAGCGGCGCAGTGCATTACCCTGTGTTAGCTGCCGATGCCGTGAATGTCGTCAAAGGTATACCGGGCGTTACCAGCGTCTCGAATCAGATCGAAGTGCTGCCACTTTCGCGCTTCGATGACCAGATCAGGTTGGCAGCCTGGAAGACCGTGTATTCGTGGCCCACGATGTCGCGAGTAGCGTCCATGCCCCTCCCGCCGGTGCGGATCCTCGTGAAAAACGGAGATATCACGCTGGTTGGCAGCGTGCCGACGCAGGCCGACAAGGACGCTCTGAACATTCGTGTCAACGAGATTCCGAATGTGTTCTCGGTGAAGAATGAACTCGTTGTGAGCAAGAGCTAGGCAACTCAACCCTTGGCGCGCGGCGGCCGGCTCCGCTGCGCGCCTAACCCGTCGAAGAACGGGAGAGCCGCTTCAAGGCGGTCAAAAGAATTGAACCGGTGACGGCTTAGCTGACCACGCGTCACGGACTCCCTCAATACTCGCCGCACCTTGCACTTTGCCGCCTTCGGGAAACGGACCGGTTCCCGAAGGCGGCTCTTTTTCGCGCACCCAACAGAATCGCCAAACTGCCGCTCGGGTAGTGTCCGGACACGTGGAGAATTCCTGACGCCGGGGTGGCCGGATTCAGTAAAATCGGTGGTTCGCCAATGCTTCTCTACGCTCTTACCATTTTCCTGAGCGCGTTCCTGCTCTTCCAGGTTCAGCCCATGATCGCCAAGATGATTCTGCCGTGGTTTGGCGGAGGCGCGGCCGTCTGGGCAGCCTGCTTACTCTTCTTCCAATGCACCCTGTTGCTGGGCTACGGCTATTCGCACGGCATCGTGCGGCGGCTTAAGCTCAAGCAGCAGTGGATCCTGCACTCGGTCCTGATGGGCGCATGTCTGTTCCTTCTGCCCATCGTCCCCAGTGCCGCGTGGAAACCCGTCGGCTCGGCCGCCCCGGTCTGGCACATCGTCGGACTGCTCGGCGTGACGGTCGGCCTGCCCTATTTCCTGCTTTCCACCACCGGACCGCTGGTCCAGGCGTGGTTCGTCCAGGCCAGACCGGGCGCGAGTCCGTACCGTTTGTACGCGCTCTCGAATCTTGGCTCCATGCTCGCGCTGCTCAGCTACCCGGTACTGATCGAGCCGCTGCTCACGCTGCGGCATCAGGCAGTGATGTGGTCCGCCGGATTCGCTGCGTTTACGCTGCTGTGCAACTGGACGGGTTGGAAGAGCGTGACTGCCGCCGCCCCTGCGAACCAGCCGGCGCGGGCTGACGCGGAGGATGAACCTGCCGGCGATCCACCCACCTGGACTCTCCGCCTGTTCTGGGTTGCTCTGGCCGCCTGCCCGTCCACGCTGCTGCTCGCGCTCACCGGTCATATGACCATGGATCTGGCGCCGATGCCGTTTCTGTGGGTGCTGCCGCTGGCGATTTACCTGCTCAGTTTCATCCTTTGCTTCGACGCCTCGCGCTGGTATCTCCGCAAGACTTTCCTGGTGTTGCTGCCCGTCGCGCTGGCCGCAACCGCGTGGCTGATGGACAAATCGCCCGCCGACTTGCCCAATGTGTTCCTGCCCATAGTGGCGTTCTCGGCGGCTTTTTTCGTATGCTGCATGGTCTGCCACGGCGAACTGGCGAGGCTGAAGCCGCACCCGCGCTACCTGACCGGCTACTTTCTGATGCTCGCGGTAGGCGGTGCCATCGGCGGCATTTTCGTGGCCCTGATCTCACCCGCAATCTTCAACTCTTATTACGAATTCCCCATCTCCATCGGCCTTTGCGGCTTGCTGGCCGTCGCGGTTTTGTTCCGCGAGAAAGCCTGGGCCTTCCGGCGCGACCTGCTCGGCTGGCCCGCCATCGTCATCTTCACACTCACTGCTTTGCTGGTCGGCTACCTGGGACGCATGATGCGCGACAGCGTGAAGGACAGCCTGTTCGCGGGACGCAATTTCTATGGCGGCCTGAAGGTGCAGCAGTACGGCAAGTACTACGACTGGGAAGGCTACCGCAGCCTGGTCCACGGCTCCATCAACCACGGCGAACAGTACACGCACCCGGCTCGCCGTAAAATGCCAGTGACTTACTACTGCGCGGACACCGGCATCGGGCGCTACATGGCCGCGCGCGTCATCGGCTCCCCACAGCGGGTGGCGTTGATCGGCCTGGGGACCGGCACGCTGGCGGCGTACGCGCGCCCCGGCGATTTCTACCGCTATTACGAGATCAACCCGATGGTGCCGATCATCGCCAACACCTTCTTCACTTATCTAAAGGACGCCGATGCGCAGGTGGACATCCGCATGGGCGACGCGCGCCTTTCGCTTGAGCGCCAGGAACCTCAGAACTACGACCTGATCGCCGTCGATGCGTTTTCCAGCGACTCGATCCCGGTCCACCTCCTGACACGCGAGGCACTGCAACTCTACTTCAGGCACCTGACTCCGCAGGGCGTGCTGGCCGTGCACATTTCCAACCGCTACATCAACCTGGAGCCGGTCCTTGAGCGGGGCGCCGTCGCGCTCGGCAAGACCGCGCGCGTTTTTGAAACGGACGACAACGACGACCAGACCTGCTACGGGACCACCTGGGTGTTGCTGGCGTCGGATCAGGCGATCTTTCAACAGCAGGAGTTGAAAACCGGGAAGCCGCCAGCACCGGCTCCTTGGCTCAAGGTCTGGAGCGACGATTTCTCGAACGTCTACAAGCTGCTGCGAATCCGCCGCGATTGACGCGAGGCGGTGCCGGGTGCTTAAGCGGAGTCCTGCGCCAACGCTCTCTTCAGCGCCGAGGCAACTTCGCCGGGGTGAAACGGCTTGCTGACAAAGCCGTCCATCCCGGCTTGCGCGCAGGCGTTTCTGGTCTCGAGTTCGACGCTCGCCGTCAGCGCCACGATTGGCGTGGCCACTCCGAGTTTTCGAATCTCCCGTGTTGCCTGCAGCCCGTCTACACCTGGCATGTGCAGGTCCATCAGGATCACGTCGTACTGTGCGCCTTGAACGGCTGCGATGGCCGCACGTCCGTCACCGGCGATTTCGACCTGACAACCCAACTTCTCCAGCACGCTCTGCCCCACGCGCTGGTTGACCTTGTTGTCTTCAGCCAGCAGCACGCGCCATGCGGGTAGCCGCTCCCAGGTCGCTCCGCTAGCGCTTGAAGTGGCATTCGCGCTAGCCCCATCCGCACAGACAAACGGCACTTCGAGCGTGAACACCGTCCCCTGATTCGGGACGGACTCCACCCGGATCGAGCCTCCCATCATTTCCAGCAGGCGCCGGGAAATTGCCAGACCGAGACCTGTGCCTCCGTAGTTGCGCGCGATGCTGGAGTCCGCCTGGAGGAACTCCTGGAACAACAGACCGATGCGCTCAGGCGCGATGCCGATACCGCTGTCGCTGACGGTCAGCTCGAGTGTCGCGTGCGCGGCGTCGGCCGAGATCGGCCTCACCCCGATTCGCACCCATCCGGCCGGCGTGAACTTGATCGCATTGCCCACCAGGTTGAGCATCACCTGCCGCAGCCGGGTGGGGTCGCCCAGCAGCGTTTCCGGCACGTCCGGCGAAACGTCCAAGCTGATCTCCAGGTTCTTCCCGGCCGCCGCCGGCTTGAGCAGCCGAACCACCTGATCGAGCGTGCGGGTGAGGTGAAATGGAACGCTCTCCAACTCCAGCTTGCCCGCGTCGATACGCGAATAATCCAGGATGTCGTTCAGCAGCGCCAGCAGGCTCTCGGCGGATTCCTGGACCGTTTCGGCCATGCTCAACTGTTCCTCGTTGAGCCCGGAATCGAGCAGCAACCCCATCATCCCCAGCACGCCATTCATCGGCGTCCGGATCTCGTGGCTCATATTGGCGAGGAAGCGCGACTTCGCCACCGCCGCCGACTCGGCTGATTGCCGGGCCTGTTCCAACTCCGCCGCGGCCTTGCGCTCCTCTGTGACTTCGCGCAGCGTCATCATCCGCCCGACCCGCCGCTTCCCGCGCCGCACGTCGGCCATCCGCGCCGCGCAGACAAGCGTCGTCTCTCCCTGGCTGACGCAGACGTCGTCGGGGCCCTCCAATCCACCTTCCAGCACCTCGATCAGACCCGGATGCCCGGCCAGAACATCGGTGGCGTAATGCCCTTGCACCTGCTCCGCGCGGCAACCCAGCAGGGCCTCCGCAGCGGGATTCAGGTCGGCTATGCGGTCCTCAATGTCGAACACGATCACGCCGTGGACCATGCCCCGCACCACGCCCATCCAGGCGACCGGCACTATGCCCTGGAAGCGGTAGCGGTACAAGGCCCACCAGATACCCACTCCCGTGACCAGAAACGCGTGCGGTGTCAAGTCGATGTAGCGCAGCGGCTCGACGTCGAAGACATACAGCACGTTCGTCACCCACGGCAGCAGCATGGAGCCCAACAGCACGAACGACTGCCTGCGTTGTGCCGGATGGCGCGCGGCAAAGCGCAGCAGCAGAATCGCGGTGATCGTGACCAGCGCATAGCTGTAGGTAACGAAGACCCAGAACCCAGCCCCATAAACTCGCCCAACCGTCACTAAACTGCCGTTTTCAGCGAGCCAGATCCGCCGCCAGTAGAGGTGAGTGGTGGCACTGGTCCAGTGCATCAGGACCGTGGCGAGTGGCATCACAAATAGCGCCGCGACCCGCCAGCCGCGCCACGGCTTTCCAATATATGTGCGGGTCAGGAGGAACCAGAAGACGGGCACGACTGCAATCGCGGGAATCTCGAAGCCCCACCAGAAGACGCGCGCTTCGAGCGTCCCGCCGCGGTATTCCATCCCGCTGCTGAATGACCAGAAAGCGATGGAGAGCAGTGCGACGAAGAGGATTCGCGCTCCTGGGACACTGCGGTTCAGCCAGACGTAGATCGCCAGCAGGGCCACCGCGCCACCGGTTACCAGGGGCGATAGCCACAATACAGTTGGGACTTCCATAGGGCCGTATCCGTCCCGGGCAGGTTCGCTGCGGAGGCTCCCACTCGAGCTTATTCGGAAGCTCTCGCTGGCTATTCTCTCAGATGGGGCTGCCGGATGCTTCCCGAATGTGCCGCCGGGCTCGCGTCAGACGAGGTTTGGTTCGCCTGACGGTTCTGCGCTAGCGCGAGAATGAGAGCATGACCCGCGTGAGAATGGACAAGTGGCTGTGGGCCGCCCGCTTCTTCAAGACGCGCGCAATCGCCGCCCGGGCTTGTGACATGGGACGCATCAAGTCAAATGGGCACGACGCTAAACCCGCGCGCGATGTCCAGGCCGGCGACGTGCTGCAGGTGAAGAACGACAGCGGGGACTTTCAGATCGAGGTGCTGGCGGTCAGCGAGATGCGGGGCCCGGCGGCGGTCGCACAAACGCTCTACCGCGAGACGGAGGCCAGCCGGGAACTGCGGCTGAAACTCGCGGCAGAACGAAAGGAATCCCCGAACTTCGAGGCATTGAGGGAAGGCCGGCCGTCGAAACGCGACCGCCGCGATCTCGACTATTTGCGCGGCAGAGCGTAGCGGCGGCGGTCTGGAGTTCGCAGTTCAGTCAACGCCTCATGACGCCACTTTTTGACAGCGCTTCATTGCCGCCCTCCGAGGAGCCGCTCGAAGAGGGTGCAGTGCTCCTGCGCGGCTTTGCGGCTGCCGAAGTGCAGACTCTGCTCGAAGCCGTCTCGCAGATCGCCATGGCTGCGCCGTTCCGCCACCTGGTTACGCCGGGCGGTTACACGATGTCCGTCGCGATGACGAATTGCGGTCGCGTCGGCTGGGTCTCCGACCGCGGCGGCTATCGCTACGACCCGTTGAATCCCGCTAGCGGGACGCCTTGGCCCGCCATGCCCGCGGCTTTTCTCGGTCTTGCTGCACGTGCAGCTGCCCAGGCCGGATTCACCGGCTACGATCCCGACGCGTGCCTGATCAACCGCTACGTCGCGGGCGCTAAACTGAGCCTGCACCAGGACCGCGATGAAGACGACGCCTGGGCGCCCATCGTCTCGGTCTCGCTGGGTCTGCCCGTCGTGTTTCTGTGGGGTGGCAAACGCCGCGCGGACCCCGTGCGCCGGTTGCGCCTGGAGAGCGGCGACGTGGTGGTGTGGGGCGGTCCCGCCCGGTTCGTTTACCACGGCGTCGCCCCGCTCAGGGACGGACTGCATCCGCTGACCGGCGCCATGCGCATCAACCTCACTTTTCGAAAGGTGTTCTGAACAGCGAGATCGGCCGTGCTATGCTGGCCGCCTGAAGTCATGCGAACTTACTCGTTAGCCACGTTCACGCTGCTGACGGTTGCAGCCTGTGCTCAAACACCGGCACCGGGACAGGCCGCCTTGGTCGAGGCGCCAAACACCGACACGCACTACGGTCTGTCGCCCGACTCAGTCCCGCAGGAGGGCGTTCCAACCGGCGAGATCAAGGGCCCCTTCACGCTGCCCAGCGAGGCCTATCCAGGCACGCAGCACACCTATTGGGTCTACGTCCCTGCCCAGTACGACCCGGCCGTTCCCGCCAGTCTCATGATCTACAACGACGGGCAGGCGTTCATGGCGCCGGATGGCGACGTCCGCGCGCAGGTCGTGATGGACAACCTGATCTTCCGCCGCGAGATCCCCGTGATGATCGCCGTCTTCATCAACCCCGGCCGCCGCCCCGACCAGCCTGAGCCGAATCCGGGCAACTGGGGCGATCCCGACACGAACCGGCGCACGGAATACAACACTCTCGACGACAAGTATGCCCGCGTGATCGTCGATGAGTTGCTGCCCGTGCTGTACAAGCGATACAACCTGTCGCAGGACCCCGAGCGCCACGGCATCGGCGGGTCCAGTTCCGGAGCGATCGCCGCTTTCACGGTCGCCTGGGAGCGGCCCAATCAGTTCCGCAAAGTGCTCAGCAACGTCGGCAGTTTTACCGACATCCGCGGCGGGCACGCCTATCCCGACATCATCCGCAAGACCGGGAAAAAACCGTTGCGCGTCTTCCTGGTCGATGGCCGGAACGACAATCGCGCGCTGCGCGTGGACGGCAGCTACGACCCGAATCGCGACTGGTTCTACCAGAACGTCCGGATGCAGCAGGCCCTCGCCGAAAAGGGCTACGACCTGAATTACTCATGGGGCATTCAGCGGCATGGGCAGAAGATGCTGCGGACGGTCTTTCCGGAGATGCTGCGCTGGCTGTGGCGCGATCACGGTGTTTCGACAGATCCGCACGATAGGACGGAGCGCTCGTTCCAGCCGCCCCGGCGAACACCGTAATCACGTGCCGCGGCGCCAGGTTTAGCCGCGCCCAATGAACGGCATCTTGGTCGCCATCACGGTCATGAACTGCACGTTCGCCTCGAGCGGCAGGTTAGCCATATAGAGAACCGCTTCCGCGACGTGACTCACATTGATACGCGGTTCGACCAGCATGGAACCGTTCGCCTGCGGCACCCCGGCGGTCATCCGGTGGGTCATCTCGGTGGCGGCGTTGCCGATGTCGATCTGGCTGCAGGCGATGTCGAACTCGCGGCAGTCGAGCGAAATCGACTTGGTCAGACCCGTGATGGCGTGTTTCGTCGCGGTGTAAGGCGCGGAGTTGGGACGCGGCGAGTGAGCCGAAATGGAACCGTTGTTGATGATGCGTCCGCCGCGCGGCCGCTGCGCCTTCATCAGCCGGATGGCCTGCTGAGCGCAGTAGAACGCACCCGTCAGGTTGACCGCGACCACGGCGTTCCACTGTTCGGGCGTCAACTCCTCGATGGGCACCGCCGGGGCGCCCGCGCCGGCGTTATTGAACAGCACGTCGAGCCGGCGGAAGCGCTCCTGAATTTGAGCGAATAATCGCAGCACGGAAGCGTGCTCAGTCACATCCGTTGGCACCGTCAGGACGCGGTCGTGATCGGCCTCCGAAAGCGCGGCGGTCTTCTCGAGCTCAGCGCTGCGGCGGCCGGCCAGCACCGTCGAATAGCCCGCATCGAGCAGCGCCAGGCTGACTGCCCGGCCAATGCCGCTCCCCGCGCCGGTCACCAATGCGATTCGACCCGATTGTGGCATGGTAGTTCCCATTGTCTCGCCACCGGAGTTGCACGGGGTGGAGGCGCGTCGTCACAAAGAGGCAAACCGTCACTTCTTTACGGTTTGCCTTTCAAGCTATTGATTCTAAATAGCCAATTTATTGAAGACCGTCAATCCTGACCGTTTCGATTCTCGGGCTCAAGTCGCACGCCGCCATCTATGACCAGTTTGCGGCAACAAATCCGGCGCTGGGTCGAACATTTCCTGCGCCGCGATCGTGAGCGGCTCCCCTCAAGCGAGCCTGGTCTTGCGGACCAACAACTCGCGGATTCGCTTGCCCGATGCGGACGGCTGCATTCACGGCGCGCCGCCACGCTTCTGCACGGTTCGAGCGCGACACTGCGACGCAATCTGTCGCCAACCGGAGCAACGGCCAAGCACTTCATCGATCCTTCCGAGGGCAAGGAGTGTGCTGCCTGACGCTGGCGCGAAGAGAGGGCTTTGATGCGCGCAATTGCCAGCGGATCCGGATGGGCGCTTTTGATGCTCTTGAGTGCGGCCGGACTGGCCCAACCGGCAAACTCCCCCAGGAAGCATCTGCTGATCCTGGGCGAGGAGAAGGACTATCGCCACGAGGCGGTCTCGCACGCCATGGCGACGATTGAACGGCCGGCCTCGAGGTGAAATTGCTGCGCGGCTTCCTTGCCTGGACTTGCCCCACTCTCTTCCCGCCTGGCTACCGCTCTTGCCGAAGTTGTAACGAGTTGGCCAGCCGCTCCCGCCCGGACGGCAAAAGCCGCTCATTAAGGACCTGACCGGGTTAATATATGTGAGCACAATCTCCAGCGGCTTCATAACCAGGAGGACCGCGTTGTCAGGAAGATGGTGAGCCAACAAGGACCTATATGAAACTCCCGATCGCCACTCTGGCTATGACCTTGCTCGCGACTGCCTTCGCGCAGGAATTACAGGTCGACATTCCGTACCAGAAGTTCACGCTGAACAATGGGCTGACGGTAATCGTCCATGAGGATCACAAAGCGCCGATCGTCGCGGTCAACATCTGGTACCACGTGGGCTCAAAGAACGAGAAACACGGCAAGACCGGATTCGCCCATTTGTTCGAGCACCTGATGTTCGGCGGCAGCGAGCACGTCAAGTCGCGGATCATCAACGCGTTCGAACAGGTTGGCGCAACCGATCTCAATGGCACAACCAACAACGATCGGACCAACTACTTCGAGACCGTGCCCGTATCGGCGCTGGACTATGCGCTCTTCATCGAATCCGACCGCATGGGCCACCTGCTTGGTTCCTTCGACAAGCAGACGCTGGACCTGCAGCGCGGCGTTGTGCAGAACGAGAAGCGCCAGGGTGAGAACGAGCCCTACGGACAGGTCGACAACCTCATGACGGAAAGCACCTTCCCGGCGGGCCATCCCTACTCGTGGACCGTAATCGGATCCATGGACGACCTCAGCGCCGCCTCGCTCGAAGACGTGAGCGAATGGTTCAAAACCTACTACGGGCCATCGAACGCGGTTCTCAGCCTCGCGGGCGACATTGACGCTAAGACCGCCCGCGAGAAAGTGGAGAAGTACTTCGTCGACCTGCCGGCCGGCCCGCCAGTGGCGCGTCACCAGTCCTGGATAGCCAAGCGGACGGGTATGCAGCGTCAGCAGTTGCAGGACCGCGTGCCGCAGGCGCGCATCTACAAGGTCTGGAATATCCCGCAGTATGGCGCAACCGACACCGATTACCTCGACCTGGTCAGCGATCTCCTGTCCCAGGGCAAGACCTCGCGGCTGTACAAGCGCTTGGTTTACGACGACCAGATAGCCACGAACGTGCAGGTCTACCTCGATGCGCGGGAGATTGCCGGCCAGTTCGTGATCTCGGCGACCGCCCGCCCAGGCGTGGAGCTTGCCAAAGTCGAGGTGGCCATCGATCAGGAGCTGTCCCGATTCATGGACAGCGGTCCCAGCCCCGAGGAACTCCAGCGGGTGAAGACCCAGTTCGTGGCCAATTTCGTCCGGGGGCTGGAGAGAGTGGGCGGCTTCGGCGGCAAGTCCGACGTCCTGGCCCAAAACGCCGTGTACACCGGCAACCCCGAAGCGTACAAGGCGTCCTTAGCCAATCATGCGAACGCCACCGCCGAGGATGTGCGTGCGACGGCCAAGCGCTGGCTCTCCGATGGCGTCTACGTGCTGGAGGTTCTCCCATTCGCCTCCTATCAAAGCGCCGGGGCGGGGGTCGACCGGTCGAAGCTTCCTGAGCCCGGCGCGCCACCGGCAGCGAAGCCTCCGAAGATCGAGCGGGCGACACTTTCCAACGGTTTGAAGATCATGCTGACCGAGCGCCACGAGTTGCCCCTGGTCAACCTCCGGCTGACGCTCGATGCCGGCTACGCCGCGGATCAGCTCGGTACGCCCGGTGTCGCGCGTCTAGCGTGCACCATGCTCACCAACGGGACCGCAACCCGCAGCGCGCTTCAAATCAGCGATGAATTGCGGCTCCTCGGTGCGCAGCTCAACGCCCACTCGACGCTCGACCGGTCCATCGTCGGCATGTCGGCACTGCGTACCAGGCTGGATGGCTCGCTCGCGCTCTTCGCCGATATCGTCATGAACCCCACGTTCCCCGCGCTCGATTTCGAGCGTGAGAAGAAGAACCTTCTGGCGGCGATCGAACAGGAGCAGGCGGAGCCGGTCACGATGGCCCTGCGCGTACTCCCGGCTTTGATTTATGGCAAATCGCACGCCTACGGGAACCCGCTCACCGGATCGGGGACCGCCGTGTCCGTGTCCAAAATCACCCGCGAGGATCTCGCCAGATTCCACCAGACCTGGTTCCACCCGAACAATGGAACGCTGATCGTTGTCGGCGATACCACGCTTGCGGAAATCAAAGCCAGTCTGGAACGGCAGTTTGCGAATTGGAAGCCGGCGTCGGTGCCGCAGAAGAACCTCAGCCGCACCGAACTGGCCTCCAGCCCGTCGGTCTATTTGATCGACCGGCCGGGCTCGGAACAGTCGCTGATTATTGCCGGGCATGTCGCGCCGCCCCGCAACAACCCCCAGGAGATCGCCGTCGGAGTCCTGAACGACATGATCGGCGGCACCTTCAGCTCCCGGTTGAATATGAATCTACGCGAGGACAAGCACTGGGCGTACGGATCCTTCAGCTTATTCTTCGACGCTAAGGGCCAGAGCCCGTTCATCGCGATCGCTCCCGTCCAGACCGACAAGAGCAAGGAGTCGATCGCCGAGATGAATCGGGAGCTGCACGAAATCGTCGCCTCCAGGCCGGTCACCGAGACTGAGTTGAAGAACTTGTTGTCGAATCGAATTCTGTCGCTGCCGGGGTCGCAGGAAACCAACGACGCCCTCGGCCAGGCTGAGCAGACCATCGCTGATTTCGGCTTCCCGGATGACTACTACGGCACCTACCCCGGCAAGTTAAAGGCCCTACGCACCGGCGACATCAACGACGCGGCGAAGTCGGTCGTGCATCCAGACAGCCTGATTTGGGTTGTGGTCGGAGACCGCGTGAAAATCGAGCAGGGCATTCGTGAACTCAACCTGGGCGAAATCAAGAGGATTGACGCCGACGGCAACCCGCTGCACTAAGACTCGGAGTCCAACCCGGATCAGGCCACCCCTTGAGCGAGGATGCGCGCCCGCATGCAGGCACTCTGCTCCGTGGGGATGTAGAGTATGAACACCTGCCCGGCTATAGTCCGTGAATCGACAGACGCTGGATCCGATCAGGGATGGCGGACGGTTGCCGGGTTGGCTATCTCAAGCAGTGGCAATTGACGGGGGAAACATGTCCAGGGAACTCGACCGCAGAGTGTTTCTCGGAGCCGCAGGCGTTGCGTTTACCAACACAACGCCTATGGCACAGGCGCATGACGAATCAGCCTCCAAGCCCGTTCGCCTCGGAGTGATCGGCGTCGGCGGCCGGGGAACGAACTTGCTCCAAATCGCTCTCGGACTAGGCGGGGTGGAAATTGCCGCGCTCTGCGATATCGACAAGCAACGGATCGCGGTAGGTCAGGATCTGGTAGTCAGTTCGGGCGGCAAGAAGCCAGAGGGCTACACGGGTGAGGAGGACTACAAAAAGCTCGTCGCGCGGGATGACTTGGACGCCGTGATCATCGCTACCCCTTGGGAGTTGCACACGCCGATGGGCGTCGCGTCCATGCGCGCCGGCAAGTACACGGCGATCGAAGTGCCTGCCGCACTGAACATCGAGCAGTGCTGGGAACTGGTCAACACCCAGGAATCGACCGGGGCGCCGTGCATGATGCTCGAAAACTGGAGCTTTCGCCGCGACAACCTGGCGGTTTTGAAGATGATCCGCGCCGGTCTGCTCGGCGAAATCAACCACTGCCACTGCGCCCACTCCCATGACTGCATAGAGGAATGGTGGTTCAAGAAAGACGGCACCCCGCGCTGGGGCGGCGAGCACTTGTTCACCCGCAATGCAGATCAGTACACGACGCATGCCCTGGGGCCCGTGCTGAGTTGGTTGGACCTGAACAATGGCGACTATCCGGCCTACCTCACATCCACGGCGACCCGGTCGATCAGCATTCCGGCGCACTACGCGAAGAAGTTCGGCCCGAACCACCCGTTGGCCAAACGGCAGTACAAGCAGGCCGACATCGTCACTTCCGTGTTCAAGACGATCAAGGGCAACACGATTGTCGTTAACTACGATATGCAATCACCACGGCCTTACGACAACCGATGGGAGATTTCAGGCACGAACGGCATTTACAACGAACAGCGCGCGTCGGTTTACATCGATGGCCGCAGTCCCAAGTTCGAACAGTGGGAGTCGTTTGCACCTTATCAGAAGGAGTTCGACCATTCCTGGTACAAGCGGCTCGACGCACTGGGCACCGGTCGAGTCAACAGCGAGATCGCGCACGGCGGTCCAGACTATATCGAACTCATGCTATTCCGCGACGCCTGCCGCGAGAAGAAACCGGTTCCCATCGACATCTACGACTCAGTGCTGCTGTGCGCCCACATTGAACTATCGGAGAAATCGATCGCCAACGGCAGCGCTCCGGTTGCATTCCCGGACTTCACGCGTGGCCGATGGAAGACGCGCAAGCCCTATTTTGCACTTGAGGGCTGAGGCTGGCCAGGATGCCGTCTCGAACTCCGAGGCGGCGGGACGACGGCATCGATCTGGTCTCCCCGAGGCCGCTGGGGTTGCTTTGATTCTGGGGCGGTCACGCGTCTCGATCCCAGCCGCTCTTTGCTCGTGCTGACGTTCAAGCCACCTTCTCCTGATGGCCTTGCCTACCTCAGTTCGCCAGGTGTGCCGATTGCCGGTGCCGGTCCGAATGATGCGCCACGGCGAGCCTGACCAATTGGACGTTGTCATCCCGGCATCGGCGCAAAATTGGCGCGGGACGCACCGGTGCGCGGCTATGGATGAGGGCGGGTGCGCATCATGCGGCACAAGCCAGGCGAGGTCTCCGGCGTCGTTGGTACTTCAGTTCAATCTTCGTCAGCGCGTCTACAGGGTGATCTTCTTCAACCGGATTCTCTGGTCGTCGAACTCGCCCAACCCCAACGACCCAGCGATCTCGATGTGCTCTACCTGGCAGTTCAGGAAGTGACTCGCTTCGTCGGGCTTCGACATCGCAATCGGCGCCATGCCCGCCGCAGCGCGCCTGGCATCGAGCACCTTCCAGCCCGTCTTGTCGAGGGCAACCGGGTCGGTCGCGAAGTACATCGTCTTATGTTCCCAGACGAACTCCGGGCGCGCGCCGGGGCCGCCGTGGTATGAGGCTTTCACGGCGTCGCAGATGTGCAGCACAGCCTTCTCGCGCAACACCGGCAGATTCACGACCGACGGGATGAAGATGCCGCAAGCGTTGGCGGTCGGTGTCTGATGGCTACGATAAACGTTGTTCACCATGCCGTGGGACATGTTCTTGAGTGCGATGGTCACACCGGCCGATTGGTGGTGCTTCAGAACTGGCAGATTGATGAATTTGTTGACTTGGCGCGTGATCGTTTTCGCAACGTAAGATCGGCGGAAATGGGGGTCGCTCCAGGTTTCGCCGGGCTTGATCAATGCCATTTCCATATAGTGGTCGCGGTCGTAGCCGTCCATGTCCAGTTGGGCTTCAGTGAACTTCGGCGAAGCGAATTCCGTTCGGACGCCCTGCGGAACCCACTTGTCGATGCCCGCTTCCAGAAACTCGTCCCGGTAGCGGTTGAACACAATCACGTCTCTGCCGGAAACACCCGCTTGCTTGAGCCCGTCGAGAATCGAGTGCAGAACGGTGGCATCGGAGCAGAGCGTCGGCCCCCCGACTGGACTCACCTTGATCGCGACGACGTCACCCTTTTCGAAAAACGACCTCCACGCCTGGGTCCAGTCCGGCGCACCCGTCAGGACGGTCATCCCCTTTTCCAGCATCCGGCGGACCGGCTCCGGCTGGTATGCGCCATTAACGATCGCCCCCGGATGTTCCACGCCGACCACCAGCCCAGGGAACGGACCCGGCATGCCGAATTTGGACTTGGCGGCTCTGCTGTGCACCAATCCCAGCGTGGCGGCTCCGGCCATCGCGGCGTACTTGAAGATGTCACGGCGAGGGATGATCATAAGGGGATTGTATTGTAAAGTATTCCGGGTGCAAGGCCTAAACCTGTTTTATCCGGTTCGAGCACTGGAACGAGCCCCCGCCCCGAAGCTAGCGGTTACCATAGCGTGAGGTGTCATCGATGTCACATCTCGTAACAGCCGAGCAACTGCGCCGTGAAACGACCGGCCGAACACTGGTCCACCAGGCCTTGGACTACTGGGCAGAGCGGAGTCCCGATGCCACCGCAATCATCAATGCCACGCGCGGCAGCACGCTCACCTGGCGGCAGTTGCGGGATGCAAGCCTGGCCGTCGAGCAGAACTTGCGGCACTTGGGCTTCGGCAAAGGCGACTTCCTGGCAGCCTCCGTCCCGTTCCTGAGCGAGCACATCATCCTGGAATATGCCTGCTTCCGGGCCGGCGTGATTCACGCTCCGCTGGACTTGCGACTCGGCCCGGCAGAGGTGTTGCGTGAGGTGGCTTCGATCGGCGCACGCGGATACGCGCACTTGGGGAAGACCCCCTTGGCCGACTTTCGTGACCTCGCGAAAGCAGTCAAAGCGCATTGCCCCTCGGTCGAGCACCTCTTACAGTTCTCCGGCCCGGAGGAGTGCATCGAGGGTGCGATCCCGATTGCGAAACTGTTCGAACGGCCAAAATCGGTGCTTGCGCCGCTCGAGATTGAGCCCGGTGACGGCGTACAGGTGATTTTCACTTCCGGATCGACCGGATCACCCAAGCCCGCGCTGCTCTCCCATCGCGGCATCGTTTGCCAGAACCTCTGTCTCGGGACCGCCTTCGAGTTCGGCCCCGGACAACGCGTGCTGTTGAACCTGCCCGCCTCCCACGTCGGCGGGCAGGCCGAAATCCTGATGACAACATTGTTCAGTGGCGGGACCGCGGTGGTACTCGAGATCTACGACGCGGCCCTCTCGTTGGCGTCGATTTCCAAGTACAAGGTAACGCTGGTCGGACAAATCCCAGCGATGTTCCAAATGGAATGGCGGCTGGGGGCGTATGACGGCACGGACATCTCCAGCTTGCGCCGAGCCGTGTACGGGGGGCAGTCCGTGCCGCGAGCGTTCCTCGAAAAGATGCGCAGCATGGCGCCGCTGATCGGCACCGGGTTGGGTCTGACGGAAACGAGCGGCTTTGTGACCTACACTCCGCTGACGGGTTCAGTCGATGAGTTGGAAGGTACGCTCGGCCCTGCCGCTCCCGCTTACCCGATGAGCGTTCGGGGCCCCATGCGGGTGGATGGACAAGCGGGTGATGAACTCGCGGCCGGCGAAACCGGCGAGATTTGCTTCCGCGGCCCACAGTCCTTCCTGGGCTATGTAAACAACCCCGCCGCGACCGCACAGGTGCTTTCCTCCGACGGCTGGCTGTACACAGGCGACATGGGCAGCACGGACGAGCGCGGACTCCGGCTCGCCGGCCGGGCCAAGTGGGTGATCAAGACGGCAGGCTATCAGGTCTTTCCAGGCGATGTGGAGAGTCACTTCAGCGGCCTCGCCGACCAGGTTGCCAGCACCGGGGTGGTCGGCCACGAGCACGCATTGTGGGGCGAAGCGATGGTCGCGTTCGTGGAGAAACGGCCTGGCGCGGTTGTCACCGAGGCTGAACTCCGCCGCCATGCGCGCTCGCTCGCAGGCTACATGCGTCCGCTGCACTACGTCCTGCTTGAAACCGGCGAAATGCCGCTGAACCGCTCAGTTAAGGTCGACGTCCTGAAGCTGCAGGAGTTGGCGCGGGGGGAAGTTGCGAAGTTGAGGGAGCACGGGCGCTGGGACGGAGCAGGCGCAGTCCCGGAGTGAGCCGCCGGATACCCAGGCATTTCTCGACGTTGCGTAAATCTTGACCTGACTTTATTGGTTAACGTCACATGTCATAATCGGACCATGGATCGAGCCACCTGGGTAGACAAGCGCGAAGGCGATGCAATCCGCACGCAGATGCACTATGCGCGTCGCGGCGTAGTGACTGAGGAGATGCAGTATGTCGCTCTCCGCGAGCACCTTGCGCCGGAATTCGTCCGCGCTGAAGTGGCCCGCGGCCGGCTGATCATCCCCGCCAATATCCACCACATATGCCTGGAGCCGATGGCCATTGGCATCGCCTCGCGCTGCAAGATCAACTCGAATATCGGCAACTCGTCCACCACCTCGGATATCGAGGGCGAGCTCGAAAAGCTGAACTACTCCATCAAATACGGTGCCGATACCGTGATGGACCTCTCTACTGGCGGCGATATCGCCGAGATCCGCGGCGCCATCATTGGCGCCTCCAGCGTGCCCGTCGGGACCGTGCCGATATACGAGGCGCTGGCGCGAGTCCGCCGCATTGAAGACCTGACGCCGGCGGTGATGCTGGAAGTGATCGAGGAGCAGGCGGAACAGGGCGTGGACTATATGACCATCCACGCGGGCGTGCTGGTGCAGCACATTCCGCTGACCACCCGGCGCGTCACGGGTATCGTCAGCCGGGGAGGATCGATCTTAGCCGAGTGGATGGTCAAGAACCACCGGCAGAACTTCCTCTACGAGCATTTCACCGACATTTGCAAAATCTTCCAGAAGCACGACGTAAGCTTCTCGCTCGGTGATGGGTTGCGCCCAGGTTCGCTGGCCGATGCGAGCGACGAGGCGCAGTTTGCCGAACTTAAGACGCTCGGCGAGTTGACCAAGATCGCGTGGGAGTACGACGTCCAGACGATGATCGAAGGCCCTGGCCATGTCCCGATGGACCAGATTCAACTTCAGGTGGAGAAGGAAATGGAGTTGTGCTACGAGGCTCCGTTCTACACTCTGGGCCCATTGGTGACCGACTTCGCTCCTGGTTTCGACCATATCACCAGTGCGATCGGAGCGGCCATGATCGGCTGGTACGGTGCGTCGATGCTGTGCTATGTAACACCCAAAGAGCATCTCGGGCTGCCGAACAAAGAGGACGTGAAAGCTGGGATCATCGCGTACAAGATCGCGGCTCACGCCGCCGATATTGCCCGCAAACGCCCCGGTGCGCGCGACCGTGACGACGAACTATCCCGCGCTCGCTACAAGTTCGACTGGAACCGCCAGTTTGAACTGGCGCTGGATCCGGAAACGGCGCGGGCCTACCACGACGAGACACTGCCGCAAGAGGGTTTTAAGGATGCGCACTTCTGTTCCATGTGCGGCCCCAAGTTCTGCTCGATGAACATCTCCTCGAAGGTGGAAGAGTTCAGCGCAGCCGATGCGGCGAAGGTACTGAGCGGAGAGGCGCTGGCCGAGCAAGCGGGGTTGGTCAAGCTCTCGGGCGACTGAGGCTGCTGTCAGATAAACAGAAGACCGCTGCGGGCAACTCCGGGAGCTCGATAACTGCCGCGCGTGGCCTACCGGAAAACAGCATCGTCCCCATTCAAGGCGCCGTTTCGCTCACTTGGCAGATAGCGGCAAACTCGATCGCGCACTGTCATTCCCGGCCCGGCGCTGCTGTTCGCGGCCTTGCCGGTTCCCGGAATCCACGCAGAATCAGCCGAGCAACTTCTTCACCAGTCGAGCGAGTTCGACGAGATTCAGCGGCTTGGCCAGAACTGCGTTTGCTCCCAACAATTCAGCCGTTCTAAGAAACTGGCCGGCGAAGGCACCGGAAACGGCCAGGATTTTGAGGTCCTTGTGAGTCTTCCGGATTTCGTGAATCGTCTCGATGCCTTCCTGCTCGGGCATGACCAAGTCGAGGATCACCAAATCGGGTGCGACCACCTTCACTTTCTCCAGGGCGTCCAAACCGTCGCAGGCTTCGGCTGTCCGGTACCCGAGTTCGGTCAAGTAGTCCACGAGCAACTGCCGGATCGGCACCTCATCGTCAACGATCAGGATGCACTGCGTGGGCACACGTCCTCCCTAATGACCCTCGATCTGGCGCGATCTCGAGGTTACAACTTGTATTCAACCACGGAATGTCAGTTGCATCGCGCGAAATTATGACGGGCTCTTCAATAAGTAAACCGCTATTTCCGCATATAGATTAGGAAATCGGTAGATCCGGCGATTGCCGCTGAGGAATAGACGCTGTTCTACCAACCAGCCTTGCTCGCTCGCCAACTCCTCGAAGTCGAGCACCGTAAGGAAATGGATATTCGGGGAAGCATGCCAGGCGTGCGGGAACAGGCGCGTCTTTGGGGCGCGGCCGCTGATCAGGTGCGAGAACCGGACGCGCCAGTGGCCGAAGTTCGGGAAGGCGATAATGGCGTGGCTCCCAATCCGCAGCATTTCAGTCAGGACCTTCAATGGCTTGCGAGTCTCCTGAACGGTCTGGCTGAGGAGCACGTAGTCGAACGCCTTGTCGGGGTATTCGCGCAAGCTACCTTCAAGGTTTCCCTGGTAGACCGAAACGCCGCGCGCTATGGCGGCGTGAACCATCTCCGGATTCAGTTCGATGCCGCGAGCTTCAATCCCTTTGGACTCCTTGAGAAACGCGAGCAGCGCGCCGTCTCCGCAGCCCAGGTCGAGCACCTTGCTGGCCTGTGGAATCAGTTTGGAGATCAGGGCATAGTCGCGACGCCCGAGCACGTCTTGAACCTTCACCGCGCAGCCTCCAACTCACGTTCGCAGCGCGCGAGGAATCCCCTGACGATTCCGGTCTGGTGAGTGACGTCCACCAGAAAAGCATCATGCCCGTAGCTGGAACTCAACTCGCAGTACGTCACATCATGATTGCGGCTGCGCAGGGCGTTCACGATCTCGAGCGACTGGTAACTCGGATAAAGCCAGTCGGAGGTGAAACTGATCACGAGAAAGCGGCATTTGGCGCGCTCGAGAGATGCTCCAAGCGAACCGTAGCCGGCTGTCAGATCGAAGTAGTCCATCGCCTTAGTGATGTATAGGTAGGAATTCGCGTCAAATCTACCGACAAATTGCGAACCACGATACCGCAGATAGCTCTCGACCTCAAAATCCGCGTCAAAACCGTAGCTGAACTCCTCCCTGCCACGCAGTCTTCGCCCAAACTTCTCCCGCATCGAATCGTCGCTCATGTAGGTGATATGACCGACCATGCGGGCAACCGCCAATCCGCGTGCGGGCGGCTTGGATTCGTAGTAGGACCCGGCGTGAAAATCGGGGTCGGCAACGATGGCCTGGCGGCCTACCTCGTTAAAGGCGATCTGTTGTGCCGTGTGGCGACCGGTCGTCGCGATCGGTATGCAGGCGTAGACCGACTCTGGAAACGCAACGGCCCATTCCAGCGCTTGCATGCCTCCCATGGAGCCGCCGGAAACGGCCAGAAGTTGCGAGATACCCAGAGACTCGACGAGGCGGTGCTGCAACCGCACCATATCTCCGATCGTAATCACCGGAAAGCCCATGGCATAGGGTTTGCCGGTCGCCGGATCAGGCGAGGATGGACCCGTAGTCCCGCGGCACCCGCCCAAAACGTTCGAGCAAAGAACGAAATACCTGTCGGTGTCGAAGGCCTTGCCCGGGCCGATCATGCTGGACCACCACCCGTCCTTGCCGTCCTTATCGACGCCGGCCGCGTGCGCATCCCCGGTGAAGGCGTGCAATATCAGAATCGCGTTTGACTTGCGCTCGTTCAGGCGGCCGTAAGTTTCATACGCGACTGCAACGTCGCGCAGAACCTCGCCGCTGTCGAGGGAGAGCTCATCGATGCGGACAGTCTGCAATTCCGAAATCATGCGCTTCTTCTCAGTTTGCCCGAATTCAGGCGGAAGTACTCAATCCCCAGCCAGATAGTGGCTTTCCCGGGATGATTGGGAGTGCGAGTAAGTCCAGAGGCAATCAACGCTGGAAGGTGGCGGCGTACTGCTTGCCAGGAATGTGTTCGTGGCTTTCGACGAGCTTGAAGCCGTTGACTTCGATCTCCTTAACGACGTCCTCGAAGTCAAGTCGCATGTGCTCCAACGCCATGTTGCCCGTGCCCATTGCGTTGGGCCGCCGGTAGTAATCGATCACAACGAAGCGGCCTCCGGGTTTCAGGGCGCGACGCAGGCCGGCTAGCATTTCGGCAGGATAGTTGAAGTGGTGATAGACATGAACTGCCACCGCCACATCGCAACAGGCTTCAGGGAGCTTCGGGTCGTGCTCCGTGCCCAGCACGAACTCGACGTTCTTGAGACCCTGTTTTCCCCCGTAGGTCCTCGCGCGCGCCAGAAAGTCGTCGAAGATCTCTTCAGCATAGACCGTGCCGGATCCGCCAACGGCCTTGCTGAAAAAGGGCAGCATGATTCCAGCACCGGCACCGATATCGGCCACGCTCATTCCGGGCTTCAAATGGAGTGAATCCACAATCGCCTGGGCCTTCAACCGCTCCGGCCGATCCGGGTCGGAGAGCGAAACGGCTTGGGCCGCGCGCTTCTCGGGGGTCGAATAGTCTTGGTTGGCCTTCTGAGCCACCACGGTGGGAAGAAGTCCTGCGAGGAGGAGCAGAATCCGGATGGACGCCACCATCAGAGCCCCCTTTCAAGCGGCATGGCAAAAGGCGGATCGGACATGAAATCGAGTTCAGCCATGCGCGCCAGAGCTGCCCGCAGATTCGACTCGACGGTATTCTCGAGCGTAATCACGAAGGGCAGCGAGCGCCAGTCTTCGGCGGGCAATTGCAGCACCGCATCGATTCCGATGTGATACTCAGCCAGGATCGCGCTGAGCGCGGCGATGATGCCCGGCTGATCCTTCACGCGGAAGCGCAGGAACCACTCGCGGCTCTGCTCTCCAATATCGCGGGGCTCGGCTCCGGGGATGTCGGTGAAGCCGAAGGGAGACACGCGCTGCAGGCTGCCAAAGCGCAGATCGCGCGCCACTTGCATGAGGTCGCTCACAACCGCCACACCGGTCGGCAACGATCCCGCACCGCGCCCATAGTAAAACGTGTCAGCGCCAAACGCACCTTTGGCCCAGACGGCGTTGTAAGCACCCTGGACGCTACCCAGAACTGTAGTGAGGGGTATGAGTGCGGGCCTGACGGAAAGGAAGAGTCCATCGCCCTCATGACGTGCCGAGCAAAGCAGACGAATGGTACAGCCCAGTTGGTGCGCGTAGCGGAAGTCAATCGGGCTTACGCGGCGGATGCCCTCGGTCGCAATACTGGCTGGATCGATGCGCACTCCGAAGGCGATGGAAGCGAGCAGTGACAACTTGGAGCGTGCGTCGAAGCCATCGACATCAGCGGACGGATCGGCCTCGGCATACCCCAGGCGTTGGGCCTCGGCCAGAACCAGATCGAAGGCGGTGCCGTGCTTCTCCACCTCGGTGAGGATGTAGTTACAGGTACCGTTCAGGATGCCGAAGATCGTTTCGATACGGTCGCCGCAGATTCCTTCCCGCAACGCAGCGTGGATGGGGATGCCTCCGCACACGGAAGCCTCCATGGCGAGTTCGACACCTTTCGCCGCAGCGCGCCGCCAGATCTCGACGCCGTCCAGGGCAATCAGTTCCTTGTTCGCCGTCACGACGCTCTTGCCATTGGCAATTGCGCTCTCGACCACCTCGCGTGCAGCACCCGTACCACCGATCAACTCGGCTACGACGTCAATACCGGGATGGGCTGTAATTTCACGCCAGTCCTCGGTCACGAGCGCGTTTGAGATCGCGGCGGGCAAATTCTTGCTCTTTGCCGTGCGGCTGCAAACTGCCGCCACATTCAGGCGGAAGCCGAGCTTAGCGGCAATCTGGCCAGCGTTTTCCGCGAGAATAGTCAGTGCGCCAATTCCTACGTTGCCGAGGCCTACAATGCCAACATTCACGTCCTGCATAAAGAGCTATGATAGCAGCGCGTTCCGAGTATTACGCCGCTTCATATTCTGCCTATGCCTGTCAACATTCGCCGGCGCACAGAGGCAAGCTTCACCGCCCGTCGAAGATCCAACCGAGACACCCTTCCCAATTACACCTAAGCAAGTTGAGGACATCCTGAAGGCAGATCATCAACACAACTTAAGGGACCTTGAGCAAATGGCGAGGCTGATCGAAGAGGTTCAAACAGATGCGCGGAAGGACGCACATTACGTCGTCTCGGTCCGGAACATCAAAAAACTCGACCAAATTGAGAAACTGAGCAGGGCCATTCGCGAAAGGATGAAGCGCCAGTAGGCGGGCTGCCTGATATATTGATTTCGAGCCTCGCTATGCCTTCCATCCGAGAAAAAACACAACTGATGAGCGCCTCCGAGATCGACCGCACCATGGTTCGCCTGGCGCACGAAGTTCTCGAAAAGACGCCTGAGCTCCAGAACCTTGCGTTTATCGGTATCAAGCGCCGGGGAGTGCCCATGGCGCAGCGTCTGGCGAAGAACATCGAAGCGCTCGAAGGCTACAAGGTCCCGGTTGGGACGCTTGATATCAATCTCTACCGCGATGACCTGTCGGCTGTCGGTCCGCGACCCGTGGTCAGCGGGACGCAAATCGACTTCTCCGTGGTGGGGAAAGACGTGCTGCTCATGGACGACGTGCTTTACACGGGCCGCACGGTTCGCGCCGCGCTGGATGCGCTGTTTGAACTGGGCCGCCCGGCGCGCGTACAGCTGCTTGTACTGATCGATCGCGGCCATCGCGAACTGCCAATCGAGGCCCAGTACGTGGGGCGCAAAGTGCCTACCTCTTCGCGCGAGATCATTGAGGTGAAATATCAGGAGGTCGATGGTGTGGAGAAGGTCCTGCTCGTAGAAAAGGTGGACTAAAGCCGCCATGGCAACCGGATTGCTCGGCATCGAAAACTTTCCGCGACCGGACATCGAGCAACTGCTCGAGCGGGCGCGTAACTTTCAACCGAAGGAGAGCGGTAGCTATCCCCGCCTGACGAGTTGCGCGGGAAAGATGATAGTGAACCTTTTCTTCGAAAACTCCACCCGCACCCGTTCGAGTTTCGAGATCGCCGCCAGGCGCCTGGGCGCGGAGATGTTGTCGATCACGGCCTCCGGCTCGAGCGTCACCAAGGGTGAGTCGCTGGTGGATACGCTCAACACTCTGGTGGCCATGCGCCCGCAAGCGATTGTGATGCGCCACGGCGCTTCCGGCGCTCCGCACTTCCTGGCGCGGCACCTGACGACTCCGATCGTCAACGCCGGAGACGGCACGCACGAGCACCCGACCCAGGCGCTGCTGGACGCGCGCACGATTCTCGATAACAAAGGCGCGCTGGAGGGCTTGCGCGTGGCTATTATCGGGGATATCGCGCACAGCCGCGTGGCCCGCTCGAATATCTTCCTGCTGTCGAAATTCGGCGTGGACATCGTGCTTTGCGGACCACCCTCGCTGGTACCGCGAGAACTGGCCAGGATCGCTCCTGGAGTACGGCTGGAGCACGACATCCGCAAGGCCATACTCGGAGCGGACGTCATCATGATGCTGCGCGTGCAACTGGAACGGATCCACGAGCCGACTATGGACGCCAGCGAGTATTTCCAGTTTTACGGGCTGCGGCTCGAGCACCTGAGCCTGGCCAAACCCGACGTCATCGTGCTGCACCCCGGCCCGATCAACCGCGGACGGGAGATTTCGTCGGAAGTCGCGGACTCGCAGCGCTCGATGATCTTGAATCAGGTGGAAAACGGAATCGCGGTTCGCATGGCTGTTCTGGAAAGGGTATTACTCCAGTGAGACTCGTCATTCGCAACGGGCGGGTGATCTGCCCGTCATCCGGTTTCGACAACGTCGCGGACGTGCTGATTGAAGACGGCGTAATTGCCGCGGTTGGACAGAACCTTTCCATTTCCGGAGCGGAGACGCTGGACGCTACGGGGCTGGTCGTCGCGCCGGGCTTCATTGACATCCACGTGCACTTGAGGGAACCGGGCTTTGAACACGCGGAGACCATCGAAAGCGGATCGCGCGCGGCTGCGGCGGGAGGTTTCACGACTATCTGCTGCATGCCGAATACGATGCCGGTGAACGATTCGGCTACGGTGACCAGCTACATCATCGAGCGCGCGAGGCGGCATGCCATAGTCAACGTCTTCCCGATTGGTGCCATCACGAAAGGCAGCAAAGGGGAAGAACTTGCTGCCATCAGCTCGATGGCAGCGGCGGGCGCAGTTGCCATCAGCGACGATGGTCGTCCGGTAATGAATTCGCGTGTGATGCGCCGCGCCATGGAGACTGCGAGCGAAGTAGAAATCCCGGTCATCGACCATTGCGAAGATCTGCACCTGAGCGGCGACGGCGATATGCACGAGGGTCTGGATTCCGTGCGGCTAGGCTTGTCCGGCATCCCGAGCGCCGCCGAGGACGTCATGGTGGCCCGCGACATCCTACTGGCGGAACTGACTGGCGCGCGCTATCACGTGGCCCATATTTCCACGCGGCATGCGGTGAGCATGGTGGCATTCGCCAAGCAGCGCGGGTTGCCGGTCACGGCTGAAGCCACGCCGCACCACATCGCATTGCATACCGGCCTGATGCCGGCTTACGATTCGAACTACAAGATGAAGCCACCACTGCGCTCGGATCTGGATCTGGACGCGGTCGTGAATGGCCTGGTCAATGGCGCCATCGATTGTATCGCCACCGACCATGCTCCGCATGCGGGCGACGACAAGATGCAGGAGTTCGAAAAGTGCCCGTTCGGCATCATCGGGCTGGAAACGGCGTTAGGCACTGCGCTCGAAGTACTGGTCCATACCGGGAAACTGAGTTTGACCCGCCTGATCGCCTTGTTCACGTCCGAACCGGCTCGCGTGATTGGCTGGAAGGGCGAGCAGGCCCGTGGAGCGTTGCGGCTCGGATTCGTGGGCGACGCGACTCTGCTCGACCCGCAGCGTGCCTGGGTCTACGACGTAAACAAGAGCTTGTCGAAGAGCAAGAACTCGCCGTTTCACCAGCACACGTTCCAGGGTGGCCCAGTGGCCACGATCGTCGGCGGACAGGTCGTTTGGCGGCGCGACGGCTTCTAGCTCCGAGTGGGGCGGCCATAAAGCCGCCCTGCCCCGCATGCGCTAAGGTGGAAGAGTTCCCCAACCGCCAACTTGCCCGCATGAAACCCTCCCCTCTTTTGCACAGAAGCGCCCCAGCGCCGGAGTTGACTGCCCGGTGAACGAGCACCTCGCGCACGCCCTACTGGACGTTCTCATCTTCTGGACGTTGACCACGCCGCACGAGTTCGCGCATGCCTGGGTGGCCACGAAGTTGGGCGACGACACGCCCCGGCGTGACGGACGCGTCACCCTGAATCCGCTCGCGCATGTTGATTGGTTCGGCACCGTGATCATTCCGCTGGTCACATCTTTGATGGGCGGCGGTTTCCTCGGCTGGGGCAGGCCAGTCATGACGGACCCTCGCAAGTTACGCGGAGGCAAGTACGGCATGGCGCTGGTCGCGTTGGCGGGACCGATGAGCAACCTGGTTTTTGCCGGGGGCATCGTGGTCCTCGCGAACCTTCTGCCGAATGCCGTGGATATTCTGTTCCGCGCGGTCTACCTGAGCATTTATCTTGCGTTATTCAACCTGATCCCGCTGCCGCCCCTCGATGGCTCCAAAGTTCTGCTTGCGACGGGTTTCCCTGTTCGCTGGTACATCGAACTGTCGCGTTACGGCTTTTTGCTCTTGATGGTCCTGTTCTATTCGACCGGTCTCGGGCACTGGCTAGGTCAGGCAACGTTGACCAGCAGTTCGGCACTGTTCAGAACGCTGGTCATGCGGTTTTGAACTGTTGGCGCGCTGCACCACTGAACGCTACCGTCCGGTCGCGGCTATGATGTTCAGATATGAAGATCGCGCAGCGAACTTTTCTAGCCGCCTCCTTAAGCCTCTGTGCATTGTTGGCGCAGCCTCGCCCTCAGCCGGGTTCCGACCAACTCGAGCGGCAGAAGTACATCAAAGAGCACTACACTAAACACGAGTTCCTGATCCCGATGCGTGACGGCGTCCGCCTGTTTACGCAAGTCTTCACTCCGAAGGATGCTTCTCAAACTTACCCATTTCTGTTGAATCGCACGCCCTACACCGTTGGACCGTATGGTGACGACAATTACCCGTCGCAACTCGGGCCGGGACAGACTGAGCTCTTCGTGAAGGAGGGGTTTGTTTTCGTCCGGCAGGACGTTCGGGGCAAGGGTAAGAGCGAGGGCGTCTTCGTCCACGTCCGGCCGGTGAATCCCAACAAACAGTCGTCCAAGGACATCGACGAGCCATCGGATACCTACGACACGGTGGATTGGCTGGTGAAAAACATCCCGAACCACAACGGGAAAGCCGGAATCTATGGCATTTCCTACCCTGGGTTCTACGCGGCGATGGGCGCGATTGACGCGCACCCGGCGATGGTGGCCTCGTCGCCGCAAGCTCCAGTCACGGACTGGTTCATGGGTGACGATTTCCGCCACAACGGCGTGCTATTCCTGCCACACGCGTTCAACTTCCTGGGGGGCTTCGGACAGCCCAAGCAGCCCGATGGATTGAACGGCGGCATTTACGTGGAAATGCAGACTCCCGACGGCTACGATTTCTTCCGCCGGCTCGGACCGATTCAGAATGCCGATGAAAGGTACTTCCGCGGGCGTATCGAATACTGGCGTGAGCTGATCGAGCACGACGTGTACAACGAATATTGGCAGTCGCGCAATCCACGCCCGTTCCTCAAGAACATCAAGCCGGCCATGATGGCGGTCGGTGGATGGTACGACGCCGAGGATGTCTTCGGCCCACTGGGCGTTTACGCAGCCGCCAAGAAGCAGAGCCCGACTTCGTCCCTGATGATCGTCGAAGGTCCATGGGTGCACGGGGGGTGGTCGAGGGGCCTGGGGGACCGACTGGGAGAAGTTCAGTTCGACAGCGCGACTTCGAAGTACTTTCAGGAGAATATCGAATACCCGTTCTTCCTGTGGCATCTCAAGGCCAAGGGTGAGGGGGGCAAGCTTCCAGAAGCCTACGTCTTTGAAACCGGGCGTAACGAGTGGCACAAGTTGCCCGCTTGGCCACCCAAGGAAGCCAAACCCAAGACGCTGTACTTCCACTCGAGTGGGAAGCTGGGTTTTGAGAAGCCCGATGCGAACGGTGACGTGTTCGACGAGTACGTGAGCGACCCGAACAAGCCCGTACCGTTTACCCCTGAAATCACCACCGGCATGAGCTACAACTACATGGTGGAAGACCAGCGCTTCGCCTCAACCCGAACCGATGTGCTGACCTATGAAACCGAGCCGCTCGAAGCGGACTTCCGCATTGCCGGGCCATTGAAGGCTTCTCTATTCGTGTCCACAACGGGCACAGATTCCGACTTCATCGTCAAATTGATCGACGTGTACCCGGGCGACTATCCGGACCACGACGGCATCCCATGGAATCTGCACATGGGGGGCTACCAGCGGTTGCTGCGCGGCGAACCTTTCAGGGGTAAGTTCCGCAAGAGCTTCGAGAAGCCGGAACCGTTCGTTCCGGGGAAGCTGGATAAGGTGGAATTCGCGATGCCCGACCTCTTCCACACCTTCCGCCGTGGCCACCGCATCATGGTGCAGGTGCAGAGTTCTTGGTTCCCGCTGTGCGAATTGAACCCGCAGAAGTTCATGCATACGTACGAGGCCAAGGCAGCCGACTTCCAGAAGGCCACCGAGCGGGTGTTCCGCAGCGCGGACGCGCCTTCATCGCTGACGGTGTTGAGCCTCGAATAGTGGGTAATAGTAGGCATATGCCCGCTGGTGCGGAGCACGGTTCACCCGGCGCTCCGCACCAGCGCGGCGACGGGGACTCCGCCGACGGGGATCATGGTGAACAGCGGTGCTTTGCGGGCACGACCCCCCTTGATCGACGCGATGCGGATCACGCCCAGATCGCCCGAACCCTGGTTCAAGACCAGCGCGTATTGCTGGTCGGGCGTCACGACGATCGGGCCGGGTTGCACGCCGACGCCTGTGACGGCAACAACCTTCTGCGTTTCGATATCGAAGACGCTCACCGAACCAGCCCCTGGGTTTGAGACGAATAAGTAAGACGGAGCAGACGAGCACGCCATCTGGCCTGGTTTGCGGCCACTCAGGGATGTCTGCGCGACCTCGGTCTGATAGGGGTAGACAATTACAACCGCATCGCGCCCTTCACCGGTTATGAACAGCTGGCCGCCGTCGCCCGTAAAACAGAGATGATCGGGACGCAACGCCAAGGGAAGTTCCGTCATGATGCTTCTCGAGGTTGTGTCGAGCACGGAAAGCAGCGACTCGTTGCGCAGGGCCACCATGGCGACGCGCCCGTCCCAACGGAACCGGACGGCGGTAGCCTCCGCACCGAGTTTCACCGGCTCAAAGGCCTTCCCGGTCGCGAGATCGACGAACTGTGCCAGACCGCCTTCGAGACAGACGCAGGCCAGAGGCTTGTCCGGCGCAACATCGAAATCGATTGCACGGGCCGCCAGGCTCGTCTGTGCTACAGGCCGCAAGTTGCCGGCATTCCAGGCACGCAGTCGCGCGTCACCGGCCGAGGTCCAGATGATTCCACGGTGGTCTTTACGAACAACGGGATTCCCCATCCCGGCGATGACCCGGTTTACACTCTTCCTGATGACCAGATCGACCCGCTCCAGTATCGCGGTGCCGTCCTCCGTTTTGCCTCCAACGAAGGCAACGGCCTTACCGGGATCCGGGTGGGCAACCAAAAGGGAGGGCTGGCAGGAGAGCGGGATGCTGCCGTGGAGGGAAAACGACAGGAGATCAACGACGGCAATGGTGCGGTTGCCAGCGATTGCAACGTAGGCAAATCCCCGGTAGCCTTCGGCATGCTTGTCACCGCAGCCTGCAGCCAGGAGCCCTCCCGCCGCCAGGAAACCTCGTCGAGTCCAGACTTGCGCCTCAGCCATCGCAACAACTTACAGAAAGGCCATGGTTTTGATGCCGGATATGTCGAAAGGCTTGCGGCAGCGCATCTGCTTGCATTGCGCCTTGTCGTCAACCAGTACCATATAACTCTGTGCTTTCAGGAACTTGGCACGGTCCCGCTCGTCGCCACCGGGTGGCAAGCGGTCCTTTTTCATGCGTACGACCCACCGCAGTTCGTGCTCGTCGGTGGCGCGGCAGTACGGGCAGGTCAACCGCATGGTCTTCTTCGCCTGAGATTCCGTGTAGTACCGTTGTTCGTCCACTGTTGCGTTAACCCCCGACCATCATCTCACAGGGACCTCAGGGCGACGTCACAAAGTCATGCCCGGCGTATGAGGTCAGCCACAGGCCGGGCCCGACGCCGGCCGACTCAGCGCTGTCCTGCAGACTCGTAACATCTGTGAACTACTGCGGCAAGGGTATGAAGAATCAACGCTTTAGGAATAGATGCAGGTTTATTCATAGTCTGGGTATGCTACCCTCGAAGGGAGTTCGAGCTTCTGGCTCAAGCGCTCTGCCTGAGTAGCCCCACCAGCTAGCTCCCACCAAGTACGCAGGAGTTTTCCACAAGCCGCGATGAGTATCCGTTCCTTGTTTAGCCTGTTCTCCTCTGACCTGGCAATCGACCTGGGCACCGCCAACACGCTCGTCTTTGCTCGTGGCAAAGGGATCGTCGTGAACGAACCCTCGATTGTCGCGATCAACAAAAACAACGGCGAAGTCGAAGCGGTGGGTAAAGAGGCGAAAGAAATGGTCGGCCGTACGCCGGGCAACATTGTCGCCATCCGGCCCATGAAAGATGGGGTCATCGCCGATTTCAAGGTGACCGAGCGGATGCTGAACTACTTCATCCACAAGGCTCACGGCCGGAAAATGCTGGTTCACCCACGCATCGTGATTGGCGTTCCCAGCGAGATCACGCAGGTAGAAAAACGCGCGGTTATCGACTCGGCCTACCGGGCCAAGGCGAGCGAAGTGCACCTGGTCGAGCAAGCGATGGTGGCCGCAATCGGCGCGGGTTTGCCGATTACTGAGCCATCGGGGAATATGATCGTGGACATCGGCGGCGGCACTACCGACGTTGCGGTGATCTCCTTGTCGGGCATCGTCTATTCGCGTTCCGTCCGCATCGCCGGAAACGAGATGGACGACGCGATCATGCAGTTTTTGAAACGCAAGTATAACCTGCTGATCGGCGAACGCACCGCCGAGATGATCAAGATCACCATCGGCAGCGCGTTTCCGCTCGATAAGCCGATCACGATGGAAGTTAAGGGGCGCAATCTGATCGAAGGCGTGCCAAGAACTGTCGTGATCGGAGACGAAGAGATCCGCGAGGCGCTCTCCGAACCAGTCTCGACCATCATGAACGCAATCCGGGTCGCTCTGGAGCGGACACCACCGGAATTGAGCGCCGATATTAGTGATCGTGGCATCGTGCTGACCGGTGGCGGGGCGCTGTTGAAGAACCTGGATCGACGGATTCGCGAGGAAACGGGATTGCCGGTCTCGATCGCCGAGGATCCGCTGGCCTCGGTTGTACTCGGAACCGGGCGCATGTTAACCGACTTCAAACTGCTGTGCAGGATCGCGATCGAATAGTCGATCCCGGGGCTCCCGCCCGGCGCGGTTTCTTCTCATGGATGGGCTGTTCAGTAGATACCGGAACCTGAGCGCCTTGCTGCTTCTTCTGGCCGGGCAGTTGATATTGCTGGCCTGGCAGATCAAGAGCAACGGCGAGACCAGGCTGCTGCGTGTTTGGGCTGTGACTGCCGTGACGCCGATGGCCCGCGGTATGGAACTGACGCGGGACGGACTGGGCGGTTTTTTCGCGCGCTGGTTCATGGCCGGCAAATTGGAACAGGACAACGCCCAGTTACGGCGGCAGACCGCCCAACTTGAGATTAAGAACCAACTCCTGCAGGAACAGATGCAGCAGAGCGGCCGGGCGCAGGCTTTACTTGAGTTTCGCTCTCAGTTGCCTTCAAAGAGCCTGCCGTCGCGCATTATCGGCAGTGCCCCAGGTGTCCAGTCCGGGGTCTTCATTCTTGACCGCGGATCCCTTGAAGGTGTAAAGCGCGGCATGGCGGTGGTCACAGGGGAAGGGATCGTCGGGCAGGTTGTCGCTTCCTATCCAACCGCCTCTCTGATGATGCTGGCAAGCAGCCAGGGTTTCGCTGCGGGTGTGACCTCCCAAAAAAGCAGGACTCGCGGCCTGCTGAAGGGCGAGGGCGGGACTTGCCACATCTTCGGGATCCGGAACGAGCAACCGGTAGATAAGGATGAGTGGTTTTACACCAGCGGCGAAGATAGGATCTTCCCGCGCGGACTGCGCGTCGGGCAGGCGCGGGCAGTCAAGGACGGCGTTGACGGTAAAGAAATCGAGGTGCGGCCAATCGCCCTGGACGGCGATTTTGCTGAGGTTCTGATCCTGCTCGATGCCGTGCACGGCCAGATTCCCGAGCTGGCAACACCATCAAACCCTGATGTCCAGATTTTGGATGCGCCCGCGCCGGACCAAAATGGCCCAATGACGGACCCCGCGTCTCCCGCGACTCCCGGTGAAGCGCCGTCCGCGATGCGCACGGACGCGGACCGAATTCGGGACCACTACAAGCGGGTAGTGGAGTCGCAGAACTTCCAGGTTGGTACAACGCCGTATCGAGCCCCCGATTTTAACCGGCAGCCAGCCGCGGCGCCCCCTGCGCTCGCACCGGCCACGGGAGCCGTACCCGACAATCAGGCCGTTCCCGTCAAGCCGTCGCCGGAACCCGCCTCCGCGGCCAAAGTACCGGGACTGATATCACAACCGTCGCAGCGCCCCAAACCTCCCGCGCAGGACCGCCCGTGAC
>Ga0073936_10000722_pt1 | contig 51581 bp, 43 predicted proteins | sample AliMusrvi5mmetaG_FD_87041 | JGI IMG/M metagenome (GOLD analysis project Ga0073936, IMG submission 87041) | Freshwater lake bacterial and archeal communities from Alinen Mustajarvi, Finland, to study Microbial Dark Matter (Phase II) - Alinen... | ecosystem: Environmental > Aquatic > Freshwater >...
CCATTTTTTCGGTCGGCAGACACGGCGATGCTGCTGTTCGTGGCGGATCTGCATTCGGCGTCTCCCGGCTTTGGCGATTTTCCTGTGACGACCGATGACCGCCCGCTCTTCGCTTTTCTCGGCCCGCGCCAGCCGCGCGGCAAAGAGCGGCTCTACGGCTTTCCGCTGCTCGATTGGATGGGCAAGCGCGCCCTGCGTCCTGTGTATCCGTCGTGCGACCTGGGTGGGATGTCACCCGATCTGCTGTTGGCAGCGGTCCGTGCGGGAAATTACACGTATGCCGCCGCGGCGGCCAACGCGCCTGTGCCGGGCGATCCGCGTTCCGCCGGGGTGCGCCGGCGGCAGGTGGAAGCGTATCTGCGGCAGGCGGCAGCGCTTTGCCCCGAGGTCGCGATTCCTGTCGCAGCCTTGACCGGCTTGGATGCCAGTGAGTGAGGGATGGAAAGGAACAAGGGATGAGAAACTGTGTTTTGTCTGTCGTATGCTTGGGGTTTCCGGCTTGGGCTGTCGCCGTCGAACCGGCCCGGATGGAGCCTGCGGGCGGCTGGCAGGTGAAGGTGGCCTGCGGCGAGGTGTCTGCTGTACTGGCCGTCGATCCGCCGGATATCGTGACGGTAACCGATGAGCGGTACGACACGCTGGCCGTTTTTCAAGGTCCGGTCTGGCGGCGCGGCACGCCTTTGCTCGGCACCAAGGCTGAGGCATGCAGCGTGGCGGACGCGCTCGAGCCGTCGTCGCTGATCGTTCGCGACCGGCCGGGTGCGGGCGCGAAGACCTACTTGCTTGGAAAGGACTATCAGCTCGAGCCGCGCTGGGGCGGGTTCGGCCGGCTGGAGGGCGGCGCGATCGCGGCAGGCCAGCCGGTCTTTGCAAGTTACCGGTATGCGATGATGCGGCTCGACAGCGTGGTGCTGACTGCGGACAAGAAACTGTCGTTGCGCAAAGGTGTGCCGCACGTGGCCACGCCGCATCCGCCAGAACTCATGGTGGGCGAGGCCTGTTTGGGCAACGTCTGGCTGCCGGGCCGAGCGGAACAGCTTATGGCGGCTATGCTTTTCCCTGTTCTCGAGATGAATTATCCGGTGCCGCCGCATGCCGGTCCGGTGGTTGCAGAGCGCCTGTTGCCCAAGACCCTTGCGAAACTTCAAAGCGGCGCACCGGTGCGGATTCTCGCGTGGGGCGACAGCGTGACCGAATGCGTGTATCTGCCGTTCGAGAAGAAGTGGCAGGAGCAGTTCGCGGCACGGCTGCGCGAGCGTTTCCCGAAGGCCGCCATCGTGATGCTCTCGGAGGGGTGGGGCGGGCGCACCACCACGGCCTACCGCAATGAGCCGCCCGGCAGTCCGCGCAACTTCGCCGAGAAGGTGCTGTCGCTCAAACCAGACTTGATTGTGTCCGAGTTCATCAACGACGCGTCGATGGACGAGGCGGCCGTGCTCGACAATTACGGCGCGATCCAGAAAGAGTTCAAGAAAATCGGCGCGGAGTGGGTCATCCTCACGCCGCACTATTCTCGGCCCGACTGGATGGGCCTCAAGCAAGAGCGTGAGATCGATCTGGACCCGCGTCCCTACGTGCGCGGTGTGCGGCTCTTCGCGGAGAACAACCGCGTCGCTCTGGCGGACGCCTCCCTGCGCTGGGGGCGGCTCTGGCGTCAGGGCATACCCTATTCCACGTTGCTGATGAACAACATCAACCATCCCGACGAGCGCGGCATGCGGCTGTTTGCGGACGCGCTGATGGAGCTGTTTCCATGAAAATGAAATTTGAAGCTGGAAGCTGGAAACTCGGACTCGCTCTTTGTTGCGCAGCACGGTGTCTGGCTGTCACGGCAAAGGCTGAGGTGCGTGTCGACGCACAACTGCCAGCGGGTAACATCGTTTGCGAGCGTGTCGAGGGCGATCAGGTCTACGTGCGGCAGGAGCGGCGCGGGAGCACGCAGTGGTGGTTTTACTGGGCGTTTCGCGTATGCGGGGCGGAGGGACACACGCTGACATTCCATTTCACCGACGGCGAGCCGGTCGGTACGCGCGGGCCAGCGGTGTCGAGCGACAACGGGCTTTCGTGGCGCTGGCTGAACAAAGACTTCACAAAGAGCAGTTTCACATACACTTTTGCGTCTGCCGAAGCCGAGGCGTGGTTCGCGTTCGGCATGGTTTACACCGAGCGCGACTGGGAGCGGTTCATCGCTCGGTCTTTGGGCTCACCATTTGTGGAGAAAAGCCAGCTTGCAGTCACGCGCAAGGGGCGCAAGGTGGAGAAGCTGCGCCTGGGTTGCATCACGTCTGAGCCGCGCTATCGCGTGCTGCTGACTGCGCGGCACCACGCCTGCGAGATGATGGCCAGCGATGTGCTGGAGGGTGCGGTAGAGGCAGTGTTGGCAGACAATGAGAAGGCTAGATGGCTGCGCGAGAACGTTGAGTTTTTGGTGGTTCCTTTCGTGGATACGGACGGGGTTGAGGACGGCGATCAGGGAAAGAACCGCGCGCCGCGCGACCACAACCGCGATTACGACGGCGCGAGCGTGCATGTCGAGACCGCTGCGATCCGCGAGCAGGTGCCGAAATGGGCCGGCGACAAGCTGACCGTGGCCTTGGATTTCCACTGCCCGTATATTCGCGGCGAATACAACGAATGGGTGTATCAAGTCGGTTGCGCGGCCACGAATTTGTGGGCGCAGCAGCAGGTGTTCGGCAGACTGCTTGAGAAGATCGAACCCAACTCCTTGGCGTATCACGAGGTCAACGACCTGCCCTTCGGAAAAGCGTGGAACGCTGCCTCCAATTACTCGCAGGGAGTGAGTTTCGCGCGTTGGGCTGGAAGTCTGCCGGGTGTCCGCTTGGCAGGCGCCTTCGAGGTTCCCTACGCGACGGCGAACAACACTGAGGTCACTGTCCAATCCGCCCGCCAGTTCGGCGCAAACCTCGTGACTGCGCTGTGGCAGTATCTGGCCAAACAGTAAAGCTGAATCTGTGACCGCGCGGGGTATGGGTACATTTGAGAGTTGATCAATGTGAAGCCTGGTGCTATAAGAATGAGCAGGGAATTGATGCCTCGCACTGTTTTTGTCTGACATTAGGCGGTTTTTATGAAAGGAACACAACGATGAGCAAACTACTCCACATTCAAGTTTCACCCCGCATCGGGCGCTCGGCCTCGATCGCCGTAGCGGAGCACTTTGTCGAGGTTTATCGCGCCCAGCATGCGGGCGACACCGTCGAGACGCTCAACCTCTGGGAGACGGATCTGCCGGAGTTCGACGGCGCGACCATCGATGCCAAATACGCGATCATGCATGGGCAGGCACATACGCCGGCGCAGCTCGAAGCCTGGAAAGCGGTTGTGCGCATCGCCGACCGCTTCAAGTCGGCCGACAAATACCTGTTCTCTCTGCCGATGTGGAATTTCGGCGTTCCCTACAAACTCAAGCACTTCGTCGATCTGGTGGTGCAGCCTGGACTAACCTTTTCTTTCTCTCCGGATACCGGCTACAAGGGCTTGATCACCGGTAAGCCGGTGGTGGCCATTTACGCGCGCGGTGGTGCGTATGGTCCGGGAACTGGCGCTGAAGGCTATGATGCACAGAGCGCTTACCTTCGGCAAGTTCTCGGTTTTATCGGCTTCACGGACATCAAAGAGATCTTTGTGGAGCCGACGCTTGCAGGCCCCACGGCCGATGCCGTCGCAGCCGGAAAAGTGAAGGCGACAGAGTTGGCTGCCGCCATCTGAGCGAAGCCATTACTCCAACAGCTGGAGACGGAAAAATTTGGTTGGGTCTGCGTTGGTGGGGATGGCATTGGTCAGCGGCATGCCGGTGCCGTTGACCGGCGAACCGACATTTGTCCACGACAAGGCGGAGAGGTTTGTTGCTGACTGGAGTTGATAGCGGACTCCAGCGATCGATCCCCAGACGATATGCAGTCCGTCAGCCTGCTTGGAAAAAGTGTTCATCAGGGGCGGTCCGACGACGGAGACAGTCACCGTGACCGATGTTGTTTTGAGCGGATAGAGACCACCGTAACCGGAGTCCTGGACGGCCACTGTGAGTGGAAAGAGGTTCTTGATCGGAGTGGCGGTGAGCGAGGTGTCCGCGAGGGTGATGATGCCGGTTTCGGGGTCGATGGCGAAGGTGGCGTTGTCGTTGCCCGCTGTGATCTTAAGGCTGAGCGTGTCGAGCGGACTGTCGGTGACAGCGACGCGGCCGACGAAGGTGCCGGCGGTGTCCGTGTAGCGTAGCCGCATGGCTTGGTTGGTAACTTGTGGCGCATAGTTGATGTCTACGGAGGTGAGGTAGGCGCCGTCGATAATATTCGTGGCCGGCAGGCCGTTTGTGCCGACGATGCCGGGACCGGCCCATGCGACGGACAGGTGGTCGCCGCCGCTGCCTTCTTTGTGGAGGGCTTCGATGTAATACGGCTGGCCTGCCACAAGTGCCGTTTGAAGGGCAGAACTCTGGGAAGCGTACTGCGTCCAGACGTTTTGGCTGGTATAGCCGCTCACGGAGGCGATGGTCTGCGCATTGGTTGAGCCTCCGCTGCGGCTGAACTTGAGCTGGCTCGCGTCGTCTGAGGCAATGAAGAAACGGTAGTCGCCGCTGGCTGGCGGGGTCACATAGGCGCGGATGCGTGAGCCGAAGGAGTCGCCGATATTGGCGAGGGCGGCGAAGTTGGTGAGGGCGGATAGTGCATCGGGGCGGCCAGGGTACTTTGCGTTGCCGGTCAGGTCGCTCACTGCGGTTCCGCTGCCGATGTTGTTGAACAGTTCGCGTTGCGGGGCCGTGAGGGCGATCGCGTTCGTGGCAGAGAGGATGACCTGTGCCGCGGCGGTGCCAGACAGCGGTGGCTTGCCGCTGTCGGTCGCCAGCACCGTGAGCGTTAAGATGTTCGTGGCTGAGCTCAGAAGGGCGGTGTCGTTCGCCACGCGAATCCATCCGTCGGTGCCGATGGAGAAAAGTCCGCTTCCGTTCCCTGAGGTGATGGAGAAGGTGGCGGTGTCATTTGTGTTTTGGTCAGAGACGGTGATGCGTCCGACTTTGCCGCCTGTTTGAAGGTTCCTGCGGATCGTGTTGGTGAAGCCCGCCGCGTGAGGGAGGTAGTTCATGGTGTAGGGTGAGAGGTAAAGGCCGGAGATGACATTCGTCGCATTGGCCGTGGCAGGCCCCTTCCACGCTACGGCGATGTGATCGTCACCGCTGCCCTCCTTCAGGCGGGCTTCGATGTAATAGGCCTGCCCTGCGACGAGTGACTGGTTCGCAGATTTCTGACTCGAATATTGGGTCCACACGCGCGGTGAGGTATAGCCGGTGACGTAAGCGATGCGCGTCATGGTGGCTGGATTAGTCGTGGCGCTGAGCCACAGTTCGCTGTTGTCGTCAGAAGCGACCCAGAAGGTGTAGGTTCCACTGGCGGGAGGGATGAGATAGCCGCGCAACACCGCCCCGTAAGAGTCGGCACGGTTAGCCAGCCCTTCGAAGAGCGTGCGCTGGATCTCCCACGTGGGGTCTACGGGAAAACGCGCGTGAAGAGTGAGGTTGCTGACATAGGTGCCGCTGCCGATACCGTCGTAGACGGCATAGGAGATTGAGCCGGGAAGGAAACCGGAGGTGTTTGGAATGATCGTGACAAAAACAGTTGCGTCTTGGGTTTTGGCAGGGGTGCCGTCGTCTGCGATTCGTACGGTCAGCATGTAGACGGTTTGTGTGGCGGCGCTGATGTCGGAGGCCACGGTCAATGCACCGGAGCCACTGTTGATGGCGAAGGAGCCCCCGATGTTGCCCGCCGTAATAGAGTAGGTCAAGGTTGAGAAGGCGTCCGGATCGCTGCCTGTGACGTTGCCGATGACCGTGCCGGTTCGCGTGTGAGCCAAGACCGTGGCGGAGAATCCGGAAAGCGTGGGCGTTTCATTCATGTCGAGGAGCTGCACAACGACACGCCGGTTCACTTCCGTAAGGGAGGGGTTGACTGTGTTGGAAATGGTGATAAACAGCTCGAATTGAACGGTGAATTGCGTGTTTGATGCAAGCGCTTCGTAATTGAGTGCGGAGGCATTGGCCACAGTGAGTGTGCCGCTGGTGTTGATCGAAAACGCATTAGAGACATTGCCGGTGATGATCGTATAGACCAGCGGATTGGCATTCGTGTGGGCAGCGGGCACTGCGCCCACGACGGTGCCGTTGGTGCTGTTCTCCAATATAGAGAGGTACGTGGCTGCCTGGGCACCGGCCACGCTGCCTGTGACCGTGTAATAGCCCAGACTCGCATAGCAGGAGAAGCCGTTGGTCAGGGCGCTGTTGCGTCCTGCACCGGTCACTCGAAACGTATAGGTGCCCGCTGTAAGGTTGGTCGTGAGCGAGGCGGAAAGGACGTTCTGCGGACTGTTGCTGGCGATGACCGCGTCAGTGGCGTCGGCCAGCGTGACTTGCAGTGCGAGGTTGGCCCAACTGCCGACGGGGAGAGCGGTGAGCGACATCTGGCCTCCGGATGTGGTGAAGCGCAGGGCATCCGTATCGGCTGTGCGTTCGATCACGCCTTCGGCAAAAGCGGTGGTGTTCGAGTAGATGTCGAGATAGCGTGCGCCGGACAGTGTGTCACCCGTATCATCCTGGCGGTAATCGACGCTGTTGTTGTTTTCGGTGATTTTGAGGAGGTCGTCCTCTGTGTTGTTGGCGGATGCGTATTCGCCCTTGCTCCATTGGGAGACGGGCTGGTAGTAGCCTGCGCCCATGATAGGAGCCCAGCCGGTCACACCGCTCCCGTGTCCGAGGAAGTATCCTTCGGAGGGGGAGATGCGGCCGTCGTGGCTGAGGGAGAGCGTGTGTCCCGCCTCGTGCGCGATGACCTCCGCCGCGTCCTTGCCCGTAGAGTAGAACGACCAGCAGGGTGTGTCGCCTGTCCAGTTCCACGAGTTGAGGTACGCGACGCCTCCTGCGCCGGGGGCCGCCGTGGTCGTGGGCGTGACGATCACGCGCTGGCGGCTATTTTCGGGCGCGGCTTCGTAGACACGGATGTCGGTGGTGACGTTGATGTTGAACGCCATGTAGTCTTCGCAGACGCGTTTCCAAACGTCCTTGATCTGGGCGTTGCTGACGCTCGGTTTCGTGTAGGTGATGCCGCCCCAGGTTGTTGTGGAACCGCCGCGGTAGTCGATGTAGAGCACGCCTGTGGCACCCTGCAGGCTCTGGAGCGAGATGATGCCGTCATTATATCCGGGAACCAGATCGGGCACGTCCTGTGGATCAAGCGGCGGCATCTCCTCCGTGTCAGGCGTGCCCTGTGCCTCATTTTCTGCACGCGGCATCATCAGGCAGATGACCTCGTCCAGTCTGTGTTCGACGAGTTCCGAGGTGCCGCCCGGGCCCGTGGGTTCGATGCGGTAGGCTTTGCGGTTGGCGGGGAATTCAATGACGCCAGCATAGTCGCCCGCCTTGCCGGGCAGGGTCTGTTTTTGGAAGAAAAAGCGTCCGGCTTCGGGCGTTGCCAGTTCGCCGCTGATGAGGATCAGTTCGCCGTTGCGGAGTTCCACGTGTCGGATAGAACCGGAGGCGTACACGCCCGCAACCAGTTCGAAGCGAATCGGCGAACCTTCAGCGGGGTGTCCCAGGCTGACGAGATAACCACTGTCCCAGGCGCGTTTATGTAACGGTTCGGACGGTGGTGCGGCGAGGTTGGTCGAGACGCTGGACAAGGGCACTGCCGGTGAAACGTGCGGACGATTGCCGGCCGCTTGCGGTTCCCTGTGGTTTGCGGTATTCGAAACCGCAGCCGCCGCTGAAGCCAGGGACGTCGGAGCAGAACGGTGAGGGCGGTAAGAAAGAGCCGCTGCGCCCGTTCCGATCGCAAGTGCAACACACACGCCTAGAAATTTCTTTTTCATGTTTCTTTGTCCACAAACCAATTTTTATAAAGTCTAGCACTGGGGTTGACGTTTGTCGAGGCGAACCTTTTTCTTTCAGAACGCCTCACAAACTCATTGAGCTGACAGACCCGATGGAGTCTTCTGAAATTATGGGATCCCCGTTCATGCTGAGCATCGGTTCGTGAGTCGTTTATGACGAATAGACGCTGGGCATCGCACCGGGTCACAGCCGCTGGACCTTCAGCCATTTTGGCTCGAATCCACCGGCTGTGCTGTGGCATGATGGGACGATATCGGAAAAAACGGACAGTGGTTGTTCTATAGGTGGTTTGAAACGGTCATGAGGAAAGAATGGGAAAGGGGTGCTGATCATGAAACGGCTCGGATTGATATGGAGTGTGGTTTTGCTCGGGATATGGTCTTATTCTGTCGAGGCCAAATCGGTGCCCAAGGGGGTCGTCACCAAATACACGTTTGAAAATAGTGCAATCTTTCCGGGAACGACGCGCGAGTATTCGGTCTATGTGCCTGCACAGTATGACGGGACAAGACCGGCCTGCATCCATGTGAACCAAGACGGTGTGCAGTTCAATCTTCCGGCTGTGATGGATCAGCTTATCGCGAGCCGGGAAATGCCGGTGACGGTCGGCGTGTTTGTGACGCCGGGCCGAGTGAAGTCGCTTTCGACGAACGCGCTGGACCGATTCAACCGCAGTCTCGAATATGACGGAATGGGCGACGCCTACGCGCGGTTTCTTCTCGATGAGTTGCTGCCGCATATCGCAAGGGAGCAGAAGCTCAATCTCTCGACTAACGGCAATGACCGCAGCATCGGCGGGTCGAGCAGCGGCGCGATCTGCGCGTTTACGGCGGCCTGGGAGCGGCCTGACGCTTTCAGCCGCGTGCTGAGCGCGATCGGCACGTACGTCGGTCTGCGCGGCGGCAACGACTATCCCGCGCTGATCCGCAAGACCGAGCCGAAGGCGTTGCGCGTCTTTCTGCAGGACGGCAGCGCGGATCTGAACATCTATGGCGGTGACTGGTGGATGGCGAATCAAGAGATGGAGCGCGCGCTGACCTTCGCGGGGTATGAGGTGAACCATATGTGGGGCGACGGCGGACACAGCGGCAAGCAAATGACCGAAATCTGTGCGGAGGCGATGCGCTGGCTCTGGAAAGATTGGCCCGAGCCGATCCAGGGGGGCTTGGGCTCACAGCAGATGAAGGATATTCTCCTTCCGGGAGAGGGATGGCAACTCGTGGGTTCTGGATACATCTTTACTGAGGGCCCAGCCGCCAACGCCAAAGGCGAGGTGTTTTTCAATGACATCCCGAATCACACGACCTGGAAGGTCGGACTCGACGGCGCACTTAGCGTGTTCAATGAAGACTCGAAAAAGGCGAACGGCATGGTGTTCGGGCGGGACGGACGACTGTTCGCGGTTTCTGCCGACTCGAAGCAGGTAGTCGCCTACGGCGAAGCTGGTGCGGCCCGCGTGATCGCTGAAGGCATCGCGGGCAACGATATCGCTGTGCGGGCAGACGGCTGTCTGTACGTGACCGCTCCCGGCAACAGCAGCCCGGCTTCCAATATGGTCTGGCTGGTCCGCGCGAACGGCGAAAAGGCCGTCGTGGATGCGGGCCTCAAGTTTCCGAATGGCGTGACGCTCTCTCCCGACCAGTCGCTGCTCTACGTCTGCGATTCGCGTTCGCATTGGGTGTACAGTTATCAGGTGCAACCAGACGGCACATTGAAGTACAAACAGAAGTATGACCACTTGCATCAGCCCGACACGGCGGACGAAAGCGGCGCAGACGGTATGCGGTGCGATCGCGACGGGCGTCTCTATGTCGCGACCAAGATGGGCGTTCAAGTGTGCGACCAAGCGGGCCGCGTGGCCTGCATATTGCCGACACCGAACGGACGCGTCGCGAATCTCTGTTTCGGAGGAGGCACCTTCGACACGCTTTTCGCGACCTGCGGCGACAAGGTTTTCAAACGCAAGCTCAAGGTGCGTGGCATCGACCCGTCCGCCGGTCCCCTCAAGCCCGCGGCACCACGGCTGTAGTGGGCATTGGCATCTGGTGGACTTCTTCTTCCTTTGGACTGGCCTGCTGGCGACAGGTTGAGGCGAGGTGGTCGCGCAAGACGGAGCGGCTTGAAGGTCCCATTATAATATTTTTATTACTATCCTGACGTCTGTGCGCACAAAAAACCGGGTATTGGACCTTAGGGCATGTTTGGGTTTTTCTGTTGCGGGTCGTTAGGGACACGAATATTGTATAAGTGTGATTTTATACCTATAGGAGAGCTGGGTAATGGAGAAGGCGTTCAGTTACCTCGCGGCACTGTTACTCGGAGTCGGTGTTTATCTACAGGAGACCGGCTTCTTTAGGTCCCATGTGTCGACGATCCTGCAGCCGCAGGTAGGGCGCATGCAAACTGCCGTCGAAAGCAAGGGAAGCAGTGCCTCCAGCAAAACAGTGGGGGCCGAAATTAGGGAAAGACGGCGAGAGTTAGACGCGGTCGTGTTTGATACGGTTCCTGTATCAACTTCGGCCATTCCCAGAGTCAGTGTATGCGCCGATAAGCATTTGACCGTACGGTCGCACTATCCCAATCACTCGCGGGTCGAGGCGGAGGGCGAAGTGGCTGTGATTCTTTCCAGCGATCCAGAGGATCCGTTCCATCAGAAGTTCATGGTACGCCTTGATTCTGGAAAGTTGTTGCTGATCGTCCGCGACACGGCTTTGACACCTCCTGTCGAGAATCTCAAGCTAGGTGACCAGGTCGCTTTTTGTGGCGAATACTCGTTGGGCCAGAATGGTGATGAGATCCGATGGACATGTAAGGATCCGGAAGGGCAACGCGAGGCGGGGTGGCTGAGGCATAACGGCAAGATATATCAGTGAGGGAGGAAAGACGTTTCAGCCGTCTTTCGGCAAAGTTCAGGACGGGGCTATGGCGACTAACCAAGGCTGAAGGTAATAACGGAGCGGGGGTTTGGGCTTGCGAAGAGTGTGTGGGGCGACTATCCTACGTGCGGATTGAAAGATACAAGTAGCGCAACGTGGGGGAGGGTTGCCGATAATGAAGCGTTTCTTTTTGACAATTGTCGTGTTGGCGTTGTGCGTTGGCGCGTATTTTCAAGAGACGGGGGGCTCGGTTGACGCGCTTCCGAAGGACTTACAGCCGTACGCACGCCGCGTACAGGACTCCTACACACGGTGGTGCGGGAAAGTCAGTGCGAAATTTAGGCCGCTGACGGATGGTTTGACCTTGGGTCAGAAGTGGGGCCGGTCGAACACCCTTGAGACCGCTCCTAGGGGTGCTCAGAGTCCGGCGACCTCGTCACCAAGGCTCGCCTCCAACGCGATGTCCATGGGGTCTGGAACTGTGGAGCGGATATTGCCTGACGACCTTAACGGCAGCCGCCACCAGAAGTTCATCCTGCGGCTTTCCACGGGGCAGACACTGCTCGTTGCCCATAACATTGACACCGCACAGCGCATTCCCTCTCTGAAGGTGGGCGACACGGTCTCATTCTGTGGGGAATACGAGTCAAACCCACAGGGCGGTGTGATCCACTGGACGCACAAAGACCCGCAAGGGCGTCATGTGGCGGGTTGGCTCAAGCACATGGGCAAGACGTATCAGTAAGACAGTCAGTCCACTAGTTTGCGAGTGTCTTTGACGCGGCGGGACTTGCCCTCAAAGCGCTCCAGAGTGTTCGGGCTCACGAGGTTGATATGCATGTGCAGGCCGGTGATGCCGTAGACCGCTGCAGCGATAGCGTCACGGATCGCCTGCATCTCCCGCATGCTGTCGGAGAACATGTTGGGTTGCATCTCAATGTGGACAGTGACTTCGTCCATCGCGCCGGGGCGGCTGACTTCGATCATGTAGTGGGGGGCGACGGATTCGATGCGCATGAGCGCGGTCTCGATTTGTGAGGGGAAGACGTTGACGCCGCGGATAATGAGCATGTCGTCGGTACGGCCGAGGATGCGACTCATGCGGCGCGTGGTGCGGCCGCAGGGGCAGAGGCCGTCATTGTAGAGATAGCCGATGTCGCGCGTGCGGTAGCGCAGCACAGGGAAGGCCTCGCGGCAGAGGGGCGTAATGACCAGCTCCCCCTTCTCGCCATCGGGCAGGGGCTCGAGGGTGTCGGGATCGATGGTCTCAAAGATGAACTGATCCTCTTGGATGTGCATGCCGTTGCGGTAGGCGCATTCGCCGCTAACGCCAGGGCCCTGCACTTCGGCGAGACCGTAGTTGTTCCAGCAGCGGATGCCGAGTCCGGCCTCGATGCGGGTGCGCATGTCCTCCGTCCAGGGCTCGCCGCCGAAGTGGGCGTGTTCGAGCGCGAGGGAGTCGCGCGGCACGTCGCCGCTGAGCAGGGTGTCCATGAGTTTGAGTGCGTAGGAAGGCGTGCAGATGATGACTTCTGGGCGCATGTCCTGCATGCACATGAGTTGGCGTTCGGAGTTGCCGCTAGAGAGCGGGATGATCGCTGCGCCGACACGCTCGATGCCATAGTGCAGGCCGAAGCCGCCGGTGAAGAGCCCGAAGCCGAAGGAGATCTGGACGGTGTGGTCAGAGCGGAGACCGCCGGAGACCAGGAAGCGTGCGCAGAGGTTGCTCCAGTTGTCTACGTCGCTCTTGGTATAGGCCACCCATGTGGGCTTGCCGGTGGTGCCGCTGGTGCCTTGGTAACGGGCAACCTCGCTGCGCGGCACGGCGAGAAATCCGAGCGGGTAATGGGCGCGCAGGTCGGCCTTGGTGGTGAAGGGCAGCCGCCGCACATCGTCGACGCTCTTGAATTGCTCTGGCGTGAGGCCGAGCTTGGCAAATCGCTCGCGGTATAAGGGCAGGCGTGAGGCATGGGCAACGGCGGAGCGGAGGCGCTCCGCTTGGAGGGCGAGGAGCTGGGGTCGGGGCATGCACTCGAGTTCGGGCTGCCAGATGCGGTTCTCAATGATCGGTTTCGTGTTCATCGGTCGTTCACTTCGCTTTGGAGAAGAGGGAGACGGCGTCGAGGACGTCGCGGCCGGCGGTCTTGAGAGCTTCAATAGCGCGGTCGGGGTTATCGAAGCGGAAGACCAGCACGGCCTCTTTCCCGTGGCGGAAGGTGAAGGCGTACATATACTCGATGTTGACGCCGGCCTTGCCGATGACGTCGAGGATCTCGGCCATACCGCCGGGGCGGTCGGCGACGGCGGCGGCGACCACCTCGCGAACATTGACCACGTAGCCGGCGGCTTCGAGGACCTCCTTGGCCTTCTGCCACTCCTCGACAATCAGGCGGACGATGCCGAACTGCTGGGTGTCGGCGAGGGAGAGGGTGACGATATTGATGCCCGCCTCGGCCAGCGTGCGGCAGATGGCGTTGAGGTGGCCGGGTTTGTTCTCGAGGAAGAGCGAGATCTGTTGGATTTTCATGAGGGACACCTTTCCTGATTAAGCTTTTTTCCGGAGGTCGGTGACGCGTTTGAGCTTGCCTTCGCTGCGCGGCAGCGTATGCGGCTCGACAAGAGTGATCTTGGCGCTGATGTTGATAATGCGCTGCACGGCGTGTCCGATGCGCGCCCGAAGCGCTTCGAGCGACTTGATGTCGTCGCTGAAGGTCTCCTTGGTGACTTCCACCTTGATCTCGAGCGAGTCGAGATCGCCCTCCTTGTCCACCACAATCTGGTAGTGGGGCAGAACCGATTCGATCGACATGAGCCCTGCTTCGATCTGAGAGGGAAAGACGTTGACGCCGCGGATGATCAGCATGTCGTCCGTGCGGGCACTGATGCGCTCGAACGTGCGGATGGTGCGACCGCAGGGGCAGGTGCCGGTGTAGATGCGCGAGAGGTCGCGCGTGCGGTAGCGCAGCATGGGTGTGCCCGTGCGGGTAAGGGTGGTGAAAACCAGCTCGCCCTGTTCGCCGTCGGGCAGGGGTTCGAGTGTGTCCGGATCAATGATTTCGGGATAGAAGTGGTCTTCGAAGATGTGGAGCCCGCGACGGTGCTGGCAGTCGTTGGCGACGCCCGGGCCGCAGATTTCGGTGAGGCCGTAGATGTCGTGGGCGGTGATGCCCGTGAGGCTCTCGATTTTGGCGCGCATCTCTTCGGTCCAGGGCTCGGCGCCGAAGACGCCGTGCTTGAGCCGCATGTCGGTCTTGAAGTCGACGCCCTTCTTCATGCCCTCGTCGATGAGGTGGAGAAAGTAGCTAGGTGTGCAGGCGATGACGGTGACCCCCATGTCTTTCATGAGCATGAGTTGGCGGTCGGTGTTGCCGCCGGAAATCGGCAGCACCGCGCAGCCGAGGCCTTCGCCGCCGTAGTGCAGGCCGAGACCGCCGGTGAAGAGTCCGTAGCCGTAGGCCACCTGCATGATGTCGGAACTGCGCACGCCGCACATGGCGAGGGCGCGCATACAGCCGTTCTGCCAGACGAGGATGTCATTCTGGGTGTTGCCGATCACGATGGGCTTGCCGGTGGTGCCGCTCGAGCAGTGGAAGCGCACAATGTCGTTCATGGGGCTCGCGAAAAGCCCAAAGGGGTACTCGTCGCGAAGGTCAGTTTTCATCGAGAACGGAAGCAGGGCGATATCCTTGAGGGTCTTGATGTGCTCGGGACGCACGCCGCGCTCGTCCATGCGTTTGCGAGTGAGCGGTACACCTTCGTAAACGCGTTTGACGAGGCCTTGAAGACGGTGGAGTTGAAGGGCGCGCAGTTGTTCGACGGGCATGTAATCGGGGGCGCTGACCGGATGGACAGGGGTGTCCAGATCGTGCGCGAACTCGTATAGGGCCATGACAGACTCCTCGTTTGGAACCTTCTACGGGGAAGGCGATTAAAGCGTTATGAAAGAGAGTAGCATGTTCGGACGGGCGGGTGAATGGAAAAAGGTCAAAAAGGGATCCTGAAATCGACGAAGTCAGAGGGGATCTTCAGCCGCTGCTCGATGAGCGTGGCAAGGGCGCGCACGCCGAAAGTCTCTGTGGCGTAATGTCCGGCAAAGACCACGTTCTGGCTCAGGTTCTCAGCAAGGTTGTACCCTTGCAGGCTGGGTTCACCCGTAAGGTAGGCGTCCACTCCGAGATTCGCGGCCTGATCGATCATGTCCGCGGCACCGCCGGAGACGACGCCGACTGTTTGGACGTTTTTTTTGCCAAAGCCCAAAGCGCGGATTTCCGGGTTGACGGTTTTGCTCACCCGCTCGCAGAGAGCGGCGAAGGTGATGGCCTTCGCATACGATGCCGTGAAGCCAATGGTCTCGCCGTGGTAAATGAAAGCGGGCTTTGGGCGGGTGAGGCCGAGGACCTTGCAGAGCTGAGCGTTATTGCCGTAGCGCGGATGAGCGTCGAGCGGCAAGTGCACGGCGTAGATCGCAATATCGTGTGCGATGGCGAACGAGATGAGGCTGTGGTTGAGTCCTGTGATGCGTTTGAGCGAGTCGCCCCAGCTTAGGCCGTGATGGCAAACCACGCAGTTTGCGCCGCGAGCGGAAGCTTCTTTCAGGAGGCGCAGGCTGGCGTCGACGCCCGTGATGACGCGTGAGACCGTGCCGCTGTTGGCCACTTGCAGGCTGTTGTTCGACGCATCGTGGAAGGCATTCACGGCGAGGGCCTTGTCAAGCAAAGCAACAAGCGTGGATAGAGAAATGTCCATGTTCGTGATAATACCTCAGGGACGATGGGAAAACAAGGGCGATGGCGCGACGAGTTCGTGCTTTTTTCAGCGTCGGTGCGCGAGTATACTAGTGCCCTGTTGAGAATGTGTAACGAAGAGGATTGTGACGAGCCATGGAGAAGCAACTGAGCGTCAGTTTTGTGATACCGACTCTGAATTCGGCGAAAACACTGGAGGCGTGTCTGGCGGCGATTCTCTCGCAGCGGATTTCGCGGGCGGAGTATGAAATTGTCATCGCGGATGCGGGCTCGACGGACGAGACGGTCAAAATCGCGCGACGTATGGGTGTCGACAAGGTCGTGGAAAATCGGCTAAAGACCGGCGAGGCCGGCAAGGCATCCGGGATCAAAGCGGCGACGGGCGATTTGATCGCGCTGGTGGACAGTGACAACATCCTGCCTGACGAGCGTTGGCTTGAGCTGATGACGGGGCCGTTCCGCGATCCCGACATTGTGGCGTCGGAACCGGTCGAGTATACGGCCCGGAGAGAAGATCCGGCACTGACTCGCTATTTCGCGTTGCTGGGCATGAACGATCCGCTCTGCCTCTTCACCGGCAACTACGACCGTACGTGTGCAGTGACAGGGAAATGGACGGGCCTCGACGTCCACCAACAGGACATGGGCGAGTATCTCAAGCTGGCGCTGACAGAGGAGACGCTGCCCACGATCGGCGCGAACGGGTTTGTGTTCCGGCGAAGCCTGTTAGCGCATGTGGCGTGGGCGCCCTATTTCTTCGACATCGATGTGATGCATCAGGCGGTGCGGGCCGGATTCGGCTGCGTGGCCAAAGTCAAGACCGGCATCGTTCATCTGTATTGCTCAAAGCTAGGGGATTTCGCCCGTAAGCAGCGGCGGCGCATCCGGGACTTCCTTTTCTTTGCTCAAGAAAAGCAGCGGACCTATCCGTGGAACCGGCAGAAGAAGGCCGGTGTCGTGCGGTTTGCGCTATCGACCGTGCTGGTGTTTCCGCTGGTTGTGCAGGCGGTGTCCGGTTTCTGCCGCAGGCCGGATTGGGCATGGCTGTACCACGTGCCGGTATGCTGGATCACGCTGTGGGTCTACGGCGTGGGCGCGCTGCGGAAGGTGCTGGGATTGAAACAGGCGCCGGTGGCGCGGGACACGTGGCAAAAGCGCTCATAGTAAGTGCTGCGGCCGACCGCGGACACTCACCAATAAGGCCCGCTCTCTACGGTCATGTAGTTGGGGGGACGATCTTCGGGCAATGGGCGTATCCAGGAATCGGTGTACAGATTCTGGGAATACGCAGGAATGTGATCCCAGCGCCCCCCCTTGATGCCGAACAGCAACTGTGTTGCCCCTCCCATATGCACGGCCTTTTTCCCCATCCGCTTGATGTGGGCAGCAAGCGGCATTCCGTAAGCACCTGCGCCGATGAGGGCGATGTCGAAATCGATTGCCGCTATCTCCCGGCACATATATTCCAGCGCGTCAAACCAGGTCTGAAAGCGCGTTGAGTTGCCCGCCAGCGACTGGATGGTCTTGTAGGTTTTCAGGGTGAATGCGGGGAGCGTCCGCGGATTGGCGAACAGGCGTTCGCGGTTGGCGTACTGATGGCAGATGGTGGCCTCGAAGGGGTGGACCAGCAGGACGGTCTTGTCTGCGAGCGCCTCTGTCCATGGATCGGCCAGAAAGTAGGGCTCAAGGGTGGAGAGCGGAACGCAGTGTCCGCCGGGAAAAAAGGCGTCGTGCAATCGTTTTTCGCCAGGCACCCAGCTGGCCAAAATGTCGATTTCGCGGCAATCCGTCAGCACCCGAGCGCCGAAGCGATCCATCGTCTCGTCGGTTGGCGGAAAGAGTCCTGCGTTCCAAGAGATTCCGGCGCGGATGCTGTTGTCCCACCAGAACGGTCCGATCTGTCCAGACAACATGCGGAAAGTCTTTGTGATAACGGGGCCTGGCTGAGCGATGTCGAGGTGCCGAAGGGTGGTCTCCATCTCGCCTGTGCCGAAACGGGCGACCATACAGGGCGCATCTGCAAGTAGCAGCGTTCGGATGGCATCGCTTGCTGCTTGCCCGTTTCCGCAATCGGAAGCAAGTGAGACAAAGGGCTCAGAGCGGAGCCACTGCGCATAGATTTTGCGTTGCAGAACGATCAGCGCACGGGTCAGAAAAGCCCGTGCGTTGAACGGGTAGCCGGGCAGTTCACGTCCATACCGCATCGTCTCTTCCTTTCGTGTGTAGTCGTTGCGTACACCGCACCTTAGGGACTTAAAGAATAGAGACTTCGGTTTGACGCGTCAAGCGCAGCTCTGCCGCATCCGAATTCTGCCGCTCCTTTTTTCGGTATGGGCAACCGACAATCGAAATGCTAAATTAACAGAAAAGGTAAAGGTGTCTTTGAGATGAGAAATCCCATTTCGTTTGTGTCGGGGAACCGGTTTGGACTTTTTGGTTTTCTGACCGCTCTTGGCGGTTTGTTGATCACTTTTTTCCCTGTGTTATCGAGATATGCCGGGTTGGTATCGCCGGATGCCATGCCGTTTTTCGTCTATCCGGCCGGAACCTTGAGTGCCGAAGGGCTTCTGACGGGGGTTTCCTTCACGCCGCATATGCTTTATTGGTTGCTGTTTGATCCGCTTACAACGCATGAGCTTGCTTACATGGTCGATACACTCGTGCTGACGTTGGGCGGCGTCTATTATTTGACAGGGCGGCGTGTTCATCCGCTCGCGGCGTGGTGCGGCGGTTTGGCGTTGGGACTTTCCGGTTATACGTTCACTCTTTTTTGCGCGGGACACCGCGGGTATTTTCATATGTTTTCGTGTGCGGTGTGGGCATTCGGGCTTCTGCTTCGGTGCTTTGAGACGCGGAGTCTTTTCTCTTTCGCCATGCTGGGGCTGGTGATCGCTTGGGGGGTGCAGTGTCAGCCGGACGTCTTGGTGATGGTCGTCGCTGTTGCGGCGGCCTATGCGCTGTGGTTAACGGGATTCTCGAAGCTGGAGACTGGAAGCCGAAGGCAGGAGATGGGTCGGCGGATTGTCGCGATATGGCCCAGGTTCGGCGTGTCGGTTATGGTTTTGGCGCTGGCGGGCTTTGGCGGAATCCGCACCGCTGTGACGACGCAGATGACGAGCCGTGATGCACAGATCGCAGGTGCATCGGGACAAGCTGCTCAATCCGAGGCGAAACAGGGGAAGCGATCAGCGCAGGAGGAGCGCGAGCGCTGGCTTTTCGCTACGAACTGGAGCTTGCCGCCCGAAGACGCACTGGAATTTGTTGCGCCTGGCGTGTTCGGGGACGAAACGATGCAGATGCCGTCTCCTTACTGGGGGCGCTTGGGACGTCCGGCGTCTGAGGTGTTCCAGAAGGGGCGCATGATGCCGAACTACCGGCAGCACACCGTCTATCTCGGCGTGATTCCCGTGATGCTTGCGCTTTTTGGGGTCGTTGCGTATTTCTCGTCTCGGAAAGCGAAAGATTTGCCGCTTCTGCGGACAACAGCCGATCACTCCGACGTTCCCTTTTGGTGCGGGGTGTGGGCGGTATGCCTGTTGTTGGCGATGGGACGGTATACACCGCTCTACCGGCTTTTTTATGCGCTTCCCTACATGGACTACATCCGTGCGCCCGTGAAATTTTTGCACCTCGTGGAATTGGCTACGGCGTTTCTGGCGGGTTTTGGAGTGGACGCTTTGTTGCGCACCGGTGAAGGCGCAGCTTGTGTCCGCCGCAAGTTGGTCTGGTTGGCAGGGGGGCTTTCTGCGCTGGTGGCTTTCATCGCGCTTGTCGCTGTCGTCGCTCAGCCTCAGATTGTCCGACACATAACGGAACTCGGGTTGGGACAGGTGGCGCAGGCGTTGAGCGGGTACTCCGTGCAGAACCTGTTGCGTGCTGCTGGTCTCGCCGCGCTAACCGCAGGAGTGGCTTTTGCGCTTGCCATGAAGGGGAACGAACGTTGGCTTGTTTGGGGTGCGGCGTTGCTGATGGTTGTTCTTGTGTTGGATCAGTCCGGAGTGGCGCGGAGGTATGTGAAGGTGATCGACGTGGGGCCTTTTTACCGTGAGAACGCTGTGATCAAAGCGGTTAAAAAGAGCGCGGGCGGTCAGGTGATAAACGTTATCAGCTATGTGACCCCAAATGTTTGGTGTCGCGACTGGTTTAGCTCCTCGCTCGGTTTGAACGGAATCCGAAACATGATGCCTACTGCAGAGGAACGCGCCACACCGTATGGGCACCTGTTCGAGTCGATCCAAAGCGATGTGCAGAAGTTGTGGCGAACTCTGAACGTGCAGTTTGTGGTGGTGCCTCGCAAGGGAACCGAAGCACTCGTGAGGGCGGGGTTGTTGCGTCCTGTGGTGGATTTTGAGCTGGGAGCTGGGGTGCTGCGGCAAGTGCAGCCGAGTGAGAAGTCGCTGATGCTGGCTTCCGTGGCAGGAAGCGTGGCGGGAGCCCATGCGTTCGGGAAGTGGAAAGGTGGCGTTCCACTTGAGCGGCAGGCTGACGAGGTCGCGCACTCCGAAACGGTGGTTACGCTCGCGCCTGAGTGCTCGTCGGATGCGAAGAGTACAGCGTCAGTGCCCCGACTAACAGAACACGGAGCCGCTTGGGGAACGCCCTGGCGGTTTGGGACGCGGTTAACCTGTGAGTCGGAACAGCCGTCCCTTCTCGTGTTCAACCAGAAATTTGAAGAGGGTTGGGAGGTGCTTGTGGACCAAAAGGCGGTGCCGTGTTATCCGGCAGATGGCTTTTGGTTGTCGGCGGTTATTCCCTCGGGTGTGCACGAAGTGGAAGCTCGCAAGAAACGGAATCCATTGCCCGGAGCGATGTCCTTGGGCGTCTCGCTGGCGCTGCTGGTTGTGGGCGTGTGGCGCGGATTCGGATGTGTGAAGGCTACGTCCTCAGGGGAAATGAACACGTGACGTTCGGAGTTCAGGCCGTCAAAAAGTGGTTGGGACCGCTCTGGTGGTATACGCTGATTCTCTTCTGCGTGCAACGCGCGGGGGATGTCATCAATGCTTTCGTGGGCCTTTATCTGGTCCCGAAATACGTTCCTCAATCTGAGTTGGGCGCGGTTTTACCGCTGGCGCAGATCGGGGGAGCGCTGGGCCTGCCGTTGGCGATTTTAAGTGCGCCTTTCGCCAAGTACTTGAACACGTATGCGACACATGGCGAGGTCGGTAAGGTCAAAAGTCTTCTGAGGGATGCGTTTGTCATTCAGGGTGTCGCATTCGTTGTCTTGATGGTGTATGCGCGTTTCTTTATGCCCATGGTGTTCGAACGGATGCGCGTACAGGAGGGAAGTCTGGGCATGCTGGTTGTGACATGTGGCGTGCTTGGGTCTTTCGCACCTGTGTTCAATAGCGCACTTCAAGCGCTGAAGAAATTCCGGCCGATGGCCATTTGCGGGCTTATTTCTGCACCGGTCCGCTTAGTGTCAATGATAATCTGCATGCCGATTCGGGCGCTCTCAGGATATTTTATGGGGCAAATCATTCCGACGGCATGCAATATTGCCATTACGCTGTTCGGATTAAGACAGTTGTTGGGCCCGGGGGTCAAGGCCGAGCCTTACCTGCGTACGGACTGGAAGCCGATGCTGAGGTACGCGCTCTCCGTGTCAGTGATTGTGATTGTCGGCACGCTTCAAAGTACGGTAGAGGGCTTTGTTATTCGTCACCGTCTACCCGATGTGGAATCGGCGGGGTATTACATCATCTCTCGGTTTGCAGAACTGGGTTCCTATGCGGGAATTACGATTAGCACGGTCATGTTTCCTTTGGTCGCAGAGCGACATGAGCGAGGGGATAATCCAGTCCGGCTGTTGTGGGAGACCATGGCTGGCTCGCTGGGTTTCGGGTTGTTGCTCGCAGCCGCTTTTTACTTTGTAGGGGCACGCATACTTGGGCTACTTCCTGCTTGGCGGGAGTATGTGCTGTTCGCACCGCAGATGGCTCTGCTAACGGTTCTCTATGCCTTACGTTCTGCCTGCAGTTGTTTCAGTAATTACGAAATGGCGTGTCGGCGTTTCGGCTTTATTTGGTATGTCGGACTCACGGTAATTGTCGAGTGTGTGCTGTTGTACGGACTGACCGGGTACTCTTTTTTTGCTCCGTGGCTATCAAAGGAGACCATTGAGTGGATGGCCTCTTTGCGGGCCGCACGGCTGGAGTTTCTGATGGGTATGATGGTGTGGGCTTCGGTCATCCCTTTGGCATTCATGATGTTGCAACTCGCAGTACGACATATGCGTTACCGGCGTTGCGTCGGAAATGCGGATAGTTGCTAAGGGTTCTCGAGTATGTACACGATTCATTTTCTGACGTCATATTCGCTGGTTGCTATCGCCTTTGCGTGTCTGTGCGCTGTCGTGGTCGGGTGGGCATTATGGGCCTCTGGCGGTGGATCTGCTCGGGTACGTCCGGCCGTGTTGACATCGGCCTGCATTGTGCCGTTCGCCCTGTTTGTCTTTGCGGTGGTCACGCTGTCGGTCAACGTGCCTTACTGGGACGATTACGACGCCATTCTCTCGTATCTCGCCCAGCCTTTTCCCCAGCGTATGTCTCATCTCTTCGCATTTCACAATGAACACCGGATTGTCTTTGTGCGGGTGGTGATGGAGGCGGTCTACGGTCTTTGCGGGACGTTCGATTTCCGCGCCATGATCTATGTTGGGAACGCCCTTTTCCTGCTCTTCGTCGGACTGGTTTTGCATCGGCTCAAACGGAATGCCGTAGAGCCGCGCTGGTGGTGCATTGCAGTTGCGTGGTCGTTGCTAAGTATCCTGATGTTCGAGAATATGTTCTGGGCCTTGACCTCCGTGCAAAACAATGCGGTGTTGCTGTTTGCTTGGCTGGCGTTACTCTGTCTGGAGCGTGGGCGCCGACACGTGGGATGGTTTTTCGCGGCACTGACCTTTGCGGTGTTGTGCACATACACGAGCGGTTCCGGCATGTTCATTTGGCCTTGTATGGCGGGCCTGTTCGCGAAAACTGGGTTTTACGATGGAGAACGCCCCTCGCCGCTGAAGCTGGTGGTGTTGGGTCTTGTGGCGGTTGCTGCGGTGGCCTATTATCTGCACGGTTTTCAGGGGCAAGGGCAGGGCGCTTTGGAGAAGGCCTTTGCGCATCCGTTTCGCGTGTTCACGTATGCGGCGCTGTTTTGCGGTGCGTCGATGAATTTCCCCTCTCTGGCCTTTCCCCTCGGAATGTGCGTTTTTGTTTTTGCGGGGTTCTTGCTGTTCAGTTTGAAGCGAGTGCGCGACAATGTCACCCTGTTTTTTCTCTGTTTTCTGTTGCTTTCAGCGATGTCGGCTGCGCTGTTCAGATGCGGCGATACCCTGACGCAGGCGCTCAGTTTCCGTTATCGCGTGATCGCGGTCTCGATCATAGTCTGCTGTGGAATGCTGGTTTACGAACAGTGGGCGAAACCTTTTAGTCGCTATGCGCGGCCGGTGTGCGCGGCGGTCACCGCCTTCTGCATTTTCATGAACCTAAGCGCATATCTATTGTCCTATCCTCAGTTAGTAGCCCGCCGAGACAGGCATCTTGCGGGCCTTCACGCCTGGCCGGCGGATTGTTCGGGATTGGTCTATCCAGACACTGCGAGAGCCTCTGCGGTGTTGCAGAAAAGTGTGGAGTCTGGTGCGTATCGACCGGCCAAGTGAGAGGCTTCAGAGGCTGCTTGCCTTTGTTTGAAGCCGGCAACCTCGCCGGTTTAAGCGAGTTTCTAAAGAAATTTTTCTGGCGTGTCCGAGTCAATGGTGAGAGTGGCGGACTGTGTGCCAGATATGCCGAAGGGGCATGTAAAACAGCGAGATCAAGAGGCTGCATAACTGATGGTTCATCGGCGGCATCAGATCTTCTTGGGCTTTTCTCGCCAGAGTCATGCGATCGGTCTTTTCCGTGCATTTTCCCTTCTTCAACGCAATGATGAACTCGTTGCCGGAAGACGGAAAGAAAGCGGTTTCATAAAAGGGTGTCAGCCCCAAGAAGTGCAGGTCTTGGATCAGCAAACGAAATGAGTTTGGCGTGAAACTCCACGTGTGAACGTCGACGTATTGATCGGAAGCGAACGCCTGGTCGATTTCGCATTGGGCGCGCTCAGGTGCATAGGCGAAAGCCATTTCGCCTCGCAGATGCGGATTCCATAAAAAGTTGCCGCCACGCGATACTGCGTTTAACTTTGAGTCGGCGATCATCCCATGGGACGGTTTTTTATAAAGGAACGTGTTAGCGTCCATGACTTGGGCGAGGGAACTTGGCGGGCGGAAATGGTCAAAGCAGTAACGCTTGTCAGGAATGGCGAGAGAAAGCACACCTGCCTCGTCAAGCACACTGCCACAGTTGTTCAAAAAGGCGATTAAGTCGGGCGTGTGTTCAATCACGTGTGAAGCAATGATCCAGTTGAATTTCTTGTCGGTCCCGATTAGGGCGGCATAATCCTCCCCGCTCCAGACATAATCAACCGGTTCTATTTTCTCAATGGTTGAGTTCTGATGCCGATATTTCTCAATCAGGTTCTCGCGAGATAGGTGATCCAAAATGCGGACATTATAGCCTTCACTTTTGGGCGCAACCGGATTGAAGCTGGGACCAATCTCAAGGCCCATGCCATTCTTGTCAAAGGCAGAGAGAATTTTCTGTTTCCGCGTCATATGTGCCTTAACGAATCAAATGGTCTGTTGTATTTCAAAGCCCGACAGCGTGATCTTAGCTTCAGACGACTGGATGAACTGTTTGGGGACGTTGCCGTAATAAGAAGCCCAAGCCGTGTAGGTGCTGGGGGGGCCGATGATGTAGTCGCATGCGGCGAGCGTATAGTTGTCCTCGATGAGATGACCTGTTCCTGTCATGACGTCGAAGTCTTTGAAGGCTGTGTGGTCGACGGGGGCGTCTGAGCACAGCAGGAAACGGGTGCGCCCCTTCAGTTGGTTTGCAAGGTCGCGCATGGCGCGCCGATAGACATCCATCGTGTAGAAGTATTTGCCATTCGCGAATTTCTTGTAATCGGTCTGTCGGATGTGGACGCCGACGACGCAGTCAGCACCTGCACGCAGTTTGTCTGTCAGGCGTGCAACGGCATCCCGGTGCAGGGCAATCGGCGTGAAGATTTTTTTAACAACGGATTTGTGTTTAAGGCCGATCGCGGAGGGGGTCCTAAACGACCATCCGACTACGAACAGGCACTGGGTTGCCCGTTGCTTTTCAAGAAACGCCGCTTGGTCAAGCATGTAGGGCTCGCCGCGCTTATCGAAGGTGTTCCAGATGTTGACGCACCCGAACAGTTTCGATTTCCGCTGGGGATGCGGACAAGTCGCGCGATGGTAGAGAAACGGACTGTGCCGGGTGCCTTCAAAATAGCGGAAATAATCACCGAACGCGAGGTGCAGAAAGGAGTCTCCGTATTCTTCGGCTTGAACGATGAAGGCGGTCGCGAGAACCAACCGGTTCGCCAGCCATCCGTACGGGTGGGGCATGATGAGCATATTAGCGGCCTCCCTTGCCGAACGCGTAGAAAAACCATTTGAGGTAGTTGGGCAGCCACGCCCAGAGTTTGAAGTTGGATTTTCCTGCCACGCGGTCGCGCCAGATGGTGGGGACTTCGGCAACGACGCGTCCGGCCTTGTGCGCCTTGACGACGAGCTCAATGCCGAGTTCGAAGCCACCGGAACTTTCAATGGTCGTAGTGGTCAGGAACGATTTTCTGTAGAGCTTGAAACTGTTGGTAGGGTCGTGCGTCGGCAGGCAGGCTAACTTGCACAGGATCAGGCCTGCGGTGCGAGACAGCAAGCCCTTGAGCCTGGGCCCGCCGATCTGCTGTCCGCCTCTCATATAGCGAGAAGCACAGACGACGGCTGCGCCGGTTTCTTTGGCCACTCGCACCAGCTCGTTCATGACTTGCGGAGGATCGGAGAGGTCGGCCATCGTGACGATGATCAGTTCGGTTCCGGCGGTCTCGAGCCCGGTTTTGATGGCGTTGAGCGCGCCGCGTCCATAGGCGTTTCGAATCGTTCGGACATGCGGTGTGAAGCCTGGTTCCAACTGCCGAAGGGCCGGCAGCGTGGTGTCGGCTTCGAAGTCGTAAACAATGCTGATCACGGCGGGAACGCAGAGATGGTGCCGGATCTCGCGCAATGTGCTCAGAATGTTGTCGCCCTCGTTGTAAACGGGGATGACGATGGTCAGTACAGGGGAAGTGTCCATGGTGTCAACGCGATACGCGATGGGGAACGGTCAGATGCCGCCGATCTGGACCTGCTCGGTGATCCACGGGACGACCTCGTCGAGGATGGCCGTCAGAGAGGTGTCCGCGTTGAAGCCGAGCATTCGCTGGGCCTTCGCCACCGACGGTGCCCGTTTCTGCACATCGTACTTGAAGGGCGTGTCAGAGGAATAGCGGAACGGCTTGGCACAGCCGTGGATCTTGTTCCAGATCAGCTCCGCCAGTTCAAGAACGGACGTGGAAACGGGCGTCGAAAGGTTGAAGTCCTGGTTGACAGCCTCCGGTTTCTCGATGCAGAGGCGGATGCCTCGCGCGAGGTCTCCGCCATAGGTGTAGTGGCGGATTTGGCCGCCTGAGCCAAGGATGTGCAGAGGATCTTGTCCTTTGACCACCTTTTGTACGAGGTCAGGTACGACATGGCTCATGGCGAGCTTGACGTTGCCGGAGGTGGTTTCGCTGTCACATAGCGCCCGCTTTTCGCCGATGCCGACGCAGTTGAAGGGCCGGATGACGGTGAAAGGCAGCCCATATTGCTCAAATGCGCCCTGCGCGAAGTATTCACAGGCTAGCTTCTGAAAACCGTAGGTGCTGAGCGGCGGCGGGCATTTGCGCACATCCTCCTCGCAGCTTGGGAAAGTCGTGGCGGATTCAAAGACCATGCTGGAGCTGAGGATGTTGATTTTCTTCAGCTTGCGGTTCTTGAAGGCCCAGATGGCGGCGTCAAAGGTGGCTGCGGTGATGCGCTCGTTTTCAGACAATAAGTCATAGGCCAGTTCATGGAAGTAGGAGATGCCGCCGATCATCGCTGCAGCTCCAAGAACCTGATCGCAGTCGTCGATCAGTGTCTTCATGAGCGGGATGTCTTTGACGTCACCCTCGACAAAGTGATAGCGCGGATGATGATCGTAGGACTTCTCAACTTTGCCGTACTTCGAGAAGTTGTCGATGCCAACCACCTCATGGCCGTGATTGAGCAACTCTTCGACCAGATAACCGCAAATGAAGCCGGCTGAGCCAGTGACCAGAATTTTCATGGGAGTTTCTTTCAGATTGTCGGTGATAGGGGGTCTGGCTGCCGCGGCCATACGCCCCAGCAGTCAACATACGGGCAGGTGGGCGTCAGCGTGAGGTACTCCGTGTGCGGCACGCCGAGGATCACGCCTTCAGCTTCAGAGAGAAGCCGCTGCAAAGGCAGGGTGTTTGGCACATAGAGATCGGATAACAACACGTCGGCCATCTTCAGTTCGAGCAGTTTCTTGATTTTGAAGGAGAGGCTTTCACGGATATCGTCGTTGTCGGGTTTGAAGGCCAGGCCAAGAATGCCGATGCGGCGGCCCTTGAGGCAGCCCATCCGTTCCTCCAACTGTTGGACGAGAAAGTTCGGCAACCCTTCGTTCACCAGCATGGCCGAGTGGCCGAGGAAAAATTCGTTGCTGTGGAAGGCCGAGAGCTGCATCGTGTCCTTGAAAAGGCAGGGGCCTGCGGCCAAACCCGCACGCGCGAAATGTTTGGCACGCGGATAGTCGGACTTCATGGCGCTGAGGATCTTGTAGAAATCGAACCCCTGTTTTTCGACGATCATGTAAAACTGGTTGGCGATGGCGAACTCCAGATAGCGCCAGGCGTTGGTCATCAGTTTGGCGAGTTCGGCCTCTGTGGTTGAGAGCGGGATGATCGTTTTGGCTATAGCTGAGAAGATGTCGGCAGCCTCTTGCTCGGCTTGGACCGAAGTGGCTGAGACGATTTGCGGAAGATTGAAGATTTCTTCGATGCCCTTGCCCTGCACAATCCGCTCCGGGCAAAAGGCCAGCTTCGAGGTGCCGAGCGCCTGCTTCAAAAGGTTGTCCACGATCTGTGTGACGCCAGGGAAGATCGTGCTTCGCAGGACGATGAGTTGCTCTTTGTTCAGAAAAGGCAGGTAGGCCGTGATGACCTTGAGTACGTCGTGTACGCGCGGGTTGAGGTGCTCGTCAACTGGGGTTCCCGTAACGAACACCACAACGTCTTGTTGAGCGGTCGTTGAGGAGTCAGTCGTGGCGAACAGGTTCTTGCCGATGTGGCGTTTGAGCAGATCCTCTGCCCCCTCCTCTTTGAAAGGCAAGCGTCCGCTGCGGATGTTGTTCACCGCGGCATCGTTGCAGTCGATGAGAGTCACGTCAAAACCCCGGCTTGCAAACGCCAAGCCCAGAGGAATTCCGACGTGTCCGCAACCACCGATGATGCAGATTCTTTTTTTCATGGAGTCCCTTTTAAGAAAAGGATAGTAAATTTGCTGATGATCGTCTACAGATAATGAGAAAGAGCGACAGTTGAAAAAAGCCAAGAATCTGGTTGAAGTCATGCGAAACAATCATATACCATTTACATGTTCTTTATCCTGTTTTGCATTTGAGGTCTTATGGCGGAAACACTTGGTTCTCTGTGCGACAAACTGACGATCGTTAAACTGAAGCAATGCCATTCCGATGACTCTTTGAAGACGGAAAGTCTGATGGTGCAGGAACGGCAGCTTTGCGAGGAGATCGACACATTTTTGTCGGGGGCGGTCTCGGGAGTGATCGCGCCGGATAAGTTGACTTTTCGCGCAAACAAAGTCTACAAGAAGCAGGGCAATGAATTGGGCGTCTTACAGGCGGATGCGCTTGGCGCGGTCTTCGCCGAGTTGGCGAAAGTGAATTGTGATCTGTGGCACGAGCAGGAGAAGGTTTACGAGTTCGCGGCGGTGCCTGTGGCACAGAAAGATGTGGTCGTCAAGCAGTTGGCGCTTCTGAACCTGAAACGGAACCAATGTATCGATGCGATCGATCAGGTGTTGGTCAAAATCGTGCAAAGCAAAGGTGAGCAGCATGTATCGTGAAATCTCCAAGTGCCGGATTAGTGGCAGCACGAACCTTTTGACCGTTCTCTCACTGGGGGAACAATGTCTCACGGGCGTTTTTCCGAAATCCACCTCCGAGCCGATTACGAAGGGGCCTTTGGATTTGGTGTGGTGCCCGGACAGCGGGCTGTTGCAGTTGAAACAGTCCTACAGCTTGGACGAGATGTACGGGGACAACTACGGATACCGGTCCGGACTGAACCGTTCGATGGTCGCTCATCTGACGAACAAGATCGGAGCGCTGGAGCGGCTGGTGGCTCTTTCACCCTCCGACTTGGTCATCGATATCGGTAGCAACGATGCCACCTCTTTGAAAGCCTATTCCGGCCGTCACCGCAAGGTCGGTATTGACCCGACCGGGAGGAAGTTCGCCCTGTATTATACCGACGACATCACGTTGCTGCCCGACTTCTTTTCGGCTCAACTTTTCCGGACGAAGTTTCCGCACGACCGCGCGAAGATCGTCACGTCGATCGCCATGTTTTATGATCTGGAGAATCCCGTGGCGTTTGTGCGCGACATCGAATCGGTTCTTGCCGACGACGGCGTTTGGCACTTCGAGCAGAGCTATATGCCGTCAATGCTGCGCACGCACTCGTACGATACGATCTGCCACGAGCATTTGGAGTTCTACTCCTTCAAGGTCGTCAAGAACCTGTTGGAGTCGTGCGGGATGCGCGTGGTGGACGTGCAAATGAACGCGATCAACGGAGGAAGTTTCGCAGTTACCGCCTGCAAGAAGGGGGCGCCTTACCGTTCTAACGCTCTGGTCATCGACTGGATGCTGCAGCAAGAGGATGACATGGGGCTGGACACGCCGCGTCCTTATCGCGAATTCGAAGAGAAGGTCTTCAAGCACAGGAAGCATATGACCGGTCTGATCAACGCGATCCTGAGCGACGGCAAGACGATTTTCGGTTATGGCGCTTCGACAAAAGGCAACGTGCTCCTGCAGTTCTGCGGGCTGACGGCCAAGCAGGTTCCATTTGTCGCGGAAGTGAATGAGCAGAAATTCGGTTGCTTCACGCCGGGAACAAACATCCCGATCATTTCCGAAAAAGAGGCGCACGCGATGAAGCCCGACTACTTCTTGGTTATGCCGTGGCACTTCAAGTCCACGATCCTCGAGCGCGAAAAAGAGTACACGGCTAAGGGCGGGAAATTCATTTTTCCGCTGCCTGAGATCGAGATCGTGTAACCTGAAAGACTCTGTCGCCATGCTCAGCGTGTTGTTCGTCAACTGTAAGAAAGCCCAATGCAGCATTTGGGACTCGGGTTTGATGACGTTCAACGCGCTAAAACTGTCCAAGCGCTATCAGATCGACTATGTCGAAGTTGACTCTGATGAACGCACGTTTTCCGCAGATTACGATGTGTTCGTGTTCAATTACCACCCGATCACTATGCGGTGGTTGGATACGCGGTGTCTCCGCCGATTGAACGGGCTCAAACTGACAGTCGTGCTGGAGGTGTTGCCGAACGATCCGTTTCCGATGTGTCCTCGGAATGTTTTCGACGGGTACCTGGTTCTTGACCCGACGATGCGGCACGAAGACAAGAGGGTTTTCGCTTTTCCCCGTCCGCTCGAAAAGTTCGAGCCGCAGGTCTCTTATGCCGATACGTCGATCCCTGTCATCGGAACGTTCGGCTTCGCGACGCACGGCAAAGGCTTTGAACGGGTCATTGAGGCGGTCAACACGGAATTCGACCGTGCGGTCGTGCGGATCAATATTCCCCACGGCACTTATGTCGCTCGCTCTGCGGAGTATGCCCAGGAGCTTGCGGACGCGTGTTTTGCGCGTGCCAGAAAAGGTGTCGAAGTCAGAGTCACGCACGACTATATGACCAAGCAGCAGTTGGTGGACTGGTGTGCGTCGAACACGCTTAACTGCTTTCTGTATGACCGCAACATGCCGGGGCTTGCTGCGACGACCGACCAAGCGATTTTGGCCATGCGACCGCTGTCAGTCAGCCGGAACGACACGTTCCGGCACATTACACAGTATGTGCGCCCTTATCCGGAGTGGAGTCTGCGGGATTCGATTGCGAAATCGTTGCCAGGTGTGGCACAAATGAAGGCTGACTGGGCTCCGGCAAGATTCGCGGAGAGGTTTGAACAGGTTCTTTCTGAGTGTCGAGCGACCGAGTCTGTTCGGACGGGAGCAAAGCGTTTTTCGTTAGGTAAGAGGGGATTGGATCGTCGGATGGCAGATGCGGGTGTTGATCGGTGGAATAAACTGTTAAAAGGCTGTGTCGACTTCAAAAGAAATACCGTTCTTTTTATGCGGCTGGCCAAATTGCAGTATGAGCGCATGATAGTCCGCAATTACGTATCTTACTCTCAGGCCGGCGAAGACCTGATTGTTCGGTCTTTGTTCCGCTCGTTCGGGGTCGAAAAAATTTCATACCTCGACGTTGGAGCCAATCACCCTGGCTATATCAGCAACACATTCTTCTTTTATAAAATGGGGTGTACGGGTGTTTGTATCGAACCCAATCTCCGTCTCTACAAGAAGCACAGGCAACTCCGTCCGAGTGACGTATGTTTGAACATGGGGGTCGGCATAGATGGGCGAAATGAAGCCGAGTTCTACCAGTTCGAGGGACATGCTGATGGGTTGAGCACCTTTTCAAAGGAAGACGCGGATCATTGGGCGAATATTGGAATGGACGGGATCGGCAGGATGCGTCCCGCAAAGGTCATTAAGATGCCACTTGTGGATGTCAACACGATCATCATTCGCTATGGCGTTCCCGATTTTATGTCGCTGGATGTTGAAGGGCACGACCTTGAAATCTTGCGGATGCTCGATTTTCAGAAGTTCCCACTCAAGTGTATTTGTGTCGAAACCTTGCGGCACGGCAAGGACCACCTTGCCTCGCGCGACATGGAGTTGTTGCTTTTTATGAAGCAACAGGGGTATTTTGTCTATGCGGATACGGGCATTAACACTATTTTCGTGAACCTTAACTGGCTGACGACAGGCCAGAGAGGATTCGAAAAAATGGACGCACGTGCAGAATGAAAGCGGTTATATTCGGCATCAGCGGACAAGACGGAGTCTATCTTAAGGCGCTCTGCCAGAAAGGGCAGGCCGAGGTCATCGGCGTCTCCCGGTCCGACGATGCGGAACTGGTCGTGGGGGATGTGGCTGACTTCTCTTTCGTTGAAGCGCTTCTGCGGGAGCAGCGGCCGGACTACGTGTTTCATCTGGCCGCGAACTCCACGACACGCCACGAGGCGCTGTTTGAAAACCACAAAACCATTTCGACTGGGACTCTCAACATCTTGGAGGCTGTAAAACGGCACTGTCCGGGAAGCCGGGTCTTCATCACCGGAAGCGGCGTGCAGTTCCAGAACAGGGGACTGCCCATCGCCGAAACGGATCCGTTTGAAGCCTCTAGCCCGTATGCAGTCGCGCGGATTCAATCGGTCTATGCGGCACGGTATTACCGGCGGCTTGGCATCAAGGCCTACGTCGGATATCTTTTTCACCACGAGAGCCCTCTCCGCAAAGAGAGCCACGTCTGCAAGCTGATTGCCGACGCCGCAAAGAATATCCGTGATGGCGGCTGCAAGCGGATCAGAATGGGCGATGTTTCCGTCAGAAAAGAGGTCGGTTTCGCAGGCGACATTGTCGAAGGCATCTGGACGCTCGTGAATCAGGACGCCCTGTTTGAAGCGACGATCGGGACCGGCGAGGCGTATTCGATCGAAGAGTGGCTCGCCGCCTGCTTCTCTCGGATTGGGGAGGACTGGCGGAAACATGTCGACGTGTCGGAAGAGCCCTTTCGAATCGAGTATCAGACGCTGGTCTCCAATCCGGCGACGATCAACCAACTAGGCTGGCGTCCGAAAGTCGGGCTCCATGCGCTCGCGGAGATGATGCTGGCATGACACCGAAGCGGATACTGCTGGTGCATCTGGTCGCGAATGGCGATTGCCTGATGGCGACAACAATCGCCCGGCAGATCAAGTACGACTATCCAGGTTGCCATCTGACATGGGCAATCAGCTACAAATGCCGTCAAGTCATTGACAACAATCCCGATGTGGATGCGGTTTGGGAAGTCGTGTTTGCGCCGAACGAGTCGCCGCTTGGGTGGGATGTGTGGAATCGCGTTAAGTGTGAGGCTGAAGCGAAAAAGGCGGCAGGGGAGTTCGACCTGCTTTTTTTCACTCAGGTTTTTCCAGACAACAAGTGCCGGTTCGACGGAACAACCCGGTCTTCAACATTCCGCAACTACCCGACACCGATTACAGTTCCGGTCAGCCCCGTCATTCAGCTACGTGAGCCAGAGATCAAGAAGGTGGCCGGTTTCGTGGAGCAGAATCAGTTGCTCCGGTTCCGGAATGTGATTCTTTTCGAGTGCGCTCCAGCCAGCGGGCAGTCGAAGTTGGATCAGCGCAAGGGGATCGCCATCGCGCAACGACTCGTAGAGGGACGCCCCGACACGGTCGTGATCGTTTCCACGCATCTGCCCTTCCGATCACCGCATTCTCAGATAGTGGACGGATCGAGTCTCTCATTCCGCGAGAATGTGGAGCTCTCGCATGTCTGCACGCTGTTGGTTGGATGTTCAAGCGGGATTACCTGGTTGCTCACCTCCGAAGCGGCGAAGAAAATCCCCATGGTTCAGTTTCTGAACCCGCAGGTGCTGGGCGCGAGCTTCGCGTCGGTCGCGTACGACTTTGAATACTGGGGATTGCCTGCAGAACATATTCTCGAGAGCCGCGGCGGGACGGTTGAGGAGATGATCACGATCATCAGTGCGGCTCTGGATGATTTCGGATTCGCACGGAAACGCTATCACGAAGCTTTCAAGCCCGGATTCTGGGACTTTCTGCTCTTCCTCGAGTACCACTCGTTCGGGCAACTGTTGAGAATCTTCGAGACATGCGCGCTATTCCGCCGAAGGAACAGGTTCGGTTGGTCCGATTACCTGGATATCGGACGGTTGTCGCGAGTTCTGTTTGTGCAGGTGAGCTTGCTCTATGACGGAATCCAGCAGCTGGTCAGGAATCGGCTGAAAGCTCCGTCCAAGTAACGCTGCGTTTCAGCTCACCTCTTTGCTTTTGATGAGCCGGATATCCGACAGGACCATCTTTTCGATCAGAGTCTCGAACGGTGTCTGGCTCGGGTTCCATCCCAGCAGTCGCTTGGCTTTGCTCGGGTCACCGCAGAGGAGTTCAACTTCTGTGAGCCGATAGTACTGCGGGTCGATCTCGACAATCGTGACACCGGTCTTCTTGCAAATGCCTTTTTCATCGGCGCCCTGACCCTCCCAGACGATCTCAATGCCAGCCACTTGAAAGGCGCGTGTACAGAATTCGCGTACGCTGTGCATTTCGCCGGTGGCGATCACGAAATCTTCTGGCACGGGATGCTGCAGCATCAGCCACATGCATTCAACGTAATCTCTCGCATAGCCCCAGTCGCGCATTGCGTCGAGGTTGCCCAGGAAAAGCTTGGTTTTCTCGCCGTTTGCAATGCGCGCAGCGGCCAGTGTGATCTTTCGCGTCACGAAGTTCTCGCCGCGCCGTTCGCTTTCGTGGTTGAACAGGATGCCGTTGACGGCGAACATGTTGTAGGCTTCGCGGTAGTTTTTGGTGATCCAGAAACCGAACTGCTTCGCGACACCGTAAGGCGACCGTGGATAGAACGGAGTTGTCTCTTTCTGCGGAGTCTCTTGGACAAGGCCGAACAGTTCCGAGGTGGACGCCTGATAGATGCGGACATCTTTCTCCATCTCTAAGATGCGCACGGCTTCGAGGATGCGGAGCGTCCCGATCGCGTCGGTCTCGGCCGTATATTCGGGAATGTCGAACGAAACCTTGACGTGTGACTGTGCGGCCAGATTGTAGATCTCGTCCGGCTTTACCTTTTGAATGATGCGGACTAACGAACTGGCATCGGTCATGTCGCCGTAATGCAAGGCGAGTTTCGCCTTTTTTTGGGCGTCTTCGATGAGTCGCTTGATATATAAATGCTCGATGCGTTCGCGATTGAATTGGGATGACCGTCTGACCAATCCGTGTACGTCGTAGCCTTTTTCAATCAGAAATTCAGCTAGAAAGGAGCCGTCCTGTCCCGTGATACCTGTGATGAGTGCGGACTTTTGAGTTTTTTTCATATTTAAAGTGTAGTAGGTGCCGATCATGTCAGTCAAGTGCTGATGCGTACGACCTTGTGTCCCCAGTTGCCTCTTTGCTCATCTTCATGTCCCATTATTCCGGTGTCATGAATTGTGAGGCAACGCGCTTCGCGCCCATTTTGCTGGCCGCGCTTGAACATGCGTTTGCGCTTTGTTACTCTCAACTGCCAGGGGACGGTTGCCTGTCTGTGCGGCAATCAGTCTCCTGCCCGTAAGGAATGGGGTCGTGTTACGTTTGATAATCGGTGTTCATCTGTGTCTAGCAGAGTAGAGGAGGGGCCGGTGAGCGCATTACAGCAGTGGCAACTCGCAGCTCTTCCTCGCCAGAGGGAGAGCGCGAGGCCTGCACCGGGACCGGATTCTGTTACGGTGCTGGCCTATCATTTTTGGGATGACGCCCGTTTCGATGAGCAGTTCGATTTTTTGGAAAGCGCCATCCGTGAGACTTGGCGGCACTGCGGTCTGTTGAAAACCGTGCTGGTCGTCAACAAGGTCACGCCTAGGCTGGAGATGTTTGCGGCTTCTGCTGAGGGGCGGGTCAGCCTGGATGTTTGCGAAGCTCTCGTTCCTGGGCGGATCTACTCGATGAGCGTCGACTGCAATGCGAATCTCCACCGGCGGTTCGACACCGAGCATGTCCTGGTTGTTCAAAACGACGGTTTCCCAATCCGTTCCGGCCTTGATTTTTTTGTTGGCTTATGGGATTTCATCGGCGCGCCATATGTGCGGAACACATGGAGAAACCGCCTGTTTTGCAATGCGATGAACTGTTGGGTGAGCAATGGCGGGTTCTCGTTGCGAACAAAGAGAATCTGCGAACTGGCTTCGTATTACTGGCGGAAGAAGTATTTCAGTATGCCGGATTGCCGTGCGGTGTCGGAGGACATTTTCTACACCGAAACGCTGCCTTTGCGCGAACGGACTTACCGGAAAAGTGTGCGGATTGCGGATCACTCACACGCGCTGAGTTTCTCGTATGACGCCGCGTTCCCCTATGGCGGAACGACGGCCCCCTTCGGTTTTCACAGTCCCCGATCATTCGACGCATTGCGTGCGATGGGCTGGATACCGAGTGAAATTCAGTTGGCTGGAGGGGGGGCGGTATAACGTCCGAAACGGCCGCTGTGGAAGTCGCGGTATCCGCGCCAGAACATCCGTAGGCGTTCGCGTCGGTGGGTGTCGAACAAGAGAGCCTTTAGCAATAACTTGAGCGTGTTGATCTTGTCTTCGCGCAGAAAGGCGTTCGAGCCGCGGTAGGTTCGCCAGAAATAGAACCCGTTCCTCGCGATATAGTAGAACCGTAGCGGCGAATGCTGGCCGACAGATATTGTGCGTCCGAATCGGCGGATCAGGGTCGAGTTGCCAATGGCGTGGAGCAGTCGGGCGCCCTCGCATGTGAGAATAAGATAGCCTGCCTGACGCAGACGGAAACAGAAATCGTGGTCGACGTAATCGATGAAGAGTTTCGCATCGTAGCCGCCAATGGCCTGCCACGCCGCACGCTTGACGAGGTTGCCCGACGTGATCGCTGTGGCCGCTTCCCGATAGGTGAGGACGGTGGCGTCGGAAGCCGCGGTGTGTGGGCGGCTTTCCGCGGCTTTTTGAATCAGGGTGGGCGTCAGCGAGGCCACGCGCGGGCGGGTTTCCTCGGGCAGCGCATCGTAAGTTGCCAGCAGGCTGGCTACCATGCCATCGGTGACCCGACTGTCCTGGTCCATGGTGAGCACCCACTCGGCGGATTGGGCTTTCGCACACTTCATTCCCTGATTGAGCGCTTCTGCAATGCCGAGGTTCTCGGAGTTGAAAAGCAACGTGAACGTGTCGGTCTCGCTGGCGAATGCCTGGGTTAAGCGTGTCGCTGCGTCAGCGGTCGCACTGTTGTCGACGACGATGACGTGCTGTGTTTGCACAGCGAGGCTGCGGATGGCACTGAGAGCGGCCGCATCCGGATGGTAGGTGACAACAATGGCGACGGTCTGACGCATACGAATAGAATGGATTTTGGACAACAATAACACATTTTATGGACGGGTGACACCGCTTTTTGAATGTGGTATTCTTCTCGCCATAAGCACGGGGCCGTGCGGGAGAACAGCGGTTTGATGCCCTACGAAACGACAACTGATCTGGTGACATGGCAACTCGCACGACTAGAAGAACGGCGCGCTACGGACTATGCGCCTACACTTTTCGGCCAAGTCACGGCACTGGTCTATCATTTCTGGGATGATGCGCAGCTCGACGTGCAGTTCGATTTTGTTGAGAGCGCGATTTATGAAACGTGGCGACATTGCGGCAAACTCAGAACGTGTCTGGTCGTCAACAAAACGACGCCACGGATTGAAGCCTTTGCCGCTCGCCACGGAGATGCGGTCACGATACGGGTCAACACCATGCTGGTGCCGGGCGATCTGCCTTCGATGAGCATCGACTGCAATGTGAATCTTCATCGTTATTTTGACACCGACTACGTGTTGGTGATCCAGAACGACGGTTTCCCTTTACGTCAGGGACTTGGTGCGTTTCTCGGCACCTGCGACTATGTGGGCGCGCCGTTTGTGCGGAAAACGCTCAGCAACAGACTACTTGGGCTTTGGCCGCGTTTCGCAGTCGGAAACGGCGGATTCTCCCTGAGGACGAAGAACATCTGCGAACGGGCCTCCTATTACTGGACGAAGCGCTACCACTGTTTGCCGCACGAGAGTCGCTTTGTACGCGAAGATGCGTTCTACTGTTTCGTCCTGCCTTTTCTGGAGCGTTCCTACCGCAAGGCGGTTCGTTTTGCGTCGTGGGAGGTTGCGAGCCAATTTTCGTATGACCGTCTGTATGGTGAGAGCGTGAGTTCGCTTCCGTTCGGTTTCCATGGGAAAGGGGCTTTCACGTATTTGGCCGATGTTGGTTTGTTCGACGCGGGACAGGGCGACAAGAGGAAGATTTGAAAGTCCATTTGGCGCAGCTGCACGTGGATCGGATGATGGCGGATGGCCCAGGCGAAGGAGTCGCTGTTATGAGAGTGGCGTGGATACTGAACGGGTGCGGATTGGAGTCCGAGTCAATCACGGGCTCTCCGGTCCGCTTTCAGGCGATTTCTTCACGCTGGCGTGCTTCGCAACCGGGACTTGACCAGGCGCTGGTGACGACAGTGGGTGGCGAACGTATGCTGAGTAAAATGGGATGTACATTGCCTGTTGTGCGGTTGCCCGCAGCGCTCCTTTTGAACAAAGAGCCGTTCAAGGCGTTTCGCTTCTGGTCATATGGGGTGACCGCTTGTGCGGCCTCGGTTCTGAGGGGACGTTTACCTCAGTCGGATGTGGCGATCACGGTCAGCGACTATTTCTGCGACATTGTCCCAGCCTTGCTCATGAAACAGCGGCAATCGGGGATGCGGTGGATCGCGTGGATACACCACAAGGAGCGTGCGCCGTCCGAGCGTCCGGGCAACCGGCTGGTAAATGAGGTCACATGGCGGATGCAGGCGTGGAGTTTCCGGCAGATCGCACGTCATGCGGACCAGGCGTGGGTGTTGGACTCCGATGCGGGGGATGAGATTGCTGCAGATCTGCGCTCGCATGGAATGGCTCAGGAACGCATCCGCAAGATGAGGAACGGGATCGACCTGTCGGCAATTCGCTGCGTGCCGGAGCCTGTCAAGTGTGTCGATGCGGTGATGATCGGCGTCCGTCCAAACAAGGGCGCGTTCGATATCGTGCCGATTTGGAAAGAGGTGCAGCGGCTGCGTCCGGGAACGACGCTGCGGCTGATGGGCGGCATGGCGGGCGAAGGCTCGGTGGTGGAGCAGATCGCACGCGAGGGATTGGGCCGTGTGATCGAAGTCTTCAAGCCCGCAGGCGGATGGCTGGCCTCGGACGCTTTTTTTGCGAAGGTCAAAGAGGCGCGTCTGCTCTTTGCGCCGAGCCACGAGGAAGGCTGGGGAATCGCGCTGTGCGAAGCGATGGCCTGCGGCTTGCCGGTGGCGGCTTACGATTTGCCGGTGTACCGGCGTGTGTATGGCGACGCGCTGGCGGCGGTGCCTGAAGGCGATCACCGAGCGTTCGCCCAGACGGTGTGCGCTCTGCTAGACGATCCGGCGCGATACGCGGCGTTGGTTGAGCGAGGACGCGCATGCGCGGCACGGTACGATTGGGGCGCTGTCGCGAAGGATGACCTCGCCGCTGCAGGGATCGGCTGAAGCAGGACGCCTCTTCAGCCGACCCCAATGTTAAACACTCATGAGGCTCACCATCCGCTTAAGGGGATGACCTCCACCAAGGTGTTGGGTCCGCCAGGTTCCGTCGCTCTGGCGATCTCCATGATTCCGAATATTCCGTGGAACACGCTTGGCGAAAAGGATGGTGTCCCGTAGATCACTGCCAGGATGCGGGCTGGTGAGGTCTCGTTCTCCGGAACATACAGCAGATTGCCCGAAGACGAGAATGAGCTGCCGTCTGAATGGTTTCCTGTAACTCGGAAAGTCCCATTAGGGTAAACCGTCATTTTCGCCGATTCGCCCGATGCTGTGGCCTGTTTTTCGCTTCTGCTCGGAAGTGTAATGGGATAGATGCCAGCGACCTGTTCCGCAATCTCAGCCATGCCTTGATCTTTCCAGTTGTTGCGGAATAACGCCAGGTTTGCGCTGGGCTCGTCAGCGAGTGAAGCGATCACCCTGCCGTCCATGGAGACACTGAGTCTGATCGGGAAGACGATCTTGGACCCGCGCTTAATTGCGTCTGTCTGAATGGTGTCATAGCCATTCGTCAAGTTGTCAAAACACGCCGCTTCGAACGTGTAATTGGTCCCTCTCATGGAGAGCTTGCCGGTGATGTGGCCTTGCTGTGTGATGGAGAGCGCGGCGATCCCCTCGCCGAAGCTGCTGTTTTCACACCAGCCGTCGAATGTGCCAGCCGCCTTCTCGAGCGTCGCAACAGTGATGTCCAAGAGAAGTGATTCGCCCACGACGGTTGTTTTGCTGCCGCTGAGCGAGAGCTGCAGCATCGCCTGATAGTGGCCTGCACGAGACGGTGCGCCTGACACGTTGACTGCGTTGCCCTGAGTGACTACGGACATTCCGGGCGGGATCGAGCCTGAGACGGGTTTACAGATCAGAGTGCCTTCCAAGCTGTGGGTCGTTTCGAGCGGACCCACTTGGCTCCTCACGCCGACAGTGACTTCAGCGTTCGCAGAGATGGCGAGAAATTCGGGGGCGCCCTGCGGTAGCACCGAGACTTTCCACACCGTGCCCAAGGTGACAGCCTCGAAACCGAATCTATCGCGGCGCACGGCATCGACACGCCAGTAGATCGGTTTGCCTAAAGCAGATATGATCAGTGTGTTCAATGTGTCTGCGGGGGCGAGTGTTACCGCGAATGTTCCCGCTCCGACAGGCTTCATGTTGACGGACGAGAGTCCTGCATAGACCTTGTAGAAGTCGGCTTCTCCTCTCCAGGAAAGGCCCTCGAAATCGCGCCTCAAGACGGTTTGGCCGATAGCCGGCATGGGCCCGGAGGCCTTCAGGAGCGGGGTCCAGCGGATCTTGCGGATGATGCAGGAGATCTCGGGCGATTTCGCACCGCGCTGGACTTTCCAGTGAATAAGCGAAGGGCTTGTGGCTATGGCGAGTTCGACTGTTTCCGCAGTAGCTTTCAACTGAGTCGTTCGCGTTTGCGCTCCGACACTGCAGACCATCGCATTTGTCCCGTCAGCCCCTGTCATTTCCCATTCAAATGACAGCGTGCCGGGGCCGTTTACCGAAATTTGGAACGCGGCACTGGCGCTTCGTTCAGGGGATTCGCAGTACAGGCCGCCAGCCTCGTTCGAGTATATCCATAAGCCGGATTGCTGCTTGTATCGGCCGTCCTCTCCGAGATCGGCGAGGAATGGGAGACCGGAAAGATTTACCTCAACACGGAGGATATGTCCGCATGACCCGCCTTCACGAATTTACAGACAAAACCTTTGCACTGCCCTCGATACAGTGCTTGAGCCCAAAAGGGGGCTTGACCCAGAACATCCAGTATGAGATTTTCTTGTAATTGAATGAGTGTCAGTTTTTATGCATCGTTTTCCTCGTTAGGTAAGAGGTGTTAACTGACAGAGTCTATTAAAAGGGTTGCGTGAATGAGCAAAGAATGCACATGGTTGTTAGATCATAGAAGAGATGTTTATTCTCAGACCGGTGAGGATGGCATTATCGAAGCGATTCTGGAGACACTTCCGCAAACAGATGGTTGGTGTGTGGAGTTCGGCGCATGGGACGGGTTGGTCTATACGAACAGTCGTAACTTGATTGAGAACAAAAAGTATTCAGCTGTCTTAATTGAAGCCGCAAGGGATCGGTTCATTGATCTCCGACGTAATTATGCCGATCGCGGGAATGTCTATCCGATGCATCGTTTCGTTGGGTTTGCGCCTGACGACAATCTGGATTCGATTCTGAAAGAGACGCCCATTCCTCTCGATTTTGATTTCTTGTCGATTGATATTGATGGCAACGACTACCATGTCTGGAAAGCTTTTTCTAAGTACCGCCCTAAGGCGATAGTTATTGAATTCAATTCAACAATCCCCACTCACATCCCATTTGTGCAACCGGCAGATCCGTCGGTCAATCAGGGTTCCAGTCTTCTTTCCATGGTTGAGTTGGGCCAGGCAAAGGGATACGAATTAGTCTGTGTGACGCAGTTCAATGCGTTTTTCGTTAGAAAAGAGTACTACTCTTTCTTCGATATCACAAATAACAGTCCTGAAGTGCTGAGGAAAGACCTCAGCATGATCACTTCAATGTTCGTGGGCTTTGATGGAAAGATATTTCTGCATGGTGGCTGTCAGCTTCCTTGGCATGAGACGCCCATTCGTGCGGAAAAGCTTCAGTACCTTCCCAAGTATCTGAGAAGATATCCTGGCAACTATACATGTTTTGATAAAATAGTCTTTGCGATATGGCTAATCAGGGAGGACCCACGCAGACTCGCTAATGAGATTTGTATACGGTTCGGGCGACTTCTCGCAAAACAGAATTCATAAGATGCCACCGATATTTTATGGGAAGGTCGAAATGGTGTCGAACTTGGCCGTCGATCCCCAGAAACGCATGGGTTCAAAGTCGGGATAGGGGTAGTAGCCGAGGTTGAGCGAGATCGAGCGCTTTCTTCTGGATAAGTGTTGCAACACGAGGTCTTTGACGGCGACCGGTTTTCCGCTACAGCAGTTGATGACGCCTTCGACCGTGCGTTGGCAAGCGATGTGCGCGAGTTTCTCGGCTGCGGTTTCGACGGGCAGGTAATCGCGTTCCTGTTCACCCATGCTCATGTTGAAAACGGGCAGATTGGCCTCCAGCGCCTGGTCGAGTTGGGCCAGCAGCGAGCGCGGGTTTTGGCCGGGGCCATAGAGGTAGAAAAGGCGGGGCCACTTGAGGCTGAACGGGACGGTATGCCGCAGCTCCTGGAGAAATTTGCGCAGCGTGTCCTTGGCCAGCGCGTAGGCGTTGTCGGGACAGGCGGGCAAATCTTCGGTCAGACAGCCCTCGCGCATGCCATACTCGAAGCAGGTGCCTGCGACGGTCACGTCCGTGAGGCCATGGCAGACCAGATTCTTGACGAAGGCATAGTGGCGCGGGAGGTTGGTCTCGAAGTGGAAGCCCTCGCGGTAACGGGGCAGTCCTTCCCAGGCCAGATGGATGAGGAGGTCGGGACATCCGAACCGTTCGAAGAGGTTTTCTTCGGCCACACAAGCCGCGAGATTGAAGGGGCGGTAGTCGGCTTGGGTCAGCCAAGGGAACGGAATGGGATCGGGTTCAATGGCGGTGGCCACAATATCCAAGCCCCTCCTTTGCAGGGCGGGGATCAGGTGACGTCCAATGAATCCGGTGGCGCCTGTGACCAAAGCTTTCATGTGCGGTTATCGAGAATATGCAGGTTTGGAATGGGGATCACAAAACGGCAGCCCCATGCCTTGAAATCCTCAAGCTGCCGTGCGATCTCATCCTTGAGGTTCCACGGGAAGATGATGACGAAGTCGGGCCGGAGGGCTTTCAGCCGGGTTTCGCCGACCACGGGTATGTGGCTGCCGGGAAGAAGTTTGCCCTGTTTGTGTGGATTTGCGTCGGCCACGCAGGCGATCAGGTCGCTTTTGATTCCGCAGTAGTTCAACAGCGTGTTGCCTTTGGCCGCAGCACCGTAAGCGGCAACGGTTTTGCCTGCCTTTTTTTGCGCCACGAGGAATTCGAGCAGGTCGAGCTTGACCTTGAAGGCTCGCTGTTGGAAGTCGCGGTAGTAGCCAGGCGTGTTCATAGCCGCCTCAGTCTCTCTTCTCAGCAGGGATGCCACATTCTGAGTGACCGGATGGATGCCGTTGCCCGCATGTTTTGCGAAGATGCGGAGCGAGCCGCCATGGGTGGGCAGTTCCTCGACATCGAACAGCTCAAGCCCTTGGGATTCGAAGACTCGGCGCACGGACAACAGAGAGAGGTAGGAGAAGTGCTCGTGATAGATCGTGTCGAACTGATTGCTTTCGACCAGGCGCATGAGGTGCGGAAACTCCATGGTGATGACGCCGTCCGGCTTTAGAAGGATCTTCATGCCGCCCACGAAATCGCGGATGTCCGGGACGTGCGCGAGGACGTTGTTGCCGAGCAGAAGGTCGGCGTGTTGGCCTTTCGCGGCCAGTTCCGTGGCGAGGCGGACGCCGAAAAAGTCGACGACGGTGGGGATGCCTTTGTCGATTGCGACCTGCGCTGTGTTGGCGGTGGGCTCTACGCCGAGGACGGGAACTCCTTTCTGGCGGAAATACTGGAGCAGGTACCCGTCATTGGAGGCGACCTCGACGACGCGCGCGGAGAAATCCAGTCCGAAGCGGGCCGTCATTGCTTCGACGTAGTGCTGCGCATGCGCGAGCCAGCTCTTCGAGTAGGAAGAGAAGTAGACGTAGGTGTCGTCGAAGATGGTATCCGGCTTTTTGTAGTCGGCGGTCTGGACGAGGAAGCAGGACGGACAGACAAGGACTTTGAGCGGCAGGAAGAGCTCGGGCTCGTCCGCCTGGCTTTCGGTCAGGAACGAGTTTGAGGCAGGGGCGTTGCCCAAGTCGATGAAGACGTCCGAGAGCGTCGTTTGGCAGAAGCGGCAGTGCATAGCTCAGATCCCTTCGAAGCTGTCAGTTAACAACGGGTGACCGAGATCGCGCGCGGAGAGGTCTGCGGGCGGCAGCGGCCAGCGGATGGCGAGCTGCGGATCGTCGTGCCGCAGGCCGCCTTCTGAGCCCGGCGTATAGGCGTGGGTGTGATGGTAGAGCAGCTCGGTATTGTCGGTCAGCGTCTGGAAGCCGTGCGCGAAGCACTCAGGCACGAAAATCATCTTGCGGTTAGCGGCGGAAAGCTCTACGCCGAACCATTGCAGGAAGGTGGGGGAGCCGCGGCGCAAGTCGACGATGACGTCCCATACGGCCCCGGCGACGCAGCGGACCAGCTTGGCTTCCTGATGAGGAGGCATCTGGAAATGCATGCCCCGGACGGTGCCGTGCAGGCGGGTGAACGAATGGTTGAGTTGAACCCACTCGATTGACGGGGCGATGGCGCGGAATTCCTCTTTGCAGAAAGTGCGGGCGAACCAGCCTCGGTCGTCCTGAAAGAGCTCCAGACTGATCACGAAACTGCCCGGAAGTGGTGTCGGTGTGAAGGTCATGGACCGTCCTCTCCGTCTCCTTCGTAGGCGCGGATGTCGTTCAGGCAGAGGGCCTGGGCGTCGGCTCTCTCCCGCAGTGCCCGCCTGTACCAGAGGGCTGTACGGCGTGCGGTCTCCTCAAGAGTCCAGCGCGGTGTCCAGCAAAGGCTGGAGCCGGCTTTCTCGACGTTAAGGCGCAGGATCGAGGCCTCATGTGGCTGGTGCGGGTCACTGGCATCAGTCCAGGTGCCAGAACCCCACGCCCGGATGAACGTGTCGGCCAGCACGCCGACGGTGGCCTCGGTGCCTTCGGACGGGCCGAAATTCCAGCCCTCGCACCAGGCGGGGCTGGGGCGGCTGAGCATGGCGGCAGCGAGGGTGAGATAGCCGGAGAGGGGCTCCAGCACATGCTGCCACGGACGGATGGCGTGGGGGTTGCGGACGGCCACAGGCTGTCCTGCGAGCAGCGAGCGCACCATATCGGCGACGATCCTGTCTCTGGCCCAGTCGCCGCCGCCGATCACATTGCCTGCGCGGGCAGAGGCCACCTGCACGCCGTGCTGCGCGAGTGCGTCGGGGTTGAAGAAGGAGCGGCGGTAAGAGGAGATCAAAATTTCAGCTGCGCCTTTGCTGGCGCTGTAGGGGTCGTGGCCGCCCATGGGGTCGCTCTCGCGGTACCCCTTGGCTTGCTCGCGGTTCTCGTAGCACTTGTCGGTCGTAACGCAGATGACGGCGCAGGGCGCGCCGGACGCGCGGACGGCGTCGAGGAGGCTTGCCGTGCCCATGACGTTTACATCGAAGGTCTCGTATGGCGACAGGTAGCTCTCGCGGACGAGCGGCTGGGCCGCTAAATGGAACACCGCGTGAGGCTTGGCATCCGCGATGCGGGTGCGTAGCAAATCGCGGTCGCGGATGTCGCCGGCGGTTTCGCCCGCCATGGCTTGGCTGACGCGCGCGAGGGCGTAGTTGGAGGGGTCAGTCGGAGGTGGAAACAGCGAGTAGCCATAAACCTCCGCGCCGAGCTGCCGAAGCCAGAGCGCAAGCCACGAGCCCTTGAAGCCGGTGTGGCCGGTCAGGAAGACGCGCTTGCCTTTGAAGACGTCGAACGCGCTCATGCGGGGAACGTCCATGGTGCTTTGACGGATTGCCAAGATTCTTCGAGGATCTGCTTTTCCCGAACCGTGTCCATCGGCTGGAAAAAGCCTTCGTGGCGGAAAGCCATCAGCTCGCCATCCCGGGCGAGGCGCTCGAGGGGTTCGCGCTCCCAGACGGTTTCATCGCCGTCTATATAGTCGAAGACTCCGGGTTCGAGAATGAAAAAGCCGCCGTTGATCCAGCCTTCCCCGGTCTGAGGCTTTTCCAAAAACTCAACGATTCGGTCGCCGTCGGCGCGGACGGTGCCGAAACGGGACGGCGGGCGAACCAGCGTAACGGTGGCCAGCCTGCCATGGAGCCGGTGGAAGGCGAGGAGCCGGTTGATATCCACGTCCGCCAGCCCGTCGCCGTAAGTCGCCATGAACGTCTGGTTGCCGGTCCACTGGGCCATACGCTTGATCCGTCCCCCGGTCATGGTGTGCACTCCCGTGTCGGCCAGATCGACTGTCCAGGGCCGTGTCTGGCTACGGTGCACGGTGGTGGTGCCGGTGGCGAGATCCACGGTTAAGTCGCTGTTGACCGTGTAATAGTTGAGGAAGAACTCCTTAATGCACTGCCCTTTGTAACCCAGCGCGATGGCGAAATCGTTGAAGCCGAAATGCGAATAGACGGACATCACATGGCACAGGATCGGCATGCCGCCGATCTCGACCATGGGTTTGGGCCGAACGACCGTCTCCTCCGACAGCCGGGTACCGAGTCCTCCTGCAAGAATCACCGTTTTCATTCGTTTAAAATATACCTGTTTTTTCATTCGTTTCAACAGATTTCAGGAAAAAACGCCTGTGTCCGTCAAAAGGGTTGCCCAACGGTGCGCTCTGTATTACATTTTTAAGCAAAGGTTTTCCAGATGGCTGAAGAAAATACGCTTGTGCGGTGGCAGCACGAGACGCTTACCCGGTTGGCGGGGCAGCGTCCACCCCCGCGTGCGGTCGGCAATGTGACGGCGTTGACGCATCACCTTTATCAAGACCCAGCCCTGTTTGATGCGTGTTTCGACAGGGTCAAGTGCGCCTTCCAGATGACCCGCCTGACATGCGGGGATGTTCCGTGTGTGCTGGTTGTCAACCGCGTCACGCCTGACGTGGAGGCGTTCTGCGCTGAACATGCGGTCCGGATCGACTGCGACCGCGGCCTGCCTGGCGGAATCCGCTGTCTGAGTCTCGACTACATCCAGCGCCTGCACGAACGGTTTGACACCGAGTATGTATTGGGCATCCATGGAGACGGATTCCCCTTGCGGCGGGGTCTTGAGGCGTTCGTGGGGCCATACGACTACATCGGTGCGCCCTGGGGGCCTCCTTCATGGTACACCAATCTCGTTTTTCCATATCCGAACTACTGTGTCGGCAACGGCGGTTTCTCGCTGCGTTCCAAGCGTCTTTGCGAGATGGCTTCGAGTTGTTACCGGCGCAAATACCGGCTCATGCCTTATAGTTACGGGCTGATCGACGACGTTTTTTACTGTAAAGTGCTGCCTCGTTTCGAGAAGGCGTGCCGCAAGACGATGGCTTACGCGCCACCCGAGGTGGCTGGACGCTTCGCATTCGAATCGAACAGAGCGTTCTACGCGAGGGGCGGTGAGATGCCGCTGGGCTTCCATGCGGTACATGGGTTTGACCAAGTGATGAAAGACTTCGGCGACCGCGTCAACGCGCTGTTGCGTGAGGCGGACTGACACTATGCGCTGGCTATTTTACAATTTATTGTTTGCCGTGGCCTATACGGTGATGCTGCCGCAGTTTCTGCTGCGGATGAAGCGGCGCGGCGGTTACAGAAACCGGTTTGGGGATCGATTCGGACGGTACCCTGGGGAGGTTGATGCGCGTCTCCGCCAACTGGAGGGGGCTGTCTGGGTCCACGCGGTGAGTGTGGGCGAAGTGTATGTGGCGGGACAGGTGATGAGCGCGTTGCGCGAACGGATGCCGGGGGTGCGTTTCGTGCTGAGCACGACCAGTTCGACCGGGTGGAAAGAGGCCGAGAAACTGGTCGGATCCGCAGACGTGCTGATCTTCAATCCGTTAGACTTCCCGCCGTGCGTGAAACGGGCGGTGGATGCGATCAGGCCTAGGGCTTTTATCCTGACCGAGTCAGAGATCTGGCCGAACGTGATCCGCGCTTGCCACAGGCGCGGCATTCCGATTTTCCTCGTCAACGCGCGCGTGTCCGACCGCTCTGCGCCGGGGTACCGTCGGTTGCGCTATTGGTTTGGGCCGGTGCTGCGGATGTTCACGGCGATCCAGGCGCAGTCTGAAGCTGACAAGCGGCGGCTCGTGGCGGCTGGGGCTGATCCGGCGCGGATCGCGGTGACGGGCAGTTTCAAATTCGACGTGGCGAACCGCGCTCCGGAGAAAGAGCGGGAGGTGGCCGCGTTTCTGGAGCGGCACGATGCGGGACGGGGCCGGATCGTGCTGTTGGGCGGGTCGACGTGGCCGGGCGAGGACGCCGTATTGATCGCGGCCTACAAGCGCTTGAGAGAGCAACTCCCAGACCTGCGTTTGGTGCTGGTGCCGCGTCACTTCGAAAAGGCTGACGCAGTGCAGGCAGAGATCGAGAAGGCGGGTTTCTCGTGCGTGAGGAAGAGCAGGGAGAATGGAAAGGCTCAAGGTTCGGGGTTCAAAAATACGGAAAAGAGCGAGGTTCCAGAAAAAGGCGAGCCTGGACACCGGGCTCTGAACCCTCAAACCTGTCGCGTGGTGCTGGGCGACACGACAGGTGAGCTGATGGGATTCTACGGCAACGCGGACATCGTGTTCGTGGGCAAGAGCCTGTGTGAGCACGGTGCGCAGAACATGATCGAACCCTGCTTGTGTGGGGCCGCGACGCTGGTGGGTCCGAACACAGAGAACTTCCGCCCGGTGATGTCGGACCTGCTGGACGCGGGGGCGCTGATCCAAGTGGCGGACGCGGTAGCGCTGGAGCGCGAAATCGGGCGGTTGGCGGCAGACGTTGAGGCCCGGCGCGCGCTTGGTGCGCGCGGATCGGCTGCCGTGTTAAAGCGCAAAGGCGTCGTGGCGCGTTGTGCGGCGGCATTGGCGGAAAAAATCCACGGGCACGGCCGCTCTCCGACATGAAACGAACGGTTGGATGTTAGACCGGGGACTGGTATACTGGCGGCATGAATTCGTTGTGGGTCAAACAGGACTGCCACGAGGGGGGCGTATACGCGTGTGCGGCGGCGCAGTTGCGGCTCTGGCTGGTTCGAAACAGTCTGGGCTGGCAGGTGGCGACGCGGCATGAACCGGACAGCCTCTTTGAGCCTTTGCACGAGGTGACGTCTGTTCCCGAGTTGAACGAGTGGCACCGCTTCGTTACGCCGTTGATGACGTCCGTCATGCAGGTTGTGCCGGCGTTGCCGGACCGTCCGGTCATGAGCCGACCCGAGGCACACATCGAGATCGCGCCCAAGCACAAGGGCCTGTTTTTCGTGACGATTCCGGTATGGCTGCGCTTAGAGATCGCCTCTCAGGCCGCGCACCGCCCAATGACGCTGTGCGAATTTCCGACGCGCGTGCTGTCAAAAACGTGGTTCGGTCACCCGGCGGAAGAGGGCGCGATCGGGTATGCGCTGACGACACGGGCACGACAGAGCATGGAGGAGCTCAACGATGTGGAGGGGCGTGCGATCTGTCCCGTGTTGGTTGACAACGGCACGCATGAGCCCTTGGTGTTCTCGCAACTGTTGCTGAGCGTGAGGCACATGAGCGTGTACCAGACAGAAGACGGAAAACTCTGGACGAACGAGTGTCGGTTGGGGTACACGGGCAACATCTTTCCCGCTTCGCTGACGTTTGGGCATGCGGCCCCTGAGCAGGCTCCGGGCGCGCGGCTGGTCACTGAGCCGCGCGAGGCGCCGACCTCGGGCCTGACGGCACGGGCGATTGCGGGTGCGATTTTCCGGCAACCCTTCTGAGGGGTTGAAGGTGCGGGCGGCAAAACATGAAGATTGATTTCACATCGCTGAACACCCTGATGGTCGACTACGTGCTGCCGTTCATCGGAATTTGCGCGTGGCTGATCTTCGGCCTTTGGGCCTCCTCTTTCCTGGCGCGGCTGCTCCACCGGGGACTGACGCGCCGGCTGGGGGCGGACACGTCGCGCGCGGTTTCGAAGACGGTCAAGTATCTGTTGGTTGTGCTGTTCACCGTTTCGTTGATCCGCGGCGTGGGGGTTGACATCACTGCGGTATTAGGCGCGGCCGGTGTTGCGGGCGTAGCGATCGGATTCGCGTCTCAGACCAGCCTGTCAAATCTGATCAGCGGACTTTTTCTGGTGGTGGAGCATCCGTTCAAGGCAGGGGACTGGATCGAGGTGGACGGCATCTCTGGCTACGCGCACAGCGTTGAACTGCTCTCGACCTACATCCGTACGTTCGACAACAGAATGGTGCGAATCCCGAACGAAATGCTGGCTAAGTCCAAACTCATCAACCATACCCAATATCCGATCCGGCGTCTGGATCTCGACATCCGTGTTTCGTGTAAAGAGGACGCGGGAAAAGTGATGCAGATTTTTCGCGAGGCGGTTGTCTCCAACCCTTCCTGCTTCAACGAGCCTGAGCCGCAGATCCTTCTCAAGGGGTTTGGCGACGCATCGCTCGATTTCATCGTGGCGGTGTGGACGGACAGCAACGAGATAAAAGAGGCAAGGTCGTCGCTCATGAAGGATATCAAGGAGCGTTTCGATCGCGAGAGGATCGAACTGCCGTACCAACGGATGGCGAATGTGCCGGAGCGGAACGGCTTGCATAATCAGGGCTAGCGCGGAAAGAGAAGAGGCGGTTGACGGCTATGGCGAAATGGGTGAAAGGTGTGGCGGGACGGGGCTCCCAAGGTGTGGCGGGATGTTTGATGTTTGGCGCGGTTCTGGCCGTATGGCAGCGCGTCGTGGACGCCCTTGCCGGGCGAACGGTCTACAGCCTGCTGGCTTTTTGTGTGGCTGTGGCTGCCGGCGTGGCGTGCGGGTATGCGCTGGCGTGGTTGCCGTGCCGGCGGTCGCGCAAGCCGGCGTCGCTCATGTGGTGTGTCTTTCTGTTGGCCGCGTGCTGTCTGGTCTTCCAGCTTGTGGCTTTGACGGGCATCGTCAGCGGCTGGCAGCGGCTGCTGGCCGACGCGACGCGCACGTTCAGTCTCTTCGTGCAGACACTGGGAAAGACGGCCGCGTTTTTCTTTGTGGTTCCGAGTGTGTTGGCTGGTGTGGCGGTGCGGATGGCTGTGTCGGCGCGGCAGCCGCTGACACCGAGTGCGGTGCCGGCTTTGCTCATGGGGGTGGCTTGGGTTGCTCTGGGCTTCGCTGCGGCAAGTGCATCCTTTTCAGCGGTGAGCGTGGAGGCGTTCCTCAGGATGGCGGCGCTGTGGTTCGGTGCGCTGGCTGCGCTGGCGGTGTTGTCCGGCGGCGTACAGCGGACGGCAGGCCGGACGATGTTTGCCTGTGTGCCCTTTGCTCTGGTCATGGGAATGCTGGTCGTGCTGAACCCCGGCAAGGGCTCGTCGGTGTTGTGCGAAGGCGTGTTCGGACGGCTGGTTCACCGCGACAGCGGGTTTGCGCAAGGCACGCCGGTGTTCGAACATCACTCGCGCAGTCACACGGTCGCCGCCTACGCCGACCCTGACTATCAGTTTGTTTTCGCTTTGGACGGACGTCCGGTGCTGTTCGGCAACCGGTTTCACACGGCGCGCACGCTGACGGGGTACGTGCCGCTGTTGGTGCGGCCTGGCTGCAAGAAGGTTGCGGTGTTGGGGACTGAAGCGGGTCTCTTTCTGCCATTTTTTGCGCGTGCCGGAGTGAAGGACATCAGCTATGCCGGCGCAGACCCTGCGGTCGTGAAGCTTGCGGTGGCTGCCGATGCGTATATGACCGGCGACGCGACGTGCGAGAAGGCGACGTTGCGCAGTCACGTGACGTTGACGCAGCCGGGTGCGTACGACGTCCTTTTTCTGGTGGCTGAACCGGTGTGGGTGCGGGGCACTGGTGCATCCTACGGCCGGCCCTGGTTCACCCGCTGCCGACAGGCTCTCGCCG
>Ga0073936_10000723_pt1 | contig 51579 bp, 46 predicted proteins | sample AliMusrvi5mmetaG_FD_87041 | JGI IMG/M metagenome (GOLD analysis project Ga0073936, IMG submission 87041) | Freshwater lake bacterial and archeal communities from Alinen Mustajarvi, Finland, to study Microbial Dark Matter (Phase II) - Alinen... | ecosystem: Environmental > Aquatic > Freshwater >...
TAGCCAGCGCGCACTTTATGAGTCGGGCCGGCAGAGAACGGCGCAAATGGTTGAAAGTGTCGCTGACCGTTGTTTGTGGCGCCTTGTTTCCCTTGGGATTGGTCGTGGACTGGGGACCGAACAACGACAAATGTCAAGCGGCTGAGTTGTTGGCGAAGAGTGAGATGGCGGCTGGCAGCCTGCGTCCCGCCCGTTTGTACGCCGATGCCGGATACGATGCCGATTGGATTCATACGTGGTGCCGGGAACAATGGGGCGTGGAAAGCCTGATCAAACCGGTGCAACATCGTGCGGATGGCACGCTGGGTGGCACTTACCGTGCGGCCATGACTCCGGAGCATTTGCAGCGTTGTCGATACGGACAACGCTGGCATATCGAAAGTTTTATCAGCGGCCTGAAGCGCATGACCGGCGCGGCACTCGGCGCCCGCAAAGCCGCCAATCAGGTCAAAGAGGCGGCCATTCGAGTCCTGGCCTATACCCTTCATCGTTAGGGTGGTCAATGTCGTCATAATGTTTTCAACAAGGCATCTGGCGGTCAAAACCTTGGCGGCTTTCCAGTGCGGTGCAGCGTTGATGGGAAAACTCGGGCATCCGGTGCTGGCCGAAGAGAGCCGTGAAGTTGCTGCACGTATCCGCAAAGAGATTGAGGCAAAGGGTTGGCAGGAGGATCATTTTGTAACCCTGTTGGATGCGAACGGTCAGGGGTTGACGGATCCGTGGAGCGGAAAACCATTCGCAGATGCAGTGGTGCCGGGCTGGGATGCGGCACATATCTATACGGTCAACGGGATCGCGCCGCTTGACATGGTCGGCATGGATCTCGGCGTTGCTCCCCATCGCATTGTCTGTGATTTAAAAACTGCCACCGCGAGGTGTCTGGAAACCTATGGCTGTGCGCATAGCGATTATGTTGATAAGACTGTGCGGGAAGGTGCCGGATTCAGCGCCAATGGAGGCCGGCGTGGTTGGATTGCCATGAATATGTTGCGCGATATCGCCGCTTTTTACAGGGGTGTGGATTTGAGGGACATGATGGAGCGCTATTGGGAGTGGCAGGTGACCACCAACACCCAGGAGGCCAAAATGTTTTTTGAAACATTTGGCGGAAACAATCTTTGCTTCTACCCGCGAGGCGTGGCAGTATGGGGTTTTTTGGAGGCGCTGGCGGGTGCGGTGATTGATGTGCCGGACCGGGTTAAAAAGGTTGCAATGCCTTTTGCCGAGGTCGCAATGCCGTGTTTGTTTGAGGCGGATTGGATCAATGGACAGTGTCCGGTTTTTGTGAATACGCGGACAAATGCATGAAAAGGTGGGGTTATGGCTGTAAAAGCGGTTGGTAAAGGGGATGCGACTCGAAAATGGGAAGTGACGAAATTCACCCGTAACAAGGGGGATGTGGGCGGCCGGAAAATCGTCTTTGTCGGCGCTTCTTATCTCTTTGTCCATAAGGTTCTGCGCGACATGCTGCTGGTGGGCGGTTTTAACAATGTCAACCTTGTGGTGCACGACCTTGATGAAGTGCCTATGAATCGGGTGGCGGATTTGCTTGAAAAAATGGCGCGCCAGAAAAAGACTAACATCTGTGTTTCGCGCACCACTGACCGGAAAGAGGCGCTTAAAGGCGCTGATATTGTGATTCTTTCCATTACCACCGGCGGGATTGAAGCGGATACGCGTGCGTTTGAAGTGTGTGCCAAATATGGTGTCCCGGTGGGGATTGGCGACACGCTGGGTCCGGCGGCGTTTGCGCGCAACTTGCGCACCCTGCCCGTTGTGCTGGATCTGGCACGTGCCATGGAGCGCCTTTGCCCGAAGGCCGTGCTGCTCAACTTCACCAACCCGATGTCATGCATCACCGCGACTGTGTCGCGGTACACCGGTATCACCTGCTGGGGCCTTTGCCATTCGGGCGATGAGCTCTTTCATTACTTCAGCAAAGTATTTGGCTGCAAAAAATCCCAGATTGCGATGGATCTGGCTGGCGTGAACCATCAGTCATTTGTGATTAAATTATGGGTTAAAGGCGTGGATCGGACGAAGGATATTCTGGCTGCCACATCGGTGTCCAATGCCAAAATGGAGGACAACCTTCTTGGTGCCGTTGAGGAGGATGTGAAGCTTCAGCAGGATATCTTCCGCATGATGGGCGTCTGGCCGTCCACTGGACATTTGCACCTTGCTGAGTTTTATAAACACTTTTATACTGAACGCCGGTTGGATCATCTGGGCCTGCGCCATGATCTTAAAAAAATCCAGCCTGGCCGCCAGCGTATTGGCCGTAAACCCTATCCCGAAATCCTTGAATACTGGACCTACGGACCGGAACCGGTCGGTGATTTGCATCTGCTCACCGGCGAGCATGCGCATGAGCTCATGTGGTCTGTTTTCACGGGGGAGCCGTTCACCCGTACGCTCAACGTCCTTAACACCGGCGGCTATGTCCGCGGTATCCAGCAAGATGCCTGCGTGGAGATCATCGCCACGGTGGCGGGTAAAAAAGTGACTGCCAAGTCTGTGGCTTTGCCGCCGGTGGTGCAGGCGACCATGCTGAACTGGACTACGATCCACGACCTGTCGATCCGGGCGGCCTTGAAGTGCGATCGCGATGCGGCGCGCCAAGCCCTGTTCCTTGATCCGCATGTGGCGGATTTGTATGATATTGACGGCATGATTGATGACTTTGTCATTGCGCTGGGCGAATGGTTGCCGGATGGTTGGAAAAAGGACGGAAAATAAAATCGGATTTGCGGCCAGATCGCGTAGGTTTTACAAATTTGATGTCGTATTTCGTTGTGTTTTGCCTTGCGAAAAATTTTATCCGTATCAGGATGGCGCGCGTTCGCATAATCTTTGCAAGCAAACTTGACATTAGCAGTGGGGCGATGGACAATACAAAAATCTGAATGGCGGAAAAAACATTCAAGGAGGGACAGGTATGAAGAAACAGGTGATGTGGGTCAGCAGTATTTTTGCGTTGGCATTTGCGGGTGCAACCCTTTGCTCGGCAGAGGTGTTGGAGTATGTTGATGATGGCAGCGCATCGGCCGGTTCCGATGACGGCTCCAAGCAGGCCATGGAAGGCTCGATCATGTCCGACACTTTTGCGGAAAGCACACGCAAGGACTTCCGTGGACGCTGGGATGGCAAGCTGAATCTGGGCACTACCACCGACGGCCAGAATTATCTGGCGGCATTGAAGGTCAATGAACTGGTTGCCGATCTGACCCCGGATAAGAAAATTACCAGCGCCAAGCTGATCATGTATTGCACAAACAACAACAACAAAAACGGCGAGAACAATGAAGCATACGCCTATCCGATGCTGGAAGACTGGCGCTATGACCGTCTTTGCTGGAATATGCGCATGTTTGACACCAAGGTGCGCAAGTGGAACACCCCGGCTGAAGGCCCGAATTTGAAGCCTGCGCCGGATGCCGCCACTGCGGATGTCAAGGTGTTTGACTTTGCGGAAGGTTACAAAGGCCAGCCTATCAGTGCCGTGGGCAAGCGGGTTGGAACTGAAATCACCAAGCTGGGTACAGGCGAAAGCATTGAGTTTGATGTGACGGCGGTTGTGAAACTTTGGCAGAGCGGGGAGCTTAAGAACTACGGATGGGCGTTGATCTGTCCGACCGAAGGATCTTATGTGCGTCTTGCTTCGTCCAACAGCGAAAGCAACAAGCCCAAGCTGGTCATCGAGTATGAAAAACAGGCGGCAACACCGGCTCCCGCCCCGGCTCAGTAACGGATGGTGGATTGATTCGCAAAAAGCCGACCAGGGTTTCCCGGTCGGCTTTTTGCTTGCTTGTGGCGGCTTGCCGGATGCCAGTGAGCCGGGGTTCTTTGGCTGGATGATTGGCGTTTGTGAGATGTTTGCGTGTTTTTAAGGATGCATTTTCCGGGAATTCAAAGGATGCGAGTAGCAATATGAGTGAAAATACCAATCGGCCTTTTACTCATCACATCCGTGTGCCGTATGCGCATACCGATCAGATGGGCATGGTGTATTATGCGAATTATCTGGTCTACTTTGAAATGGCGCGCTCGGAAATGTTGCGTGAGTCGAATCTGCCATATACGGAACTGGAAAAACGTGGGGTGTTGCTGCCTGTGGTGGCGGCGCACTGCGACTATCGCAAGCCTGCGCATTATGATGACTGGTTGACCATCCGCTCCACCTGTTCCTGGGATCATCGCTACCGGCTGCATATCGCATATGAAGTTTTGCGTGATGACAAATTGCTGGCTAGCGGTTATACGGAGCATGTGTGCATGACACCGCAACGGAAATTGATTCCATTGGTGTCTGATTTGTTGGCGCTTTGCCGGTTAGTATAATATCTGAGCATAGTGACCCCTTTTTTGCCTGTCATACCGTCATGGTATGACAGGTTTTTGTTTTTCATCCTGAATACGCTTCTTTTCTCACCTTTCATAAAAAACAAAAAAATTATTTGACTATCGTGGGTCTAAGTGGTGATATAAGTAACCAAGTGGAGCTATGTGGGGCTATGAGGCAAGACGCTATACAGAGTGATTTGTTGAGTGGAGGAACACCTTCGTTTGGAGGGCGTTATGCCCATTTCCTTGATCTGAAGAAACGTTTGACCATCCCCATTGAGTGGCGTGAGGTTCTGGGTTCGCAAAAAACATTATGTGTGCTTCCTGATTTCTGTGAGCGGTGCCTGCGTGTTTTTCCTTTGCGTGAGATGTCGAGGCGGTTGGATGTGTTGCGCAAAAGCTCCCTGCTCGATACACACGCACGCCAGTTTGTGCGCGAGATTGCAGGACGTATGCAGCAGATTTCGTGGGATGCGCAGGGGCGCATCCGGCTGGCGGACGGATTGCTGGCGCATGCTGGGCTTGAGACGGAAGTGGTGCTGATCGGTGCCGTGGACACCTTTGAAATCTGGGCAACAAAGCAGGCGCCGCACGAAACTGCGGCGCTTGATCTGGAACGCTATCGTGAGGCGGGCGAATACATGGAGGCACCGCAAGATCCGCATGGTGGCGGGCCTTCTCTGTAAAAGCAAAAAGGACTCACGTGACAACGCACTGTCCGGTCCTGCTTGAAGAGACTATGGAGCTGTTGAGTGTCCGCGATGGCGGCACGTATGTAGATGGCACGTTGGGCGGTGGCGGGCATGCGGAAGCGATTTTACGGCGGATTGGGGCCAATGGCCGGTTGTTGGCCATTGATCTGGATCCGGAAGCCATTGCCCGTGCACAGGTTCGTTTTGCGGCTTATGGCGGAGTCTGCCGGTTGATGCATGGCAACTATGCGGATATGGCGGCGCTGGTGCATGCAAATAATATCCGCGATGTGGATGGCGTCCTGTTTGATTGCGGGGTTTCATCGGACCAGCTTGATGTGCCGGAGCGGGGGTTCAGTTTTCGTGCGGACGGCCCGTTGGATATGCGGATGGATCCCACATGCGGCGAAACGGCAGCGGATTTGATTGCTCGGTTGCCGGAAACGGAGTTGGCGGATTTGATCTGGCGGTGGGGCGAGGAGACGGCGGCGCGGAAGATTGCGCGCCGGATTGCGGAAGAACGATTGCGTGCGCCGATCTGTACGACCGGTCGGTTGGCGGAGGTGGTGGCCGATGCGTCAGGAGGGCGGCACGGACGAATTCATCCGGCCACCAAAACGTTCCAGGCGCTTCGCATGGCGGTGAATGACGAATTAGGCGGATTGCAAAAAGGGCTGCTGGCGGCGTTGGATATTGTGAGACCGGGCGGCCGTGTGGCGGTGATCACGTTCCACAGCCTTGAAGACCGGTTGGTCAAGCAGCTGTTTGTCGAGCATGTTGGCCGGTGGGTGAGCCTGCAAGGCGGCGGTGCCGAGTGGAAAGGTGCAACCCCGGCGGTCCGGCGGGTGACACGCAAGCCAGTGATTGCAGGTGATGGAGAGCAACTGCATAATCCGCGGGCCCGGTCGGCCAAATTACGTGTGGTGGAACGGATTTAACGGACGAACACAAGGAGAGACACATCATGATGCGGAGAAATCGCAAAAAAAACCGGACAGCAAAATGGTTCTTGCCCGCAGGAATGGCAGCCGTGGTTGTCGCTGGGCTGGCGTTGCTGCATGTGTGGTTGGGTTTTTCCTGTGAGGCATTGGGGCGTGATATCCAGGCGTTGGAAAAAACGCAAGCTATGCTTGAACAGCGTTTGCAGACCGGAGAGGCCGAATGGGCATTTCTGCGGTCTCCGAAGAATTTGGAAGCCGCGTTGGCGCGGATGAACATTCAGATGGCTTTTCCGCTGGCGAGCGAGATTGTCCGGTTGGATAATAATGATTTACGTAATCAGCAGAAAGGCTGGCTGGCGGAAGGTGTCAGTTTGGCCAGGATGGATAGTATGAGATGAAGTGGAAAGGTCTAGAACCTCGTCTGTTATTTACCGCCATTTTTTTTACGGTTGTCATGATGGGGCTGGGCGCACGCCTGGCCTTTTTGCATCTGTGGCCTCATGCGCATGAAATCAAGGTGGTTGAGGATAGCCGCGACTATGAGCGTGTCATACCTTGTCAGAGGGGGCGTATATATGACTGCCATGAAGGGGAAACCCTGCTGGCGCTCGACATGATGAGGAAGGATGTGTGCGTGGATCCGCGTGTGGTGGTCCGTAGCAATGCCGTGGAACAGGTGGCGATGGCTGTGTCGGAGAGCATCGCCTTGCCGATGGAGGATATCCGCCGGCGGTTGACTCAGGCCGGACGTAAATATGTGCGTCTGGCGCGTTTTATTGATGTAGCGCCGGCTGAGCAATTGAAAAAAATGAAGTTGCCGGGCTTTTTTTTTCCGGACAGTCCTTGCCGCACTTATCCAAATGGGGCGGTGGGCGCCCATGTGCTGGGCTTTGTCAATTATGAAAGGGTGGGCGTGGCGGGTGTGGAAATGCTGCTTGAAAAACATCTGCAGGGAACGAACGGCATGCTCGAAAGCCAGAAAAACGGTTTGCAGGAGGAGATGTTTACCCGGCGAGGCCAGTATGTTTCCCCCGTGAACGGTTGTGATGTCAGCCTGACGCTCGATTTGCCGTTGCAATACATCGTGGAAAAGGCGTTGGATGAGGCTATGGAGACAAGCCATGCACAGGGGGCGTGGGTGATCATTCAACGGGTGCGGACCGGTGAAATTCTGGCCATGGCGGCACGTCCGGGATTTGATCCTAATCTTTTCCAGAAGGCATCGCCGGAAGAGCGGCTTAATCGGTCAATTGGCGTGGTTTATGAACCAGGTTCGACGTTTAAGGCGGTGGCGGTTTCCGCTGCATTGAACGAGGGGACGGTAACGGAAAACACGGTGTTTGATTGCGAGAATGGCCACTGGCTTTATTGCAAACACATATTGCGCGATTTCCATCCGTACGGCAATTTAACGGTTGCGGACGGGATAAAAAAATCGAGTAATATTTTGACGGCTAAGGTGGCGATCCAGCTGGGCCCGGCCCTTTTTGATAAGTACATGCGCGCCTATGGGGTGGGTGAGAAGACGGGGTTTGATTTGCCCGGCGAGGAAAAGGGCCTTTTGATGCCATTGTCGCAATGGTCCGGCATCAGCATTGCCCGCATGCCGATCGGGCAAGGAGTGGCGGTGACGGCCCTGCAACTATTGAATATTTATAGCACAATTGCGAATGGCGGCGTTCGCATGAAGCCTTTTGTGGTGAAGAAGGTGCGTCATCCTGATGGCCGGATTCTGTTGGACCGTCGGCCTCAGGAAGTGGCACGGCCCATCACGCCGGAGACTGCGGCGGTGATGCGGCGGCTGTTGATCCGCGTGACGGAAGATGGTGGCACCGCACGCCGTGCGCGTGTGGCAGGGTACGAGGTGGCTGGAAAAACCGGGACTGCACAAAAACCCGCGCCGGGTGGTTATTCCAGCACGGATTACATGGCGACATTTGTTGGGTTTCTTCCCGCCAGAACACCCGAAATCGCAATGGTTGTGACCTTGGACAACCCCCAGCCGTATCATCAGGGCGGCGTGGTGGCCGCGCCGGTTTTTGCAAAGATCGCGGAACAGGCCATGCGGTACCTTGCCATTCCGCCGGAAGGAAATACCCCCACCAGTTTTGAGCTCGAAAATGACACCGTTTTACCGTTGGAGGATTGACGCGTGGATGCACAGCGATTGAAACATCAACGCCTGGATGTGATGGTGGCGGCAATGGCTGCTGAGGCGGTTGTCGGGCCTCTCAACCGCGATGTGGCTGGCGTGACCTGTGACTCACGACAGGTGCGGCCAGACGTGCTTTTTGTAGCCGTCGCGGGCGCGGATAAAGATGGCTGGATTTTCGTCAATGAGGCGATCAAACGGGGCGCCACGGTGGTGGTGTCCGAGCATGAACCGCCGACTCACGGTGCGAAGCAGGTCACGTTTATCCGGGTGGCCAATGCGCGCATTGCTTTGGCGCAAGCCGCCTGCCGCTTTTATGATGAGCCGGCTCGCCTGCTGAAAATGGTGGGGATCACCGGCACCAATGGCAAAACAACCGCCGCTTATCTGATTGCACAGCTGTTTGAAGCGGCCAACTTGCCGACAGGATTGATTTCAACCGTCGAGTACCGTATTGGCACGCGGTCTATTCCCGCTTCACAAACCACGCCGGATGCGCCGCAACTTCAATTATTATTGTCGCAGATGGTGGCAGGTGGATGCCGTTGTGCGGTGATGGAAGTCTCTTCGCATTCGCTCGACCAGCACCGTGTGGCAGGAATTGATTATGATATCGCCGTTTTCACCAATTTGACGCGGGATCATCTGGATTATCATCGTTCGATGGCTGCATATTTTGCTGCCAAACGGCGCTTGTTTGAAACATTGGGGCGTGGCACCAAACCGGCTGTCGCCGTCATCAACCGTGATGATGAATGGGGGAGGAAGTTGCCGTCTGTGCTGGGGGGACGCGCCGCAGTGTTGTCCTATGGGGTTCAATCCGGTGCTGATGTGATGGCCGATGATATCACGTTGTCTCCTGGCGGCACGGCGTTTACGGCCTGCACGCCGTGGGGGAAAGCTGGCATCCGGATGGGTTTGATGGGTCGGCACAATGTATATAATGCGCTGGCGGCCCTGGCTGTTGGCGGTATGAGCGGGGTGCCGTTGGAAAGTATGGCGTCACAATTGGGGTTGCCAGTCATGGTGCCGGGGCGGTTGCAGGCGGTGGCCAACGATAGAGGATTCCAGGTTTTTGTTGATTATGCGCATACCGATGACGCATTGTCTAATGTGCTGGGCGCCTTGCGGGAGGTGTGCCATAACCGGCTGCTGGTCGTCTTTGGGTGTGGTGGCAACCGCGATACCGGCAAACGTGCCGTCATGGGTGCGGCGGCGGCACGTTTGGCGGATTATACCGTGCTTACATCGGATAATCCGCGCAAGGAGGATCCCATGGCGATCATTGCACAGATTCAATGCGGCTTTACCGATGCCGGCCGCTGTGAAGTCGTGGTGGATCGTGAGCAGGCCATCCGGCGGGTGTTTGAATTGGCTCGGTCCGGAGACATTGTGCTGATTGCCGGGAAAGGTCACGAAACGTATCAGGAGTTTGCCGATAAGAAAATTCCGTTTGATGACCGGGAAGTGGCGCGGCGAATATTGGAAGCCATGTGAAGGATGTTATGCCGATTTTGCGCGGAAAAGAAGTGGCGGAGTGGACTGGCGGTCGATGGACCTGTGAGCCAGATGGCCTCAATGGTGTTTCCACGGACTCGCGCGAACTGCCGGAGGGTTGTCTCTATGTGGCGCTCAAAGGCGAACGTTTTGACGGGCATTCGTTTGTTGGCACCGCCTTTGATCGCGGTGCTGCCGCGGCATTGGTGGATGCGTCGTTCGATGCGTGCATGGTTTCAGGCCGCCCGCTGTTGCGTGTGGCAGATACCCGTGAAGCATTGAAGAATCTGGCGCGCGCATACCGTTGCAAAGTATCCCCTTTGGTGATTGGTGTCACCGGCAGTGCGGGTAAATCCACTGTGAAGGAAATGACCGCGCAGGTGTTGGCCGCACAACATTCCGTGGCCTTCACGCGCGGTAACTGGAATAATGACATCGGGTTGCCGCTCAGCCTCCTGCAGATGGAGGAGAACACGCGATTCGGTGTTTTTGAGGCTGGCACCAATCATCCCGGTGAGATCAAATCGTTGTGCGCTGTTTTGCAGCCGGATTGGGGCGTTGTGACTAATGTCGGTCCCGTTCATATTGAGTTTTTCGGGAGCGAGGATGCCATTGCCCGCGAGAAGGCCGAGCTGTTAAAATGCCTGCCGGCTGCGGGGCTTGCGGTAATCAATAAAGATTCGGCCGGTTATGAAATCCTCCGGGACGCATCGCCGTGCAGAGTGGTGACGGTTTCCACTAAAAGCGGCGCTGACTATGTGTGTCGTGCGTGGCATGCGGAAAGCCGGCGGGCGGTTGTGGAGGAAACCGCGAGCGGCGAGCGCGTGGATATCGAATTGCCATTGCCCGGCATATACAACATGATCAATGGCATGGAAGCCATGGCCGTGGCGCGTGCGGTGGGTGTGGGATGGCAGGTGATTGTGGAGGCGCTTCGGTGTTTCAAATCCCTGCCCATGCGTTGGGAGGAACAGGATGTTCATGGTGTAAAAGTGATCAATGATGCCTATAATTCCAATCCATTGAGCATGCAGGCTGCTATTCAGGCATTTGAGGATATGGAAATAACAGGCGGAAAATGGCTGGTTCTGGCGGATATGCGTGAATTGGGCGAATGGGCAGAGCGCGAGCATCGTGCGCTTGGGGCATGGTTGGCTTCAGGCGTCTGGCGTGGATTGGTGGTGCAGGGGACGCTGGCCAATTGGATCGCTGACAGCGCGGTTGCAAACGGGTTTGCCGGCGATTGCATCTTTAGGAGTCCCACACATGCCGCAGCTGCCGGTTATCTGCATGCGCATGTGGTGCCGGGTGATGCCGTGTTCCTCAAGGGATCGCACAGCATGGCGCTGGAAAAAGTGATTGCCGCGTGGAAGAATCTTGAGGACGGAAAACAATGAACACCCGGTATTCAACCGCCTTGGTGTTAGGTGCCGGGCGCAGCGGGGTGGCGGCGGCGCGATTGCTCAACCGTGAGGGCTGCCGGGTGACGTTGGTTGACGCCGGCGAAGGAGCAGCACAAACCGCCGTGGCGTTGGAGTTGCGGCGCGAAGGAGTTGAAGCTTTTTTGGGTGTCAAAATGCTGCCGTCAGGTCTTTTTGATGTGGCGGTGTTCAGTCCTGGGATTCCTGCGGATTCGGGCTGGGCCAGTGAATTGGATGCACGGGGTGTTGCATGCATACCGGAACTTGATCTGGGCTTTACGCGATGCCCTGTTCCCATGGTGGCGGTGACGGGAACAAACGGCAAAAGCACATTGGTTAAATTATGCACGTCGATTTTCCAGCAGGCGGGGCTGCGTGCTATGCCGGCAGGCAATTATGGCACACCGCTGAGCGAAGTGGTTGTAACGAACGCGCCTTTGGATTGGGTGGTGGTGGAGGCGAGTTCGTTTCAGTTGGAAAAAAGCCGGTGGTTTCATCCGCGCGTGGGCGTGTTGTTGAATATTTATCCCAATCATCTTGACCGGCATGGTACATTGGATGCCTACCGTAATGCCAAGTGCCGGTTGTTTGCCTGCATGGATCAACAGGATCGGGCGGTAGTGTTTGAGGAGAACGCCGAGGAAGTCCGTGGGGTTTTGGCTCATATGGCGCCGGAATCTCTGGCGCGTATGCAATGGCGAACTTTTGGATTGTCGGAGTCATCGGATTTCCGGTATGATGGGCACAACATTAACCGGTCGAGTTGTGGCGGTCGTCCGGTGAATATTGGCGGTTCGGTGTTTGACAATGAAGTATTGGGGTTGAGCGCGGCGGCAGCGGTGGCGGTGGCGGAGTCATGCGGGTGTGAGGATGTGTGCGTTGAACGCGCAATCGCCGGGTTTGAGCCGTTGGCGCATCGCATGCAGGAGGTGCACCGCATCGGTGATGTGGTGTTTGTGGATAACTCAAAGGCCACCACCTTGACGGCGTTGCATGCGGCGTTGCGGATGAGCAGCCGTCCGGTACGTTTGATTGCAGGCGGTTTGCTTAAAGAGTATGATCTGGACTTCGTTAAGGAGTCTTTGCGGGCGAAGGTGAAGGCGGTTTATCTGATTGGCAAGGCGTCCGGGGTTATGCGGCAAGCGTGGCAGGATGCCGTGCCGTGCCATATGTGTGGCACATTGGATCAGGCGGTGGTCCGGTGTTGGATGGAGGCGCAACCGGGCGAGATGGTGCTGTTGGCCGCGGGGTGCGCCAGTTTTGATCAATTTAAAGGATTTGCGGAACGCGGAGAAAAATTCACAGAACAAGTCAGGAGGCTCGATGAAAAAAGGTAATCCCAGGAATAATCGGTTCATGTTGACGGTGTTGGCGGTGCATGTGGTGGTTATTGGTTTGCTTGCAATGCAAGGTTGCCAGTCGGCTTGGAATACGCCGGCGGCTTCGTCGTCAACTCCGATGCCTGAGCCCAAGATGGAGCCCTCAACGGTGCCGGCCCCCATCCCTGTTGTGCATCCGACGGCTAAGGCGTGGCCCTCTGATACGACGACCTATGTTGTCATGAGTGGCGACAGCCTTTCGGTTATTGCCAGGCGTTTCAGTGTGACGCAGACGGAAATCATGTCGCTGAATAAAATCAGTGATCCAAGAAAGTTGCGCGTTGGCCAGCGGTTGCTGTTGCCGGGCAAGGTGGATGTCAGCACACCGAAGTCGGTTCGCAAGGTGGTGGACCGGAAAACTGTTGCGGCCGTGAAGCCGGTGGCTGCAACAGCGGTGCCATCTGTGGCTGGCGGCAATGTGTATGTGGTCAAATCCGGCGATTGCCTTTCGAAGATTGCCGCGACGCATGGGATGAAAGCGGTTGAATTACGCAAGGCGAATAATTTGAAATCAGATGTGGTCCGTGTGGGTCAGAAACTGACCATCCCCGGTGCTGTGGCTAAAGCAGCTTCAGGTGCTTCTACCGTTGATACGGCGTCGCCGGCGGCATCGGTTTCTTCGCCATTGCAGATTGTTGATACCGTTGTTCCGCCTTCAACGCCGGCCGTGACGGATGCGGCGGAAGTTGATGCGGTCACGAAGATTCCGCCGGCGGTTGCTGTGCGTGAACACAAGGTTGAGGCAGGGGACGATTTGTATACGATTGCGCTGATGTATGGCGTGCAGGTCGAAGAACTGAAGGCCTTGAATGGGCTTGATGAGAAAACACCCTTGACGGCTGGCCAAATTATCAAAATTCCGGCCAAATAACCGTGCGCAACACGTTTTGTGCAATTATCCTGATCGTGTTGGCCCTGACAGCGCTGGGGGTGGTCACCTTGGCCAGCTCAAGCGGAGTCAGGGCTGATTTTAGTTACAACGACCCTTATTTTTTCCTTAAGCGGCAATTCGTGTGGATTGTGGCTGCAGTGCTGGCTTGCTATGTCGCCTATCGGATTGACTATCATCGCTGGCGGGATTATGCGACTCCATTGGCGGTGGGCGTTGTGCTGTTGTTGATTCTGGTCCGCATTCCACATATCGGCTCAAGAGTGAATGGCTGCTGGCGTTGGATGCGTTTCGGACCCATCAGTGTCCAACCATCGGAATTCGCCAAACTTATGGTGATTGTGACCGTTTCTGCATGGGTGACCCACTTGGGTCCCCGCATCCGGGATATCAAAAAAGGGCTTTTATTGCCATTGGTCGGGATTGCCATGGTGATGTTGCTTATTCTTGCGGAACCAGATTTTGGGACGGCAATGTTATGTGGTGTGGTGGGGGGGCTTGTTTTATTTGTGGGCGGTGCGCCATGGAAACTTCTAGCCGGTGCGGGCGGTGTGGGTGGTGCGCTGTTTGGCATCGCTATCTGGCTGGATCCTTTGCGTTTTGAACGCGTGCTGGCGTTCTTGAATCCGGAAAAATACAAGACGACTAAAGCGGGTTACCATCTGATCCAGTCCTTAAATGCGTTTTATTGTGGCGGCTGGCATGGCGTAGGGTTGGGCAACAGCATGCAGAAACAGTTTTTCCTGCCGGAAGCACATACGGATTTTATTCTTTCCATCATGGGTGAGGAGCTGGGTTTTTTGGCATCGTTCGGTGTGTTGATCCTTTTTTTTGCGCTGATGGTTTGCGGGCTTATCGTGACAAAGCGTGCGCCAGACCGCTATGGACGGCTGGTTGCGTTCGGTATTACCATGATGTTTACCGTCCAGGCGTTCTTCAACATCGGCGTGGTCACGGGTAGTCTGCCCACCAAAGGTCTGGCTTTGCCATTCATCAGTTATGGCGGCTCCAGCATGGTGGTTTCTCTAATGCTGATAGGCGTCTTGCTGAATATTGCGTTTCAAGCATCTGCTAGCCGGCATGGCGGGTTGAATCTCGATGCGGTCCAGAATGGCGTGGCGCTTTAATTCGGATTAACGGTTGTCGGACTTGCGATCAGCTTTTTTTGATTTTTCATACCGAAGGTTCATTTGTTCCATGCGGTATTTTAATATGCGGCGGGTAGTTCCAAGCAATTGCGCGGCTGTCGTTTGCACCCCTTGGGCTTCCTTTAGGGCCTGTTCAATCAGCTGGCGTTCATAATTGCGCACCGATTCTTCAAGCGTAGTTTTTCCGGTGAGTTTGGCAGGTGGTGATTCGTTTGGTACACTTGCTGTTGCAGGCAGGAACTCTTCCGGCAAATGACGGGGAAGGATTTGTGCTTCTTTGCCGTGTAACACCAAAAGGCGCTCGATGATATTGCGCAGTTCGCGCACATTTCCCGGCCAGGGATATTGGCACAGCAGGGTTAATGCTTCTTCGCTGATGTTCACGGTGTGCGCGTCAAGGCGGTGTTTGAAATCAGCAAAGAAATGGTGTACAAGTTGCTGAATATCTCCCGGCCGTTCGCGTAGGGGCGGCAGGCTGATGGGCACCACGCTCAGTCGGTAGAATAGATCATCACGAAAACGCTTAGCGCGGACTTCTTCACGTAAATCCTTGGCGGATGCGGCGACGATGCGCGCATTGGTGCGGATGACCCGGATGCCGCCGACACGCATAAATTCGCGTTCTTGGATGACGCGCAATAATTTGACTTGGGTGGAAAGCGACATCTCGCTGACTTCGTCAAAAAACAGCGTGCCGGATCCTGCCAGATCGAAGCGGCCGGGTTTTTGCTTGTCCGCACTGGTAAAGGCTCCTTTTTCATGGCCGAATAATTCGCTTTCCATCAAGGCTTCAGGAAGTGCCGCGCAGTGCACGGCTACAAAAGGTTCGTCTTTCCGGTCGCTCCATGCATGGATTGATCGCGCCACCAGTTCTTTGCCGGTTCCGCTTTCGCCTTGAATCAGGACGGTCGCATCACTTTCCGCCACTTTGCGGGCATGTTCCATGGCTTGTTTGAATGTGGCGGAGCTGCCTACCATGTTTTCAATGGGGAATTCGCGTTGAATGTCGGTCTTTAAGACACGCACCTGCCTCTGCAGCGTGCTGCTTTCCAATGCGCGCGCCACGGTTTTGCGGATTTCTTCAACATCGAATGGCTTGGTCACAAAATCATAGGCGCCTTCACGGATGGCCTGTACAACGGGATGGATGGATGTTGAGGCGCTCACCATGATCACAGGAAGGTCCGGATGTGTTTCCTGGATTTCCTTCAAAAAAGCCAAACCGTTTTTTTCAGGCATCATGACATCCAGCAGGATGAGATCGGCCGGCTTTTCCGAAAGCAGTTGCGCGGCTTGTGCCGCGGTCTCTGCCAGTGAAAGGCGGTAGAGCGAAGAGAAAATGGCTTTTAATGACTCGCGGCTGCCGCGTTCGTCATCCACGATAAGCAGATGTTTCAATGATCACCTCGGCATGTTTGGGTTCTCTTGGGATCACCATGTTTATGCAGGTGCCCCGCGCGGTGGACTCAATCTGGACCTGTCCATTATGATCGGAAATCGTGCGTTGCACAATCGGCAGTCCCAATCCCATGCCGCTGGGTTTGGTGGTGCAGAAAAGCGAAAATGCATTTTGGCGGATGGCTGGCGGCATTCCGGGTCCATTGTCGCGGATGGTGATTTCCACGCCCCCGTTGCTTTCCGGCAAAGGGGCTGGCATTAGGGTGATGTCAATATAGGGATCTGGTGAACCTTTCAAGGCTTCGATGGCATTGCGGATCACGTGTGCAACCGCCTCGGTCAGGGCGTGTTTGTCACCCTGGATCAGCGGTGAGGGGATGTCCAGATGGGTGCGGACATCAATTCCATCCAAGGGAATACGTGTGCGGGCATATTCGATGCCCTTGCGGATGATATCCCGGATATCCACGGGTTCAAACACAGGCGCCGGCAGGTTGGCGAACGTGTTGATTTGCTGGATGATCGCGTTAAGGCGGTCGACCTCATGTGAGACGATCTGGCTGAACTCTTGCCGGAATTCGGGATCCGTATAGCGTTCAGGCAGCAATTGTGAGAAGGTCTTTATTGCCACGAGGGGATTCCGGATCTCATGGCTCATATTGGCGGCGATTTCCGTCCAGAATGCAGCCCGGTCCAGCTCTTTCTGTTTTTGGACTAGCTGACGTTCGCGGGTCATGTCATGGATGAATGCGACGGCTCCGATGCAGATCTGATCTTTCATCAGCCGTGCGGTTTGCAGGCTGAGGTATCGATGGTTCTGGGGATCAACCCACTCCCGGTTCTTTTCGGGCGGTCCGCCTTGTGTGAGAAGCGTTCGGATGGGGCTGGCAATGCGGCTGCCGAGGGTTTCGATGGGCTGCCCGATGGTTTGGGCGTGGTCTTTATAGAAAATAGAGCTGGCTGCATCATTGAACCAATGTATATTTCCTGATTCGTCGGTCGCAATGATGCCTGTGGGTATGGTGTGGAGCATGGTTTCTGCAAAAGTCTTTTGCAGCGTGACTTCTTTGTAGAGAAGTGCATTTTCCAGGATAGTGGCGACATGTTCGGCGAAGAGAGTGATTTCTTGGAAGTCTGCCGGATTGAACGGTTCGCCGCTTGCCCGCTGTCCGAAACACAGCCAGCCCAACATTTGTTTGTGGCCATGCAAAGGTATGATGAGCTCTGCCCCCATGGTGTCCAACGCGTTTTGCAACATGATCTGATCGTTATGGTCTGGAATATGGCAGAGCGTCGTGCGGCATATGATTTGTGCATTGATTTCACACCACCGCACTAGCGGATCGTCAGGCATGATCTTCAGCGCGCGGACATCATCGCGGTAGCCGATGCCGGCGTGCAACTGGTAGATATTCCGGTCGGGTGCATAGGCGAAGATGGCAGCACGAAGCACCATGGCGGAATTGGCAATTGCATCAATAACGCCTTGGAGCAGCGAATTGACGTGATCAAAATGGCGAAGCGGCGGCAAGTGCTGGCGCAATGTGGTTTCTGCCGGTGCCATGGGTGCCGGTGGCGCGGGTCTGTGCGTTGTTGGATGCGTTTGTCCGTGGAGCATACGCAATTCAGCGGTGAGATCCATGTGCGTCAATGCCTGCCGGGTAATGAGTTGAAGCGACTTGGTGTCGGCTTTGGCATCCACTTGTGCGTAAACATCCGCGGATTCCGCATCCAGCATGGGTTGTGTACCGGGTTCACCAATAACAATGATGACAGTTTCCGGGCGCTCTTTACGGATGCTTGGCAGGAGATTCCGCCCATTCACTTCATGCGCATCAAACCAGAGAAGGACAGGATGTGTACGGGTGAGCAGGCGTCTGAGTGTGGTCGGATCATTCACGATGTCTAGGCGTGCCATACTGCCGATGCTTCCTTGCAAACGTCGGATGGTGTCAGGATCAGATGAAAAAATGATGCATGTGTGATGGTCGTTCATAGGTTTGATTCCTTTTTAATCAGTGGCAGGATGACCGAAAGTTGGGTTCCGACACCGGCGGTGCTTTGAATATCAACGGTGCCGCCATGTTCCTCGACAATACCGTGCGAAATGCTTAATCCAAGACCTGTGCCATTGCTTTTTGTGGTGAAAAAGGGGTCAAAAACATGCGGTAAATCTGATTTTTTGATGCCTTCCCCGCTGTCATCGATGCTGATCTCTATAAAGTCCGTTTCGGATGCGCCTGGGATTTTCCGCGCGCTTTTCAAATGGTTGAAATATACTTTTCGGGTGTGCAGGCGGAGCTGTCCTCCGTTCGGCATGGCGTCATGAGCATTGAGCAGAAAATTAACAAAGGCCTGGCTAAGCAGCGTTGAATCGCCGCAGATAACATCCTGGGTAGCCGTGAAATCGGATTGCACCTGAATATTGTGATGGTTGAGCTGTTGCCGGACCAGACGCAGGGATTGGGTGAGGATTTCGTGAATGGAGATGTTTTCTAGCACGGGCTTTGAGGGGCGTGCGAACAACAGCAGTTCATTCACTATTTTATCAATGCGTCCGACTTCATCGGACATCAGGGAGAAGAAGGTTTCGCGGAACTCCGCATCCTGATACCGGTCCGGCAACAACTGGGTGAATGTTTTAATGGTGACCAATGGATTTTTGATTTCATGCGCCATGCCGGCGGAAAGGGTGCCCATGCTGGCCAGTCGGTCGGTGCGGCGGATTTGGTTCTGCAATTGTTTCAGCGCGGTGATATCGTTGACCAGCAGCAGCGCCCCCAAGGGGTCGCCGGTATGGCTATGGAAGTTTGAGCTGCCAACGCTGAGGAAAACCGGATCGCGATCCTTGTCTTCAATGGCGATTTCAACATCTTGCTCGCTGTGGCCGGTTTCGAGCGTGGCTTTCAGCATCTGGCTTAATCGGGGGGGCAATGCGGTGATTGGGTGCCCGATGATGCTGGCGATAGGTTTAATGATTTTCTGTGCGCATGGATTGCAGATGGTGATGATGCCATGACGGTTGCAGGCAATTACGCCACTGACAAGGTTCTCGAGAAGGATATCATTGTAAACCTTGCTGTTCTGGGTTTGTGTGTAAAGGCTGGCGTTTTCAATGGCAATGGCCAATTGCTGGCAGAGAATCTGCAGTGCATCCTGTTCTTGCGCGCTGTAAATTCTGTCGGACTCGCGCGTTCCCAGCAGCAGCATGCCGTTGAGATGGTCTTTGGAATAAATGCGCACCGCGAGCACGCAATCCGCGCGGTTCATGGTTTCGGCCGCTGCAGCAAGTTTTTTTGTGGGAACGGTGCGGTGCAGGATTTCCATGTTGAAAGGGGATTCCTGATCCTGCAGCACCTGAGCTAATGGATCATCAGTGGTGATTTTGAGTGTGCTTTCCTTTTTGGTGCACGGGTAGACTTGTTCAAAACGGTTTTCCATATGTAATAAAATCAGGACATGTTCGGGGCGTATGCTGTTGCGGATGATTTCCGCAAAAGATGCCAATAACTCGTTGAGCGTCGTGATGGTTTGCAGGGTGTGGCTTGCACGTTGAATCAGCAGCGTGGCTGCAAAAGGCTCATCGTTGATTAGAATGCGGGTGCAGACTTTTTCCAGCCATGTGGTGATAGGTGCAAATGCAAACAAAATGCATAAGGTCGCTATGAGATGCGGCCATTGGCCGACATTGGTTGTGACCGTGTGGAGTAATCCATTGAAGATGTACCATGTGGCAAAATACAGGATACCCAGCAAAATGCTGGATATGAGGTAAGTAATTATTTTTTTAAACAAGTTGGACGCACGTATTGCTTTTTTGGTGATCAGTCCATAAGCGGTGACAATGTTCAGTGAAATGGCGCCCAAAGGTGCCAGAGGTGCGGTAATGGATGAACCGATCAGAATGGGTAATATAAAAGAGAGTGACATGCCGAAGATGATGGAAAGTGAGCATCCTAGCAGGATGAACAGCAGTTCCTCTCTTTGAAGACCCTTGGCGCGGCGCAAGTCATGGAAAATGGTCTGTATCAGTAGTCCTAGGAAAAACAATAAATTATATGCAAAAAAGATCGGGAATCCCATGCCGAATTTAGGCTCGGCAACGCGTGGAATGATGGTGTTTTGAGGGGGCATGGTAACACCGGTCATGAAAAATTGTGTTTGTGTCAGGATGATGAGGGCAAGATTGATTGCCAGGATCCATCGGGATCGTATCAGCACCTGCCATAAGGTTTCTGCGGGATACTTGACGGTCAGCAATAGAAGGCTCAGCGCTGTCTGCGTCAACATGCCGAACACGTTGGCTTGACGGATGGAGAAGGTGACAATGTCGGCCGACTTTAAATTTACAGCCGCCAGGATTGATATAATCCAGAGAGCCAGGCAGAGTGTTAGAATCGAAAATGCCTGATTAATGGGGCGGGTCCTGTTGGCTCTCCAGACCTTGATCCCGTACCCCATGTCGATGATAAGAGCAAGGACAATGAGTAGATTGAGGATAATCATGCGGATGACACCTTTTCAATCACCAGGCTGCTGTTGACGCGTCCGACCCCGTGGCTGTTCACCAGAACACGGCGGAATCTTCCAGCACGTGGCGTTGCTACGACATAGTCCAGATTGCAGGCGGGGTCGGAATGTTCGTAGTTGGCAACAGGGGGGATGAGGCCGTGCTGCATGCTTAATATGGCCGTGATGACCTGAAGCACGCCGGCGGTGCCGAAGGGGTTGCCGGTTGTCCCCTTGATGGACGTTACGGGAATATCGTAAGCATGATTGCCGAAAGCAAGTTTGATCATTTCGGTCTCGATTTTATCCAGGTGGATATCACTGGGGCCATGTGCGCTGATGGTGTCGATATCCTTGGTTCTCAGTCCTGCATTGGCAATGGCTTTTAGCATGGATGTTTCAAGTCCGCTGCCGTCTTGGGCGGTGGCCGCATCGGATATGCTGCCATATCCGGTGATTTCTGCATAAATGGTGGCGCCTCGCGCAAGGGCGTGCTCCAATGATTCCATGACAATCATGCCGGCCCCTTCTGCAATGATGCCGCCATCCCGTTGTTGGTCAAAGGGCCGGCTGGCGCGTTCAGGATGGTCGTTGTTGGATGAGAGCATGCCGGATTGTCCGATGCCTTCGAAAACATAACGGGTGATAGAACTGTCTGATCCACCAACTAGCACAATATCACTTTCACCAAGGCGGATCATTGATGTGCCGATGGCTATGGCATCGGTGCTCGAAACGCATGCGCTTGAAAGCGTTGTCAGGCGGGTGTTCAGCCCTAGCTCCACGGAGGTTGCGGATGCAGCGGCGTTTGGGATAGACCCGGGGCCGGTGAAAAACTGCGGTTTCTTGGCGAATAAGTCCATGGCGCTGGTGCTGATGCCCATAACAATGGGTAAGATGTATTTTTGTTGAAGTTGCTCCAGGTTCAGTCGGCTTTTTTCTATCGCCATTAAAGTTGTGGCAATGGCAAATTGCGAGAAACGACCCATACGGCGTGGCTTAAGCTGTCGATAGATATATTTTTCCGGTTGGAATCCTTTAACTTCCCCCGCAATCTGACAGGTGAGTCCTTGCGGATCGAAGTGTGTAACGCGACGGATGCCGCTATTGCCTTGCAAAAGAGATTCCCAGAATGCATCTTCGCCGATGCCGTTTGCAGCCAACACGCCAAACCCTGTAATGACTGCACGTCGATTCATATACATAAACAAACTTTCCAATCGTATGATTTTTCGAATCATCGACTGTGCACAAAAGTGCGCATCAACAATGTGCAATGTACAATTTTGAACATAATTAAATACAACCTGTGGCATATGTCAATAAAAAATGTACAAAATATGGTTATGACAAATATGGCACAGTACTTGCATTAAGGATGCTTGCTCAATAGGCATGTTCGTATTTGAACAAAAAAGGAGTGAAAGATGAATGTAAAGCGAATGTGGGTCGGACTGGTTGGTTTTCTGTGTTTATCTGTGATGGCTTATGCCGATGGATTTCGGAATCCACCTGAAGGTGCGGCTGCGCTTGGGCGTGGTGGCAGTCGCCTGACACAAGGTGATGATCCGTCGACCGTTACGCATAATCCGGCCAATTTGATGGATGTCAAAAAAGCTGAGATGATGCCAACAATGACCATAGGGTATTCCAAGAAAAAATTTACAGATACTTTCGGCCGTTCGGAAGAGTCGGAGTCACCATGGACGTTCTTGCCGGCCGCATATATGTCGCGTCCATTGGAAAATGGAACCTATGTGTTTGGGATGGGGCTGAATGTGCCGTATGGGCAATCCACGCAGTGGAAAGAAGATGGCATCTTGAAAGGTCGCTCGCCGTATTTTGCAGAGATGAAGACGGTGAATTTGAGTCCGGCGATTGCAACTCAGGTAGCCAAGGACTTGAATGTGGGCGTTGGATTAAATGTGATGTGGTCTTCGTTGGAGTTCCGTCAGATGTTGCCATGGATGCCGTTGCCGGCGGGACTTCAAGGGCCTGCCAGTCGCTTGAACTTTAAAGGCGATGGATATGGTGTGGGACCGCGGGCCGGCATGACGTATCAGATGACTCCGCGTCAGCGGGTGTCCTTGGTGTATCAAAGCCCGATTGAAGTGGCTTATGACGGCGATTTTACAATGGATAATCCGTTGCCGGGCGTGGCGCCTTCCAGTGATTTTAAAACGGAAATAGATTTTCCCGCCATGGCCGGGTTGGGTTATGGCCTGCAGGTGAATGATCGGTTGCGTGTTGAGGCCAATGTGGAATGGGTCGAACACTCACAGAATGAGCAGATGAACCTGGATATCGGCCGCAATAACCCGCTGTTGATGGCCGCCATGGGAACGACAAGCCTGCCGCAGAACTGGGATGACACCTGGACGTTCGGCGCCGGTGCGGATTGGAAGTTGAACTCCACCTGGACGTTGCGAGGCGGTTGGACATATTTGCCGACGCCGGTGCCCGTCGAAACGATGATGCCTTCGCTGGCGGAGAACAACTGCAATGTGTTCGGACTGGGCGTGGGTTATAACAAGGGTGCGCATCACGTGGATGTTGCCTATGCATATAATCTGATGGAAGACCGTGATGTCACTTCTCCGCGTAATCCGGTCAATGGATCGTACGAATTTGATGCCCACTTGTTTGGTGTCACCTATGGCTGTTCGTTCTAAAGGAGTGGGGTATGAGCATAGCTGTGATTGCTGAAAAAATGGCGCGAGTATTGATTATTGATGATGAGCGTGGGCCGCGCGAAAGTCTGCGGTTTCTGCTCAAGCCCAACTACGACGTCTGTTGTGCGGATTGTGTGGATGTCGGTGTGGCGGAACTTAAGAAACAGCCGTTTGATTTGGTGATCATGGATATCCGTATGCCTGGTAAAAATGGCATTGTCGGGTTGAGTGAACTGAGGAAAATCGACCAGCAGGTTTCAATTGTTTTGCTGACCGGTTATGGCGCGTTGGAAACAGCGCAGCAGGCGTTGCGTTTGGGCGCGACAGATTACATGAATAAGCCATTCGACACCAATGAGATGCAGCAGTTGGTCGGTAAATATGTCGGCTGCACACAAACGGAGCGCAAGCGAACCAGAATGCTGATGGAATTGCGCGATTTGAATCAACGTCTGTGGAATGACTTGGCTTCCAAAGAGCATCTGGCTTCGATGGGTCAATCCTCGGCTGAGTTTGCGCATGATTTGCGCAACCCGCTCACGATTGTGACCGGTTATGTCAATCTGCTTTCCAAGCAGCTCGAGCGCAAACGCGATGTGATCGCGGGCGAGTATGACACAACCGCCGAGTACTTGAATATCATCGAAAAAAATGTGGAACGGTGCAGCGAACTGGCGCAAATGTGGAACAAGATGGGAAAATCCGGGCTGATGGATTTTGCGCCGGTTCGCATATCTCAAGTCATGCAGGATCTGGTGGTGGGCGTGGAGCCGTTGGCATGCACGGAAAGTGTGGATGTGGAATACGATGCTGAACGCGTCACAGGCGTCATCAATGGTAGCCGCCCGCAATTGTTGCGGGCGCTTCACAATGTGGTCACCAATGCGATTCAGGCGGTTCAGCCAGGCAAAGGCAAGGTGCGTATTGAATGTCGGGATGATGCGGGTGATGTGACGGTGCGGGTGAGTGATAATGGTTGCGGGATGTCGCCGGAAGTGTTGTCACGCATTTTCGAACCCTATTTCACCACCAAGGCGGATGACGAAGGTACCGGGCTGGGGATGGGCATCACGAAAAAAATTGTCGAGGAGCATGGGGGCCTGATCCGTGTGACCAGCGAACCGGGACGGGGAACGGTTGTGGACATCCGTCTGCCGAAATGCGAAATGGCCGCAGCTGCGGCGGCATCCTGAAAAAAGGCGATTAAACGCGCGCGTTGATGGCTTTGATCAATGTAGCAATTTCTCCGGTGTCGCCGGAGAAAAACGCCAGCGCGGTCTGGTCGCGGAAGGCTAAGGGATCCATGGCGAGCCGCTGGCTCATCAGGTAGGTGTCGTCGGAAATGGAGGTCACCAGCCCTTGAGCACGGACCTGTTTCATGAACTTGGACGTGGCTTTGAGCACTTGGCTGTAGTTTTTTCCATTAATAAGCAGCGGCAGCGGGCCCCAGAAAGCCGGCGGTAAAAGCAGGCTCAGCTTCCACTTCATGCCGGCGACAAGATATTGATTGCGGTCATGGATGGTGATGCCATATTGCCCGGGTGATTCAAACCAATCCGTGCGTGGTGTCACCACCGGGGCTTGGATGGTCATGGCATCTGGTTTTTCCCGCAACATGAGGCGGATGGTTTCCGCCCCCGTCTGTGGTGTGTCACCCGGCGCGGGATAAATAATGCTGCCCACGGTGAAAATTCCAGCTTCTTTGGCGCGACGCAGCGTGACGGGAATATCGTCTACGCGGATGCCCTTGCGCATTTTATCCAAGACGGCCTGATTGCCGGACTCGATGCCAAAGAAAAGGGAAACACATCCCGATTGCCGCATGCTGGCAAAGTCAGCCGCCTCGCTGTCACGGATGTGCGCAAACGATGAGTAGGTTAGTTGTCGTTGGCTTTTGATGACTTCAGCGGCAAACTGATTCAGCAGCGCATAGGGTGTGCAGGATCCCGCAAACCGGAATGTGTGAATGTTCAGGTTCTTGCTGAACTGGTCGATTTCCTGCATCAGGCGGGGAATGCTTTTCACCCTTTGCGTGTGGCTGCTTTTGATCGGGTGCGGGCAAAAGGCGCAGTTGTTTTTGCAGCCCCGGCTTTCGTCCACCACGATGATTTTTATTTTTTCATCGCCTTTCATGGCCGGATAAACATCGGTGTCATAAACCGGCATGGGTAATACATCAAGGTCGGTGATGATTTTTTCGGGTGTCTTGATCACACGTTTGTTCTGGCGATAAAGCAAATTTGGGATTTGATCATATTCATTTGGATTCCGTCCATGCTGCATCAGCGGCTGAATGGCGGCTTCCCCTTCACCGTATATTAGGGCGTCGAACCCTTCATAATGCAGCAGAATGTGCTCCATGAAGATGTCCACTTGGGGGCCGCCCCCGAAGATTTTCACATTCGGCGCGTGTTTGCGGATATACGCGGCGATTTGAACGGTGCCGACAAGTCCATCACCATTCCAGAGTTTAAACCCAACGGCCTCGATGCCCCGCTGGTGGATCCGGTCAAGAATCCGGACACTGATGCGGGCAACCGCTTGTTGTTGCAGGCGGCGGCGTGTTGCGTCATACCGGTGCAGATGCGCCAATGTGGTTAGTTGTGATAGTTGCGACCAGAAAGATCCTGATCCGTACCGCAAGGAGGTCCATGCTTTTGTCAGCCCGTAGCGCAATCTTTCAGATGAGCATTGGCGCAGGGTGTCCAGGGTGCAGTAGTCGAGAATCTCAACTTCACAGCCGGATTGGAGCAACGCGCTGGCAAGATTGGCAAGCCCATTGTCGGGCATCAAGCTGTTCGGGGAAAAAGGATAGCCAGCATAATCGACCAATAACCAGCGCTTTAAAGTGTCCATGGGCAGGCATCATAATAAATGCATTGTGAGTCTGTCACTTGTTTTATGATGCGCCTGCTGGTGAATTCACTTGTCGGCAGGCTGTGGATTTCGCTTTATTATTCTCATGATGAAACTATAGTAACCCAAAATGGCTTTGGTGTTCGCAAATCTTTTGAGAGGATAGAGCCCATGAAGGTTTTGTTGATTGAGCCTCCGTTCAGCGAGCGTCAGGTGCATGTAAAGGGATTCGGATTGGCGGAACCTTTGGCGCTTGAAGTTTTGGCAGGATACCTGCGCCACCATGAGGTGCGTATTCTCGACATGCGGATTGACCCGGATCTTGAAAAGAAGCTGGCATCGTTTCAGCCGGATATTGTGGGGGCCGGATGTTATGCCACGGGGTTGTATGCTGCCAAAGCGCTTTTCCGCCGGATTAAAAAGCTGCGCCCGTCCGCGCTGACGATTGTGGGCGGGCATCATGCGGCGCTGATCCCTGAGGATTTTAGTGATCCTGCCATTGATTTTATATCAGTCGGCGAAGGCGAATTGACGTTGCGGGACTTCGTGGACACCTGTGCGCGCAAAGGTGATTTGCGTGAGGTGGGAGGGTTGATGTTGCGGCAGCCGGATGGTCAGGTGTTGCACACCGCGCGGCGGGAGTTGTTGAGTTTGGAAGAGGCACCATTGCCGGATCGCCGCCTGGTCGATCACTATCGGCAGCATTATTTTCGCGGGGCGTGGCGTCCGATCTATTCGTTGAGCACGGAGCGCGGCTGCCCATATCGCTGTCACTTTTGTTCGATGTGGAAGGTCAACGAGGGCAAGTATCGGGTGCGCAGCGCAGAATCGGTTGTGAATGAAATTGCTTCGCTGGCTGGTCCCTTTGTTGACTTTATAGACGACAATACGTTTCACGATGTCAAGCGGGCTTACCGCATGTATGAGCTCATCAAGGAGCGGGGCATCAAGAAAAGCTACAAGGCGTATGCGCGTTCGGACACGGTTGCTAAAAATCCTGATTTGATCGCAAAATGGCGTGAAATTGGTTTGAAAATTGTGCTGGTCGGATTTGAATCGTGCCGTGAAAAGGACCTTCAGTTTTACGGGAAGAAAAACACCATTGAAAACAATGAGAAGGCCTTGAAAATCTTACAGGATAACAATGTGGAAGTGGCGGCGTATTTTGTTGTGAACCCCGATTATACGCGGGAGGATTTCCAGGCGTTGAATGACCATGTTCAATCAAGGAATTTGACGCATCCCATTTTCACGGTGCTTACGCCGTTGCCCGGCACTGAGTTTTACCGTGATGTCAAGAGTCAGCTGCTGACGCCGAACTACGAATATTATGACTTCTTCCATTCGGTTCTGCCGACCACGCTTCCGCTGCATGAATTCCAGTATGAATTCTACAAATTGTGGAAGAATGCTTATTCGTTTAAAAATCTGCTCAAAAAGATCAGGCACGGTGGCGTGTTCTTTTCGTTGCCGCTCATTCTCGGGTTCCGTGAATTTATGCGCGATCTGAAAGCGCTGACTTCTCCCGATGTCATGTTCCGGCAAATTCCCGATTGATGTTTGTGACAGGCAGATGCGCAGGATGCGGCCGTGAAAACGGGCTAATTGTTGAGGCTGTGGATGGGGGCGGGGATGTGTCCGCCGCGCATGATAAAGTCTGCTGCGCCATCCGGACAGTTGATGTGGATGATGGTGCCGGCGCCGAACAGTCCCCCGAAATCCACAAAATCACCGACCGCTTTTCCGGGTACGGGAATGATCCGCACGCCGGTGGTTTTGCGGTTGATTACGCCGATGGCGGCTTCGTCCAGGATGATGCCGCAAAGCGCTGTGGCGCTGGTGTCGCCGGGCACAAGGATCATGTCCAATCCGACAGAGCATACAGCGGTCATGGCTTCAAGTTTTTCCAGTGTGAGTGTGCCTTCTTGAACGGCTTTGGAGAGGGCGTGATCTTCCATGACGGGAATGAACGCGCCGGAAAGTCCGCCCACGGAACTGGAGGCAAAAGAGCCGCCTTTTTTAACCGCGTCATTGAGCAGGGCCACCGCTGCAGTTGTGCCGGGTGCGCCAATGTTGCGGATGCCCATGGTATGGTAGATTTCACCCACGCTGTCGCCCACGCGTGGGGTGGGTGCCAGTGACAGATCAACGACGCCGAAGACAACGCCTAGTCGTCGGGCTACTTCGCGGCCGATCAATTCGCCGGTGCGTGTGACGCGGAAGGCCGTGTGTTTCACTTCTTCGGCAATTTCATCAAGGGTGCAGTCGGGGTGTGTTTCAATCAGTCGATCAATGGCTCGTTTAACCACGCCGGGTCCGCTGACCCCCACATTGATGACGCATTCGGGTTCGCCGATGCCAAGATAGGCCCCCGCCATAAACGGATTGTCTTCGGGAATGTTGGCAAACACCACCAGTTTGGCGGCGGCGAAGCCGTGTTGTTCGCGTGACGCCTGTGCGCATTGGACGATGGCCTGCCCCGCCAGATGTGCGGCATCCACATTGATGCCGGCTTTGGTGGTGGCCACGTTTAGCGAAGCGCACACACGATGGGTCTGGGTTAGCACGGCGGGGAGGGATTCGATGAGAATCCGCTCGCCGGGCGTGATGCCCTTGTGGACCAGTGCGGTGAACCCGCCGATCAGGTTGACATGGGACTCTTCGGCGGCTCGGTCCATGGCTTGCGCCAGCTGTAGGGCATCTTCATGGTTGCGGCGCTCCAGGAGGATGCTGGCCGGCGAAACGGCAATCCGCTTGTTGACAATGGAGATTCCGTATTCCGTGGAGAGTTCGTCGCAGATGCGCACCAGATTGCCCGCCCGGGATTTGATTTTGGCATGCACGGCATCGGCGGTTGCGGCCATGCTGTCCCGGATGCATTCATTGAGGTTGATGCCCATGGTGACAGTGCGCACATCCAGGTTTTCCTCCTGGAGCATGCGGACAGTGCGGAGGATGTCGTTTTTTCTAAGCATGGCTTTTCCCTTCAAGCAGCGTACGGATGGCGCAAACTTCATTTGTGGCCCGGAAAATATTTTCGTGCTGGATGCAGCTGCGCAGTCCCATGGGTGCCAGTGTCTGCCGGAATTCATCCTGGATTTGTTTGAGGTCTAAATGATGGGGAATAGTGATTTCACCGATGTGCGATGTGCCGCTGCTGTCGGAACCCAGATGCCAATCCTCGATGTTGATGCCTTTTTCCGCCAGAAATGCCGTGACGGTCTTCAACAGGTCGGGATGCGATGGTCCCACAATGGTGAGCACATAGCGGTCGCCCCGTACGGGTTGGCGTGAGGCTTTTGGGTGGTGGGCCATGACCACAATCGAGGCGTCGGTGCCGGCAAACTTTATTGCCAGGGACTGCCGGATTTCTTCCGCGCTTTTAGGTGGGGTAAAGACAGCGGTCAGGCTGACGGTGAAGTAGCCGTTTACAACTGTCTGGCGGATGCCGTCGATGCTGCCGCATAAATCTGAAATCGCGGCCGTGATGTCCTTCAGGATGGCAACGCGGTCGGCCAGCAAAACGGCGATGACATACCGGGCGGTGTTTGTGCTCATAAAGCTCCCATATTGCTTGCTATCATAGGGGTGGGGCGGTGTCTTCGTCAATCGCATCCGGCGTATTGCGCCGGATGCGGAAAAAGTTCTGCAGCATGGCGCGGCATTCTTCTTCAAGAATTCCGGTGACGACACGGCACCGGTGGTTGAGTTGTGTGTGGTTGAGGATGCCGAAAACAGAGGCCCCGCCGCGCAAGGGGTCGGATACGCCATACACCACGGTGGGGATGCGGGCCAGGATGATTGCGCCCGCGCACATGGCGCAGGGCTCTTTAGTGACGTAAAGCACGGTGTTGGTCAGGCGCCAGTCACCCACTGCGGCGGCTGTCTGGGTGATGGCGAGAATTTCCGCATGGGCGGTTGGGTCTTTGAGCAGTTCGGTCTGGTTATGGGCGCGTCCGACCACCGCAGGCAATCCGTCAGGCTGGTCAGGCAGTTTGATAATGACACAACCGGTCGGGACTTCGCCGCGCTCCATTGCTATGCCGGCCTGTTGCAGGGCCATGCGCATATACCGTAAATGTGTGGGCGTATCCATCAGTCCGACACTTTGCCTTGCCCTTATCTTCTTGTCAAACCGAACTATATACGGTATGCAATGGAAAATCCGCACTTTGGAATGGAAAACGCATATGGCCTATGAAGTTTTAGCAAGAAAGTGGCGTCCGCAGCAGTTCGATGATGTGGTGGGGCAGGACCCGGTTGTTCAAACCCTGAAGAACGCCATCGAGACCAAGCGGTTGGCGCATGCCTATATTTTTGTAGGATCCCGCGGAGTTGGCAAAACCTCGTTGGCCCGCATCTTTGCCAAGGCGCTGAACTGCCGCAAGGGGCCGACGGTGACGCCATGCGACCAATGCGATTCCTGCCGCGAAATTGCGAATGGCACAAGTCTGGATGTGCTGGAAATCGACGGTGCGTCCAATACCGGTGTCGACCAGGTACGTGATTTGCGGGATACCGTCAAATATGCCCCGGCGCATAGCCCCTACAAAATTTACATTATTGACGAAGTCCACATGTTGAGCACGTCCGCGTTCAACGCGCTCCTCAAGACATTGGAGGAGCCGCCGCCGCATGTGAAGTTCCTGTTTGCAACCACCGAGCCCCAGAAAATACTCGCGACGATTTTATCGCGGTGCCAGCGTTTTGATTTGCGCCGGATTTCCGTGGCGCAACTGGTTGAACGGTTGCGGTTGATTGCCAAGATTGAAAAAATCAAGGTTGACGATGATGCTTTGCTGGCCGTTGCCCGTGGTGCGGAGGGCGGCCTGCGGGATGCGGAGTCAGCGCTGGATCAGTTGGTGGCTTTTAAAGGATCCGATATCACGGAAGAGGATGTGCTGTCCATTTTTGGACTCGTCTCGCGTCAGTTCCTGGAAACTTTGGCGGCGGGAATTTTACAGGGCAATGTTCCTGATTTGATTGCGGCAGTGGCTCGGCTGGATGAGGCTGGGAAGGATATGGCTCGGCTGGTGGTGGAGCTGATGGAATATTTCCGCAATCTGCTCATCTGTCAAAACACACCGGATTCGCGCGCCATCCTGGAGACAACGGATGCTCAGCTCAGCGTGCTGAAAGCACAGGCGGGGCAGGCAGATACCGAGCGGTTGCTCCGTGTGAGCCAGATTCTGGCCGATGCGGAAGCTAGGATGAGGTTTGCGCTTTCCCGGCGCACCTTGCTGGAGGTTGCCTTGATCCGGTGTGCGCGTGCGGCGACGGTGGTTTCCCTGGAGGACATACTGCTTAAATTACAGGCTGGTGGTGTGCCGGCGATGCCCCCGTCGCCCGCTCAGCCGGTTGCGGCCGTTCCGTCCTCTCCCATGATTCCGGCGTCTGGGTCTGTGACGCCGCCGGATGCTCACCAATTGCTGGCATTGCTGAAGCGCAAGTGGCCGGAAGTTGCCGACCGGGCGGGGCGGATGTTCATGGCGGTGCGTGCTCCGCTGAAAGATGCGACGCCGTTGCGGGTGGATGGCAACAAGGTGGTGATTGGGGTTGATCCCGAATTCCCGACCTCACTGGAGGTGTTGCAGCAGGCGCCTGCCCACAAAGCGGTCATGCACGCAATTGCGCATTTTGCCAATGCGACTGTGGGTGTGGATTTTGAGCTGGCTGAAGCGGCGGCACCGGCGGCAGCAAAGGAACCCGCTAAGCCGCCGGTATCGGTGCGTCCATCCGATAAGGACGCACAGTCGCTGGTTAACGACCCGGTTGTGAAGAAAGTCTTGGAACAGTTTAATGGGCAGGTTGTGGAGATTCGTAAATAAGGCAACTTGGCAGGGAAATGGAGAAAATGCCGATGAATATGATTGAAATGGTGAAACAGGCCCACGCAATGAGGAAACTGCAGAAGGAAATGGAAGCCAAAACGGTTGAAGTCAAGAGCAAGGACGGCTTGATTTCGGTCGTGGCGCGTGGGGATATGTCGATCAAATTGCTTAAGATTGACCCGCAAGCTATCGATCCTGCCAAAGCAGACCGTCTGTCGCAGGCGATCCTTTCAACCGTCAACAGCGCACTGGATGAGGCCAAGAAGGCTGCGGCTGCGGATATGGCCAAGCATGCCGGCTCCTTGAGCAAATTTCTCGGCGGGCAGGGTTGATGTGTTGCCGGTCATGCGGTGTGTCACGTTATGGAAAGCTTTGATAAATTGACAGCTTTGCTAGCGCGGTTGCCTGGGGTGGGGCGTCGGTCGGCTGAACGGATGGCGTTGAAACTGATCCGCGATCCGGAGCTGATGCGTGCCCTGAGCCTTTCGCTGGATGAGGCACGGTCGACCATCCGCAGTTGTTTAAAATGCGGCAGCATGACACCGGTTGCAGAAAACCCATGCCGCCTGTGCACTGCAACCGGCCGGGATGATCAGATATTGTGCGTCGTGGATGAGCCCGGCGATATTTATAATATCGAACGGGCTGGCTGTTTTCGCGGCCGGTACCATGCCATGATGGGCCGGATTTCACCCATGAAAGGCGATGGCCCCGCCGAATTGCGGTTGCAGGCATTGTTGCGGCGGATTGAAGAGGAAAAATTTTCAGAAGTGGTGCTGGCGATGAGCACGGATGTGGAAGGGGATGCCACGGCGTCGTTTCTGAGGGAAAAATTGGCGCCCTTGGCGGTCAAGGTGACCCGGCTGGCGTTGGGGATCCCGGCTGGCAGCGGAATTGGATATGCGGATCCGGTGACGCTGGAGCGTGCCATCAATGGCCGGCAGGTAGTTTGAAATCAGGAGGGTTGGCGTGCCCGCCGAAGGCATGAGCACTTTTCAAGAACGACTGGCGCGCATCCGGGAACGCATGGCGGACGCTTGCCGTCGTGCCGGCCGTTCACCTGATGATGTTTCGCTGGTGGCCGTTGCCAAGACTTTTTCGCCGGAAGATGTGCGGGAAGCGGTTGAAGCTGGCATCTGTATTTTCGGGGAAAACAAGGTGCAGGAAGCGGCCGCCAAAATCCCCCTGTGTCCCTCGCGGTTGCAATGGCATCTGGTCGGACACCTGCAGACAAACAAGGTGCGTCAGGCTGTGACGTGTTTTCACATGATGCATGCCGTGGATTCATGGCGCTTGCTGGAGGCGGTAAACCAGGCCTGTGAGCAGTCGGGGCGCCAGATGCCGGTTCTGCTGGAGGTCAACGTGTCCGGCGAACGCAGCAAGTTCGGCCTGTCGCCGGCTGATGTGCCGGCTATACTGGCGCGTACACAGCAACTGTATCATGAGTCGGTGGTTGGGTTGATGACGATGCCGCCCTTTAATCCTGCCGCCGAGGCGGCTCGGCCGTTTTTCCGGCAGTTGCGCCTGTTGCGGGATGAATGGCGGGCGCAAACCGGCATTGAGTTACCGCATCTTTCCATGGGGATGTCGAATGACTTTGAGGTGGCCATTGAAGAGTGTGCGACGTGGGTCCGTGTCGGCACCGCTTTATTTGGCGAGCGGCGCGGCCGGCAATGGCGGCTGGCGGCTGGAAGCCTCATGGATGATTAAAATACGCGGGGTATTATGATCCGGATTGAAGATGCAAAAAAAATGCTGCGGCGCCTTGGCAAATGCCGGGTATTGGTTTTAGGTGATCTCATGCTGGACCGCTATGTCTCCGGTTCTGTCAGCCGCATCTCTCCCGAGGCGCCGGTGCCGGTGCTTCGCGTGCAGGAGGAACGCGGTGTTCCTGGCGGCGCAGCCAATGTTGCCAAAAATATCCGGGCTTTGGGTGGTCAGGCTGTTTTGGCCGGTGTGGTTGGCCTGGATGCTGCCGGCCGCGAGCTGATGGCGTTGTTGCGCACGGCAGGCATTCAAACAACTGGCGTGGTGCCGTGGCGTGGATGCCAGACCATTGTTAAAACGCGGGTGCTGGCTGACCGGCATCAGCTGGTGAGGGTTGATTGGGAAGATTCCATGGATCAGGTGCAGGGTGCGGCAAAAGAGCTCTGCCGGCGTATTCCCGCATTGGTGCGGGAATCGGACGGCGTGATTATTGAGGATTATGGCAAAGGCGTTGTTTCACAGGCGGTGGTGGATACGGCGCTGGCGGCGGCGAAAAAATTCAAACGTCCGGTGGGGTTGGATCCCAAAGATACGCATAAGCTTTCCTTTGAGTGGCTGACTTTGGCCACCCCGAATTATGCCGAGGCGTGCGCCGCGGCGGGCCTGCAAATGACGGATATGGACGACAATCCGTTAAAAAATACAACGCTGGCGGGGGCGGCGTCGATATTGCAGGAAAAATGGCAGTGCCGACTGATGATGATCACGCTGGGCCCGCATGGCATGTACTTGATGGAGAAAAACGGCAAGCCTAAAGTTATTCCGACAAGGGCGCGGGAAGTGTATGATGTGTGCGGTGCCGGGGATACGGTGATCGCGGCGACCCTGCTGGCTCTGAGCGCCGGAGTGTCCTATGAACAGGCGGCTTTGTTGGCCAACTATGCGGCCGGTGTGGTGGTCGGCAAGGTGGGAACCGCCACCTGCACTCCGGATGAACTGATCGCTTGTCTCGAGGCGGAAAAGGCGGTGCTTAAATGAACCGGATTGTTGGCGTTATTCCGGCGCGTTGGGGGTCCACGCGGTTTCCCGGAAAAAGCCTTGCCCCCATTATGGGCAAGCCGCTGATTGAATGGGTGATCGCGCGCGTGCGGCAGGCTCAACGGCTGGATGATGTTCTGGTGGCCACGGATGACGAACGGATATTCAAGCATGTGTCCCGGTTGGGCGCTTCGGTGGTCATGACCGGTTCCCATCACCAGTCCGGCACTGACCGGATTGCCGAGGCGGTGCAGGGTGTTCCTGGCGATGTGATCGTCAATATCCAGGGTGATGAGCCGCTGATTGATCCGCAGTTGATTGACCAGTTGGCCGAAGTGATGGTAGCGGACCCTTTGTTGGAAATGGCGACGGCGGCGCGCCCCATCACAGATTCGGAGGAGCTGAAGCTGCCATCCGTGGTCAAAGTGGTATGGGATGGTAGTCAGCGTGCCTTGTATTTTTCGCGGTCCGTGATCCCCTATGTGCGCAATGCGGATGCGGCGGGAAAACATCCGCTTCACTGGTGCCACATAGGAATTTATGCTTATCGGCGTGATTTCTTGGAGAAGTTCGTCCATACTCCACCCACCATCTTGGAACGGGTGGAGAGCCTTGAGCAACTGAGGGCTTTGCATCTGGGTGCAAAAATCATGGTTGTATCTACTGACCAGCACGGGGTCGGGGTGGATACACCGGAAGATGTGGCGCGTGTGGAAGCTTTGTTGCGGAGGATTGGATCATGACAAAGATGGTCAACATTAGCGGTGTGAAAATCGGGGGTGGTGCACCATTGGTTGTGATTGCCGGCCCATGTGTTATTGAAAATCGGCGCATGTGTCTGGACCTTGCCAGACGGTTGACGGCTTTGGCTAGGACTGAACGGGTGTCCTTGATTTTCAAAGCGTCCTACGACAAGGCGAATCGCTCGTCGCTTGCCTCGTATCGTGGGCCGGGGCTGTCGGAAGGTTTGGAAATTCTGGCGGAAGTGAAGGCGACCTATAACGTGCCGGTGTTGACGGATGTGCATACGGTAGGGGATGTGGATCCGGTGGCACGTGTGGTTGATGTTATTCAGATTCCCGCTTTTTTGTGCCGCCAGACAGATCTGGTGTTGGCGGCAGCGGCCACAGGCAAGCCGGTGAATGTCAAGAAAGGTCAGTTCCTTGCGCCATGGGACATGCGGCACATCATTGCCAAAATTGAGAGCATGGGCAACCGCAAGATAATTTTGACGGAACGCGGTGTCAGTTTCGGGTATAATAATCTGGTGGCGGATATGCGCAGTTTGCTGGTGATGCGCGAATTGGGTTATCCCGTGGTGTTTGATGCAACCCATAGCGTGCAGCATCCCGGTGGTGCGGGTGATCATTCGGGCGGGGACGGCCGTTGGGCTCCATATCTGGCGCGTGCGGCGGTGGCCGCGGGGTGTGACGGGGTTTTCATGGAGACGCATGTCCAGCCGTCCAAAGCACTTTCTGACAGGGAAAACGCCATTCCTTTTGCGCGGTTGGGTGCATTATGGCGCATGCTGGGGAAAATTAATGAAATTACGGAATTGTAAATCGCTTGTCACGTGGCTGGCGCTGTTTGTTGTCTGCGTGGCGGTTGCTTTGAGGGCGCGCGCCGGGGCGCCGGCGGTTCCTGATGCCATGCCACCGATGGAAAATTTGCGCCTGCCTATGGAGTATTATCCGGATGGTGCGGTTAAAGCACAGCTGACGGCTAAAAAGGCGGTGGTGCTGGAGGGTGGCAATGTGGATGCCTCCGGCGTTTGTGTTGAAATGTATGGCACGAATGGTGCGGTGGAAGGTGTCATCACGGCGGAGACCTGCCACTATAACCGGCAGGACGGTATGGTACGGTCTGCCGATGCCGTGGCGTTTGACCGTGCGGAAATTAATATTTCCGGCATAGGGTTGGAGTGGGATGTAAATGCGCAATTGATTAAAGTCTGCACCAATGCGCAGGTGGTGTTGAAGGCTGGGATACCCATGGGATTCAATCTTTTAGGGAAGGTGGATTTGCAAAGTGAAAATGCTCAACAATAAATGGTTTAGGGTGTGGTGCGTTGCAGTGTGGCTGGTGGCATGTGGTGCGGGAAGGGCCGACACCAATACCGTGATTACGGCCAACCAGATGCTGTTTGATTATCACCGTTCGATTGCTTCTTTTCAGGGCAATGTGGTGGTGGTAGATCCTGAGTTTCGGCTTAAATCCGATAATTTGCATGTGATTTTTGAAGGCACCAATGCAGTCCGTTCTGTGACGGCAACGGGAAATGTGCGGGTCTGGCAGGCGGATAAAGTTGCAACATGCCGCAAAGCGATTTATATTGCAAAAAAAGGCGAAATCACCTTGATCGGCGATGCGAAACTGCAGCGGGGCAATGACACGGTTAACGGCGATGAGATCACTTTCTGGGTGAATGAAAACCGTATGATCTGCCGTCCGGGGCGGCTGGTGATTTTTCCGACCGGTGACCAGAAGGATAAATCTCTGGAGACTTTGATGAAGCCGGGTACGAGCAAAGGAAAGTGATGATGGTTCAGGACTCAAATAGCCTGTTGCTGGTGAATTCGATTGTCAAAGCCTACGGGGGCCGCCGTGTGGTGAATGATGTGAGTTTGCGCGTCGATCGGGGTGAAATTGTCGGTTTGCTGGGTCCTAATGGGGCGGGTAAGACGACGACTTTTTATATGATTGTGGGTCTGGTCCGCCCTGATAGCGGCGCCATCCTGCTCGAAGGTGCGGATATTACGCGCATGCCCATGTATGTCCGTGCACGCCACGGGATCGGCTATCTGGCGCAGGAGCCATCGGTGTTCCGGAAACTGACAGTCGAAGAGAACATCATGGCTATTCTGGAGACGCTGGATCTTTCAGCGGCGCAGCGTGCGGAGCGGCTCGCAGTCCTGTTGAATGAACTGGGGTTGACCCGTCTGGCGCGGCAGAAGGCGTACACTTTGAGCGGTGGCGAGCGCCGCAAGCTGGAAATTACCCGTGCGCTGGTGAATAATCCCTCCATGATCATGCTTGATGAGCCCTTCAGCGGGGTGGATCCCTTGGCGGTGAATGACATCCAGCAGATTATCGTTGATTTAAAGAAAAAGGGGCTGACCGTGATTATCACGGACCACAACGTGCGGGAAACGCTGGCGGTGGTGGATCGTGCCTACCTGCTCTACGACGGCAAGGTTTTGAGGGAAGGCGAAAGCTCGTTTCTAATTAATGACCCGGTCAGCCGCGAATTGTATTTGGGGCAAAAATTCAGTATGTAAGGAGGGGTGATAATGTCAATTGAAGTTACAGTCAGGCACATGGATGTGGGCGATGCGATGCAGGCTTATGCGAAACGCAAGGCGGAGGATTTGCAGGCGGCATTTCCCGAGGTTGAACATATCCATGTTGTCATGAGCAAGGAAAAACATCATTTTCAGGCGGATGTCTTCGCCCAGGGAAAGAAACATGTGCGTGTGGATGCCAAGGAGACGGCTGACAACATGACGGCCGCCCTCGATGCGGCGATGGACAAGGTCGAAAAGCAATTGCGCCGGGTGTGGGACAAGATTCAGGATCACAAGCACGTGTCAAAATCGTAATGCGGGAGATGGATGCTTGGATGATGAACGCCATGGTCATGATGCCCTTGTGCATGTCTCGGATTTTCTGGAGGCAGGCAGGGAGCCGTTGGGTCTTGAATTAATTGCCGGCAAGGCCGGCCTGGATCGTCGTATTTCAGAGGGTGCTGTCAACCGGCCGGGTTTGGCGCTTTCCGGGTTCTATAATTATTTTGCGCATCGGCGTATCCAGGTGTTCGGGTTGGCTGAATACTCCTATCTTTCCACCCTGAAGGAGGCGGAGCGGGTTCCCCGGTTGCGTGAGTTTTTCAGCAAGCATATTCCCTGTGTGGTGGTGGCGCGCGGAAAGCGTCTTTCGCCGGAAATGCTGGCGTTGGCCGATGAGTTTCAGGTGCCGCTCATCAGCAGTCGGATGATTACCAAGTACTTCATCAATGCGGCCACGCTGATCATGGAAAATCTGATGGCTCCCCATATCAATATTCAGGGGACCATGGTGGAGATTATGGGTGTGGGGGTGCTGATTCATGGCCGTGCGGGCATCGGTAAAAGTGAAACCGCATTGGGGTTGATCAAGCGTGGGCATGCCTTGATTTCCGATGATGTAACGGGCTTGCGTCGGGATAGCGAAGGTGCTATCATCGGTTTTCCAATAGATGTGATACGGTATCACATGGAAATCAGGGGGTTGGGCATTATTCATGTGCCCAGCCTTTTTGGCGTGGCATCCATCCGCGAGGAAAAGCGGTTGGATTTTGTGGTGTCCCTGTTTGATGCGGGTACCCGTTGGGATGAAGATCGCGGCGGGGGCATGCGGAAGACCCGTGAATTGCTGGGCGTGAAAATACCGCAATTGTTGATTCCCGTGGGGCCCGGCCGCGATATTGTGAATGTGCTGGAGACCGCCGCCATGGACTACCGGTTGAAGCGGTTGGGCCATGATGCGGCCAAGGAGCTGGATCAGAAAATCATCGGGTTGTTGAGTGGGCGAAAGGGCAGGCAAGGTGAATAATCAGGCGCTTCCGATAGTTAAAGACTATGTGTTGCTGAATCAATACGGCATGCATGCGCGTCCGGCCGCCCTGTTTGTCCAGCTGGCGTCGCGGTTTGATGCGGATGTCCTGGTGGAAAAAGATGGCAATAAGGTTTCCGGCAAAAGCATCATGGGCCTTTTGACGCTTGCGGCGGTTTGCGGCTCCACGTTGCGTGTGACGGCTATCGGACCGGAGGCTGGGCAAGTGCATGATGAATTGGGGATTTTGATCGGGCAAAAGTTCGGAGAGGATTAAACCGTCCGTGACGAACGCAAGGCATGGCGATGAAGTGGTGTTGCACGGGGTCGGAGTTTCTCCGGGCGTTGTGACGGGTCCGGCATTCCTGATGGCTTCCGAGACGATCCAGTTTGTCGAGCGTGAAGTCCCCGAATCCGAAATTGATCTGGAGATTGCGCGCTTTGAGTCGGCGATCATTGAGACGCGCCGCCAGATTAAAATCATCCAGGGCGAACTGACCCGCCAGACATCCATGGACAATGGGGTCATCCTAACCGCCCATCTGATGGTGCTTGATGATAATGCCATTGTTGAGGAGATTATTGACGGCATCCGCAAGCGTCGGATCAATGCGGAGCCGGTCGTCAAGGATGTGGTCGGCAAATACGCTGCGGTGCTGGCCTCCATGAGTGATGAATATCTGCGCGAGCGGGTGGCGGATGTCAAGGATGTCGCGCGGCGCGTGTTGCGCAACTTGAGCGGCACGGCTGCGGTGTCCCTGTCCAACATGGCGCAGCCTCAAATTGTGATCTCTGACGATCTGGCGCCGTCTGAAACCGCCGCGCTGCGCAAGGAAAATGTGGCTGGGTTTGCGACCAACCTTGGCAGCGCCACGTGCCATACTGCGGTGTTGGCGCGGGCCTTGGAAATTCCGGCGGTGGTCGGGTTGCTTGACATTACAAGCCATGTCAAGGCCGGCGATGAAATATTGATCGACGGTAACAAGGGGATTGTCATTGTTTGTCCCACCGCCGAGCGTCTGGAAGAGTATGGGCGTGTGGCGGAAGAGCGCAATTCCATTGCCAAGGAGTTGGGTAATTTGCGTCTTGAGCCTGCGGAAACTACGGATGGTCACCGCATCACGCTTTCCGCCAACACCGAGGGGATTGAGGAGCTGAACGCGGTGTGGCAGTATGGTGCGGAAGGGGTCGGCCTGTTCCGTTCCGAATATCTTTTTCTGGCATCCAACCGCATGGTGGAGGAAGAGGAGCAGTTTGAGGTTTATCGCCGGGTGGTGGAGGGGGTAAAGCCTGCGTCGGTCATCATTCGTACGCTGGACATCGGCGGCGATAAATTCATGCCTGGCGCGGCCAGCCGCGAGTCCAATCCATTCCTGGGATGTCGTTCTATCCGGCTTTCGCTGTTGCATCCTGAAGAGTTCAAGAAACAGCTCCGCGCAATTTTGCGGGCCAGTGCCTATGGTAATGTCAAGATCATGTATCCCATGATCAGCCGCCTTTCAGAGGTGTTGCGGGCGAATGAGCTGCTTGAGGAGGCCAAGCAGGAATTGACGCTGAAAAAGACGGTGTTCCAGCGGGATATTGATGTGGGGGTTATGGTGGAGATTCCGTGTGCGGCGCTGATGGCTGACACGCTGGCTAAACATGTTAAGTTTTTTAGTCTGGGCACTAACGACCTGATTCAGTATACATTGGCGGTCGATCGCCGGAATGAGCGTGTGGCCTCGCTTTATGAACCCACGCATCCGTCGGTGCTCAAACTGATTCATGAAACGGTTATGGCGGGGCATCGCCACGGCATTTGGGTTGGCGTGTGTGGCGAAATGGCCGCTGATCCGTTAATGACCCCGTTGTTGATGGGGTTGGGTGTGGATGAGTTGAGTGTGGCGCCTTCGGCTGTGCCTTTGGTCAAGGATGCTGTGCGCAGCGTCAGCTTCGCCCGCGCGAAGGAGCTGGCTGTGCTGGCGCTTGATTGCCAGACCGGGGCCGAGGTTTTGGAGCATTGTAGAAAGTTGACAAGCGAAGTTGCGCCGGAATTGCTGGAATTGGTATAAAAAAGGAAAAAGGAGAATGTAGCCATGGCGAGGAAAGATTTTGTTTTTACATCGGAGTCGGTGACTGAAGGACATCCCGACAAGGTGGCGGACGGCATTTCCGATGCGGTCCTGGATGCGCATTTGGCGGGCGACAAGTTCTCACGGGTGGCGTGCGAAACCTTGGTGAGCACCGGCATGGTGGTCATCGCCGGTGAAATCACGAGCAACGTCACGGTGCCCTATGCGGATGTTGCACGCGCGAAAATCAAGAAGATTGGTTATACCGACGGGGATATCGGGTTCTCCTATAACAACTGTGCGGTCCTGGTGTCGCTGGATCGTCAATCGCCCGATATTTCGCAGGGGGTCACGAGTGGAAAAGGGCTTTTCAAAGAGCAGGGCGCGGGCGATCAGGGCATGATGTTCGGTTATGCCTGCAATGATACCAAGGAGTTGATGCCCGCTCCGATTATGTACGCGCATCGGTTGACACGGCAGCTGGCCAAGGTGCGGCGCAGCGGTGAATTGTCTTTTTTGAAGCCGGACGGCAAGTCGCAGGTCTCTGTGGTGTATGAAAACAACCGCCCGGTCTGGATTGATACCGTGGTGGTCTCGACCCAGCATTCAGCGGATGTCAGCCACAAGAAACTGATGGAAGGCGTGATTGACGCGGTGGTGAAAAAGGTGATCCCTTCCAGGCTGCTTTGCCGCAAGACGCGGTATTTGATCAATCCGACCGGCCGTTTCGTGGTAGGCGGGCCGCACGGTGATTCCGGACTTACCGGCCGCAAGATTATTGTGGACACCTATGGCGGCATGGGCCGTCATGGTGGCGGTGCATTCTCCGGCAAGGATCCCTCCAAGGTCGATCGCAGCGCGGCTTACATGGCCCGCTATGTGGCCAAGAACATCGTGGCGGCCGGGTTGGCAGATCGTTGTGAAGTCCAGTTGGCGTATGCGATTGGATTTCCGGAACCGGTTTCGGTGCTGGTGGACACCTTTGGCACCGGCAAGGTTGACGATGGCAGGATTGAACAGGCGGTGCGTCGTGTGTTTGGCTTGAAGCCGGCTCAGATCATCAAGCAATTGGATCTGCTGCGCCCCATCTATGAGGAAACATCGGCATACGGCCATTTTGGGCGCACGGATAAACTGGATATGTTCACGTGGGAGTGCACGGACAAAGTGGAAGACCTGCTGACGTCCATCTAAACATTGCAGTGCTGGGAATAATTGAATGAAAAAAAATAAACGTTTCAAGGATTATCAGGTCGCGGATATGCGGCTGGCTGCGTTTGGACGCAAGGAAATCAACCTGGCGGAAATCGAAATGCCAGGCCTGATGGCGTTGCGTGCGGAATACGGCAAAAAGCAACCGCTCAAAGGCGCGCGGATTTCCGGATCCCTGCACATGACGATCCAGACAGCGGTCCTGATCGAAACATTGCAGGCGCTGGGCGCCAAGGTGCGTTGGGCCAGCTGCAATATCTATTCCACGCAGGACCACGCGGCGGCGGCGATTGCCGCTGCCGGCACGCCGGTTTTTGCTCGCAAAGGCGAGACTTTGGCCGAATATTGGGAATACACTGACCGTATTCTAGACTGGGGCGGCGCGCAGGGGCCGAATATGATCCTTGATGATGGCGGGGATGCCACCCTGATGATCCATCTTGGTTGTCGCGCGGAAGAAGATCCCTCCGTGATCAGGTACAAGGCGGCCAGCGAGGATGAGGCCTGCCTGCTGGCGCAGTTGCGCAGGTCTTTGAAGCGTGATCCCGGTCGTTTTCACCGCATGGTGAAAAACATCCGTGGTGTTTCCGAGGAAACCACTACCGGCGTGCACCGGCTTTACCAGATGCACACACGGGGCGAGTTGCTCTTTCCGGCGTTCAATGTCAATGACGCGGTGACCAAATCGAAATTCGACAACATCTACGGTTGTCGTCACTCCGTGGTTGACGGGATTATGCGCGCCACGGATGTGATGCTGTCCGGAAAAATCACCGTGGTGGCCGGTTATGGGGATGTGGGCAAGGGATGCTGTCAGTCGCTGCGCGGCCAGGGTGCCCGTGTGATCGTGACGGAGATTGATCCCATCTGTGCCTTGCAGGCGGCCATGGAAGGCTATGAAGTCATGACCATGGACCAGGCGGCGCCGATGGCCGACATATTTGTGACGGCCACCGGATGCAGTGATGTCATCACCGAACGGCACATGCGCAAGATGAAGAATATGGCGATCGTGTGCAATATCGGCCATTTTGACAGTGAAATCCAGGTCAGCCATTTGGCGGATTACCGTTGGGATGAGATCAAGCCGCAGGTGGACAAGATCACCTTCCCAAATGGACGCAGCATCATTCTTCTGGCCAAGGGCCGTTTGGTCAATCTGGGTTGTGCCACGGGCCATCCGAGTTTTGTGATGTCCAACAGTTTCTCCTGTCAGGTGCTGGCGCAGCTTGAGCTGTTTACCAATCCGGGTAAATACAAGCCCGGCGTGTATGTTCTGCCCAAGCTGCTGGATGAAAAAGTGGCGCGGGCGCACCTTGGCAAGCTGGGTATCCGGCTTGAACGGTTGACCACGAAACAGGCGGCGTATCTCGGCATCAGGCGGGAAGGCCCGTTTAAGATGGACACGTACCGTTACTAAGACGTATTGTTACTGAAACTGGAAAAGGAGTGGCAAAATGAAAAATTGGAAGCTGTGGGTGGTAATGTTGGTTGCGAGCGGGATGTCGCTGGCGACGACATGGGCCGAGAAGGCGCATGAGTTCCCTTGGTACTTCAGTCCGTCAATTGGCACGTTGGACGTGGAAGGTCATGCGCCCGTGAATGACGGTGGGCAGGCGACCCTCCGGTTGGGATACGACTCCTTGGATTGGTTGAGTGTGGAGGCGGGCCTGATGGTTGCACCCAGTTTGGATCAGAACTTTCGCGTTGATTGGGATACCGGAAAAAAGATTTCCCGCTTGCAGGAAGCTACAGGCGATACGAATGTGAGCAGTGCCACGGCGGTTGGCATGAGTGTGGATGCCTTGTATCACTTTACGCGTTGGGAACGGCTCGATCCGTATCTGGCGGCCGGTGTCGGCGGTGTATGGTATTCGGAGGATTTCGGCAATAATCGTCCCCTTGATGCCGCATTCCGCTGCGGCGGTGGCGTGATGTATCACTTCAATGACGAGTGGGGTGTGCGTGCGGATTGGCGTTCAATGGCGGTCGGTTCGGGCGGTGCAGCCGAATCGGTTCTCGATGTCGGCGTGATCTGGCACTGGGGTGCGGGTGTTCCGCCCAAGGTGGTGGCTTCCGGCGGCATTCTCGACAGCGATGGTGATGGACTGACGGATGAAGAGGAAGCCAAATATGGCACGGATCCGTTCAAGGCGGATACGGACAATGACGGGCTTATGGATGGAGAAGAGGTCAAGGTCTATCATACGGATCCCCGCAATCCGGATTCAGACTTTGACGGGCTGAAGGATGGCGAGGAAGTGTATGTTTACCATACCAATCCGATGCTGCGTGATACCGATGGTGGCGGCGTGGCCGATGGCCATGAAGTGCTTGAAGATGGCACCAATCCGCTCAACCCGGCTGATGACTTGATCCTTTTTGAGCTCTACATCCAGTTTGATTATGACAAGACCGATATCAAGGAGCAGTACTATGGTGATCTGGATAAGATTGTCCGTGTGCTTCGCCGCAATCCGCAGGCCACGGCGCGCATTGAGGGGCATGCCGATAAACTGAAAAAGTCCAAGGCTGACCATAACAAGAAGCTTTCGCAGCGTCGTGCGGAAGCGGTGAAGAACTATCTGGTCGAATTCGGCAAGATTGATGCCAAACGTCTCGACCCGGTGGGCTATGGCTTTGACCGGCCCAAGGCGGCCAATGATCCCGTGTATGGCAATCCGATCAATCGCCGCGTGGAGGTCTATATCCGTGGCGCGGAAGGCGAAAAGAAGTTGGATACGGTTGTCGAGAAGAAGTAAGGGCGGCAGATGGACAACGTGCGGCGGCTGTCATGTGAGGGCATGACAGCCGCCGTTTTTTTGCGCCTTTTCGCAGGTGTTCTGGAATGGGCCTTGTGATGGCATTGTGGCCATATATGTCTCGGCGTTGACTTTTAGTTCAGGGTTGTTAATATATATATCAATTGGAACTTGTGTGTCTTTTTCAGAGGAGACAACGCATGAAATCAGGACCAAGGGCTTCAGTGGCGTGTATCGTGGCGGCACTTATTTCCGGGCGGAAAGTCTTTTCCGTGTATGACCGTGCGGTTGGAAAAATGCTCAGGGTGAATGGCGAGATAACACCTGAAAATATCAATGTGCAGGATTACGAGCAGGGGTGCGCCATCACCGGTACTGGCAAAAATGGCGACTTTGATTTATACCATGGCGGCGATGGGAGTTTTATACGGCTCCAGATCAAGGGCAGCACATTTCACGGCTATGACTATGGCTCGGAAAGCCACTTTAATGGCGAAGTCACGGAACGCTCAGTCTATTTTCATGACTATGGCAAGGGTGATCGGTTTGAGTATGGATTTTAGAAGCCGTTGATTTGTGCTTCAAGTCCGGCACTATGCAAAGAGTGGTGGCGGGGAAGGGAGTTGAACCCTTGACCTAAGGCTTATGAGTCCTCCGCTCTGCCAACTGAGCTACCCCGCCAGAAAACAAACAGGTCTCTACGCTAGGAAAAAGGCTTTTCCATGTCAACAGATTGCCTTGCTTTTTTTATCCTGCGAATTGCGTCAGCGCGTTGCGGCGCGAGATTCCTGTGTTGATGTTTCACATCAAAATACGCATGATATCCGGGCAATCTGGAAGTTTTTATGAAAATTGTTTTTCTTGGCACAGGGACATCGGTTGGCGTTCCCATGATCGGTTGCCATTGTCCGGTCTGCACGTCAGCTGACCCGCGCAATAATCGCCGTCGCTCCAGCCTCTATGTGGAGGCGGGCGGCCGGCATGTGGTGGTGGATACCCCGCCGGACTTTCGCGAGCAGGTGCTGGCTTACCACATTCCCCGCGTGGATGCCGTGCTTTACACCCACTCGCACGCGGATCATATTTTCGGGCTGGATGACCTGCGCCGCTTCAATACCATCCAGGGCGGCAAGATTCCCGTCTATGGTTCGCCCTCCTGCATGGCGGATCTGCGCCGCATTTTCGACTATATCTTTGATTATCCGAAAATTCCGGGCACCTATCGTCCGGCGCTGGACCTGGTTGAAGTGACGTCCGCTTTCCATGTGGGTGAGCTCGGGATTCAGCCGCTCGAAGTCCGGCATGGCTGGGAAACCACCTATGGGTACCGGATGGATGGCGGGGGACGGTCATTGGGATATGTGCCGGACTGCTATGAAATGCCGGATGCCGTGGTGGACCGCCTGCATGGCGTGGATGTCATGATCCTTGACGCCTTGCGGTACCGGCCGCATATCACGCACCTGACTGTGGAGGATAGCCTTGCGCTGTTGAGGCGCATCGGCGCCGGACATTCTTATATCATCCATATGTGCCACGATCTGGAACATGTCGCAACGGAAAAAACTATGCCGGAAGATGTGCACGTGTCCTATGATGGATTAACGCTGGAGTGGTGACGCGATGATGCCGGCTTATTTCGACACACATGTTCATTTTTCTACGGTGGATGAAATTCCTGTCCTGATTGAACGGGCGGTGGTGGCGGGTGTCAGGCGCATGGTGGCGGTCGGCGCTTCACCGGTGATGAACGCGCTGGCGCTGGCGGCGGCGCACGGCCATCCCGATATGGTGGTCGCCGCGCTTGGCCATGACCGGGAGGCCGCAGGGGCTGTGGATGCGCCGGCCGCGTGTTGCGGATTGAAACAGCAGATCGAAGGTGCGCGTGCCGGCGGTGTTCGTGTGGTGGCGGTGGGGGAAATCGGTCTGGATTTCCATTATCATCCGGACCTGCGCGATGCGCAGCTGGCGCTTTTTTGCGAAGAGCTGGCGCTGGCGCGGGAGTTGAAGTTGCCGGTGATCGTGCACAGCCGGGAGGCGGATGGCGATACGGTTGCCGCGCTTCGCGAACATGCCGGGGCTTGGGATGCTGGGTTGGGGTGCATAGGCGTTTTGCACTGCTTTACGGGTGGACAGGCTTTTGCGGATCAGGTTTTGGATTTGGGCTTCTCGGTGAGCTTCAGTGGAATCCTGACCTTCCGCAATGCGGATCCGTTGCGGGCCGTGGCGGCGCGGGTGCCGTCGGACCGGTTGTTGGTGGAGACCGATACGCCCTATCTGGCGCCTGTGCCGGTGCGGGGTCAACGCAATGAGCCGGCATTTGTCCGGCATGTGGTGGCATGCCTGGCGCAGGTCCGGCATGTCGCCGTGGATGAAATAGCCGCCTTGACGTATGCCAATGCGGAGCGGGTGTTCGGCATCCGGTGAAACACAAGGAGTTGGCACAACAATGAAAAAACAGAAAATCAGGCTGGGTTGGGCAAGTGTTGATGTCACGCCGTCAAAGAAGACGACGCTGTATGGCCAGTTTTACACACGTATTTCCGAAGGGGTTCATGATCCTGTGACGGCCACCGCCCTGGCCATGGAGTCGGCGGATGGCCGGCGGCGCGGCATTATGATTTCGGTGGATGCGATCGGTGTTTCTGATTTTGTGCGCGGGCTGTTTGACCGTCTTGTCAGGCGGCGGCTTCCTGATGTGCCGTCGGAATGCATCATGATCAATGCGACGCATACGCACACCGCGCCCACGCAGCCGTTTGTTTTCGTCACCCAGAAGGTGTCGCGCCGTGATGTGATCACTCCGGAATCCTATGGCCGATTCCTGGCGCAACAGCTGGCCAGGGTGGCGGCGCAGGCCTGGAAAAAGCGGGAATTTGGTGCCGTGGCGTGGGGTTGCGGTCAGGCGGTGGTGGGCTACAACCGGCGTGCGTCCTATTTTGACGGCACGTCCATCATGTATGGCAAGGTGGCTGATCCGACCTTTTCGCACATCGAGGGCCACGAAGATCATGGCGTTAACTTCCTCTTTACCTATGACCCTGCCGGAAACCTGACCGGCACGGTCGTCAATCTGGCCTGTCCTTCCCAGTGCACGGAACATGCCATGGTGGTGTCCGCCGATTTTTGGCACGACGTGCGCGAAGAGTTCCGTATCCGCTGGGGCGCTGGTTTATATGTCATGCCGCAGTGTTCGGCCGCAGGCGACCAGTCGCCGCATTGGATGATCAACCGCCGTGCGGAAGAACGGATGCTGGCGCTGCGGAAACTGACTGATTCCACGGCATGGGATCGTTATGTCTGGGCGCAGCGCAAGGTGATTGCCCGGCGTGTGGCCGATGCGGCCGCCGAGGTGTTGCCGGCCGTGGCGCAGGATATGCGGGACAAGGTGGAGTTCCAAGGCCTGTGCGCACAGGTGGACGCCCCCCGCCGGCGGATGACGCCGGCCGATGTCCGTACCTGCCAGGAACGGATAGGATTTTTCAAGAGCCAGGCGGTTGAATTCAAAAAGCGGGGCTGTGATCCGTTTGCGCCGGATTATTCCTCGTGTCTGGGCCAGTTGTTCCGCAATCAGTATGCGCTGGGCATCCACGAGGCCCAGGCTCGGGGGCTGGAATTGACGATGCCGGTGGTGCTTTACGCATTCCGCGTCGGCGATGTGGCGTTTGTCTCCAACCGCTTTGAATATATGGTCGACTACGGACAGCGGATCAAGGCGCGCAGCCCGGCCCTGCAGACCTTTATGGTGCAGCTGGCGGGCGCGGGGACCTATCTGGCCACCGCGCGCGCGGAGCAGGCCGGCGGCTACGGTGCCTGGTTTTCCAGCACGTGGGTCGGCGCGCCGGGCGGCCAGTTGATTGTCGAAACGTCGCTGGATTTGCTGCGTCGCCTGTTTGCATGAAAAGACAGCTCCTCAATCGTTTGCGCCGCCTGTCGGCATCTGATAAAAGGGCATAAAGGAAAACGGACATGATCAATCATCGCACGCATTTCTTCTCGGTGATGGAAGGCGGGAAACCCCGGAATATGCCGTTCTTTCCGGATATCACCGATTGGTATGTGGCCAACCGCACGCCGCACGGGCAGGACCGGCCTTATGGGCCCGGCGATTTTATCCCGGATGATGTTCCGTTCCATAAGCAGCGCGGCACGATTCCCGAAAAGTATAAGGATTGGACCTTGTTTGATTTTTACCGGAATTTCGACTGGGGTTTCCATGTCCACATCAGCGACTGGTTCCGGATCCGTTTCAGCGGCGGGGTGGAGCGCCGGACGTGGATTGACGGCCGCAAGCAGTACATCCAGCTGGTGACCCCGAAAGGGAGCCTGACGCGGGTGGATCTGCATTCTTCGGAAGGGTTATGGGCGCGCAGCGAGTTTTTCGTTAAAAGCGTCAAGGACCTCGACATCATGCAGTATGTGGTTGAGCATACCCATTATGTGCCGGCGTTTGAAAACGTGCTGGAGCTTCGCAGGCAGATGGGGGACTGGGGGCAGGGGGACCTTGCCATTTTTCGCTCGCCTTTCGGCAAGCTGGTTCAGGAGTATATGGGCTTTGAAAATGTCATTTATGCGATGACGGATGATCTGGATGCCATGGTCCGATTCATGGCTGTGCTGGAGGTCAAGGACCTTGAGCTGATTGAGATCGCCACCCGGGCGCCGGAGCGGGTGGTCATCATTTCCGACCATGCGGATGAGAACCTGATCGCGCCGCCTTACTGGCGGGATTACTGCTGTCCTTTTTACCGCAAGGCGTGTGACATCCTGCATAAGTCCGGCAAGTTTGTGTCCACGCATCTGGACGGCAATTTCAAGGGCTTTTTCCCGTTTCTGGCGCAGTCGGGCTTTGACCTGTTGGACGGCTGCACCCCCGCGCCGATGTTCAATTATGAAGTGGAGGAGCTTGCCGCCGCCATGCCGGCCGGGATGAAGGCGTTCTGCGGTGTGCCCTCCACCATGTTCTGCCGGAAAATGCCGACCGTGCAGCTGCTGGATATGGCGGACCGCATCATGGAGTCATTGCAGGGCCGGGGCATCATCAATGTGGGCGATATCCTGCCGCCGGACGGCGATATCGAGCAGGTGGTTGCGCTGGGTGAACATGTCAGGCGGCACTGGGTTTCCTGACCGCCGCCTGCAGCCTGTCAGCCGGCCGGAGGCGGCACAACATTGCCGCGGTTGAACAGGAACAGTGGATCAACGGACGCCTTGGCGTCTTGGACTTGCCGGATGGCGGTTTCGCCGTAACAGCGTGCAAAATCCTTGCGCTTGCGTTTGCCGGTGCCGTGTTCGCCGGAATAGACTCCGCCCAGGCTTGCGGAATGCGCAATGATCTGGTCGTAGATTTCCAATGTTCTGGCAAGCTGCTCCTTGGTCGGCATGATGGTGACGTGCAGGTGGCAGTCGCCGAGGTGGCCGAAAGACAGGTAATCCAGCTTTTCGCGCTGCAGCAGCTCATGGGTGGCGCGCAGGAATTCCCGGAAGCGCTCCGGCGGCACCACGGTGTCCGTCATGATGGTGTACGTGCCGCGCTGCTGCACGATTTCCACGGCATGCGCGGGCATGGAGTGGCGCGCTTCCATGAACAGTGCGCGGTCGCGTTCGTTGTCCAGCAGCAGCAGGGCCTCCTCCCGCACGCCGGTGTCCATGTTCAGCAGCAGATCCAGCCATGTGGCGGCCGCATCGCCGGGATCCATGTCGTGCAGCGGCACCTGGATGTAGACCGCCACCGGGTCGTTGCCGTGGAAAAAGCGGCTTTCGTGCTTCATGTAATGGCGGCAGTTGACTCCGAAATATTCCAGTGCTGTCAGCGATCCGAGGTCGCCGTGCAGATGGTCGCGCAGCTTTTCAAGCAGTGCCAGCGCGTCATCTTCGGCCGGCAGCGACATGAAAAGGTCGAGATAATCCGCCGGCCGCGGCTCCAGCCGCAGCACGGCGGCGGTCACCATCCCGAAGATGCCTTCGCTGCCCGTTATCAGGTCGATGAAATCCATCACGCCGTCCGGCGCTGAATAGGGGCCGCTGGCGTTCTTGATCGCGGGTCGCGGATAGCGTGGCACCGGCAGCCGGAATGTCTGGTCCGGCGCGACCAGTTCAAAGATGCCGTTTTGGGAGACATATTCGCCGCGCCGCGCGTTGACAAGATAACCGTTTGGCAGCAGGAACCGGATGGCATCCACCCAGTTGCGGATGGCGCCGGTCTCGCCCGGCGTGAAGCCGGATGCGTTGCAGGCGATGGAGCCGCCGACGGATGCATCCGCCCGGCTGGTCGGGTTGATGGGGAATTGCAGTTTTTGGCGTGTCTGGCGCAGCACATCGTTGCGCAGCGTCTCCAGGATAATGGCGGGGGCGGCGGTCACGGTTTGTTGTTCGGCGTCCACGTGCGGTTCCGGCGTCAGCAGGTTCGCCGTGGCCAGCACCAGTCCACCTTCCGGTGTGGCGCTGCCGGTCAGGTTGGAGCGGCCGCCGGAAAAGGTGACGGGAA
>Ga0073936_10000731_pt1 | contig 51414 bp, 23 predicted proteins | sample AliMusrvi5mmetaG_FD_87041 | JGI IMG/M metagenome (GOLD analysis project Ga0073936, IMG submission 87041) | Freshwater lake bacterial and archeal communities from Alinen Mustajarvi, Finland, to study Microbial Dark Matter (Phase II) - Alinen... | ecosystem: Environmental > Aquatic > Freshwater >...
CAATGAGGCTATACAAACCACAGAATCAGTTCCCCAGGTGTAGTTAATAAGACTTGCAGTTGGATCATCGGGATCAGACATTTCATTTATAGTATCCAGGACTGCAAAGCGGTCTATTCCGAGTTCGCAAAATGTATCCTGCAATGTTGAATCCGATGCTACAGCGTATTCTAAGCCTACATCATAGATTTCACCTCTCCTGTTTACGATCATACAATATGCAGATTTCATGACTTCGATGGTCTTACTCGACAATACGCGTTCCGGAGCAAAGGCTAGGTCTGCTTCCCTTTGCCTGAGCAGGCCTTTTGATACCAGGTCGTTGATACTCTCTTCAAAAGAAATGCATCCGGAATTGGTGGTTATTTCATATACAAATTTGGGATTAACTCGTGGTTTTTCATATGTCAGGATGGCCTTTTGCTTGATTACTAGATTTGGTATTATGCCGGTTTCTAACAGGGAGTTTAAGATAGGCTCATCAGCCTGTATTATTGTCCATCCCGCTGTACAGGCATAATCCAGGACTCTATCAATGGTATTGGTATCTGTTGAAGAACTTATGGAGATCACATCAGGATCATATGCGATGATTCGATCGATATCTTCTGATAAACTCTCTCCGGATGGAACACTTGTAACACCGAATATTGCCCGGGGAGTGAGGGGTTCAATGTCGTATACAGCACGTCTGCCATCATCTGACAGATAAGATGCAAGGACAAGCCGGACAATGCGGAGATCACCATCATCATCTCCACTTAGTATGATGAGTCCAGTAGTACCAGTAAGAGCTCTTTTCACTAGCCCGGTTTCAGCCTCGGACAGCTGAATATCTTCAAAACCGGGTTTCCAGAAAGGTTCCTGTAAATAGACGACAGCAGACTGACCCAAATTGGTAGTGTAGAACTTTGTTTTGAGGGTGAAGTTGCGTGAGAGATAACCTATGCCAATTCTGCCTTCTGAGATGTCATCGTGGAGAGTTACATCTGACATTCTTTTGAGCCTGCTGATTATAAGATCACCATCTCCGCTCATTATGTCATCAGGTCCGGGAGTGAAATCCATCTTATACGGTTCAAGTTGGCCCTGTTTTCGGAACCTGATCTCCGTCTCCGAATTCCTGACGTCTATATATATATGGCTTGCTTTCTGAACGATAGCCTGCTGAATGAGCGTATATGTTTCATTGTATATTGGTGCTTGAAAAGCATCCAGAACGCGTTTGGCTTCATCCAGCTCCTTTTTGCAGTCTGGACAAGAACCAATATGCTGCTCGATGGCAATATTTGATTCAATATACGTTTCACCCAGCAGATATTCGGGAAGCAAATATTTAACTCGATCACAAGACAATTCCATCAGTAACCCTCCTGCCTGAGTGCAATGCGGATACGCTTTATGGCTTCGTTCATTCGCGATTTAATGGTTCCGACAGGTACATTTAGTAGTTGTGCTGCCTCTGAGTATTTCTTCTGCTTGATTACGACTTCACGAAACACTTCGGACAAGTGAACTGGTAGCATATCCAGACAGTGTTCGATGGTTTGTTGAAACTCAAAGGTCTCTACACAATCCTGGGCTTTTGGAACATTTTCATCTGGAATAGACTCATCCAAATTCAGTACACATATCTTCCTCTGCCGGAGTTTAGCGAGCATAATGTTCTTTGCGATCTCTATGAGATATGAAGTAAAATGTCCTGAAGCTGTGTAATCTTGTCTGTTTATCCACAATCTCAGGAAAGTCTCCTGGCATACATCCTCTACAATATCGAGAGGTTGATGGAACCTTAGAAGGTAACGAAACACCGTTTTACGATGCAATGAGATCAGTATTTCGAATGATTCCATCGACCCGGACTGCGCAGCTTGCATCAATTCATCATCATTATATTCCTGCAAATTGCGCCTCCGTATTGTTGCCCCACATATATAATGCTTTAAGTGAGCATATTGTTCGCACAAAATCTCATTTACATGTAGAATTAATTACATCGGATATCCTTCCTTGCAGATTTTATGTCATAGAGAATGGTGAAGCAATTATTGGAAAAACAAGAACCAATCAACGCATATGACTTATACTGTCAGGCTTTGGAGATTGCAGTGGATGTCAGGGGATCGGCGGCTCCGGTTCGTCATCCGTATCCTTTTATGGATAGTACGCAGCCTGTCCAGCGTTTTTTGGCGATAAAGACGATAAAAGACTACACCAGCGATCAGATCGGTGAGATGCTTGAAAGTAACCGAGAGAGCATGGTACTCATGCATGAGGGGCTTCGGTATGATTGCCATATTCCGATAATGGAAACGGGAAATACAAAGTTACTCCAGTTGACCACTGTGGCAAATTTGTTCTTATTGGAAGCATGGCAACAAGCTGAAGCACACAACACTCCAGGTGCGATTGAATGTATGTCTGAAATGATGCGCTTTGGTATGCATCTTTCCAATGGCGGGACCTATATGCGTGGTATGTTCTGCAGCAAGGTTTTTGACCGCGCGACAAAGCATCTGAGTACGTTACTCAACGAGACCAACTATGATTCAGCTCTTAAAACTACCCAAATGCTGCAAGGATTCCTCAGTTTGTCCTCTGTTGTTGCAGATGCAATTGAAGGAGAGATCAAATTCTCCAGGGCAAGCATGAATGAACTGTTTGAACAAACAGACTGGAAAAGCAGCCTTAGCGGCGAAGGAGATATCTTATCAACTAAATCCGATATCAAAAAGAACAAAGCCTGGCTAAAAAAACTGTCACGACAGGATGTGGTTTCTATTCTTGATGAACTACACACCCACATGAGACTGAAGGCGACACTGCCTTTTCAAGAGGCCTTACAGGTTCCGAATCTGCCTGTAAACAGACTTACAGATTTGCAGGGCATGGCAATGAGCGTACGCTTTAGTATCCTGCAAAGAGAATGCTATATCGCAATGTTGCAGATTGCATTTGCTCTGGAGGCTTATAAGCTCAAAAATGCCGCATATCCAAGTGACCTGGAATCTCTGGTTCCGGAATATTTGGAAAGCATACCTGTTGATCCGTTTGCAGAATCTTCTCCAATCAGGTACATACCGGACCAGAAGCCTTACATTCTTTACAGCGTTGGACCGGATGGTGAAGATAGTGAGGGGAAGGCTATTGAATCTGATGTCTCTCTGGAAAGTAATGGGGACATTGTGTTTACGATTTCGGCTGGGGAAACACCTTTAGACCATGTTGATGCTCCCCCCGAAGTGCCATACATCATTCCCGGTTTTCCAAAACTTAACAATTATAGCAATATTACTCCATATACCCTCCCAACTGATGTCACAATCGTTGATAGGGGTTTTCCACCCGGACTTGGTAGAAAAAGACTATCAAAAGGCAAAATCCACAAGCCAGGCAAAAAAACAAAGAACTTATTCTCAGATTATCTGAAACCTACCAGGAGAATGATCCTGGAACCGGGTGATCCGGGGCAAATACCTGTCACAAAAGTGGGAGGAGTTCCCTGGTGGCCATATGACTTGCCAAGACCAAAATGTCAGCACGGGCACTACATGTCATTTATAGCCCAGACAAGACTGAGTGATGTTCCGGGACTAGGGCCTCAAGACCCCGGGTTATTATCATTTCATTACTGTCAGGAATGTATACCTCAGGGATGGGAACGCCCCGACTATGAGTGGAAAACACCTGGTGATGAACATAGATATGATGTCAGGATATTCAACGAATGGCAGGATATGAAACCTGATGGACAGGGAATCATTGCGGAGGATGTTGTAGACCCACACATCGTTACATTTTCAGACAGGCTGGAAACTCCAAATTGGGATGATATAAGAGAAATACCCGAGCTGTATAGCCTGGCGCGAGATCTGCCAGATTATGAACTTGAGTTCATGCTGCAAAGCGCATATGATTTCGATGAAAGTCAGTTTCCCGAGATGGTACACATCCCTGTGTCAAAACTTGGAGGTTGGCCAAGTTGGGTGCAACATGCAGAATGGCCGCGAGATTATCCGGAGGAAGAATTGATCTTTGTAATGCAGCTGTCACCATTGAGTTGCAATGAAACATGGTGCAATGGACTGGCATATTTGTTTATCCATCCTGTATCATATCGTGAGCGTAAAGCCAAGTTCATGATGCAATACACATAGTTACGATAGCCGTTAATCGTAGCAAGTGTTCCAATAAAATCGAGGTGCTATTATAGGAATCTTAAGTCTGGATAGTATTAAGCATTACGTTCGCAGCGCTAAGGACGTCTATGTATCAACTATAAATGAGGATGGATATCCTGTGACACGGGTTATGTTTAATCTGCACAATCCGGATGGGTTTCCACAGCAGACGGGGTATCTGGACAGCTTTAATGGCGAATGGTGCGTATATCTGGGAACTAATACTTCATCTTCAAAGATAAGGCACATGCGTCAGAACAAGCATGTCTCGCTCTACTACCACATCCCGGACTCCTGGGAAGGGCTGCTTGTTGTTGGTGATGCGGAGATAGTTCAAGATCTACCTGTAAAATCCGGACTTTGGCAAAATGGTTGGGAGATGTATTACACAGGCGGAGTCGAGAGCCCGGACTACACTATTGTCAGAGTCCGGCCTCTCTTTGCAGAATATTACCACGATCTCGGCAAGGATATACTGCGGTTTGAGTGATGTAAAGGTTCAGGATTACTGGCAAAAAAGTGTAACCAATTAATTCCCCCTTTGAAGGGGGAATTAATGGCGCAATATTCAAAACACTGAACTGATACTGAGTGATCTGTTCCTCTGCTAATCCTTCATCACCTGCAGTATCCCGGTCCTGATTACCTGTTCAAGTTCCGGAGCAAACGGTGCAGGCAGGTTGAAGTAGGGGCAGGATTCCTCAGGCTCATAACCGCCTTCAGCATACATTGCTGCAGTCGGGATATAACCAACCAGTGAGTTCGAATATCCCAGCGGGAGCATAAATGCATCCGGACGAAGTGACTTTATGAAATGTCCGTATTCGACACACACCTCTCCCGATAATGCAACCAGTGTAGCCTCTTTCGCCAGATCAAGTCTCTGGATATCAAATGCCCGGGTAAGAGAAAATGGTTCAGAGAGAATTCCTTCTGCCCACGCTTTCTCGAATTCTGTGCCGGTATTTACCAGCGTTTCCAGCTCTTCCCTGGTAGGATGTTTGGAGATCGGCAGGTCGACTGTAACGAGATTCGCGGACAGCTGCGGAACAAGCGGTTTAGATTCTTCATTTATGACACGGACTACCTCGTTGCCCAGCGCTTCACCGAACAGGGTGATATCCATAGGTACTCCGCCGCGGAAATATCGACCACCTATCAGGACGCAATTAGGCCTGACATCTCCAAAACAACCAGGAAGGAAGGCAGCCGTGGCTCCATTACCCAGCAGCTTCTCTACCTGACGGCGCGCAACGCCCGGGTAGTCGGCGGTGACATTGTAATCTCCCATAGTAGAAGCATGGCAGGTAAAATGGAAAAGTGCTGCCACTATGCTGTCGTCCTCTGCACTGCGGCATGTAATGACTGTAACCTGATCATCCCTGACACCGTCCGGATCGGGCGCCATTGCTTCGATTTTGCCATTTACTTTTCGGCGGCGGTTGATGGCATAACCTTCGCAGAGTCCTTTACCTGCACGCATTGTGATCTGGTGCAGGTTTGCATGAGCCTCTTCAATCGCAGTTTCTATGCGCTTGCAAACCATGTCGCGGACTTCCGGAACCATAACACCAGTTAGAGATAAACATTCTACTACCTGAGGCCCGGAATGTGTGTGGCTGACTGTCAATAGCAATCTATCCTTTGGAAGACCATACTTATTCTGAACCAGATTCCTGAAGTAGGATGTCATATGCGAGCCAAATCCGATAAGGTCCGCTGTAACTATACAAGCAGCTGATTCCCCATCCTGGAACCACAACGCTCTAATCTCCAGATCATCCAGAACACCCTCACAACCATGTGTGCGGTGACCAAATCCAGCCAGCGGAGTTCCAATCGCAGGAGTAATAACAGCTTTTCCTATTCCAAGTTTCATAACCATTTACCTCTTTATATTTAACAGTTTCAAGTAAGTATTGGCACCTTTTATTCCCCCTTATGAAGGGGGTAGGGGGATGTGATTTATAGATTATTATTAACTATATATGCTTTAAATATGCAATACGAGTATCACATCCCTCTCGAAACAGAATCCCGTGACATTAGTTCATCAATCAGATCCCTACTCCAACTTCAATAAAACTTCATCCCCGGCAGGAATGTCGAATTCCGCAGCGTCACTTCTCAATTCGATATCCGTCATCAAACCCGTCCTCGAACTTATCTCCTGGACCCGGTGTATGCCTTCTCTGAATCGCAGTTTAGCTTTGGTTGCATTCATGAAATCACGGTTGACTACCATTGCCCAGTTTGAGCTATCTTTATGTTTGAACAAGCCTATTACTAAAGGCCCACCGGAGACCGGCCTTATTTGCAAGCTGAGATCACGGTCACCAACTTTAGTCCACTTGTCCACGCCATAATGTTTGAACATATCTATTTTCATAGGCTTACCAGAAGCTTGATTAACCAGCGGAGCTGGTGGAAATGGTTCCTCTCCACGCAGAATACTTCCGGTGTGATATACGGCAGTCGAAGTGAGTTTCATCAATGTCGGTGCCAGTGTATTTATGCTGGCGTTTACACGTTTTATGCGGTCATATCGATGAGTGCGGTTGCCATTGGAGTCCAGCATTCCGCCGTCATTGAAGCCACCATTTTCCAGCGGTGGTGTCCAATAGTAGAAATACATTATGCCTTTGAAACCATAAACCAGGCTGGTATTTACCTGCCACCTGTATTCAGCTTCAGTTGGATCCCTCCACGCACCGCCGGCGATTGCCTGGATTATGTTGCAGGCCGGGATATGATGCTTCAGAGCCGATGTGCGTACGATCCCGAGATTAGAAAAGTAACCTTCCGATGTAGTCTTGTTGACCTGAAGCGCATAGTTGTCGTAGCTCAGGAGTTCTGGTTTGAACTGCCTGCAGAACTCTTCAACATAATCGAGCCGCGGCACTGCACCGGTCGGCAACAGGTTCACATAAGAAAAATGTTTCGGGTCTTTCTTCTTGAGATAATTCTTTATAGCTACCAACCTTGGAAACTCCGGAAAATTGGGTTCATCAGCCAAAAAATACCCCGCAAAAGCCGGGTGCTTTGAATAATCATTTACAATATCATCCAGGACCTTCTCGAAATCCGCGGATTCCGGTTTTACATTGAAAATCCGGACATCAAGAATGATACACTTGATCCCCTGCTTCTGGCAGGCATCCAGCATCTTTATATTGCTCTCAACAGTGGATGACCAAAAGTCTACGGTCATAGAAGCATAGGTAAAACCACATTCTTTAACCTCGGCATATTTAGCATCCATATCAGCTGTGGTCTTGACACCACACCAGTAACTGATGAGGAAGTCACTAGTAGCCAGCGTTGTTGTCGCAGACAGCAGTAACACAGTCACAGCACTAATAAATACAATGCTCACTGTTGCCATTAAAGAATCTCTCAAAGTCATTGTCTCCTCACATCGAAATCCATTATCATTGCATCCAGCGCCAGTTCCAGCCTGGCAGACTCAGGCGCTTTAGCTTCTATCCTGAATTGAAACTCAGCTTTTCCTTTGATATAATCAGATAAGTCAATGGTTGCATCCCTGAAGTCCTTATTCTCCTGAACTACAATCCAATTCTTGCCATCGACGCATATCTTCACAGCGTTTCCAGGTGATTCAACTCCGGCATAATTCTTATACAAATGGAAAAATGACAGTATCACCTTGTCGAACACAGCATTCGTATCGGCAGTCTTGAACCGATAGGTCAGCTGCCCAGTCTGTCCTTTTTCTACTCCCAGTCCATAGGATGAGTATGGATAAAATCCCTCGGTGGACTCAGCAAGTATACGCGAATATCCACCATTGCGATCAAACTGCTCTTGGAACTGAAAGTGACCGGTTGGGATAGCCAGGAGATCGACTGACAGAGCTTTGTTTATTATAGCTTGGGAAACGTTTTTACAGAATGCCCATTCTCCCAGCGGTGTTTTGGCAAACTCAGATATAGAATGCAGATCGACTATGGTAGAGCGAAGCCTGGCAGATAGAGCCGTCGGATCAGTATTAGCGTCCCATTGATCAGCTTTCACATCCTCAATAGTGTTTATCGCCCTAAGGAATCGGGCTGAATATTTCCAACCAGTATTGGCTAGTTCATACCGCCAGGCAAAGCGTTCAGGTGAATCTTTCAATAACTGCCCGGCTTCTGCCATCCAGCCATCGCATTTAGCGATTGCCTCTTCAGTCATTCGTCCACGATAGACGTCTTTTTTCGAAGCGTAACTGTCCTGCAGGTAACGCTGCATCTCAAGCATTGGTTTTTCAGCTGCCCCCCAGTATCCCTTACACCAATCCCGGGTCAACTCATCCTCAGTCAAATCCGGATTCCACAACAGCCTACCCAGCGACCATGCATAAAGGCCATTGGCAGCCCAATGGGGATGGAACTCATTCTCCAGTCCAATTACACCGTTCTTCGCAAATTCCTTAAGATCGTAGCACATATTGCGCAGCATTGGATATGGAGTGAAGCTGTCATAATCTCCCCAGTAGCTCCGGACGAATAGCCCTCCGGGTGCAGCCTGGTTCCATTTGATAAGCAAGTCTCTGAACTTAGGGCTTAGCTTGGGGTCCATTGCAGGGAAAGTAGTGTCACTCACCCCGAGGGATCCCCACATACAAGCGATCACGATAATATTATTCTTCAATTTTACTTTAGTTGGTGGCTCCGGGTAATCGGCATAAGATAGTTGAAGTATCTTGAAATTTGGAAAAACAGCACTTACACGATCAGCTAACTGTTGGACGAAACTGAAGACATTGTCTGAAGTGGTGCCAAATGCCTTTGCTTCAGGACTCTGGCTGAACTTACCTGTATCAGCCATCCCAAAAGTGTAAAGCTCGTAAGGCTCCTTGAGAGCCCTTATCTGTGCGATCAGTTGTTCGGCAACATAGTTCAGCGCTTCAGGATTGGTGTATTCAAAATGAGTATAGACCCGTTTCCCATCAACCATCGCAAACCAGTCAGGGTGCTGTTTAAACAGATCTTCAGACATAAAATACATCTCACGGTGATTGGAGCCCATGTCCATAGGCTGACCTGCGCCATACCGTTCGATCACTTCCGGGGCATTGTAACTGATCCAATAACCGTTCAATGCTCTCCACTCAAGTATATTTTCCAGGTGACTGGACTGCCACGGTGGATCCCTCAGCACGAAGGGGGACTCGTGCCTGTATGAGCGTCTTTTAAATGCCAGGCTATGTCCGACTGGTATCTCCACACCCTCTGGCGATGGTATATACCACCGGTATCCCTCCTGGTGCAGAAAATCCCCGACTGCCCACCACGTAGCCCAGTCGTGAGGCCCACAAATATATGTGTTTCCCCGTGCATCCACTTCAATCGCAGCAGCCCCTGCCCAGGGTTTTCTGCTATCCAACCACTGACGCATAGCCTTAGGCATACTCTTTGTGCGACCGACAAACACAGCTGGTCTCTTTGCTTTTCTCTCAGGAACTACAGGTAATCTAACAGATGCCATTTTACCCAGCACTTCAGCAAGCTTCTCAGCAGCGTGGATTGTCGGGCTTTTTGCATCATCAGGATATGCAATGCACTTCACCGGTCCGGTTGCTGCATTAGTCCGAATGGGCAATATAAGACAACTAAAGCAAACAATAGTAGTCAGAGTATAACGGAGCATTTATTTACCTCGATACCTGTCGTCCTATTTCATGCATCCGTTAAGCTTGACGACTGCATCTGCCATTTCCCTGCGTATGGAGTCCAGATCGCCAGGACTCAGTGAGCATAGATACTGGAACCATCGATTGTTTATAGACTCAAACCTGTTCCTGCGCACAAGTTCAGCTTTGTTAAGGGCTTCTTCCAGACTTGCAGGTGGATTACCTTTCGAGAGTCGATTCTGAGCGTCAGCAATTGAACGGTCCAAAGCTTCCAGATAGCGCACATCGTCGATTCCATCTCGATACGCTTCCCAGCGAAGTGTAGGAATCGGGTTGCCGAACTCGTCCGGATAGGTAACGTTATGTGCAAAACATTCCGAACCATATACATCAGACTCAGTCGATTCATAGTAGGCCCAGGGGGAAGAGCCCTCATATCCACACGCCTTGTTATATAGCCCCATCATCGCTCGGTTGTGCAGTGGAAAAGACTGTCCCAGCAATGCATAGGAAACAGGATGAAATCCTTTCGAGCGGACATACATAACAGCCAGATTATCTTTACCGTCAAACCGGTAGATGGTGTAGACTGGATGGTCGATTACATCCTTCAAAGCTTCCTGGGCAACTTCATTATTTATAGCTGTGAATGTGTGAAGTCCGGTGTTAAGTCTTTTGACAGCTTCAACCCGGCACCGTTCGATGTCCTGGGGAGCAGTTGGTTCGTCCACACCATAGAAAAACACATCCTCAAATCCCAGCGCTTTAGCAGCTGCGATTTCCGTGGGTTTGTCAGTGTCCGGCCAATACATTAAGCACGGCGGTTTAGTCATACCGGCTTCACGAAGATAATGCATCAACAGAGCTGTTCCATATATCGTTGTCGTATTGAGACCATGTCTGACCTGGTCAGCCAGTTCTGCTTTGTATCGTTCAATGGATATCTTTCTGCCGGGATATGCGCTGATAGTCCCACCTGGACGACCTATATAGTAGATGCTGTTGTAACCCTCTGCTATCCGCAGATCAATCGGCAGCACCTCTATCTCAATCGGTATTGTCATACTGCGTATCCGTGAGTTTGCTATCCCGAGTTGTATCTTGCCTTTGTAGATACCTGCAGGATAGCCGGCAGGAACATGGACAGTAATCCAAAATTGCCTGCTCTGATGTGCCGGGATACTCGATACACACGATGCTCCTCCAAATCCGCCTTGTTTGCCCTTTGGAGGAGTTCCTGACCTGTCATCCTTTAGAAGCATGTCCGGGATAGGTATCTTTTGAGCTGAAAACCGTTCGAAAAGACTGCTCTTTTTGTCCCAGATACCCACAACGCGCACATCGATGTTGCTTATTGATTTACTCTTGATCGGACCAGCAAGATCAGTGATCGAGACATTGAACTCCTTCGCCCCAACCAATGCACGCACCGCAAATGTTGCTGCAATATACTGATTGGCAGAACCCCAAAGCCTGACTTTACTCATAAGTTGCTTCTCTGCAGGGACAAAGTCATAGAGCAGTTCTTCATAGGGAGTGACCGACGCAGCAACAAATCCTTTCTTTCCAGCCAGCTTGAGGAGTCCGGAGTCGTCCCGATATGTCCGTAAAGCGCGTGTAAATGGATCACGGACTGGGTCCGGAAGCTTTGCTGTCTCCGGCTGCAGGTCATTGTCAGTTGAGAGCAACACTGCATCAAACATGCAATGCTCAACTAATATATCTATGTGGTGTTTCCCGGCAGATACAGTAGCTGTTCCTAAATGGTCCCATACATATCGCCCGCCATTCGGTCTGCCTTTTCCACCGGTTACAGCTTTCTCATCTATTGATACACTGACATTCCCGTAACCAGCATACCTGCGGACCCATACATTGTATGTGCCTTCACTGGGTACATCCGCAACCCAGGTCAAAGGCCAGGATCCACTTCCGGCATTCCAGGCCGCATAATCACCTAATGAACCAGTTCCCCCATATTCCCCGCCATTCGGATACAAACCCCAGGCCGGCATAAGCGAACTTCCGGTGGTCCATAATGTGGTTGATGAAGCCTGAGTCGATAGGGTTACAATAACAGTAAGTGTCACAAGGACAATCAACATCCCCATTTTTCTCATAACTGTTCTATTCTCCACTAAACGGGTCCAGGGAGGTTACCTCCCTGGCAGAATCCCAGATACAGAGTCTCTGGAACCATCACCCTACATGCTGCAGGCTTCTACCAATAATCTCGTCCTTTTCATTCTCCGTCAAATCCACAAAACGCGCGCTATAGCCTGCCACCTTCACCATCAGGTTCGGGAATTGTTCAGGATGTTTTCTGGCTTCCAACAGCATTTCAGTGTCCACCATGCTTATCTGCATTTGCATTACTTTTAGCTCTACAAAGCCTTTGAGGAAATCCACAAATGCCTGCCTGCCCTTCTGGGTGACAAATGGTGCTGGGTCGAACCGCAGGTCCAGGGTGCCTCCATTTGGGAACTTAGTGAAATCGATATTCGCTAGAGAGTGCAGCACGGCAGTCGGTCCCTCTTTATCCGTGCCCCAGGCAGGATTGAGATTGCGGGTGAGAATCTCGCCTTTGCGTCGACCATCCGGTGTAGCTCCCACTTTATCACCCAGGAACATATTGGCGACAAATGAGTATAATGCTGCCTGCCAGCGTCCGCCTCTTGCATTCGTATATTTACTGAGATGCTTGTATATGCGTTCCGTGATTTCTTTGGCGATGGCACCAGTGAGTTCATTGCCATTGCCCCATTTCGGTGCGCGCTGTAACTCCTGTCTGATCTGCTCGTGTCCTTCAAAGTTATCGTTTAGGGCAGTCAGGACTTCATCCAAAGTCAGCCTTCCTGTATCAAATACACAGTGCTTGATAGCTGCCAGACTGTTGATTACATTCGGAACCCCCGCAACTATCATCCCGGTCAGATTATACCTTGCGCCGCCAGCACAGATATCCTCTCCTTTTGCAATACAGTCTTCGATAAATAACGACATAAGAGGGAACCGGCGTCCTGCTATACGTAGAGTGTCAGAACGATTAGCACACTTGACAGCATCTGCTATAACATAAGCCAACTGTGTATCGAATGCATTCATAAGCTCAGCAAAATCGCTGATTTCAGTTGGTGATGGAGTATTCAAGCCGACTCTGGCACCAGATGCCGGAAGTAAACCCTGGTGAAGTGTGATATCCAGGATTGCTGCCAGATTCAGGAATGTTCCATTGGGGTTAAATGCCTCCCGACCCGGTATAGTGAATTCATAGCAGCATGAACAGATATAGTCTCTGGCATCTTCAAGGGAACGACCGTGGCGCAGAAAAGCTGGTATTAGAACTTCATCGTTGACAATCGAGAACCCGAGTCCTCCAATCACAAAATTAGCTGCAGCCTGCCAGTAACGCTCCGGTGCATCCTTATGCAACCTTATAGAAATATATGGAGTTGGCATTTGTATGCGCAGGGATGCTTCCATTATCAGTTCGGTTAGTTCATTGCTTGCGTCTGCACCTGTTGGTGTCACTCCTCCAAGGCTGGCCTGGCTGCCAACGGTGTATGTGGAGTGGGGGGTATAGTAATCGCAGTGCTGGAAATTCAATAGCCAGCATTCTATCAATTCCAGAGCTTGGTCACGAGCTAAACGTCCGGAATCGATGTCTCTTATATAATAAGAATACAGATACTGGTCGGGTCGTCCCAGGCCTATTCCACCGCCCGGCATGCATCCACCCATCTCTATCGTATTCAATATGTAAGCCAGCCAGTGCGACTGCAAGGCTTCTTGCAAAGTCTCAGCCGGTTGACGAGGCACTCTGGTCAATATATCGGCTGCTGCCAACAGCTCCGATGCCCATTCAGCATCCTTAGTCAATTCTGCCTGTCTGATTGCCTCATCACGCAATCGATCAGCATAAAGCTCCAGATTATCACATGAGAGCAGTGCAGCATCATACCAATTGCGGCGGGTGATGTCTTCCGGATGATTAGCCACGCAGATACCTTTATGTTCCTGCAGACGCCAGCGCAAGCCATTGGTCCCCTGAGCAAGTATATATTCCAAACCAGGTGTGATATGCCCTTCGAAGCACGGACCTGTAAACACCTGTCCTTCAAGCATCTGCTTGATATTGGCATCAATAGATGATTTCTCAAGACTTCTTTGATACGAATCCGCATTTAACGTAGGCCACATGGAGTTAAAAAGGAACGGACTCTCCCCGCCAATCAGACAAGCATCCTTTTCAAGGGTCATCGGACAGTTCTCGACCACATAAGCCATAGCCCGAGCCCGTGCTATAGAAATATCTTCTTTTTCAGATTCCAGTAGAGCATCTCTGGCACCTTCAGCAAGCGCTGTAAATTCCACCGGTTCCGTTAGGTCCAGGTAAAGCATGTCAAAACGCCGCTGCCTGAGCCTGGCACTGCGTCGGGTACTGCACTTGGCTCCGGAGTGGGGAGGTTGGAAATAGGGTGCAGATGAGTTCATGTATTGATTGCTATTCATGTCCAATGTTCTCCGATGCACAATCTATATTTCTAATGTAGATCATATCATATATCAGGCAAGATATCCTGGTTTTTTGCAGATGAGTATCACTGGAATAATGTCACCCCGAAGGCAGTGAAGGATTTCGGTAAACCATTACATATTGCTGTTTTGGGTGTTGTCGAAAGTTAATAATAATCAAATCCACATGTAAGTCACAAATTAAGTGGGAGCAATAGAATGATCCTAGCTGCAAGCGACAATGTACGCTTGAGCCAAACACAACACTATTGGAGGAAAGAAAGATGTTACAGAACTGGAAGTGCAATGCAACTTCGGTGGCAAAAGCAACTGCTACTGTCGGACGGTATGCCTTGATTGCAGCCGTCCTTCTTTCTGGCGCAAACTGTGCGATGGCCGAAAATTCACAGTCGGGGTTATTCCCGATACACAGAATTATGTCGACTATGCAAACTACACAAATCCTGCAGCTTTGCAGCGTTTTGTGGATGAAACAACATACTTAGCCAACAACAAGACTGCTCTGAATTTAGCTTACGTTACCCATGTAGGTGATGTCGTTCAGCATGGTGACCTGTCCAGGAGCGGTGATGCAGTTGATGGTGAATGGAAACGTGCCCAGACAGCACTGAATGTTCTGGCGGATGCCAATGTGCCTTTCGGTCTGGTTCCCGGTAACCATGATTATGCCAACTATAGTCATTCTACTGGCAGCCGACCCCTTTCCGGCAACGACAAATGGAATCAGTATTTCGGACCCGATTCCTCTTTCTACGCTGGTAAGTCATGGTATGGTGGTTCATATAATGGCGGAATGGACAGCTTTCAGACATTCACTGGTGGAGGGAAAACATTCCTAAGCCTTGAACTGGAAATGGATCCATCAAATGGTGCTTTAGCGTGGGCTCAGAGTGTTATCGACAGCCATCCTGGATTGGCTACCATCATCACCACTCACAGTTTCCTTAACCCTACGACAAATGTCAAAACTCAGGACAACTCCCAGGCACGCGCAAATGATATAAGCACCTACTTCCCTGGTACCAGTGTTAACAATACACCTGATCAAGTTTGGAGTAAGCTCATTGAAGGTAACGACCAGATCTTCATGGTGCTTTGCGGTCACAACTGGAACGGAACAGATTCAAGTGGAGTCTCTAATGGGGAGAATCTTCGTATCGACAATAACGATTTTGGTCATCCTGTCTACCAGGTTCTGAGTGATCTCCAGGGTAACACATTCAGTTATGACACTACTACCGGAACATACACACCTGGTGTCTATACCGGTGGAGAAGGCTGGCTCAGACTTATGGAATTCGATACTGAGGCCAACACGATTCACTTCCAGACCTATTCCCCAACCCTGGGACTCTATGCTGGTGTTGGTGACGGTCCGAACTTCAAACTAGACCCATCATTCTCCGATTTTACCCTTCCAATTCCTATTCAAGCGAAAGCAGTACCCGAACCTTCTACTTTGACCGCTCTCTTTATGGGCGGGTTGACGTTCTTTGTCAGTAAACGTAAAGCAAAAGCCTGATCCGTATTATTCACCTGGCTTTGCTTTTGCCTGGTAGTAAGGTCAAAGCTGAGCAAATCCTGAATAAAACAGGATATTAATACGTTAACAACAGGCGGTCTGATTGGCCGCCTGTTGTGATATTGTCTATAAAAACAAGTCGATGCATATGTAGCTGAGTGAAACATAACTGTCAGTGCATCTATCTTATAGACTGAAAAGCAGCTAACTACTAATCCCCAGTATTCCCTATATTCTGTTTTTGTCTGACCAAAAAGTAACAGCAGGATCAGCCTTAAACAACACAAACTAATGCAAGATATGGAGAGTTTCGATATTATCGGATCAGTAATAATAATACCTACTCTATCAGCACTTTTTGCGTCTTCACTAGCTATATAGGTTCTGGAACAAACTATCACTCCATTTGCTACCAAAATAAGCGCAACAAACAAAATAATTACTTTTTAATGCCTGTTTTACAACAATAGTTTGCACTGTACTGTAGACTTTGGTATACTGCGGAAACGATTGACTGTTGTGCCGTTGGAGCCTGTTGGGCATTAAAAACAATTCAACGTAAACCGTCTGATCAGTGCGACAATGGAACCAGTCACTAAGCTCAGTTTGTAATAGAGTGGTTCAAATAAATCTCAGGGAGGCTAAAATGAAAAAGTGGATTATGTTTGCTGTGCTTGTCACTGTGGTGTCTGTACTCGTTTTACCTGTTTGCACAAATGCCAAAACCAAACCGAAGCAAGTCAAAAATACGACGGCCAAGGTCACGCATTATGTAAAGGGCACAACCCAGCTTTCAGGGGAAAATGCCCAGTTCGGTATAACCTACACTCTTGGTAAGGCCAGCCCATTCAACATTACTATTAAGAGCGCTGAATATTCGGTGGATCCGATTGTTATCGGAGATAGACTTTTCAAAGTGGATGCCAAGAACAAGCTGTTGATATTGCATATGATTTATCATAACCCACTACATGCCGACCGGTTTGTTCGTTGGGACAGCTTTGGTTTTACGGCTGTTGATGCCAATGATCAAAATCATGATGGGCTTCTGGATCTTGGCGCAGAAAATGACAAGTCCAAAGTTGGTATGTCATTGAAACCTGCACAGAAGAAAGAAGTCTATGCTGCCATGATAGTTCCGGCTTCAGGTGAGATACCAAAGTTGATGATTAAATCCAGTGACAATCTGGTGTTGCGTTATGACCTGAAAGGCAAAGTCAAAGGCATACCTGCTCCTTTCGCAGATCCTGCTGACACATCTGGAGCCACTGCTCTTGCAAAGATAACAGCAATAGAAGGCACCTATTATCCTGTATCCGAATGCTATTTCAAATTGGACAAAGTCGAATACAGTGGTGCGGCAGCTATCGGAACAAAAAAACTGGGTAAGAACGACAGATTATTAATCGTGACATTTAGCCTGAAGAATGCCAACCCACAGAAAATATTCTTCCGCTGGGATTCTTTCATTAGAAAGCTCGTGGATGTCGATGGTGTCGAGGTAGGCAAATGTGAGAATGTATTCCAGGCAAGCAGAGATAATCCGTTTGCAGGGAATATTGAAGCTGGCCAGGAGTTGACTCTCCGCTATGCTTTCATTCTACCGAAAGATGTCAGTCTAAAGACATTCAGCATTGTAAAAGGCGACGGACGAACACTGGAATATGACATCACATCGATTAAATGATCTGGGACCTTCCCGTATTTAGAATGTTGTGACCATGCAATTGCTTTATGCAAATGCATGGATTTTTGAGCCTGCTTTTATATATGCTTTACAAAAGCGAGTATGAAAGTGGGCTCATATACAATCCACTGTAAATTCCAGGTATCCTGGCTCTAGTACCTTAGAGCCCATTGTCTCCACATTGATTCCAACTCCTCACTTGTAATCCGTGTCCAAGTCAGTGTCTTATCAAAATAATCCAGCAGATTATTAGTGATTCTACAAATAACATTTATGCCGGAAATTTTGTCCGCATTGCATAAATGCATCATTTTGGTGGTATAATTCTTGGCAATCAAGAAAGAATGCTCGAAATAACTCCTAAATTCATTCAGGAGGTTGTGAGATGAAACTCTTTCTAGTTGTTATGTCTGCAGCAGTGGTTTTGTCTGTATGTCAACCCGCAATGTGTGCTGCCAAACCTTCACTGGCGGTCAAAACCGTGCAACCTACCAAAGCAAGTATACTGGAATTGGCTGACAAATACATAAAAGAAGTCACTCCGCAGCTTACTATGGAGGAGTCTTCGGCAGTGGATAAAATCAAGTTCACCCTGGATTCCGAGCGCAAGACACCGATATTCCTGGAGCAGTCTATCGATGAACTGGTAAATGCCTGCACAATACAGGCAGCTAGCACAAAAGGTATAGAAGCTGTAATTGCCACATCTGCACTTCTGGTCAAATACGCTCCTGCAAATGCCAGGGTCACTAATCTCTTTGGAGTGGTGCTTCACACAATAGGTAGTAACAAAGAAGCAATAGCGGTACTGGAATACACACGCACACTAAAGCCAAAAAGTGAACTTGTTATGCTGAATACCGCAAATACATACCTGGACCTTAACCAGGATGCGAAATGTAAAGCGCTAATTGATAAGGTGCTGGATCAGGATGATAAGAATAAATCGGCATATTCAGCACTTGCAGTCTATTGGTTTAAGCAGGGAGAATTCCGTAAAGCACTCGAAGCTATGTTTAAGGCAGCAGAATTTGGTGGATTTGAGGTGCAAAAGAAAGCTGAAGAAAAGGATGAGGTTGTCAGGGAGAATATTTGTGCACTGAGTGATCCCATCGAAACTATTGAAGAGAAACTTGCAAAGACCAATTCGATAACTCCAAATACAGCAGCGGATCTTATCGAAGACCAATTCCCCGATGCAGCACAGCGGATACGAGATAAATACCTCAAGTTGATTGAAAATGAGAAGATGATAATGCCTCCGCTTCCCCAGGTTAATACCAGCGGTATAAAGAACTGGAAAGAAAAAGGGGCTCCATATGTTAATGTGTGGGCTAAGGCGTTTAAGGCTAATGCCGACGATGCAATGATGGAGGTCGCACATCTCCAGGTAGGTGTCAACAAGGGGGAAGGTAAAGCTGCAATGCGAGCGAAAGCCATTGCTGCTTCAAAGGAAAAAACTCAGCAGTATCTTGGAAACGCTCAAAAAATGATGAAGATGCTGGAGAATATGCCTGGTGTCTCTAAATCGCGGCTGCAGCAGGTCCAGAAAAGAATGCAGCAGGCAGCTGCGAAGCAAGGGGCCAATGCAACTGCAACTACTGCAGACTCCGAATCCGAAGACGAGAACATAACGATAAAATCTGACTCCGATCTAGATAAATATGAGGCAAGTCTTGCTCCTCCAGGTTGGGATTCTGGTTCTGTTTTTGCATTGACCAATTATAAGAGATATCTAATGCTCAAGAACAACTATATCTTCTATTTCATGAAATTCTTCAAGGACTACAATGAGAAAGTGATAGACATAGTCAAGGTTTATGGTAAGAGAGCAAAAGAAGAAAATGATAACCACAAAGAGAAAATGGACAAGATTGCTCAGGAAGAAAAACAAGAACGAGACCTGGCAAAGGATAATAATGGTACAGTAAACTATGAGAAGTACCAGTTGGAACGCCGCCAGGAAACGCTTCGCTGGCATAAAGCAATAAATTATCTGAGTGATGACTATTTTGCCCAGTGGGTTAATCTGGCATTTCCTCAATACGAGAATAAAATGAAACCCAAGTTGGATGAGTTCTGGGCTGTTTGCGCTCTCTACATCCGAAATATGAATAATCTGGAAGTAATGAAAAAAGAATATTGCAGTGTTAAGCAAATGTTCTGGCTGAATGGTGGTTATGCTGTAGGAAGTATGGCAGGAGGGAGCTTTACATATTTCCCTGAAACCGATGAGGAACAGCAAAAGCTTGATGAGGATATTAGAAGATCGAAAGAAGAAGCCAAATCCAGAGAGCAGGAATATAAGAATCAGACCAGGACAGCCGCTGATGCAATTAAGGATTGGATGGATGATAACTTAGCTATTGCTCTTTCCGGTGAAATCATGTCTATGAAACTCACACCTCGAAGATTGACTATTGAAGAGTATATTTTTGGAATGAACTTCAAGCACATTTATGATTTAAAAGATGTAACATGGACAACCTATAGATCCTTTGCTGCCAAACTGGATCTTGGTTTCCAGGTAGGTCCAATAAAGATCGGACCAAATGTGAGGGCTGACATTCTTGAAACTCACGATACCCTGGACATCCGTACCGGTCAGGTTGTAAACAGTGGTGTTAAATGGGCAACTGCGACAGCCAGTATTTCAGGAGGCAATGAAAATGTTAATGTTGGTGGATCTGCTACTGTTACCATTGATCCCGCTGCAGAAAGTGAATGGAGTGTTAAGTTCACAAGTGGTATGGGATTATCAGGCAAACTGACAGAACATGTTGAAGCAGGTATGGACATACCAGGCGAATGATTGGTAGTTGGTTGGCTTTCTAGGCATCACACGAAGCAATTAGTCAGTTTCCCTTCACCTCTGCCTCAATTACCAATGCCCCAAGTGGTGCCAATTCTATTGTTTGTGTTGCAGGAATGGATTTTCCTGTTGAATGATCTCGCATACTATTCACACCAACAGGCCAGTGAATGACAAAGCTCTGATTGACTCTCTCAGGATTTGCCAGTATCGCATATAGCTTGTTTTTATCCTGCTTTGTGGAGACAATGACTTTATCGCTACTTACCCAGGCAGGTTTAACTGCATTTTGCAGGATGAGAATCGGTACCAAGCTCTGAACTTCGCTTGCTATACTGCACAGTTCCTTCCAGCGCCGGGGAAACTCCGGTGAACGCTGCATTGAATGCAGGCAGTAATAGATAATCCCCGTTGCTCCTTCGATAAGTGAACAATATGCACCGCATCGCATTTCGTAGTATGTAGGTTCACGGGTGTTTGATGGATTGCTCATCTCATAACCTAAACCAAATGTCTGCACTACTGCCCATATCGGTTGTCCGGGAGATGAACCTTCCTTTGCAGCTTTCCAGCTCTTAACTGCGGCCGGGATATCAGCCATAAGAGAGTAGGGGTCAGTTCCATAGATGTCCGTGCCCCTTGAATAAGCCGGGCTGCCCTGGTAGTTGAATTGCACACTGAACTGTGGGTGCCAGGGGTCCTCTTCCCGAGTCATTCGCCACGAACGCTCAAACAAGGGCCACATCTCCGCTCCAAATCCCTCATCGTTCAAATAATAGGCAAAAACTGCAGGATGATTCTTGAATGATCTTATATTATTCCTGGCTAGAGACTCATAATCAATCCACGGTGTCTGCTTCATAAATGTTTCCATCAACCAAGGCATGTGCGGACACATATTGGCATCATAGATCATCTTCAGTCCGTGTTTATGCACTTCATCCAGGAACTTTTTGGTTTCTTCAATCCCACCTGCAAGGAACGAATAATCTATCATACAGTTGATAGGACTCTTAGCCAGCATGTCTAATGTTGTAATATAATACGCCGGATTCTTATGCTCCCATGAGAACTGCCAGGGCTTATCTGCAGGTAATACCGATATCGTACTGCTGTTCATATATATTCCCTGGGGAAAGAACAGCTTGCCATCGACCATCATAAAACCATTCGGCAGCACATCAGTAGCATTTGCTGGTCTGTCTGACGGGTTGACTCGGGTTACCATGCGCTTTGATACAGCCTGTCTGATTTTACTCCCCGGTTTATATAATGCTGCCTGCAGAGTATATGTGCCTACATTTACGTCCCCCATTGGAAATGCAACTGTAATCGGTTTCCCGGATTCAATTCGCTTAGTGACTCTGGGAGACTCCAGTTCTTCACCCTTTAAATTAACCAGTGAGAGTATGACATCGCTGGACTCAACAGAGACTCCCTTAGGAATCTGTGATCTCAACCTGCATACGAGTTCCAGCTTCTCTCCGGTATTCGTCCCAACAATAGCCATAGAACTGGGCCTGATTATATCTATCCCGATTCTTTCGATCTTAGTAACTTCGTGCTCATGCCGGTAGATCGGACGACCAGTCGATTTGTCAAATGCTTCTACTGCAAGTGTATGGATACCAAGAGGCAGATCCTTAGTGGGCACTGACAGCTGTATTGTATTGTTTACCCACTTATCGCTGTCAGCAGTTCCTCTCAGAGGTACCCGGTCACTTTCGACCAGTGATGCCTTGATAGAAATATCGTCAGACTTTATCCCGGAGTCGGTGTTCAGCACGCACTTAAGCTTGATACACGGATCACCATCAAGATCATAAACCATCGGTCCATTCCAAACCGGCTCAGGAAACTCTACTGAAACAGGTGGGCGTTCTATCTTGATTAATTCTGCGTCGTCAAACCACGCATCCCCCACAGCACCCTGGGTAACCAGAAGTGTGATATTTGCCGACTTAGCCTCTTGAGGTGCAGGACCGGATACGAGTTTAATTTGCTGCCAGTCTGCAGTTGGTTTAACGCCTGAATTAGCGTAACAGCCACCGACTAACCTGCTGCCGTCAAACCACTCAAGGACCAGATTTGGTTCACCTGTGAAGTTAGCTGTCTTTACCCAAACACTGTAAATATATGATTTCCCAGGCTGAACCGGCACACTTTGAGTGCTGAGTGCATAGGGAGTATCTTTTGTGCCGGAGTAATGCAGGCTGAATTTGTCATTGTGACCCACATCAGTGCTGAGTGCATATATCGGTGACTTGATATTCCAACCAGTCAACCCCTCAGTAAAGCCTGGATTCTTGAGCAGGTTGGATGACTGTTCAGCAGCTTCCGCAGCAGTTCCAACACAATACAAGGAAATCAGCAGGACTATAACCCAAATACTATTCATCGGCAGGTCACCTGATTCGCGCTTAATAGCCTGATATTAACAGGTTTCAATATCAAGAGCAATTTAACCGGGTCCATGGAAGTTACCTCCCTGGCAGAGTCCAGAGACAGAGTCTCTGGTACCTAATCTTTCAGTTTCTTAATCCTTACAGTTTTAATCTCATAAGGCCTAAGAACCATATCACTCGATTGGCGCAGGTTGAGCTCCAGGAGATCAGTCTCTGAAAGATTCCTCTTCTCAATATCCGGAAATACCGTCTGGACATCCTGCCCATATGGCTCATAGAGACGGACAATGAGATCATCTCCATCCTCTGCCCTTTTAACAGCGCTGATTACTACCGCTGGGTTGTCCTGGCTGAGGAATGAGTAGACTGGTGGAAGCGTCTGTTCAATATCTGACCCTATTGGAGTCGCGATGAACGGTGTGTTGAACTCCATTCCCAGTCGGACCGGGTTTACATCCTGTATGCTTCCTGCAGCTGATGAGATCATCACCTCGAAGACATGCGTACCAACTTCCCACGCACCTTTGGTATCTGTGGCTGCAAGTGGGATGCATGGGCTGCGCAGCACTGTCATCTTTACCACACCATCCTCCACCCGGTGACAAGGTGTACCCTTGTTTGTGATTGTTACCCAGTAACCCTTCTCTTCATTGTGGCAGGTTACAAAATTGAGGGCAGGCCAGTCACCATTCGGACGCGTATGAAGTCCAAACTCACCTTTATAACGCTTTCTAGGCAAGACGCCGAATGGAATTTCGTAGTAGGTTTCGTCTTCCGGAGTTCGGAATGATAGAGGGAACTGCAACATCAGCCGGCCGTTGCTGGTGTCCCAATCAACTGTTGTCTTGATATATATTCTCTTTACATTAGAATAGAGTGTGATCTCCTGGCGCCAGTTGATGTAGGAAATATACCGGTCATGTTGAATTCGGCGGTCGGCGAATTTACCTTCAATCACTACTTGCTGCGTATCTCCATTACCGGTTAGAGTGAGTGTAGGCGTCGAATAGTCTGCAACCAGACAGGAAAAGCTTGGTTTGGCAAGGGTTTCCCATACACTCCCGTAGTCCTCTTCAAAGAGAAGACCGCCTGCACCTGACTGCATAATCTCTTCTCCAAGTTCCTTGTCCAGGATACTGGCTGCTCCACGGTTATCGAAGGTGACACGGTAGTACTCGTTCTCTATAACGTTTTCCTTCAAGCATTCGATAGTCACCGGCACCTCTGTAAAACGATAGTGAATGGTGGTGTATCCGTGCGGAGGTATTTCAAGACCGAGAAGCCGAACTTTTGCCTTCCCGCCAACTGCGTTCCGGACCAGCTCGAAGGAAGTAACTGGAATCTTATTTTTCAGGACATCCAGAATCTCTACACTATGAGCCGAAATACCATGTGGGATATCGAGCACAATGTCCACAGGTGAACCCGCGAGCGTCCATGGAAGGGAATTGAAGACGGCGGCTGCCTGGTAACCCTCCATTTCCGGAGCTGATATACGACCGCCTATAGCACGAGCCGATGCCTCGTAAATCTGGTGTGTGTCACGGGCGATGTTCCTGCATAGACTGATTAATTCCTCATACGCCCCATCGGTGTGGCTGCCGGTGATGGCGTCGTGGAACTGCAGCAGTGCCATCTGATTCCAAAGTCGCTCCAACTTAGCACGGGGGTAAACACCGCCTGGCTGATAGGCAAATGCTGCAAGTGTCTCTGCAGCCAGCAGCAGCGCTTCCAAACGCCTGTTCCACTGCTTAATGCGAATGCGGCTTACATAACAACCGGTGCAGATTGGGTTTGCTTCAATTTTGGGTTGGATCTCGTCCTGGTTGATGTTTCCTTCACGAAGGCGTTTGAGCCTGTCGCCATCGGTGGAATTGACTGACTCTGTCATTGTAACGAAACGTGGCTTAAAACCATGATCACATGCTATTGCCACCATGCGCCGTAGAGCCGCTTCATTCCACAGATTTTCCTCGCCGGTAATACGCAGCACTATAGGACCTGTTTCGATAGAACTCATCTCATCGAACAGCTTTGTAAGTGTTTCATCGGTTTGAATATTCTCGTCTGAAAGATCCAGGCCAGTATAACCGCATATCGTACATCCCTCACCCTCACAGCAGGGAGATGGTGGATATACGCATCCTCCCGGCAGGAAAACCTGTGGTAATCCCATGTTTTGCCATGAAGGACGAACCAGAACCATACTGCCATCAAGACCGCGCCAGAAAGGGATTTCGTCATCAAATAACCGTGACGAGTTTGCCAGTGTCTCGTATCCGAACAATCGGAGAAGCTGAGGGTACTGCGCGCAGTATCCGAACTGATCTGCTCCATTGGCCGTTAGCGGACGGGTTCCAAATGTCTTCTCGCACCAGAGGATACTATAGAAATGGTTGCGCACCAGAGACTCACCGCAGACCATGTTAAGATCGACAAGAGCCTCACCGCCGCCCGGTAACTCGATATGACCATCACTTACCAGGCATTGCACAACGGGCAGCATATCGGGATTTCGATCCAGGAAGGTTTTCATCGGTAGCGACTGCTCCAGTGTGTAGCGCATATCGAAGTTCTGAGCCATCTGAACTGCCCTTCGAATTTGCTCTTCTTCCAGGTCGGAGTAGGGGCGAATAATTCCATCAATAGATGAATAATGCTGCTTGAAGCCGCGTCGCCAGATGACATCCATGTGGTTATCGCACAAAATCAGGAGTGGTGTTGTTTTCATTCAAATATCCTTCTAATATGCCACACCCAAAGCTGGGAATGGCTGTATTATAGTTTTTATTATGAGTTCATCTGTAGGTGAGATAGGGGTGCAACTCAAGGTAGTGACAAGATCACCTGACAAGACCATGTCATTCCCGACCTGATCGGGAATCCAGAAACATATTTTTCGATAATACACAGGTTTCTGGATTTCTAGTCAAGCTGAGAATGACAAACTGCACATTATTGTTGTGTACCAATAATAAGGGACGCACCCGTGTGACAGTTGTTCTCTACCTACCAATGATTCCTCAGTCACCTGCGATTTACCTCCCAAAAAGCAGCAAAGCTGAACAGGACTGCATGCGCACAAAAAGATGGTCCGGTGTTTCCACCAGACCATCTTTAACTTCCATATATTTCCGATTACTGTCTTTATGCAGCTCTTTTAATGTTTCCGCTATTCGATTCCACCCGTATTGTGAACATAGAAACCAACTCCTGCAGGTGATTGGACATCTCTGCGAGTTGGCGGGTAGATTCGGCAACCTCCTCAGCTGCTGCTGTCTGTTCCTCAGTAGTCGCTGATACTTCCTCGGCTGCTGCTGCATTCTCCTCACTGACAGCTGCAACTTGCTCGATCTGCTTTGAAACCTCATTGCTGAATGCAGCCATCTCCTCTGTAGAGGCTGTAGTCTCTTCAGTAACTGCGGAAACACTCTCGACCGATGTAATCACTTCGGCGCTGGACTTTGCCATCTGGACTGCAGATGAAGCAACTTCATCAATGCGCAGAACTATACCACTGACTGCTTCCTGGATGCTCTTGAGCGCATCACCGGCTTTAGCAGCCAGCACAGTTCCTCCGGATACCTCTTTACTTCCGAGTTCCATAGCGCCAACCGCGTTACCAATAACATCCTGCATAGAACCTATCAGTTCAGATATCTCACCAGTTGCCTTGCCCGACCGTTCAGCAAGCTTCCTGACTTCATCTGCAACCACGGCAAATCCCTTTCCGTGTTCGCCTGCTCTCGCAGCTTCGATTGCTGCATTGAGGGCCAGCAGATTGGTTTGCTCTGCTATGTCGCTGATAGTCTCGACAATAGCTCCAATCTGTTTGCTGCTGTCTCCCAGTTTCTGCACCATTGAACCGACTTTATCTGTCGCATCCTTAATGCGCAGCATTCCGACACCTGATTGGGTTACCTGTTCACCGCCTGCGGTGGCTACTACACTTACTTCTCGACCTGCTTCGGCAACCTGTTGAGCACTTTCAGCTACCACATTAATCGATTTGGTTATCTCCTGGGTCAGAGCAGCTGTGCGGTCAACCATCTGGGCCTGGCTCTGTGCACCTGATGCAACTTCAGCAATTGCTCGTGAGAGTTGTTCCATTGATGTGGTACTTTCCTGGACGACTCGAGTCTGTTCCTGAGATCCGGACGCCACTTGATCGACAGTCTGGGCTATCTGCATAGAAGCTTTACCGAGACCTGCAGCCGTGGAACTCAGAGATTTACTTGTATCCGCGACACTGTCTGCAGCCGATGCAACTTCACTTATAGTCATCTCAAGGTTATCCATCGCTGTATTGACACTGTCTTTGATTTTGGCAAGGTCTCCTCGATAATCACCCTGCATTCGGGCTGTGAGGTTGTTGGATGCCAGTTTATCCAGGACATCAGACGCCTCATTTATGGGAACAACCACGCTGCTCAGAGTGTCATTCATTCCTGAAAGCAATACTCGCCACCCGCCATTATAGGAGTCTATATTGGCACGAACGGAGAGATCACCATTGGCAGACGCTTCGGTCATTTTACCTACTTCACCGAGTAGCCCGTAAAGAATATCAACGCAGGTGTTGATGTTATTCTTCAGAGATTCATAATCCCCTTTATATTGTTCATCTATCTTGGACAGATTATCTCCGGTGGCTACTTTTTCTATGAAGTCAGCCGCCGCATTTAACCGGCTTATCAAAGCATCCAGTGTTTCATTGACCCCTTCAATGATCCTGCGGAAATCTCCGGAATGCTTTGAAGCATCAGCTCGAGCATTCAGTTTGCCATTCACTGCACAATCACTGAGCATGTTTGCATCTGTAATCAGAGCGTTAATAGCTCCAATACATCGGTTCAGGCTGTTTTTGACTTTGTCGAAGTCTCCCTGGTAGTTGGCAGTTATGGGTTCAGGAATCTCACCATTGGAAATCTGTTCCATATAGTCCGCAGCTACTTTTAGCGGATTGGTTAAAGCGTCCAGAGTGTTATTGACCCCTTGAATAACTCTGGCATAGTCTCCTTTATGACGACTGATATCTGCTCTGGCATCCAGTTTTCCTGCGGTTGCTTCTTCTGCTAACAGATTGGCATCCTCTATAAGGTTGCGAATGCTGGCAAAACACTGGTTGAATGATATTTTAAGGCGAAGATGTTCACCTCTGTATTCTCTTGCAATATCATCAGGTATTTTGCCCTGACTCATTTCATCGATGCGTTCAATGACTCGTCTGAATGGTATAGTCAGGCCATCGACTATACCGTTGACTCCTTCGAGTACTTCCCGGAAGGCGCCCTGGTGGATCTCTGCATCTGCCCTGGTGTCAAAATCACCCTCTGCACTGGCAGTTACGAGTTTTCTTGCGTCTGCAACCATTGCTGTAATCGAGTTGCGAACCTTCAGCACATTCTCAGTGATAGTTATGAAGTTCTCTCTGTCGGCTTTGGTATATTCATCCGCATCTGCGATTTCTGTGTCAAGATCGAGATCCCCAGCAGCCAGCTTATTCAGATTAGAGGCCAGACGCTGAACTTCTGTTACTTGATAAGCAGTTACCTTCGCCCTGGCTGTTATATCCTGAACCACTTCAACATGACCTACATTGTCACCATTCCTGTTGGTTATATATGATGTATCGACCTGGAAGTTCATCCCGATTTGTTCAAAGAATGTCTGAGGATCACCTCTGCGAAGTCCCACAATCCCACAGTTCTCTGTCTTGCAGATGCCAGCGCCCCAGTTGCTGCAGTCCTTGCCGATTATCTCTGATCTCTTGATCTTGAGCATGTCTTCGACCGGCTTGTTTATAAATGTCCATTTCATATCCATATCGGTCACGGACATTGGGAATGGAATAGCATCCAAAAGCTGTTCATACCAGAAGACTTTATCAACCACTGTATCCAGTGTATCGTTGACACCTTTGACGATGCGAGCAAATTCCCCGCCATGCTTTGTGACATCTGCTCTTGTCTCAAAGTGACCGTCAAGAGCAGCAATACTGAGCATATTTGCATCATTGACCAACTCATTGATGGCGTCTATGCACCGGTTCAAATTGACCTTTATCTCATTGAAATCACCATTGTAGTTGTCTGTGATTCTGGTTGGGATGTCCCCGTTGGAAATTCTCTCCACATATTCCGCGGCGACATTGAGAGGGCTTATAAGTGAGTCCAGCGTATCGTTGAATCCCTTAACAATATCTCTGTAACCGCCATTTAAGTCATCAAGATTACCGCGGACATCCAGTTTGCCCTCAACTGCTGCTAGTGCCAGAGCACCGACTTCGTTAGTCATACTCTTGAGAGTCCCGACTAGTTTGCTGAGGCTTATGGCAAGTATGTCTTTCTCGGATCTGGTCACCATATCCAGGTCAAAGTTACCCTCAGCCACACTCTGGACGGCCATTGCTTGTTCGCGGACATTTTGTGCCATCTTGTTCATTGAATCTGCCAGCAAACCGATCTCATCATTTGATGAATGATCAGCGGTCGCCGTAACGTCTCCGATAGCAATCTTATCTGCAACATTGGCCAGCATTTTGATTGGATTTGCTATCCTTGTAGCGAAAATGGAAGATGCAATCCAGGCCAGCAGGAAAGAAATAAGACCAGTTACCAGGACCATTAACATCATGTGTGTAAGAGAATTGCGTGCTACGTCTGCGCTGGCTTTCAGTTCATCTTTATAAGCTCCGACTACAATTACCCAGTCCCAGGGTTTAAAATAGGTAATTGCTGCAAATTTGTCTCTGGGTTTCGTTTCACCGATATTTTTCCAGTTGTAATCGTAATAGAATACGTTGTGATCACCGTGTTTGATGGCGCCATTGATCATATCCTGAATGAACATCTTGCCATCGGGAGATTTGGCGTTCCAGATATTCTCCCCATCACGTTTGCCGTCTTTGGAGATAATATAGTTGCCTTTTTCCTTACCAGTTCCACTTAAGACAGCGATATAGCCGGATTTTCCGACTTTGGATGACATAATTGCTTTGCGTAGACTCGTAACACTCTCTTCTTTGACTCCTACAAACAGCATTCCTATAACTTTGCCGGTAGAGTCTTTCAGAGGTTCATAGGCAGCTACATACCATGCATTTACAACAAAGGCGCGCCCAATAAACTGTTTACCGCTCAGGACTGCTTGTACAATCGGATTGGGCTTGCCGTCTTCGTTGGTTGAGGGTATATATGTGCCGATGGCACGGGTGTTGTCTTTTTTCATTACATTGGTGGCAACACGGAGCATGTCTCCCTGGCTATTCATACGCTGGAATACTGTGCATGCTCCTCCCACCAGTTTTGCAACGTCATCTACTAGTGGAGTAGAGGAAGCTTGGCTTTTGTTTTGTCCAAACCATTGCCCACCGATTGCCATTTTCTGCAGATTAGTGTTAGTTGTTGCTTTTGTGAATTGATTGGAAGCAGACCATTGAATAGTTTCATTTTGCAGTGTGACTCCACCGCGTCGGGTGAGTTGATCGACTGCGACATTGAGGTTTGCTTTAATTGTTTGAAGAAGGGCCTCTTGCTGGCTTTGGCAGAGTGCATATGCATCTGAGGCCATGCTGTGAAGCTGGTCCTTCGATAGTTTGTCCAACGCATAGTCAACCTGTGAACCCACCTGTTGCCTCTGAACCGATGATACAACGAGGAGTATCAATACTGGAAGAAGCGCAGCGGCTATACATATAGCTGTTATCTTGTTTTTAACACTACCTTTGAGTTGTTTTGTTACTGCTTCAAATATCTGCAAAATGTGTCCTCCAAGTTACCTGATCTGTAGTCAGTCTAATCTTTTAAGGCCAGACAGCATTTAGCAATACTTCTGCGAGAGTGCTGTTCGCCACGGTTGCCAGTCATCCATAATGTGCATTGATCCAAATTAGTCTATTTTCCATAGTTGGAGCAGGATGAAGCGATATCCCTTAGTAATTACAGATTATGTGTCTACGCGTTTGTCTTATGGATCACTTAATAGATTATGGCAATTGTCAATGGTGACTTTAGGGTGAATGTGTAAAAAAGTCATATGTGATGTCGCAATATCTTAACTATGTAATGAAAAATCAGGTTGCTGTCCTTCGAATGTGGGCAAATAGTGTGTAAAATACACATGTGAACACATATTACGTGCTTGCAATGAACCAACCGCGCATAAATCCTCTATAAGCACAATGATCTTATGTAACGTAAGTATAATATTCATCTAGTAAAATATACTTATCAGAATACCCATGCAATATGGTATCATATGTACTGACAATGTTTTATTGCACGATTTGTTATGACATAGATGTGGACAATATTCCAAACTATTCGGAAATATTACTCGATAAACCACATATTACGAACAATAGACACTATATTTGCGTAATGTAATGAGACTCGGGGTATAATCAGCTACTGGGGAAACTATCTATAATGATAATAGAGGCAACCATATGTGTGAAGATTTGATAAGAGTTTTCTCTGAAGCTTTGGAGATCATTTCAGAAACCGAAGCCAATGATTATGCACACCAGGCACCTGCAATGCTTGAATATGTAAACCAGTGTTTCGAACAACGTAAAGACCTTTTGAATCTGATAGGTATCACTTCAGTTGACGTAATGCACACCAATCATGCAAATCACGTCGAGTTCATGGAGGTCGTTTTTAGAGTTAAGAGTGCAGTAGCACTGGTTAACGTTGTTGCCTGGGTATATAACAGTTACATATCGCGCGGGTTCAACTCTGAATACTTTGTCGTTGAGCTTCAGTTTTGGAAGGAAGCCATTTTAAAATACGTACGGCTAGGGCAACCCGGCGCAATAATAAGAGTCTATGAAATCATGGCAGAGAACCACCTCAACTTCTTGAAGCTTTCGGAGCATTCGGATTCATTAGAACCTGTGGACGAACGAGCGCGTCCTCAGTTCGACAAATTTGTTGCAGCTATTCTTAAACCTAGTTCTGCTGAGGCAATGGCATTTGCACGTGATTCTATACAATCCGTGGATGATGTTAAGTTCTGGTGGTATAAAGTAATCAGACCTGCAATGTATGAGATAGGACGGCTCTGGTCACTGGGAGAGATCACAGTTGCCAGAGAACACTTGGCGACATCCATTACACAGAGGATAATGGCTGCATTCTATCCTATGATCCTGGATTTACCCAGAAACAAGGGTAAGGTAATCTTTACAGCATCCCCCGGAGAACTCCATGAAATAGGACCGCGTATGATGGCAGATCTGCTGGAGATTGAAGGATGGGATGTCCTTTATACTGGTGCAGATACTCCAGCTGGTAGTCTAATTGATTTACTTAAGACCGAAAATGCACGATTCTTGTGTATATCGACAACTCTACCAACCAACCTCACTAATACGAGCCAATTAGTAGCATCTGTGAGAGCCGATATTCAAACTGCAAATGTAAATATATTGGTTGGGGGACAGGCTTATAACCTGGATCCGACGCTTTGGCAGAAAGTCGGAGCCGACCGATATGCCAATAGCACTGAAGCTGCAGTGACATTCCTGGAAAGCTGTTCTGATAAGTAGAGTGTGTTATTTTGAATGATTTATTTGCTAGATTTTATGAATGCCATTCTGAACTCATCGATTTTCCAAAATCCCATATGCTGGCATTGATGGACGTTGATGGAAATATTTGCGAGGACAACTCGGAAAGTATCGGCCTGCCCGAGAACTCGCTAGAATCCGGCAAGCTTGCAGATGCGCTTGTGGAGAGCAGTAGGCAGCTACTGAAGAATATGCTGGTTCGGGCGTTGGATACTGGTCAAGTCGTCCGAGAAATATTGCACTTTGCTTGTGTGGATGGTTCTCTCCCAACTAGTTACAACTGTGTGGCTGTAAGCAATTCTGAAGACCGATTGTTCTTCTATGCAGAAAAAAAACCTGCCCTCAATGATGAACAGGCACACGAATATGCGATCATCAATAACGAGCTATCTGTTGTTACCAGGCAGCTGCAGAAGACCAATCATTCACTGGCTTTCGAAATCAATGAGCGTAAGCAAGCTCAGGAATCCTTGGCACGTGTTGCCGAACGAGATCATCATATAGCAGAGGTACTTCAGCAAGTGTTGATGCCCTCTTACATACAAATCCAACCATTGGGTTATGAGATAGCCGCGAAATATCAGCCTGCATCAAAGGAAGCCGAGGTATGCGGTGATTTCTGCGATGTTTTCGATCTGGGTGAAAGCCGAATAGGCATCTCTGTCGGAGATATAGTGGGCAAAGGACTGCTTGCCGCTATGCGAATAACAGCCGTGAAGAACATGTTAAGAAGTTATGCGTATCTGTATGATCAGCCATCAAAGGTCATGGAACTGCTGAATGACGCCCTTTGCAGAGATATTTCGATGGAAAATGATATGCTCACGGCATTCTTTGCTGTACTGGATACCAGCAATGATACTCTTACCTATTCCAGTGCAGGCCATGAACCTCCCATCTTAAGACGCTCCAATGGGAGTATCGAACACCTCAATCTGGGAGGGGTGATGTTCTGTGGAATGGGTAAACAAACCTATGCTGAAGACCGCCTTAATCTTGATCCGGGAGATATGTTTGTTGCAGTTACCGACGGTATAACAGAGGCCAGCCTGGATAAGCGAGCACAGCAATTTGGAACAGCAGGTATTATCAATTGTATGTCTGCAAGTGCAAGTGTTACTGCGGAACACATTGCAACTGTGATTCTGGAAAATGCTACAGAATTCGCCAATGGTGATCTACATGATGACGCAACCATAGTAGTGGTTAAAAAAGCATCCGAACATAATAACAAAACTTAAGATACTAAGAGTATAATAATAATTCATATACATTGAAGTCTGGCGAAGGGCATTTTATGGACCAGGATAATAAATCGTCGAACAACTTGCAGGAGTATTCTCACCACTTATTTAGATTCTTGCCTGTTACTTTAATTTTAACCTATATAGTATTAATGTTTGTCATATCCCCTCGCGATATACATACAGTCTATGAGCCACCACTGCTAATGCCTCTCATGAACACTATATTTCTTGCTTTGATCCCTTTCATTGTTTCCATAGTTGCAGCCAGAAGCTATCTTCTTAGCGGATTGAACAGCCTTCTGTTTATGGGCTGTGGGATGATAGCTTTTGGTTGCGGATCTATGCTGGGTGGATGGTTGATCAACAACTCGCTGGGACCAAATTTAACAGTAACTATTCACAACATAGGTGTATTGCTGGGTTCGATATTCAGCATCCTGGGAGCCATTTCGACGTCGTCTAGTGATCTCACTGAGACGCTACCCGAAACGAGAAAACTTGTGCTTGGCATCGCATATTTTGGAATGGTTCTTCTTATGGTCTTTGTCTCTCTCGCTGCTGTTTGGCGTGTAATGCCACCATTTTTTATCCAGGGAGTTGGTCCGACGCTTTTGCGGCAGATCGTATTAGGTGTGGCAGTGCTTCTGTTCTTATTGTCTGCCCTTGTGTACATGCGAATATTCATAAAAAGGGAGACGATATTCCACTACTGGCATTGTCTGTCTCTACTGATGATTGCATTCGGATTAATAGCAATTTTTGTACAAAAGGCTGTCGGGAGTCCAATCGGCTGGCTGGGAAGGTCAGGACAGTATATTGGTTGTATTTATGCTTTAACTGCCATTCTGTTTACATTTAAAAGTGCCCGAGTTCAAGGAATGCCTTTTCAGAATGCTCTGGCAGTTCTGTTTAGAAACGCAGAATTAAGTTACCATACACTCGTTGAAACTGTCATGGATCCCATCATATCATTTGAACAGGACGGCGTTATTATTCAATGGAATTCGGCCGCAGAAAAGGTCTTTGGTTACCATCAGAATGAGGTCATCGGGGCGTCTATTTTCGATCTGGTTATTACCGAAGAATATTTGGAGTTGTTTAGGAAAAAACTGGATATTCTTAAGGAATCTGATGACAGGGCAAAAATTGCCAGGCTGATAGAAATAACTGTTAAAACAAAATGTGAAGACATCATTCCTGTTGATGTATCGATCTCAGCAATAAATGAACAGAATAAATGGACATATATTTGCGTATTCAGGGATGTTGCTGAGCGAACGGGATTAGTTGCACAGATCATAGAACTCAACGAAATGTTGGAACAAAAAGTAGCTGAGCGGACCTGCCAACTTACAGCCTCGAACGTCAAACTTGAACAAGAGATTATTGAACGCAGCTTGATAGAAGAAACATTGCGAGAGAGTGAAAGCCGGTATAGGGCATTATTTGAGGCCGAATCAGACGCCATCGTTCTGTTCGATACAGTAACAGGCAACATTATAGATGCAAATGGTGCGTTGCTGTCTCTTTATGGATTCAATCGAACTGAGTTGCCCGCGATTCATTATATGGATATGTCGGCAGAGCGGGAGGAAAGCAGGCAGTCTTTTAACTTTGTTCTGAACGCTTCAGATCAGGTTGTGCATGTACCGGAGCGATTGCATCGCAAAAAAGATGGCACCGTTTTTCCGGTAGAGATCAATGCACGCAGTTTTGTTTGGGATGGTCATCCGGTCATCCTTGGAGCAATCCGTGATATCACACAGCGCAAACAGGCAGAAACGGCAGTTCGAGAGGGTGATGAGCGTTTCCAGCACCTTATAGGGCAGGCGCCACTGCCATTGTGCATTGTCAACAAAGATAAAGTCATAACCTATATGAACTATCGCTTTGTTGAGTTGTTCGGCTATACACCGGAAGAATTGCCGTCACTGGATGATTGGTGGTCTTTTGCTTACCCGGATGAAGACTACAGATTTCTGGCAAAGGAATCCTGGAAGGCTGCAGTTGAACGTGCAGCGAGAGCAAGAACAGACATTGAACCGATCGAGTACAAGGTGACATGTAAAGATGGAACTGTGCGGGACGTTGTTATCTCTGGTATCGCTTTACATACTGACTACCTTGCAACTTTTAATGACATCACCCAGCGCAATCAGGCAGAGAAGGCGTTGCGCGAGAGTGAAGAACGTTTGCGCGAGGTTACTGAGAATTCGTTGGATGCAGCTTATAAACGCGATCTACAAACCAACACTTATGAATATTTGAGCCCCGTTTTTGCACAAATCACCGGTTACCCTCTGGACGAATTTCAGAACTTGTCCACGGAAACCGTTGTTGGTTTAATTTATCCCGATGATCATTCTCAGATTGAAAGTGTTATTGCCGAGTCGATGTCCGGAGATGAGGGAACATTCTATAAAGTTAACTATCGTTTCAAGCACAAAGACGGCAATTATCGCTGGTTCCGTGATCAGTTCATTGTTAAACGAGATACACAGGGAAAGCCAACAGCATGGATTGGCAGCGTTAGTGACATCACGGAACGAAAACAGGCCGAAGAGGCTCTGCATGAGAGTGAACAGAAATACCGGACACTGTTCGAAGCCATTCCTGACACAGTGTTTGTTATCGATCAAGCTACAGGTGATATTCTTGATGTGAATCCGGCAGCCACTCGAACCTATGGTTTTGAGCGGGATGAGTTCATTGGCAAGAATTCCCGGGAAGTATCTGCGGAACCTGAGAAAACTGCTAGTGCCCTGGAAGATTCAAAGACCTCAATTCCCCTGCGTTATCACTATCGTAAGGACGGCAGTGTCTTCCCGGTTGAGATGACTGCCAGCACAGTTGATCTGCAGTCGACGACTACGATAATTTGCACGGCAAGAGACATCACGGAGCGCAGAAAGGCAGAAGAGGAACTGAAACGCCTGGCTGAGAGAGATCATAATATTGCCGATGTGCTACAGCAGATAGTAATGCCCCCTGCTATGCCAACACTTCCTGAAAACTATGAGATTGTAGCGAAATACCAGCCAGCATCTCATGAGGCCGATGTATGTGGGGATTTCTGTGATATTTTCGACCTGGGTGAAGGTAGAATAGGGATCTCTGTTGGTGACATAGTAGGCAAAGGACTACTCGCTGCTATACGCGTAACTGCTGCTAAGAATATGATAAGGAATTATGCGTACCTGTATGACCGACCTTCAAAGGTTATGTCCCTTGTTAACGATGCACTTTGCAGAGATATTGCCATGGAAAATGATATGCTGACCGCATTCTTTGCAATACTGGATACACAAGATGCCACTCTCACATATTCCAACGCTGGTCATGAACCGCCGATACTCTGGAATGATGGTGAAAATAGGCCTTTGAAGTCAGGTGGTCCTATGTTCTGCGGTATAAGGAACCAGGTATATATAGAAGGGTTTGTCAGTCTTCAGACAGGTGATACATTTGTTGCTGTGACTGACGGTATAACAGAAGCTAGTGTAGATAAGCGTTCGGAGCAATTTGGGGTAGAAGGTATTATACACTGTCTTGTCTCAAATGCAGAATCTACCTCAGAACGAATAGCTACTGTGATCCTGGAGAATGCAAAAGAGTTTGCAAAGGGCGATCTAAGTGATGATGCGACAGTCGTAGTGATTAAGTATTCTTAATATTCCAGCAAATGTCAAATGTGGCATTTATACTTAATTGTGGAATGATAATGTGGATCAATTATCAGATTCTTCAGTCGGGGAACATCTAGGAATTGCTTTTTTGCTCTACTTACGTGAGTTCCCTTATGCTATTCTGCAAGTCTATGTCTACGGCAGAATGCTCATATCACCCGATACAGCCATAATGGTCATCAAGAAATCAGATGAAGTCTGACGGGATGTTCTAAAAGATTGATCTATTAACGACACTGGCATCATTGTCTTTTAGCAGGGCTGCAATTTATGAAAAACGACAATAATTCATATAGCAATAATACTGAACTACGGCGAATGGCTCAGGAGCGTCTGAATGAATCAGGGATTCAGGATATATCATCTATGGATCATCAGGATATTCAGCGACTGGTTACCGAGCTCCAGCTCCACGCAATTGAGTTGGAAATGCAGAATGAAGAACTCCTGCGTTTGCAGTCGGAAGCGGAGTCGGGCATTGAACGGTATATAGACCTCTATGACTCAGCACCTGTAGCATACTTTACAGTAGATCGTGGCGGTACTATACGCCAGGTGAATCTTTCTGGGGCAAAACTGCTGAAAGTGCCAATCTCGGGTTTGGTTAATAGTCGACTGTCATTATATGTCTCCCCCGAAACCAGGACTTCATTTACTGAATTCCTGGCCCGGATATTTGAAGACCACGCAAGAGAGACTTTCAAAGCGGATGTTCTAACCAAGACCGGCAACCAATTATGTGTTCAGATGGATGCAATCATTTCGAGGAATGATGATGAGTGCCACATCACCATAACAGATGATCCGGACCGCAAGCTTGCTATTGAAGCATTACGAGCGAGTGAAGAACGGTATCGCAGCATATTCGATGGGGCCATAGAGGGTATATATCAAACTACACTGGATGGAAAATTCATTACAGCCAACTCAGCCTTGGCGAAAATGCTTGGTTATGATTCACCGGCTCATCTGGTCAGTGAAGTCGTAGATTCAGCTCACCAGGTATGGGCAGACCCCAATGAACGTTCTATATTCAGGCAGTTGATTGCAGATAATGGGATACTTAACGACTATGAATGCCAGTTCAGACGAAGAGATGGGCAGAAGATATGGGTTAGTATCAGTGGAACGACCGTCCATGAGTCTGCAAGTCAGGAAATCTGCTTTCAGGGCTTTATAGACGATATAACAGAACGCAAACTTGCCGAACAGGCGCTGGGGCTTTCGGAAAATAAGTTTATGAAAGTCTTACAGTTGAGTCATGATGCCGTCAATGTAAGTCATCTGGAGGACGGTCGCTTTATAGATATCAACAATGGATTTATGAAAATGATGGGCTATTCCAGAGAAGAGATTGTTGGGCGTTCTTCTTTTCCGGGAGATGTTGGATTGTGGGTTAATATACACGATAGAGATCGCATGGTAGAAGATCTCAAGAGAACAGGTGAGATCACTGGACTTGAAGTCCCATTCCGGACATAAGATGGTTCGATAATGGCCGGACTTTTGTCAGCAAAACTTATTGAAATCGCAGATGAGCTGTGTATTATTTCAACAATCAGGGATATTACCGATCGAAAGAACTCGGTAATATCACCATGAGCAAACCAGAAAACATAGAATATATAGCCGGAATATTAAACACTCAATTATTCACCTGTTTCCGTTTGTGTTGAAGGTGTAAATACTAAGAGCATTTATAATGTTTGTCGAGGCACGGATAAATTCCAGCACCCTTCTACAAGCTCAGGGTGAACGAGTTTTATACACAGAACCAACTCTTACCCCACTTGGTAAGAGTTCGATGATATAAGAATCACGTCATCCTGTACTTGATTCAGGATCGTCTTAAGGTTTTTCTGAGTGTTGAAATACCATCAGTATGACCTGGTACTCATCGAGGCTGAACTCTTACCACCACTTGACAAACCCCACAAACTTCCATAATATTAGCTATACGGTTGTCCAGACCTTGTTGCGTTTCTTGCCAATTCAAGCAATACAGAATCTTTCCTTACAAGATTTTGTTACTGCCCGCCAGTGTAGGGTTCTTACTTCTACACCGGTTTTTATTCTACTTCTTTTAATGTATAAGTGTTTTTCATCAAGAGTATTTGGAATATAGAATGCATTTCGATAGCCAAATAATCCAAAGGTATTTGGACTATAGAACGCATTTCAAAAACCGGATACTCTAAAAGTATTAGGAACACAGAATGCATTTCTGTTGCTGAATAGTCCAAAGGTATTCAGCAATCATGTATGTGCGGCCATATTCCTGTACTTCTCTTATTGTGTGTGGGTGATGCAATGTCTTCCGGCTCTAATTCTGGAGATCAGAAGGGTGCGTACAAACGCGGTCTGACTCTAAGATCATTCTTTGTCTCTATCTTCGGCCTGATGCTGACAGGTATATGGATCAATTATTCGACCATATACACCCAGGGCGCAGCGCAATATGGAGAAAATTCACCACCTATAGTCGGGGTCCTCGTGATCCTGATTGTAATGGCTATCAGCGGTCTGATATTCATGATCAGAAAGCCGCTAAGGCTGAGTTCGGCTGAGCTAATATGTGTATATGCTGGCCTGCTGGTTGGTGCCCCCCTGATGTGTCAGGGCATGTGGCACCGGATGTATGGTCTGATGATCGCCATACCTCACCAGGCAGATTTCAAGTCCTACGAGTCTCTCCCAACACGCATGTGGCCCCACGGTAAAAACCTCATAGAGAACAACCGGTTCCAGGAAGGCCAAAAAGGTTTCACACTCACCGGCAGCGGCAAACTCACATGGGGAACCGAGAAATGGCGGGGAGCCGACTGGAAATGTCCAGTTATAGAAAACACCACCGCAACCGATAAAACCACACTCTCCTTTACAATTCCAAGCATAGACCCCTCAGGCACTAAGATTATCGTTCCAGGCGAAAACTTCCTTATGTCACTATTGGTTAAGTCCAGGGGTATGGAAGGTGCAGCATCATATGCTGTAAGAATGAAAGTTGATGACCTCCCGGCTTCAACAGTGCTGGTCAACACCGGTGAAACAACCCCAAGTTATATGCTCCCGAGTGGATTCCAGCGGGTAGGCGTCAGTCCTTTAAGAGTTCCATCTGAACTCAACAGCAAGCTCACATTTATGATAATACTCAATGGTCAAGGCAAGGTAACTCTGCAGGACCTTGAGTTTTTCAATATAGAAGCCGTAGAGGGTTCTCTAGCCGGACGCCGTCTCGTCAAAGAGAAAAATGCATCAGGTCTCAGCGAACACGAGCGGGACTTTACTATAGTCAAGCCGGACAATATGTTCAGCATTGCCGGGCTCAACTACCTTATCCACGGCTACATTCCACTTAAACAATGGATTGATCCTATGATCACCTGGTCATGGTTGATGGGTCTTTTGTTCCTTGGCTACTTCGGTTTTAACGTGCTGATGCGCAAGCAATGGGTAGACAGCGAACGCTTCACATTCCCGATGAATATCCTTCCGAGGCTCCTGTTTACAGAAGCAGAAGAAACCGATGATGACGGGCAGCCGAAGACTATGGTTGAGAAACTAAAGTCCGGGGTTCGACCAATATTCAAGAGCAAGATGTTCTGGATTGGCTTCGCGGTAACTATGCCACTTGTTATACTCAAGGGTGTCAGCTACTACTATCCCAATGTCCCTGCTCCAAACTGGGGAGACATGTGGGGGAATCCTGTCCTTAACAGTTATGTTACTAATCCTCTGCTAAAGGCTTATCTGCAGAACGCATACATAAACCTGATTTTCTGCCTGCTGGCAATTACATTGCTGATGGAAACGGATATCCTGTTTTCTATATGGGCATCGTTCTTTATATATCAGCTGTTTTATCTGTTTGGTAAAGCGCTGAACTTCAACAGATTCGCTGGCTATCCATGGGACTGGTCGCAGTCAATAGGGTCATTCGTAGGGTTTGCGCTGGTGGCGATAATTGTGGCCAGACGCCACCTTTGGCTGATCATCAAACACATAGTCGGCAAGGCATCCCTCAACGATTCCGATGAAGTTGTCACTTACAAGACCGCATTCCTGATGATAATCTTCGCTATTGCTGGTCTGGTATTGTGGGGATTGTGGACTCAGACCGGATGGCTCGCTGCCCTGCTGTTCTTTGGATATATGTTAATCTGCGGTTTTACAGCCAGCAAGATAAGAGCCGAAGCCGGGATGGCTTACGATATGTGGACCCCATACTATCCTATGCTGCTGGTCTCAGCACTTGGCGGTTTTGCGGTCTTCGGTGGCCCCGGGGTAATCGTAGCGACCATCGCCAGCGGATTTATGGGGCCTACTTCGTTCATATTGTTTGCACCTGTCCAGGTTGAGATGATGGAACTGGGCAGGCACTTCCGCGTTAGACCCAGAGACATAGGCTGGGCGCTTACACTCGGAATTGCCGGAGCTATGTTCCTCGGCGGGTTCACTTACATGGCGATGTCATATGGAGCCGGAGGAAACAACGTCCCCGGGCAGTTCTTCTATGACCAGAACTGGTACTTCGATAAGTTCCGTGAGGGTGAGTTGTCTATGGACCGCTCACTGGCGATTCATAATCTTAATGCTCCTGAAAATGCTCCATTGAATGTTGCCCATAATGTGGATGCTAAAGGGCTCGCGATAGGTATTGTAGTCACTGGAATACTGGCTGTCCTGCGCAGTGTATTTCCCTGGTTCCCACTGCATCCACTTGGGTATGTTATTGCCTCAACCTGGTTCGGACGCACAATGTGGCTTACATGTCTTGTCGCCTGGGTGATAAGGCTCACTGTACTCAAGATAGGCGGAGCACATAGTATCCGCAAAGGGCTTGTACCGTTCAGTGTAGGGATGTTCGTAGCCTGTATTTCATCTACTCTGATCTTTGATCTTATAGGTATCTACCTCAGGACCCAGGGTATTACTCGTATTTATGTAGGTATGCCGTGATGAGGCCAAAATTTCATTTGCCATATAGCCAATGGGTTGTAGCTCTGTTATTTCTGTTGATGACATATGGAGCTGTCTTTGGGTACCTTGCGTTTCTAGAACCAGATGAACGCAAACCATCACCGAAGTATGATTCAAATTACTCTGATGCGCTGTTGACTAAATCACTTACCCAGCAGAGTCTGAATTCTACACTGGCTGCAATTAAAGCTGCTGGAGAGAGACCCGATGAGAAAATAGTCGGCCGCATGACCGGCACTCCCGGATTCTACCGGACAGAGAAACTTATAACAGATACATTCCGCAAAGCCGGTATGAAAATCTACACCCAGCAGTTTTCAGTAACAGTTCCTGAAACACAAATATGTGAACTGCAGGACGAATCCGGGAAGCCCATACCCGGAATGACTCTTTATCCCCTTGAACCGAGTGGTCTCATTCCTAATGCGTTACCCAAATCCGGAGTCTCCGGTCCGGTTGTTCTCACTAATTCCGGGTCCGTTCTTGATCTGTCAGGAAAACGTATCGAAGATAGCATTGTCATAAACATGGGACTCGACTGCCAGTGGGCGGACATTGCTTCAATGGGTGCAAAAGCATTCCTTATTTACGATGACCCTGCCGACCCTCAGAGACTCACAAACCCTATCGGCCAATGGGCAACCATGACCACTGGTTTCGATGTGCCATATCCCCGCTATTTTGTCAGAGGTCCGGTAGAGAATCTCAAAGGTAAGCGCGTTACAATTAAGAGCAAAGTAGTCTGGAAGACCAAGTCTGTCCGCAATATTATAGGTGTTCTGGAAGGCAAACCAGGCTCAAAAGAGGCCCTGACAATTGCAGGCTTCTATGATAGTTATTCGATCGTCCCGGATTACGCTCCCGGCGGAGAACAGGCTATCACCCCGGCACTGCTGATGGAATTTGCCCGCGCCCTGGCACCCTATAAGGGAAAAATGGTCCGTGATGTTGTCTTTGTTGCCACTGCCGGCCACTGCCAGAACCTGGAAGGCGTGACCAACCTCATGCAGTCCATAGAGAAGTTTACTTCAGAGACAGGTTCATCATTTATTCCCAACGAAAAATTGCTTGAAGTTCAGAAGGCAAAACTGGCCATTGCTAAAGAAGGACTTAAAGTTGCTGATGATGACAGTGCCTGGTCTGGCGGAGATTCATACCGCACTCAGTGGCAGGCAAAAGACCGTAACTTAGTAAAATGGTATGAGCAGTGCTTTACCACTGTAGCCGGTGAAATCGATCTGGATCTGCGGGAAAGGTTCCTCGCAGCCAGACTGGACTGGATAAGAGCAGGCAGACCAACCTACAAACCTGGCTTCGACATAATAAACTCAACCCCTGAGCAGAAAGGAGACCCGGCCAACCGTCATCCTCTTCTGGCAAAATATATAGATGCCAAGACAGATGACACCAGGGCAGGGGATCTTATTTCCACTCCTTTCTACACAATGTCTCAAGTGGCAGGAGCAAATTTTGATAAGTGGCAATACAGGCAGAGAATGCGGGATTATATTGCCAACCGGGTTATTCCTTTCCACACCAGGCGTATAAAAGAACTTGAGGACTCTAGACTGATTCGAAAAGTTTGGAGCAAGTATAACAAAACACTGATTGTAAACCTGGAACTATATTCCGGTGGTCCTCAGAAGCTTAAAGACCTGGCCGTTGTTACCGGACGATACAAGCCTGGAACCCTTGTTGAACCTCAGAGTTCAGATCTGAAAGACGCTATTCTTTCCAGCATTCCGAGAGTTAACGATGAACCGATGTTCAAAGTTACAAGCTGGGGGATAAACGATGCTGCAGGCGGTCCTAATGACCCGTGTCTGGTTCAGGGTAAACTGGAATCAGAGCTTTGGTTCAAGTGTGAGATGCAGGCTTACAGCATTGTAAGCAAAGGTTTTATTCCCAACACACTGGGAACCCCGCTGGATACGTTTGAGAGTTTCAATACGGATGTTATACGCGACCAGATTCAGCCGCTTGGCAAAGCTTTGCTGGCAATCTCAAATGGCAGGGTGCCTTTCAAGAAGATTAAATATATTGCAGGTGGAGACGCTGTAGTCGGCTGTAATGGAACGATATTCACCTCAGCAGGCACATCATCCCTGGTTCCAAGCCATAGAGTGGGAGTCAATACGTTCGCCCGGGTATACGTAGATAATCCTGACCTTGGGATCAACCGTGGAGTCAAACAGATATCCATGATGGAGGTCAACCCCTACGGAGAATACTACCGAAAGTTCAATATTCCCTGGCCTCAGACAACCACAGTCGATGCAGTCAAATACAACGATGACGGCCAGCCTGTATACTATAAAGACCTTTCACCGGACAGCCAGGGACTCTTCAACAGCGATCTTGTTCACGTAAGTGTATTTGATCCTGGCTCCAGTAAACCAATGAACGTAGCGCTCTTCCGTGCTGCGCCGGTTGCCTGCTATCAAAAGGTCAACCCCAAATCGTTGAATGTTTTCCCAGGCTTTAGTTTCCTTACCGCACCTGGTCTGCAGGAGCCTGAAGCATTCCATGAGGAGAACCTTGGACCTGCATTTGTAGCCTATCTACCTCCAGACCTGACATTTTATGTTGCAATGAAGGACGGTAGTTCACAGAACCCCGATATTCAGACCTATAGAGGATTCATGCTTAATCTGGATCCGAAAACCCGAATTTCAAAAGACATACCTGCAAAGAATGAGCCTGAGTTATTTGGTCGCGGTTATCTGGTTGCCGATACTCCCAACCTGACCTATCCATACTTTGACGCTGCAGCTTCAATGCTGCGCACCAACTGGAAACGGCTTATACTGCAGAGACGCTACCATATGGCTGACGAGCAGATGGAAGCGACGCAAAAGCATGGTGAGGAATTCCTTGACCTGGCACGCAAATACCGTGCAATGGGCAACGATATCCCTGCCGTCAACGCAGCCAGCCGGAGTCTGGGATACGCCATAAGCAACCATCCGGTAATAAGGTCCAAAATATCCAACGCTATAGTCGGTATTATCTGGTATCTGGGTCTGTTAGTGCCGTTCGTTTTCTTCTTCGAGAAACTCATATTGGGCTGTGCCGACATTCGCAAACAGCTGTTGGTCAACGGTATCATTTTCGTATTAGTATTTGCACTGCTGCAATATTTCCACCCGGCATTCAAGATGGTCAGTGCACCGATGATGATCCTGCTGGGCTTCCTTATGCTGCTGCTGTCGTTGCTGGTATCAGTCATGGTTGGCGGAAAGTTCATGCAGACCATTTCAGTCTTGAGGCGCAAAGAGGGCTACGTCGAGGGAGCGGACATCAACCGGGGTGGAGTCGTCGGGACGGCATTTATGCTCGGTCTCAACAACATGCGCAAGCGTAAAGTCCGAACTGGCCTTACCTGCGTCACACTTGTCCTGATCACTTTCGTAATGATCTGCTTCACATCAGTCAGCACGGATCTTGTAGACTCAGAATCACCCACCGGTAGAGCGCCATCCAACGGTATTATGAGGCGTGACCCGAACTTCTTCCCGCTGACACCAAACGAAATATCCAATACCAGTCAAATATATGGACTCAAATATCCGGTATCGTCTCAGGCCTGGGTTGTTGCTGCCCTGAGTCCGGTCAACCTGAAGAATACAGACATACAGATCGAACGCGTATACTCTGCAGGAACTCAATCGATCACCAAGCGGGTCAAGGTCAACGCAGCCATTCGAATGAGCTACAATGAACCGCAGTTCTCCGGGATAGACAAATATCTGCTGACAAAACGGGGCTGGTTCCCGGCACCCATCGATGTCAGTGGCAAGGCCTATGTCGGACCCACCCAGCAGTTCGTAATGCTTCCGGAGTCTGCTGCCAAAGGCCTTGGACTCACTCCTAAGCAGGTAGACAGTGGACACGAAATGGTCACCATCCAGGGAGGGCAGTATGAAGTCTTCGGAATATTCGATTCCGTAAAACTGACCGACCACGTAGGCATGGACGGACACTCCATCATGCCTTATGACTTGAACTCTGTCCAGACGTTGATGAGAAGATCCGATGGCACCTATATAGTCCCTCAGACTGCTGATAGACTCAAAGGTTCTCAGGTAATGATCACAAACGTTGATCCGCTGCTTGCCGGTGGACAGGTATTGGTCAATGTCAGCTGCTCTATTCTCTTCCCTGACAAACCCTACAGGCTCAAATACAACACTCCGGTCATGAAAGCCGTTACATACCGTGAGCAGAGAAAGCTCATTTTGGAGTATCTGGAACGTATCGGCATCGGGGCATTCTATGCAGTTGATCGTATCTCATACTATGGTTCCAGGACCCGGGGCAAGACCATTGCAGGCTTGATCGAACTCCTGATCCCGATTCTCATCGCCGCAATGACGGTTTTCAACACTATGAGAGGTTCGGTCTACGAGCGCAAAGACGAAATCTACGTCTACAACGCAGTCGGAATAGCACCCAACCATGTGTTCTTTATGTTTATGGCGGAGGCCTGCGTATATTCGGTTGTGGGAGCGATGCTTGGGTACCTGCTCAGCCAGATCAGTGGCACTGTTATGACCAGTCTGGGAATAGCGGGTGGGTTGAACATGGACTATAGTTCGATTGAAACTATATATGTCAGCCTTGCCATCGTAGCCAGCGTTCTGCTTTCAACTCTCATTCCTGCCAGGACCGCAGCCAGGCTTGCGCTTCCGTCTGATGAAAGAAGCTGGACAATTCCCAAGGCTGAAGACGGTATAATGACCTTCCCGCTGCCATTCAAATTCGGCAACTATGACAGGATGGCTGTTATCAGCTACTTCCACAGATGGCTGGATTCAAACGGAGAGGGCAGCAGCGGACACTTCTTCTGTTCACCGCCGCAGGTCGTCCTTAATAAGAGTGATAAAGAACCGACCCACTCCGGAATGATCCCAGGAGTAGAGACGACAGTCTGGCTGAAACCTTTCGACCTGGGTGTCTCCCAGAAAGTGCTGATATCCCTGCCAACCGACCCCGAAACCGGGGAGTATGTTGCATACATAAGAATAGAAATGCTGACAGGCACAACATCCGCCTGGAGAAGAGTAATAATGCCCTTCCTCAAAGCCTTGAGAAAACAGTTCCTGAACTGGAGAGCCGTAGGCCCCGAAGAAAGATCCGAAATGTACGAAGAATCCAAAAGGCTGTTCGGTAAAGTGGAGATAGAGTAGGGGAGAAGGAGACTCGGGGACCGGGAGACAGGGAGACTTGGGGACTGGGAGATGGGGAGACTTGGGGATAGGGTGACTTGGAAACCTGGGGACTATGTGACCAGGAGACCGAGAGACAATGGTTCGAAGAGATAAGTGCATGGTTTGCACAACCCAATTCCCCCTTGGAGAAGGGGGGTAGGGGGGATTGAAGAAAGACTTTGCTACCTGATCAATCTGTAGCAGTCAATCCGAATTATATATAAATATTGAACACTGGAATATCAATCCCCCTAACCCCTTCTCCAATGGGGAATTAGTTGGATGATATTCTATAAGGAAGAACAAGGTTCCCAGAAGCCAGACATTCTGACTCCTGACTCCTGTCTCCTGACTCCCTTTTTCATAATTCATAATTCATAATTCATAATTCTAGAACCCGGAGGTTTCGGCAAATGGCCAGGAAGTCTCGTAATGACGAACTGGAGGTATATCGGACGCTGCTTGAGCAGCCTAAGGAGTTCCGCAACGGCTTCACGTGGACAGCTGTAGCGGGAGCGCTCTTCTGCGGGTTGCTTATGATGCCTGGCGCCATATATCTCAGCCTGGTTACGGGTGGCACCATCACCGCCGCCTGGGTTACCCTGATTATCTTCTCCGAAGTCAGCCGCAGGGCAATGAAGTCACTGAATACCCAGGAATTGGTCGTCCTGTTGTATGTTGCCGGTGCAATGTCTATTGGAGGTCCATTCGCTGCCCTAATATACAGGCAGTATTTCGTAACATCAGATGCTGTCAGGGATGCCGGACTCTTGGGATCGTTCCCAGCCTGGTGGGCTCCACAGCCGACAAGTGATGCTATTGTAACCCGAAACCTTATGCATCCCGACTGGTTCATTCCAATTGTAATAATCGTCGTTTTCTCGGTGCTTGGCAGAATAGCTAACTACACCCTGGGATATTTCTTCTTCAGGCTGACATCAGATGTCGAGAGACTTCCGTTCCCGTTTGCTCCAATTGGTGCTCAGGGTGCTATGGCCCTTGCAGAGTCCGGTGAAAAGAAGCAGACCTGGAAATGGAAAGTCTTCTCCATCGGAGCCGTTCTTGGGCTGGCATTTGCAGTCATTCAGATAGGGATTCCAATGATCACCGGTTCCCTGATGGCTAAACCGATCCAGATCATCCCGCTTCCCTGGTATGATTCCACCACACTTACAGAGACTATTCTCCCTGCAACAGCCACAGGTCTGGTTTTAGATTTGGGACTGGTGCTGATGGGGATGGTAATACCGTTCTGGGCGGTTCTGGGATCTCTCGCAGCAATTATATTGACACTCGTAATGAACCCTGTTCTCCACAACATGGGGATACTCACCCGTTGGCAGCCTGGTATGGATACAGTCGCCACCACATTTGTAAACTCCATCGACTTCTGGATGAGTTTTGGACTGGGGGTAGCTGCTGGTATTGCGTTGATTTCCATCTACCAAACCGTGCGGGATGTGGTGAAGAAAGTCAAAGAGGCTAAAGCCAGGGCCGCCAGCGTGAAATCGGATAAATCCGCCAAAGAGAACGTCTGGGCAACTCCGGCTGGCAGAGGGGACTTCTCCCCCTGGCTGGCTGTAGGTATATACGCTATCTGTGCGACCTTGATGGTCTGGATATGTCATGCACTTGTTCCCAGGTTCCCAACACTCTTCCTGATATTCTTCACATTCCTGTATACACCGTTCATCAGCTATGTGAATGCAAAGATCATAGGTATCTGCGGACAGTATGTTGAGATCCCGTTCATAAGAGAGGGAGCATACATACTCTCCGGATTCAAAGGTGTCGAAATCTGGCTCGCGCCTATTCCGGTTGAAAACTATGGAATGCAGGCCCAGAACTTCAGAGTCACTGAACTTACCGGGACTAACTTCAAGAGCTACATATATGCGGACCTGCTGATAGTTCCTTTGAGTCTCATTCTGAGCTTTGTATTCTGGGCTTTTATCTGGAAATCAGGCGCAATTCCGTCCGCCAATTTCCCATTCGCCCAGAAGATGTGGGACTTGCAGGCCAAGCAGCAGATACTGCTCTGGTCGTCAACGCTTGCAACAGGCGGAGCTAAGCCATTGTTCTTCCAGGCTTTACATCCTAACTATATATTCACAGGATTAGGCTTTACTGTAACTGCATTTGGGATACTGTCAGCGTTCGGCCTGCCGATTATCGCCGTCTTCGGTTTTGTGCAGGCTATCGGAGGAATGCCGCACGCGTTCATCCCACAGGTAATAGGGGCGCTCATAGGCAAGTTCTACTTCCACAAGAGATTCGGCCAGCAGAGATTCCTGCAAATGGCCCCAATACTTGTAGCCGGCTACGGAACCGGAGTAGGCCTGGTTGCCCTGATAGGTGTAGCCTTCAACCTGATAGTAAAAGCCATATCCCCAGCACCGTTCTAACGTGTTGGGTAGTAGGCAATCCGTTCGTGCTGAGCCAGTCGAAGCACGCAGAAATATGAATTAAATAAGTGCTATTGACACCCTTCGACAAGCTCAGGGTGAACGGATCTTAGCCCGTGTATCCGTAATGGAATACTGGCAAAAACAACAGAAAAGGAACCAAAAAAACAACATACCCAAATCCATTCCCTTTTCCGTGTATTCCGTGTATTCCGTGGTTAATAAAGAAAAACAGGAGCAAAAATGCAATCTATAGGTACACAAGTAAAGCTGCCGATGAAGATTGCTCTGCAGATTACGCTGGAGGGCATCCGTATCAGACTCGGTAGGGCACTGGTCACGATCTCCGGCGTCACGCTCGGGATCGCGTTCCTCATGAGCGTTATGACCGGCGAACTGGTCAAGACTGCAGTAGACAGGCAAAAAGAGTTCCAGCAGACAGTCCGTCTTATGAACACCCTGGTTGCATCCGAGACCGGTGTTCTGGAGGGGAAAACCATCGGCGTGGCTGTCTTTGGCAAACTCAGCCGGGAAGAATCTGCCATGCTGAGAGAACTCTCTGCAGGTAAACCCAAGAGTATCCAGGCATACGGATTGCAGCTTTCCGGAGTAACCAAACAGGATACCGACTTGAAATCCGTAGGCAAGGGTGCTTCGGTAATGCTGGTCCTTGGAGATCAGCAAAGTATCCCGACCTCACTCTCAGAACTGGGCACCGGAATGCTTCAGCCTGTCGTAATGGATTCCCGTGCAGATCGGAATTATCAGAGTAAGCTGGCTGCTGGTGTGCGAAGGGAACTGTTTTTCGGAGAAGAGAGCAGAATGGACAAAGCTGAAGCTGCCAAAAAAGCCGTCCAGGACAGGTTCCGGACAATCTGGATCGTCTGCATATCGCTTCTGGTCACCGTAATTGGTATATCAAATGCGCTCCTGATGTCCGTTACCGAGAGATTCAAAGAGATAGGCACAATGAAATGCCTGGGGGCTCTGTCCAGCTTCATCCGAAGATTGTTCCTGGTTGAAAGCGCGTTAATAGGTGCTGCAGGATCCATCCTGGGAGTAATCCTGGGGATAATCATCCCGCTGCTGGCCTACAGTTTTTCATTCGGATTCGATCTGGTATTTGGCTCTATGAAATGGCTAAGCCTGCTGGGCTACGGCTTCGCCGGTATTTTGGTAGGAACAATACTGGCAATGCTGGCAGCCATCTACCCAGCCAACTTCGCCGCCAGAATGGTCCCAGCCATGGCACTGAGGAGCAACGTATAGGATTAATCATGCGGCAATTCCCCCTTGGCGAAGGGGGTCAGGGGGATTGATTCCCTTCCGCACAAGCGAATATAAACACGCGACCTAATTCCCCCTTTGAAGGGGGTAGGGGGATGTGAATCAGAGGTATATAAATTGTGTGAGCGTAGGGGAGCACTTCTAGAGGCTGTCCCAGAAGTCTTCTAATTCATATAGATTTTAAGGAATTTGGTTCTTGTTTGGCGAATTCTATATTAGTGTATCATGCTTAGGAGTTCGCCGAAAG
>Ga0073936_10000754_pt1 | contig 50810 bp, 42 predicted proteins | sample AliMusrvi5mmetaG_FD_87041 | JGI IMG/M metagenome (GOLD analysis project Ga0073936, IMG submission 87041) | Freshwater lake bacterial and archeal communities from Alinen Mustajarvi, Finland, to study Microbial Dark Matter (Phase II) - Alinen... | ecosystem: Environmental > Aquatic > Freshwater >...
ATCCAGCGGCGCAGCTACGGACTACGGGATGAGGAATATTTGCGGCTAAAAGTGCTGACCTGTACGCTGAAAGCTATATGAAATCAGCACGAAAAGACCCACTCACTTTGGAGAAGACCCTTAAAACTTAATCCTTACTACTTAAAACTGATATTATGAAACCAAGCGCGCTGCGCAGATCGATAGACGAGGCCGTGTTCACTTTCCTGGACGTGGAAACCACGGGCCTCTCGCCCAGGACCTCGCGCGTTTGCGAAGTCGCGCTGATAGGTTTTCAGGGGAGCTGTCGGGTCTGCCATTTCAGCTCCCTGGTGAATCCGGGCCTGCCGATACCTCCGGAAACCACAAGGATACACGGCATCACGGACGAGATGGTGAAGAACAGCCCTTCTTTTCCGGCCCTGGCCCCGCGCCTCATCTCGCTGCTGGAGGGCTCGGTCATCGTGGCGCACAATACGGAATTCGATCTGTCTTTTATGGAAATGGAATTCGCGCGCGCGGGGCTCAAATTGCCGGAGCTGCCGGTAATCGATACCCTGTACATAGCGCGGCGCCTGGGCGCCTTCACCAATAACCGCCTGGGCACGATCGCCAAAGAGCTGGATATTTCCACCGAGAACTGGCACCGGGCGCTCAGCGACGTGGAGATGACGCGCAAAATATTCGAGCATTTCATGCTGGTGTTCAGAAAGGAGGGGGCGGCCACGGTCGCAGACCTTATCTCCCGCGGCGCGAAGATAACCGGGTAGCGCCCGGCGCAAAACTATTTTCCGCCGGAGAACATGGCGGACCCGCCGGTGCGGCATCGGCGGGCGGACGATCTTCGGATCGATATATTCAAGGAGGAAGTGTTTATGTCAATAAAAGTCGGCGCAGATTCTCTTACGATCGAGGATGTGGTAAAGGTCGCCCGCCAGGGCGAAAAAGTGGAACTCAGTTCCGAAGCGGTCGAGCGCATCAGGAAATGCCGCGGTATGATCGAGAGGAAGATCGCGGCTCGCGAGATCATGTACGGCGTAAACACCGGGATAGGCGAATTTTCGGAGATCGTGCTTAATGACGAGCAGGTCAAGCAGTTCCAGCGCTATCTGATCTACAACCACTCCGCGGGAATAGGCAAGCCATGCCCCATAGAACACGTGCGCGCGGCGATGCTGGGCCGCATAAGCGTGCATGCCAGGGGCTGTTCCGGCTGCCGGCCCGAGATAACCCTGACCTATGTCGAGATGCTTAATAAAGGCGTCACTCCCGTGGTCTGCGAAAAGGGCAGCGTGGGCGCCTGCGGCGATCTGGCTCCCATGAGCCAGCTCGCGCTTTCGCTGATGGGCGAAGGCGAAAGCTTTTATAAAGGCGAGCGGATGCCAACCAAGGCTGCGATGGAAAAAGCCGGCATCCCGGTCCCCGGCCTTCAGGCGCGCGACGGCCTCGCCGCCATAAACGGCTCCAATCTGCTGACCGGCATGGGCTGCCTGGAGCTCTACGACGCCGAGCGCTGGGTCAAGCAGGCGGAGATCACCGCCGCGATGACGCTCGAGGCGCTTATGGCCAACATGAAGCCGTACGACAGCCGGCTGCACGAGCTGAGGGGCTTTAAAGGCGCGGTGACTTCCGCCGCCAATATCCGCTCGGTCGTTGCCGGCTCGGACCTGGTCACCGGCAAACTGAAGGTGAAAGTGCAGGACGCGTATTCCATGCGTTCCACCCCGCAGGTCATAGGCGCTTTCAGGGACCATCTCGCTTACGCCCGCAAACAGTTCGAGATCGAGATAAACGGCGTGGCCGACAATCCCATCTTTCTGGCGGACAGCGACACGGTGCTTACAGGCGCCAATTTCCAGGGAACGCCCGTGAGCATGCCGCTCGATATGGTCGGCGCGGGCGTCACCATAGTCTGCGTGCTGTCCGAAAGACGGCTGAACCGCCTGCTGAACCCCGCCCTGAGCGTCGGGCTGCCGGCCTTCCTGACCAAGGGCGCGGGGATGTTCTCCGGCCTGATGCTCAGCCAGTATACCGCGGACATGCTGATAGTGGAACAGCGCATCCTGAGCGCGCCCTCCTGCATCCAGTCCATCCCGGCCGCGGCCGACCAGGAGGATTTCGTCAGCATGGGCATGAACGCGGCGCTTAAGACCAGGCAGATCCTGGACAACGCACAGAGCGTTCTGGCCATAGAGATGATAGCCGCCGCGCAGGCCGTGGATTTCCGCGACTTCTCCGTCGGAAAAGGCACGCGCGCGGCGCACGGCGCCATCCGCAAAGTGGTCGAGCATCTGGAGATAGACCGCCCGCTCTTTACGGACCATAACGCGATGTCCGAAGCGGTCTCGCGTTGCGAGGTTCTGGACGCCGTCCAGAACGAGATCGGAGAGCTGAAAAGCTCCTGGTAGATAAGCAAAAGGCGCAGACTTTTGCTGTCACAAGCCACAAGTCACAAGTTGCAAATACAAGCGGAGGTAATATGGGCGTACAACACGGTCCTGTTAAGAATATCAGAGGCCCCAGAGGCAATAAGATCACTTGTAAAGGCTGGCAGCAGGAAGCGGCGATGCGCATGCTGATGAACAATCTGGACCCGGACGTGGCGGAACGTCCGGAGGACCTGGTGGTCTACGGCGGCCGCGGCAAAGCCGCCAGAAACTGGGACTGCTACAGGGCGATAATCAAGTCTCTCACGGCTCTGGAGAACGACGAGACGCTGCTTATCCAGTCCGGCAAGCCTGTCGGCGTGTTGCGCACGCACGAATACGCGCCGCGCGTGCTGCTGGCCAATTCAAATCTGGTCGGCAACTGGGCCAGTTGGGAAGTCTTCGACGAGCTGGAGAAGAAAGGCCTGATGATGTACGGCCAGATGACCGCCGGCTCCTGGATCTATATCGGCACGCAGGGCATTCTGCAGGGCACTTACGAAACCTTCGCGGCCCTTGCCAGGAAACATTTCAAAAGCGACCTGACGGGCAAACTCGTAGTATCGGGCGGGCTGGGCGGCATGAGCGGAGCGCAGCCGCTGTCCATAACCATGAACAACGGCGTCGCCATGATCATCGAGGTGGACGAGACCCGCATCAAGCGGCGCCTGGACACCAAATACGTGGACGTCATGGCGGCCTCGCTCGACGAGGCGCTGGCCATGGCCGGCAAGGCCATGAAAGAGAAGAAGCCGCTTTCCATCGCGCTGCTCGGCAACTGCGCCGAGCTCCTGCCGGAAATGGTCAGGCGCAAGGTCCGGGTGGACGTGCTGACCGACCAGACTTCGGCGCACGATCCGCTCAACGGTTATGTGCCGAAGGGCTTCACGATGAAGGATGCCGTCGAGATGCGCAAAAAGGACCCCAAAAAATACGTGGCGCTGGCCATGGAATCCATCGGTATTCACGTTGAAGCAATGCTAGCGCTGCAGAAAGCGGGAGCTGTCACTTTCGACTACGGGAACAATATACGCACGATGGCCTTTAAGCAGGGCGTTAAGAACGCGTATGATTTCCCCGGCTTCGTGCCGGCCTATATCCGCGACCTTTTCTGCGAAGGGAAAGGACCGTTCCGCTGGGCCGCGCTTTCCGGCGACCCGAAGGATATAGCCGTCACGGACAAACTGGTGCTTGAGATGTTCCCTAAGGACCAGGGGCTTAAGCGCTGGATAAATATGGCCTCTGAAAAAGTTAGGTTCCAGGGCTATCCCTCGCGCATCTGCTGGCTGGGCTACGGCGAGCGCCACCTGTTCGGAATGGAGCTTAACAGACTGGTCCGCTCGGGCAAAATATCGGCCCCGGTAGTGATAGGACGCGACCATCTGGACTCGGGTTCGGTGGCCAGCCCCTTCCGCGAGACTGAGTCCATGAAGGACGGCTCGGACGCTATCGCGGACTGGCCGATCCTGAACGCGCTGGTAAACACCGCTTCAGGAGCCAGCTGGGTCTCTTTCCATCACGGCGGCGGCGTCGGCATGGGCTACTCGCTGCACGCGGGCCAGGTGATCGTGGCCGACGGCACCAGGGAAATGGACAAGAGGCTTGAGCGGGTGCTGACCAACGACCCCGCGATGGGAGTGCTGCGCCACTCCGACGCGGGCTATGACAAAGCGGTAAAGTTCGCTAAAAAAGCGGGAGTTAATATACCGATGCTTAAATAAGGCACAAGTTACAAGTCACATGTAACAAGCCGGAAAAGACGACGTTCGGACTAAAAAGATGGGCCGTGATACTTGTGTCTTGTGACTTGAAACTTACGACATTAACCGGAGGTTAATTATATGGCAAGCGACTTCAGTTTCGATGTGGTTTCAAAAGTGGAATACACCGTGGTGGACGAGGCTATCTCCATCGCGATGAAGGAGATCATCAACCGCTACGACTTCAAAGACTCGAAGTCGGAGATAAATTTCGACAAAAAGACCAGCACCATAATGCTGCAGTCCTGCGACGATTATAAAGTGAAGGCTCTTTATGACGTGCTGCTTACCAAGCTTTCGAAGCGCGGCCTGCCGCTGAAGAATTTCGAGCCGCAAAAAATTGAGAGCGCTCTGGGCGGGACGGCCAAACAGGCGGTCAAGGTCCAGCAGGGGATACCGCAGGACAAGGCCAAAGAGATAGTAAAAGCCATGAAAGAGCACAAATTGAAGGCTAACGTCTCCATACAGGGCGACACACTGCGCGTGACCTCCAAGTCCAAGGACGAGCTGCAGAATGCCATGGCTATTCTGCGCGCCGGCGACTTCGGAGTCGCGCTGCAGTTCGATAATTTTAGATAAGACCGCTGGACGGCTAGGCGGCTTTGGAACTGTTAGTCTGTTAGGCGGCTTGCAGCTTCAGAGAAGAAGGGTGGGTTATCGGCGATATGTTTTGCTTTCAGGCTGGCTGCCCAGCCGTCCAGCTGTCCAGCCGACCAGCAAAAAATTTATGGCATTACTTTTAACCGGTTTCACGCAGCTGCTGACCTTTAAAGGCCCGGCCGCGGCCCGCTGCGGCCGCGAACAGGGTTCTATAGGGCTCGTTAAGAACGGCGCCATACTCATTGAGAACGGGCTCATCAGGTCCGCCGGTACGGAGAAAGAAGTGCTGCGGCATCCGCTGGCGAAAAAAGCCCGTGAAATAAAAATCCGCGGCGTGGCCCTGCCGGCTTTCGTCGACAGCCATACGCACGCGGTGTTCGCCGAACCGCGACTTCGTGATTTCTCGCTGCGCACGCAGGGCGCCTCTTACGCCGAAATAAAGGAGCGGGGCGGAGGAATACTTTCGAGCGTCAGGGCCCTTCGCGGCCAGTCTCAGGGCAAAATGGCCTCGCAGCTGGTTGAGCGCGCGGCGCGGTTCCTCGAATGCGGCACGGGCACGATAGAGGTGAAGACCGGGTACGGCCTCGACAAGGCTTCGGAGCTGAAAACGCTTAAAGCGGTAAAAGCCGCCTCGGCGCGGACCTCTCTTGAAATGCTGCCGACGCTTTTATCGGCGCACGCCGTGCCGCCGGAGTTTAAAGGCGAACCGGAAAAATACCTGCGCTATATTCTCTCAGAAATTGTTCCCGAAGCGGTTTCGAAGAAGCTGGCGGTATTCGCCGATATCTTCTGCGAGAAAGGGTATTTCACCCCCGACGAAAGCCTGCGCTACCTTACCGCATGCAGGACCGCCGGGCTTATCCCCAAGATACATGCCGAGCAGCTCTCCAATTACGGCGGCTGTATAGCCGGGGCCGAAGCCGGGGCGGTGAGTGCCGATCACGCCGACTACGCGCGGACAAAGGATCTGCGCGCCATGCGCCGCGGCGGCGTTATCGCCGCGCTGTTGCCCGTTTCTAACTTTTTTCTGGGATTATCGAAGTATCCGGATGCGCGAGCCTTTATAGCGGAAGGAGTACCGGTGGCCCTGGCCACGGATTTCAACCCCGGCACTTCGCCCTGCTGGAACATGCAGCTCGCGCTTTCAGCGGCTTGCACCCATATGAAAATGACGCCCGAGGAGGCGCTCTGCGCAGCGACGATAAACGGGGCCTGCGCCGTGCGGGCCGGGAACCGGCTGGGCTCCATAGAGCCGGGCAAACAGGCCGATATAGCGGTGTTCGACGCCTCGGATTATCGGGAACTGTGCTATTATTTCGGCGCGAACCTGAATAAGCTGACCATCAAAAAAGGAAAAATAGTATATAGCGGCAAAATACTGAAATAACCACTAAGCGCGAAAAGTGAGAACGGAAAGGAATAACAATAGTCAGCCGTTATATTTACACTGGTAGGAATTTTCTTTAGGAACTGGATTAGCCACAAAAATGCACATAAAACACAAAGGGGAATATCTTGTGTTCTTCGCGGCCTAGTGTGGAGTGATTGTTCTGTGATCTTTGTGCCTTATTGTGGCTAATTTTGAAAGTCCGCCGGAAAGGCGTTAATTAGCCGCGTGGATATGCGAATATTTCTCACACGAAGGCACAAAGCCGCAAAGTTCTATTTTACGCCGGCTCTTCGTTTCTTCGTGGCTTTGTGTGAGCTCGTTCCGGTTATAATTTCGGATTTGTTTTACTGGAGGATCTATCGTGAAAATAGTTTTATTCGATATCGACGGTACGCTTATCAAGGCCGGCGGCGCGGGGGCGAGGGGCCTTAATAAAGCCATAAAAGCGATGTGCGGCGTCGATAATATCTGCGATAAGTTCTCGCTGCAGGGCGCCACCGATAAAGAGAATTTTACGGTAGCTTTCAAGCATGCCTGCGGGAAAAAGCCCACCGCCAAACAATTCCGCGAGCTGGAACTTAGATATCTCGGTTTCCTGCCTGCGGAAGTGGAACGGTCCGTAAAGTCGAAAAAATATTCCAAGCTCAACGGCGTGGAAAAGCTGCTGGTGCTTTTATCCAAGCGTAAAGATGTCATGGTCGGCCTCGGAACCGGCAACCTGCGGGAAGGCGCGTTAATTAAGCTCGAACCCTCGGGTCTGAAAAAATATTTCGCCTTCGGCGGTTACGGCTGCGATTCCCATATCAGGAGCCTGGTCCTGATGAAGGCTGTGCAGCGGGCGGAAAAGATCCTGAAAGCGCCGGTCAGGCCCGCGGACGTTTATGTGATAGGCGACACGCACCTTGATGTGTTCGCCGCCAAGGCCGCAGACTATCATTCCGCCGCCGTCATGGACGGCTTCGGGGACCAGGACCTTCTGGCGCGCAGCGGCGCGGAGCTGATAGTTAAGGATTTTTCCGACCTCTACCCCTGGCTTATCTGGCTGGGGCTTGAGAAGGACCGCAAAGGCGTGCGCCGCGGCACCTACATCTGTCCGGATTCCCCGATAGAGCACGCGCATTACGGGCGCACCGGCCTGGACCAGAAGAGCATAGAAGACAATATGCGCTCCCTACGTAAAATGAAGCGCAAGGCGGTGAAATAATGAAACCTCAGGATACGCTGACCTATAAGGACATAATGGAGATCCCGGTCCTTCTGGAGGAATTCTCCCGGCGGGCCCCTGAACTTGGCTCCGCCGCTTTAAAATCTAAGGACGGAGCCGTGTACCTGGTCGGCCGAGGCTCGTCCGGCAATGCCACACTTTTTGCCAAGTACATCTGGGAAGTCTATTCCGGCGTCATCACCAACTTCATCCATCCGCATTCCGTTTTCGAGGCGCGTGTCCCTCTGCGTTTCAAGGATCAGGCCGTGTGGGCCTTTTCGCAGTCGGGCAAAAGCGAAGATATCGTCGCGGTCCTTAAAAAATTGATGAGCTGGGGAGCGAAAGGCGTGGCCGTGACCAATGAGGCGGACCTGAAGGCCAATCCTCTGGCCCGAATGGCCGACGCTCATATCCTTCTTTCGGGCTCCAGGGAGGTCCCGGTGGCGGCCACCAAGAGCTTTATACTCCAGCTTTGGACGGCGCTCTGGACGGCGCAGCTTTGGAGCGGCTGCTTCAGGAAGAAAGATTTCAGCGATACCGTCGCGTTCATCAGGGAATTCCTGGCTTCCGGGTTCGATCCCACAAAAGAGGATTTTTGGCCGGGGCTCAGGAAAGCCGGGGTCATAGGTTTCGTAGGGCGCGGGCCTTATAATGCCGTCGCCGACGATTCCGCACTGAAGTTCAGGGAGATGGCCAAAGCGCATGCTTTAGGATATTCCGCCGCCGAATTCCTGCACGGTCCGGTCGGGGCGTATACTTCAAAGGATTTCGTCTTCCTCTTCAGCCCTTCCCGGAAACTGCCCGAAGATATGGAAAAAGTGCGGCAGGCGCTGAACGACAGAAAAACCCCTTACTGCGTGATAGCCCCCGCGAAAGGCAAATTCCCTTTCAACTGTCTGCTGGCCGACATAGAGATAAAGCTCATCGCCCTGCATCTGGCCCTCGCCAAGGGGCTGAACCCCGATAACCCCAAAGGTCTGAATAAGGTTACCCAGACATTTTAGCAGCCTGTCCGGTTAAAATCGCGACCAAAGCTTCCTGGCGAGTTCGGAGGATTTCCTTGAAACTTCTTCCTCGTCTATGTCCAGTTTGAGCTTTTTATTCTCCATCAGGACCCTGCCTCCGGCGATAGTCGTGTCGACGGCGCTCTGGGAGAGGCCGAACACCAGGTGCCCGTAGAAATTCTCGGTCTCCAGCGGAGTGGGGGGATAGTAGTCCAGCAGGATGATATCGGCGCAGTAGCCTTCTTTAAGTATCCCCACATTTTTGAACTGGCGGTTAGCTATTTCCGCGTTGTTTACCAGCAGCGCGGCCGCCGCTTCCAGGAAACCCTGCGAAGGGTCCCGCTTCAGATGCTGCAGCCACACCGCCGAGCGGACCTCCTCCAGCATATTGACGGTCATAGCGTCGGTCCCAAGCCCCACCAGCACGCCTTTGCCCGACATCGCTACTATGTCCGCGATGCCTACGGCGTTGTTGGCGTTCGATTGGGGGTTGTGGACCACGGCCGTATGGGTGCGCGTCAGGATCTCCATCTCTTTTTCATTTATGTGCACGCAGTGGGCCGCGATCGAGGTCGGGCCCAGGATGCCGAAGCCTTCCAGGCGCTCCACCACCCGCATTTTGTAATGGGCCTCGGAGTAAAGCTGGTCGGCCTGCGACTCGGCCGTGTGAATGTGAAAGCCGGTCTTAAGAGTGTGCCCGCGGTACGCGGCTTCTTCCAGCGTGGCGTCCGTCACGGTGAAGGAGGCGTGCAGGCCGAACATCGCTTTGATGATATTATCGTCTAGGGCCGCGGCGTATTTGATGAACTCGGTGTTCTCTTCAAGGCCGGCTTGCGCTATCTCTTTGCCGTCACGGTCGGAAAGCTCGTAGCAGAGAGAGGCCCGCAGCCCAATTTCCCGCACTGCTTTTTCTATGGCTTTAAGCGAGCCCGTGACCGCGAAGGGGCTGGCGTGATGGTCGATCAGGGTGGTCGTGCCTTTTCTAACCGCGTCAATAAGCGGGATGACGGCGCTGTAATAAGAATCCGCGTTGGTGAGCTTTTTATCGAGGCGCCACCAAAGATTCTCAAGGATCTCGGTGAAGTTCCGGGAGGGGGCGGCCTTAACGAGTCCGCGCGCGAAAGTGCTGTAAAAGTGCATATGCGCGTTGATGAAGCCGGGCATGGCCAGTTTCCCCGAGCCGTCGATCACTTTTGTGTATTTCCCTTTAAAGGATCTCTGCGGGGCTATTTTTTTTATCAGGCCGTCCTCGACCAGGATGGCGTGGCCCTTTAACACCTTATTGTCCGCGCCCAGCGTGGCGATGAGCGCGTTCTTTATCAATATCGTTTTCATAATATTACTCCGGGCAGACTTTCTGTTCGGCCCTGGTGCGTTTGCGCATGTTCAGCGCCCCCGAGAAGCATTTCTTAACGCAGAGCGAGCAGCCGATGCACTTCGCGGCGTCAGCTTTGGGGACCTTGTTCTTGTCCAGGCTTATGGCCAGGTAGCCGCAGCGCAGGCAATTGCCGCAGTGCATGCACAGGGCGGCGTCGGCCTCCGGGATGTTCTTTATCGGCGAAAGGTCGATGAAATCCGTGACAGGTTTGGGCAGCGCCAGACCTATGAGTTCCTCGACCGATCCGAGGCCTTTTTCCTCCAGCAGATGGCTGAGGCCCCAGTTCAGTCCGTCGATGATGCCGAAGCCGTATTTCATCACGATGGTGCAGAACTGCACCGACTTGGCGCCGAGAGCGAGGAAGTTGGCCGCCGCTTTATAATCCATCGGGCCGCCGTTCCCGGAGATAGGCACGCTGAGCTTAGACGCTTTAGAGATGGTCAGATTGCTGATGGGCGCCACGCCTTCGCCGCTCATCCCGACGATCATCCCTTCGTCCCAGGGCCCCTTGCCGCCTTTGCGGAAGGCGAGAGCCGGGAAAGAGTTGGCCAGCGTGATGCCGGCTTTCTTGTGAGGATATTTCCCGTAGACTTTGCGTATGGCGTCCACCACCTGGTAGATCGCGGTAACGGCGCCGGTCAGTTTGAAGAGCTTGGGGATCTCCGGGTCCGAGACTTCCATGACCCAGCCGATGATCTTCGCGGCGAGCTCCGGGTCCTGTGAAACTATGTCGCCTTTGGTGCCGTCGCCGCCCTGCGGGCAGGAGAGCGAATATTCCACCGCCATGGCGCCCGCGCGCTCGAGCTTCAGGGTGTTCGACTGCCAGGCTTTGCGGTCGGCCTCGTCGTTCCCGGTCACGGGGCCGCCGGTGGAGGCGGCGGTCAGGCGGTCGGGGTATTCTTTCACGAGCCTCGCCACTTCACGGCAGACGCGGTCGAGCGGATGCCCCGAGACATTGTCGGAATTGCCGTAGGTCGAGTCATTGAAAGTGACCATATATTCCGATGGAATATGGATGTGCAGGCCGTCGAACGCCGTCTTCATCACCACGCCAGGCCAGCCGGCTTCGTAGGCCAGCTTCACCTGCTCGTAGCCGTCGGAATGCGGGCTTGCCGAAATAATGAACGGCGATCTGAGCTTGCGCCCGAAAAAATCGGTCTCCAGAGAGACGGGCAGCATGTTGCGGCCCGCCAGCGTGACCGCGCTTTTAAGCTCGTTCTCTATTTCAGGTATCTTCTTGCCCTGCATGAAAGCGTGCGCTCTCATGGCCGCGTTCTTGCCGGAGGCCGCGCCCTCCACGACGGTGGCCGCGCCGTTCCTGCAGTCGCCGGCGAGAAAGATCCCTTTTTGTCCCTTGTCCTCGAAGACCGGGATGTTCTTTATGGCTAGGACCGCTAATTGTATATCGGTACGGACCTGCTCCGTGCCCGGAATATCGTTTGCCTTGTCGTTGAGGCGTATTAGCCGCATCCCTTTGCCGTCCTTCAGGATGGCGGTGATGCGGCTCTTGGCGTTAATATTTATGCCGGCTTTTAGTATGCTGCGCAGTTCGTGCTCCGGCAGCTGAATGTCGCCTATGTTCTTGCGGGTGAATATTTCCGCTTTGGCCGCGCCGAGCTCCAGTGCCCGCACCGCGCAGTCGGCCGCCACGGCGCCGCCGCCTATCACGGCTATGTTCTTCCCCTTCACTTTATACTTCAAGGGCGCGCGCAGGAACTCCAGCCCCTCTACGCCCAGGTTTTCATTCTCTATGTTCAGCTTTATCTGTTTCTCCACTCCGGCCGAGACTATGACGGCGCCGTACTTCTTCCTCAGGTCCGCCGGTTCTTTTACGGCGGCGCCGGTCTTTATCGTGATCTCGCCGAGGGTCTTAACGAACTCCGTATCCGTGCGAAGCACCGCTTTCGGAAAGCGGGAGTCGGGTATCAGGTTGCAGGCGCCGCCGGCTTTCTTGTCCTTTTCAAAAACGTCCACCTTGTAGCCAAGCTGCGCCAGCGCGCCGGCTGCGGCCAGCCCCGCCGGGCCCGCGCCTATCACGGCCGCTTTTTTGCCGTTGGCTGCGGCTTTCGTGAATTTAGGCATCACGCCCAGTTCTTTGGCTTTTTGAACGATCGCGGCCTGCACGGCCGGGATGTTTATCGGGTTGTCGAAGAGCTTGCGGGAACAGGCTTTAACGCAGAACCAATCGGGGCAGACGGCTCCGCAGACGCCGCCGAAAGTGTTATTGCCCATTATAAGTTTGGCCGAACGCTTGAAGTCCGGTTTTTCCATCAGGCGCGCGGCCATAATGAAGTCGGCCGGCGAGCAGTCGGCGGGACAGGCGGTCTTGCAGGGTTTTTCTTCGCAGTAGAGGCAACGGTCCATCTCCGTTTTAAGCTGGGCGTCTGACAGGAATTTAATTTTTTCGGACATTTATTAGTCTCCGGGGCGCTACCAGGTTATTTGGGCTACAGGCTATTAGTGCTGTGGTTTATTGTGTTCTTGGTTTTTACCTAATAGCCTAACTGCCTACAGCCTATCCGCCTAAACAGTCGTACAGTCTTGATAATATAGATTCTATAATTTTTTCGCGTTATTTTCGCCTGCCCGCCTATATTGTTCCGCTATCCCCGCGGGGTTACAAATACAGCTCCAATACTTGTGTAGGTGCCGTATCAGGGCCTATGCCCCGCTCTTTTGGCCGCTAAACGTAAGCTGCCGGTTCTGCGCTCAAACCGATCGGTGACAGCTATGATCCAAAAGGGCGGGGCTATGGCTATCAAACGGCAAAATTTTGGATAATATATCCTGAACGAAGAATACGCCTCAAGGAGCGCTCATGGCATATAAGTCTATTCATATTAAGAACGCTTTGGTCCTGGCCACGATGGACGGCGAGAGCCGCGAGATAAAGGGCGGCGAGGTTTATATCGAAGGCCCCGAGATAAAAAAGATCGGTAAGGGCCTCAAAGTTAAGGCCGATACCGTCATTGACGCCAAGAATTGCGTGGTCCTGCCGGGTTTCGTGAATACGCACCATCACCTTTACCAGACCCTGACGCGCAATCTTCCCGCCGTTCAGGACGCGAAGCTCTTCGACTGGCTGCGCTATCTCTACGAGATCTGGCGGCACATCACGCCGGAGGCCGTGTACGCCAGCACGCAGACCGGCCTCGGCGAACTGCTCCTTACCGGCTGTACCACCAGCACGGACCATCTCTATCTTTTCCCCAAAAAGAACAGCGGGCTGTTCATCGACACGCAGATAGAAGCCGCGAAAGAGATAGGCATGCGCTTCCACCCTACCCGCGGCTCGATGTCGCGCGGCCGCTCCAAAGGAGGGCTGCCGCCCGATGATGTCGTGCAGAGCGAAGACTTCATCATGAAGGACTGCGAGCGCCTGGTTCATAAATTCCGCGACAGTGATAAATTCCCGATGACGCAGCTGGTGATGGCTCCCTGCTCTCCCTTCTCCGTGACCACCGAGCTCCTGAAGCAGACCGCCGAGATGGCTAAAAAATGGGGCGTAAGGATGCACACCCACCTGGCCGAGACCGTCGACGAAGAAGCTTTCTGCCTTAAGCTGTTCAAGATGCGCCCGCTCGATTACATGGAATCCGTGGGCTGGGTTTCCGAGGGGAACGCCTGGTTCGCCCACTGCGTTTATATAAACGCGAAAGAGGCCAAAAGGATGGGGAAGACCGGCACCGGCGTCGCGCACTGTCCGTCGTCCAACCTGCGCCTCGGCTCCGGCATCGCGCCTATAAGGATGTTCCTGGATAATAAGGTGCCGGTAGGCCTGGCCGTGGACGGCTCCGCCTCCAACGATTCTTCGGACATGCTGGGCGAAATGCGCCAGTGCATGCTGGTGCATCGCGTGAAGTCGGGTGTCGGCTCCATGCCGGCGCGCGACGTTTTTAAAATGGCGACGCGCGGCGGAGCCGAGGTTCTGGGGCGCAAAGACATCGGTTCCATCGAGCCGGGCAAGGCGGCGGACCTGGCCGTCTTCGACGTGAGCGGCCTGGATTTTGTCGGTTCGGGGTCGGACCCGCTGGCCTCGCTGCTCTTCTGCGGCGCCTCGCACCGCGCCAAATACACCATTGTCAACGGCAAGATAGTCGTGAAGAACGGCCGTCTGGTCAACGTGGACGAGTTCAAGCTCGCCGAGTGCGCCAACAAAACCGCCGCCGCGCTTTACAAAAAAGCCGGTGTTTGATCCCTTCCCAAAAGCTTACGTAAGCCAGGTCGTCATTCCGGCGAAAGCCGGAATCCAGGAACATCGACGACGCTGGACCCCGGCTCCCGTATCAAGTACGGGACAAGCTTCGCCGGGGAGATGTTAAAGACTTCATCAGAACGATGAAAAACGTCTTGACGAGACCTCCACCGTACGTGATCTTTTAGGATTCCTTCTAAAACTGGAAAATTGCAGACAAACATTGTACAATTCCCACTATTATTGTGGGTTAGTGGCGTGCACTTCTAAAGTAAGGCTTAATCCAAAATTCCGGGATATGTTTTGCGGTGGTTATACACCCAAAAAAATCAGGTAAAACTGATTTTTTGTGACCTTGGGAACAAATTTGCCGACGGTGCCTTCAGCATTTGACGGCTATCCCTGAGGTCCCAAATCCTCCTTTATCGGAGGATTTGGGAGACAATAACCATTCCGCAAAATAATTGCTGTTTTGCCTAAGAGCCTATCCTTAATTAGACTTTCATGGCGAAACTGACGATTGTTCAAGTGTTGAAATATAAAGACGGATATTTCGCGGGGGAATCAATGAAAACCAAACACCTTACAATTCTTGCGGCCTTTTGTCTGTTCTTCCCTTTGGCCGCCCAAAACGGTTATGCGTTTCTTTCCGGAATTGAAACGCCGACGGGTATTTATTTCGACGAGATTACCAGTACAGCGATCATGGCTTCCGGCTACGCCGCGACGCCCGCGTTCACCGGGCTGGAAACAGGACAGGCGGGCGTAAACGTGGCGATGAACGGGACGTATTCAATCTGGCGCAACGGAAATATATGGACCACAAAAGCGGCAATGCCAACAGCCAACCGGGATTCGGCTGTGGGAGTAATAGGCGGCAAGCTCTATGTGGTGGGAGGAAGTGACGGGTATTCTACTACCTTTAACACTAATGAGGAGTATGACCCCGCGTCCAATACCTGGGCGACAAAAGCTGTAATGCCCACGGCCCGGAAGTATTTATCTGCCGGGGCAATAGGTGGCAAACTGTATGCGGTGGGGGGATATAATGATGTTAGTGCTTTAATAAACACCAATGAGGAATATGATCCCGCGTCCAATACCTGGACCACAAAAGCTGCAATCCCCACGGTCCGGGGGTTTTTTTCAGCCGGAGTCATAGGCGGCAGACTGTATGCGGTTGGGGGATGGAATGGCAGTTACTTGGACACTAACGAGGAATATGATCCCGCATACAATACTTGGACCACAAAAACCGCAATGCCTACAGCCCGTGGTTATTTGGCGGTGGGAGTAATAGGTGGTAAGCTGTATGCTGTGGGGGGAACTAATAATGGTGGGCCTACTCTCTTTAATACCAACGAAGAGTATGATCCCGCGTCCAATACCTGGACCACAAAAGCTGTAATGCCCACGGCCCGGTATTATTTGTCAGCCGGGGCAATAGGCGGCAAGTTGTATGCGGTTGGGGGATATAATAATAGTAGTACATTAAGCACTAACGAAGAATATGATCCCGCGTCCAATACTTGGACTGCAAAAGTGACAATGCCCACAGTCCGGTGTGCCTTGTCAGCCGGCGTCACAGGAGGCAAATTGTATGCCGTGGGGGGGACGAGCGGCGGTATGAATACCAACGAAGAGTACGACCCTGGGGTGGCACTGCAGTTCACAGGGCTTACACCTAACACACTGTACAGTTTTAAAGCCAAGGCCCGCGATTCGAGCGGCTTGGAGACAGCCGAAAGCCCGACGGTTTCCACCTATACGTTGGCGGCCATCCCTGCCGCCGCTTCGCCTGTGTTCACTTCTGTTGGAACGTCCACGTTTACGTTGAATTGGCTGGCAAATGGGGACCCCTCCGGTACCCGGTACCATGCGCAGATATCCACATCCGCGGCGTTTACACCTGTTATGTCTTCGGATACATATAACTTGGCCGCGACCTTCACGGGTTTGCCCTCAGGTACAACCTATTACGCCCGCATTGCCGCCATCAATAACGATGGAATTTCAACGAGTTATGCCGCGCTTGGATCAATTCACACCTCGGGGGCGGCGGTTTCGGTTATGGCTATCCCCACGGGTATCTATTTCGACGAGGTTTCCAGCACCACAATTGTGGCTTCCGGCTACGCCGCGACGCCCGCGTTCGCCGGGCTGGAGACGGGTTTAGCCGGAGTAAATGTGGCGAAGAACGGGACGTATTCAACCTGGCGCAACGGACATATATGGACGACCAAAGCGGTAATGCCCACGGCTCGTTACCTTTTGTCAGCCGGAGTAATAGGCGGCAAGCTGTATGCCGTGGGGGGCACTAGTGATGGTAGTAGTTATCTAAACACCAACGAGGAGTATGACCCCGCGTCCAATACCTGGGCCACAAAAGCGGCGATGCCCACGGCCCGGTATTGGTTGTCAGCCGGAGTAATAGGCAGCAAGCTTTATGCAGTGGGAGGATGGAATGGCAATCACCTATCCACCAACGAGGAGTATGATCCTGTATCCAATACGTGGACCACAAAAACGGCAATGCCCACGGCTCGTCCGAGGTTGTCAGTTGGAGTAATAGGCGGTAAGCTTTATGCGGTGGGGGGATCTCAAACAAATGGCGGAGGGGACACCAACGAGGAGTATGACCTCGCGAGTAATACTTGGACTACAAAAACAGTAATGCCAACGGCCCGCGACTCTTTTTCAATCGGCGTCATAGGCGGCAAGTTGTATGCTGTGGGGGGAACTAATAATGGCGGGTCTACCCTCTTTAATACCAACGAGGAGTATGATCCCGCGTCCGATACCTGGACCACAAAAGCGGCAATGCCCACGGCCCGCTGCTTTTCTTCAGCCGGCGTCATAGGCGGCAAGTTGTATGCTGTGGGGGGATGGGGTAATAGTACTGTCTTAAACACCAACGAGGAGTATGATCCCGCGTCCGATACCTGGACCACAAAAGCGGCAATGCCCACAGCAAAGTATATGTTGTCAGCCGGAGTAATAGGCGGCAAACTGTATGCCGTGGGGGCGGCAAATGGCGGTATGAATACCAACGAGGAGTACGACCCCGGCGTGTCGCAGCAGTTCACAGGGCTTACGCCTAACACGCTGTACAGCTTTAAAGCCAAAGCCCGCGATGCCGGCGGCGTTGAAACAGCCGAAAGCCCGACGGTTTCCACCTATACGCTGGCGGCTTTGCCGGCCGCCGGTTCGCCCGTATTCACTTCGGGGGGCGCGTCCTCGTTCGCCGTGAATTGGCTGGCGAACGGGAACCCTTCCGGCACCCGGTACCGCGCGCAGATATCGGCATCTCCGGCATTCACATCGGTGATATCTATGGACACATACGGTACTGCCGCTACTTTCACAAGCATATCCCTGGGCGCAAATTACTACGCGCGGGTTGCCGCGATAAACGGCGGCGGGATATTTACGGACTATGTCGCGCTTGGGTCCCTAACGGCGGGCACCGTTATCGGTAACCGGCAGAAAAACTTTAAGACCACGATCGGCGATAATCTGTTTAATCCCAGTGCCGGGGGGACTTCAAAGATCAAGTTTAATGTTCCCGCAGCGGGCAAAGTGTCGCTAAAAATATACGACTTGACCGGCAGGCTTATCAGGACGCTTTTTGAAGGCGATGCCAATGCCGGGGATACGCAGAAGGATTGGGACGGCAGGGACGACAGCGGCCATTATGTGGTCCCGGGCGTCTATTTTCTGCATTATGTGTACCCGGGCGGCAAAGAAGTCAGGAAGATAGGGGTTAAAAAATGAAAAAAATTATTTTTTTATTTGTTTTCGTGATTCCTGTCCGTTCCCTGTCCGCCCAGGAAAGCGGCGTTTTCCTTAAACTGCCGATGTCCGTGCGCGGCGCAGCCATGGGAGACGCTTTTACCGCTCTGGGCGATGAGCCGCTGGGAATTTATTACAATCCCGCGGGCATAGCTTTTTTTAAGCGTCCCGCCGTATCATTCGCGCATCATATCTATCTGCAGGATATAAACGGCGATTCGGCGGGTTTTGTTCTGCCTGCCGGTCAGTTCGTCATCGGCGTGGCGCCAACAGTCTTTAAAATGAAGGAGGAGACCCTGTACGATTCCTTCGGCAACGACACCGGCCGGTCGTTCGGTTATCAGTCGATGGTAGCGCCGGCTGCCTTGGCCATGCGTTTCGGAGACCTGGCCGTAGGCGTGGCGGCCAAATATTACTCGGAAAAAATAGACGACCTGTCTACGCGGACTAATGCGTTTGACGCGGGCGCAGTATACCGCTTCAATAAGCTGCGGTTTGGTTTTTCCAGCCAGAATTTTGGCGGCAAGATCTATGACTACGGTCTGGCTAAAATACAGCGTATCGGCGTCGCTTACGCCGGCGGCGCCCTTACTGTCGCGGCTGACGCGGTAAAGGAAGGAACGGCCGGCAATTACTTCAATGCCGGCGGGGAGTTTTCACTTCTCAACTTGATAAAATTAAGGGCCGGGTGGCGGCTGCGGAAGGATTTTGGCGGACCCACTTTCGGGCTTGGTTTTAACCTGGGCAATTTGATGGTTGACTACGCATTTGTCAGATACGGCGACCTGGGCGATACCCATAAAATGGGGCTTTCCTACGGTTTCGGGGCTGATAAAACAAAATAAGCGGAGCCAAGGCCGTAGGTTTGCTGCTGGAAAGTCAATAGCTCCTATGTAGCAGTTTGCTTATTTTCTAGAAAGGTTGGAAATATAACCTAACCTGAAATTTTAGTTGGTTCGTCACCCCGGCGAACCTCGTCCCGTACTTGATGGGCCGGACGCGCATAGCGCTTGGCCCTCCGCCCGCTTCGCGGGGAATTCCGCAGGATAATTCTGTACCCTGTTTTTCTCAATAAAAACCAGGTTGAACTGCGGAATTCAGGTTAATTCTTGAACAGGAACTGGAAAGATTGTGATAATATTAAGGTCTAACCTTGTTTTCAATGGATCCCCGCCAACAACTTGCGGGGATGACAGTTTTTAATTTTTCGGCTGGTCTTAAGTTTGTTGCGCCGTTTTGCGGCCATGCTGACTTAGAGTTTATCCGCAATTAGCGGTTTGCCGTTTGGCCATAGGTCTTGATACGGGGCCGGGATAACTTTGTGATCTTAGTGGCTTTGTGTGAGAGATCTGTGAATTTTGTGCCTTATTGCGGCTAATTCTGGAAAGTCCGCGAAAGGGCGGTAATTTAATAATAGGGGTTTTATGAAAAAGAATCAAATTAAAAAGATCGCGGTAAACACCGGCGGGGGGGACGCGCCGGGGCTTAACGCCGTCATACGGGCGGTGGTCGTGTCGGCGCTTAATAAAGGCTGGGAAGTTGTCGGCATCCGCGACGGTTATAACGGGCTGATGAATCCCGATGAATACCCAGAAGGCGGCCTTGTAACGCTTACCCGCGGCAAGGTGCGTGGCATAACCCATCTTGGCGGAACCATACTGGGCACCACCAATAAAGGCAACCCCGTTAAGTATCCCACCAAAGGCGCCGACGGCAAAATGTACGAAAAGGACCGCAGCGGCGAACTGGTGGCGGCTTTTAAAAAGAACGGCATAGACGCGCTGGTGGCTCTGGGCGGCGACGGCTCGCTGGGCATAGCGAATGTGCTGGCTAAAAAAGGGCTGCGAGCCATCGGCGTACCCAAGACGATAGACAACGACCTCGATAAGACCGTGATCACTTTTGGTTTCGATACCGCGGTCTCTTTCGCCACCGAATGTCTGGACCGCCTGCATTCCACCGCCGAGGCGCACCGCCGCGTGATGGTGGTGGAGGTGATGGGCCGCTACGCCGGCTGGATAGCCCTGAACGCAGGCGTCTCCGGCAACGCCGATGCGATCCTTATCCCGGAGATCCCTTACGATATAAATAAAGTAGCGGCGGCGCTGAAAGAAAGACCCAAACGCGGCAAGCATTACGCCATCGTGGTAGTGGCAGAGGGCGCCAAACCCGTAGGCGGCGCGGTTTCAGTTGTTAGTAAGGAGCTGGGCCGCGCGGAAAAACTTGGCGGCGCGGGCGAGCGCGTGGCCAGGGAGCTAGAGCCGCTGGTCGGCAAAGAGTGCCGCACCGTAGTGCTCGGCCATCTTCTGCGCGGCGGCAGTCCGACTACTTTCGACAGGCTTATTTCGCTGCGGTTCGGCGCGGCCGCGGTGCGCGCCCTTGAGGAAGGGCGGTCGGGCGTGATGGTGGCGCTGGACCCTCCTACGGTGCGCTATGTGCCGCTTAAAGACGCGACCAGCCGCATGAAAACGGTGCCGCTCGACTGCGACACCATGATCACCGCGCGCGACCTTGGAATTTCGTTCGGGGATTGATACGGCAGTGGTTAGTGGTGAGTGAATAGAAGGACTTCTGTAAGGCACCCAAAAGCTCACGTGATTTTTCTGTCATTCCTGCGATCTGTTGGCAGGAATCCAAACAACATTTATGGATTGCCGCCAACGAATTGCGGCAATGACATGAAGGATTTATTAATGTCGGCTTTTCGCGCAGCCTATAAAAATTTCATCAAAGCGATGAAAAATGCTTATGCTTTCAGCGATCATACTTGTGGCGGGGGAATCAACCAGGATGGGGAAGCCTAAAGCGCTGCTCCAATGGCGGGGCCTGCCTTTTATTGAGCATGTGTGTGCCGCTCTGCGGGCGGCCGGGGTGGAGGACCGCGTCGCAGTGCTGGGGCGCGCCTCCGCCGAAATACTCGCCGCCTGGACGCCTTCGGGCGAAACAACTGTCATAAACCCGGAGCCGGAGAAAGGCCAGCTTTCGTCCCTTCGCGCTGGGCTTGAGTCCGCCAATAATAATTCCGAAGCCTTTATGGTCTGTCTCGCCGATCAGCCGACCATTTCCCCCGGGACATATAAAGAGATAATATCGTTTTGGCGCGCGCATCCGGATTCCATCGTTATTCCCCGATGCGAACGGAATGCGGCCTCGGGAGAGTCACAAGTCAAAGGTCCGGAGCAGGATTTGGCAAGTCACAAGTCACAGGGCACAAGTCATAAGCCAGAGGCCGCCGGTGTCAAGAAGTTACAGGCATCCGCGGACTCGCCACTCGCCACTCGCCACTCGCCACTTTCCTATAAACGCGGCCATCCCATTATCATCCCGCGAAAATGTTTACGGTTATGCTTTGAGGGGCCTCTGGACAAGGGGCTGCACTGGGTGACCCATCATCCTTCGGCGCTATTGGCCGACCTGGACGTTAAGGACCGGGAAATAATCCGCGATTTCGACACGCCGGAAGACTATCAGCGGCTAATTGGAAAGTAATGGCGGTAAACTGTCTGTTTCTGCTTGACAGCTGGACGGCCAGAATTGATGGGAACTCGACGGATCGGCGGTCTAGCTGCCTCGCTGCCCAGCTGTCTAGCTATAGTCACTGTCCACTGGCTTTTTTATGCTTCCCATAATAATACTGGGCGTTGTTTTTCTTCTCATAGCCGTGCGGCGGGTGGGACGGTTCCGCTTTGAGATCTGGCAGGTGATGTGCGCCGGCGCCGCGGCCGTGCTGCTGACCGGAGGAATAAAACCGGCCGCAGCTTTGAAGGCCATAGACCCGGACGTGATGCTTTTTCTTTTCGGCATGTTCGCGGCCGGACAGGTGCTGGAACTGAGCGGCTGGCTGGCCCATTCCAAATATGAAATTTTCAAGCGTGCGCATACGGAAGAAAAATTGCTGCTGTTGCTGGTTTTTTTTATGGGTATAGCCGCGGCTTTCCTGATGAACGACACCGTGGCCATAATAGGCGCGCCGGTGGCGCTGCTGATCGCTAAAAAGCACGATATCTCTCCCAAGGCGCTGCTGCTGGCGCTGGCTTTCTCGATAACGGTGGGCAGCGTGATGAGCCCGATAGGCAATCCGCAGAACCTGCTGGTAGCCATAAAAAGCGGAGTGCCTGCGCCTTTCGCGACCTTTTTAAAATATCTTGCGGCGCCGACGCTCATAAATCTGGGCGTGGTTTTTCTGCTGATGCGCCATTTTTATCGCGAGGAATTCACGGCGCGCCCTATCAAAAATTCGCAGGAGCCGGTAAAAGACAGAAGGCTGGCGCGGCTGGCCAGAATAACCGTTGTCGTGCTGTCCGCCGCCATAGCCGCTAAAATAATACTGGGCCGGCTTGATCCCGCGCTGGATTTCCGCATCACCTGGATAGCTTTGGCCGCGGCCGCGCCGGGGCTGCTCTTCAGCCAGCGCCGTTTTGAGATACTGCGTAAGGCGGACTGGAGCACGCTGGCTTTTTTCGCCGCCATGTTCGTCCTTATGCGGGCGGTCTGGGATACCGGCTTTTTTCAGGGACTGATCTCAGACTCGGGGGCGGATATTACCGGTCTCGGCCCGGTGACTGTGGTCAGTCTGGGCTTAAGCCAGCTGATCTCGAACGTCCCTTTAGTGGCGCTCTATCTGCCGGTGCTTAAACACGCCGGCGCGGGTACGCCGGCGTATATGGCTCTTGCCGCGGCCTCCACCATAGCCGGCAATCTGTTCATCCTCGGCGCGGCCAGCAACGTGATAATCATTCAGGCCGCGGAGAAAAGAGCCGGGGTTACCATAACCTTCATTGAATTCGCCCGCGTCGGCATTCCGCTTACGTTCATTAACGCAGCTATATATTGGGTTTTCATCAAATTCGCGTCGTAAAGCGGCAATAAAACTCTTTGATGAGCGCCGGCATTAATCTCTGAGGGCCCAAGGCCTCCTTTATCGGAGGATTTGGGAGATCCTATTACGGGACGGAGCTCGACAATAATTTATATAATGTTCCCTGTGATCTTGCGCGATATAACAACATGAGCGAGAGGCGGTTATATGGGTAAAATTAAAAAGTGTCATAAATGCTTATTGGAAGTGGACGAAGATACCGCAATATGCCCAAGGTGCGACGCCGAACTTATCGCCCAAGCAAAATCCGGGAAATCCAAGATCAGAAAGTGCCATCAGTGTCTATTGGAAGTTAACGAGTTCGCCGCGAACTGCCCGAGGTGCTCCGCCAAACTCGGTCCCGAAGCCGAATCCGAAGGAAAAGGAAAATCCTATATCGGTATTCTGCTGCTGATACTTTTCGTAGTTATTCTATTCACCCTGGCCACCACCATCGCCGACTATGTGGCTTTCAACGGATCGGATGCCGGGCTGTACAAAAGTCTTGTGATCAGCAAAGACGCTAAGGACCTTAAGGGCGGCCCGGCGAACGTATTGAAGGGGTGGAGCAAACAGCCCGTTCCCAATGCCCTTGCGACCGTGGCCAAAGATATCGGTATCATCAGGGATAGCAAGTTCACCAGGAGCAACTCGCTGGCGGACCTGAAGGCGCCCCCGGGAATGCTGGCTATTTCAACTTTTACGGCCGGCGCGATGAACAGAGATGTGGGTATCATCAGGGAATCTCTGAGCGTTAAGAAAAAGTGGGCTCTGCCGCCCAGGATGCAGGGATTGGGAGGATTTGGGGGATCGGGCGGAGTGGCCGTTTCCACCTTTTCGAACAGCGTGATAGATCAAGGCGTGGGTATAGACAGGGGGATAAGCATAGATAAGGGCCTGGGCATCTCCACCTTTTCGGAAGATGGGCAGGGTAATGACTCCGGCATTGTCACGGAAGCTGCGCCCATCGCCCTCATCAAGAACGATAAAGAGTCCAAGGACAAGCTGATAACGAAGATGAAAACGGAAGGTTTAAAACCGCTGTCCGGCATGGGGATAGACGATATTGGTTACGACGGGGACGCGCTGAGCGTTTATGTGGACCTGCGCTTTGAGGATATTTCCAGGTCCGAGCAGGAGGATGCCGTGTCCATAATCGTGGACCAGTGGGCGGCGGCTATGGGACAGGACTCCACCGTGATAGAAATAAGGCAGTTCGGCACGGGGAAAAAACTTGAAAGATGGGTGTTTAAACAATGAAAGGAACCGCGAATATTATAAAGCTGCTGGGCGAAGCCATTGACGGCGGGAAGAACGCCGCCTTTGTCACGGTCATTTCCGTCGGAGGCTCGACCCCGCGCGAGACCGGCGCAAAAATGCTGGTGTTTGAGAACGGCTCCATAGAAGGCACCGTCGGCGGCGGCGCGCTGGAAGCCCTCGCCATAAAACAGGCGGTGGACCGTATAAAAAAAGGCGCCAGCGGCAAGTTCGTCTTCGACCTGAAGCCCAAAGGCAATGCTAGCGCAGGTGTCGTATCAAAGGCCGATGGCCAACAGACGACCAATACAGGCATGATCTGCATGGGGCGGGTTGAAATATTCATAGACGTATACAAGAATCCCCTTAAAATACTGATACTCGGGGCCGGACACGTGGGAGTGAAGATCGCCGAAGCCGCGGATATGGCCGGGTATCCTTATATCGTCGCCGACGACAGGCCCGAATTCGCCAATAAGGAAAGATTCCCAGGCGCTTCCTCCGTCCTGCTTGAAAAGCCGCATGAAGCCGTGGCCCGCGCCGGCGTCGATGACCATACCTACGCCGTCATCGTCACGCGGGGGCACGCGCTGGACAGGGAATGCCTTGAAGCGCTCCTGCGCACTAAAGCGGCGTATATCGGCATGATCGGCAGCGCGGATAAAGTGCGCGAAATATACCGCCTCGCCGGGAAGAAAAAACTTTATCCGCTACGGGACAAGCGCGTTTATTCTCCGATCGGCCTTGATCTCGGCGGCAAAACTCCGGGAGAAATAGCCATTTCCGTGATGGCCCAGATAATAATGTTGCATTACAAAAAAGACGGCTCCCACATGCGGGTGACGGCAACTTCTAAATAACTATCGAAGGGCCGGCTCCTAATAACACGCTGAGTCAAAAACCATCTCCAGCCTGGCAAAACACCGGAATCCGCCCCATGACAGCCATCTACCTCGACCATAACGCGATAACGACAATCGACCTGGCGGCCCGGGCCGCGCAGCTGATGCGCGGAGGTGCGGCATGCTGAACGGCGCGCAGGGGCCCGATGCGCGCTACGCGCGCCAAACCGTGCTGGACATGATCGGCCGGGCCGGCCAGCGCAGGCTGGCCGAAAGCGCCGTGCTGGTGGTGGGGTGCGGGTCGCTTGGCAGCGCCCAGGCGGAATTCCTCGCCCGCGCCGGTATAGGCCGGCTTATCCTGGCAGACCGCGATATTCTGGAACCGCACAATCTCCAGTCGCAGCTCCTTTACGACGAGAGCGATGTCAACGCGCGCCTGCCTAAAGCCGAGGCCGCCGCCCGCCGCCTGCGCGCGGTGAACTCCTCTATAAAGATAGAACCCGTGATAACGGATGTCACCGCCGGGAATATCAAAGAGCTGGTCGGCCGCTCCGACCTCGTGCTGGACGCTTGCGACAACTTCGAGACCCGTTATTTATTGAACGACGCGGCTGTCAGCGCCGGCAAACCCTGGGTATATGGCGGCGTGCTGGGCGTTGACGGCATGGTCCTGGCGGTGCACCCCGGCCGCGGGCCCTGCCTGCGCTGCCTTTTTGAGGACCCGCCGGAACTGGGGCTGCTCCCGACATGCAATACGTTCGGAGTGTTGAACACAGCCGCGGCCTGGGTGGCCGCGCTGCAGGTTACCGAGGCGCTGAAGTTCCTGGTGGGTACTAAGGCCGCCGAATTCAAGCTCCACACGCTGGATATCTGGCGCGGCACCGTCGCCGCGGTCGCCGCCGAGCGCCGCGCCGGCTGCGTTTGCTGCGGCGAGCGCCGCTTCGATTTCCTGGATTCCAAGCGCGGCTCGTCGTCATCCGCGGTTCTCTGCGGCAGGAACGCGGTGCAGGTCACGCCGGAGCGCAGGCTGGCCCCGGACTTCGCGCGGCTGCGCGAAAGGCTGGCGCCGCTCGGCGCGGTAACCTTCAACGGCGTGCTGCTGGAGTTCATCAGCGGCGCGCACCGCCTGGTGGTCTTCCCAGACGGCCGCGTACTGGTAAACGGCACCACGGATACGGCCGAGGCCAGGAGCCTCGTGGCAAAATACATCGGTAGCTGACCTTTTAAGGAGCTGTGTATGCTGAGTTTCATCCTCAACCAGCGTGTGGTTCGGACGGACGAGCGTCCCGGCATGGTCCTGCTCGAGTTCATCCGCGGCGTAGCCTGCCTTTCAGGCACCAAAGAAGCCTGCCGCGAAGGCGAATGCGGCGCGTGCACCGTGCTGGTCGGCTCCAGGCGGGCGGACGGCGGCGTAGCCTATAAGGCTTGCGCCTCGTGCCTGCTGCCCATAGGCGCCGCGGACGGCTGTCATATCGTTACCGTAGAGGGGCTCATCGGCGAACCCCTTACGCTGGTACAGCAGCTTATTGTGGATAACAGCGCTTCGCAGTGCGGGTTCTGCACCCCCGGCATCGTTCTGTCCCTGACCGGCTTCTGCCTGGGCGGCCAGGAGCTTTCTTACGAGAACGCGATCGACGCGCTTGACGGCAATATCTGCCGCTGCACCGGCTATGTCCCTATCCGCAACGCGGCGCGCGCGCTGTGCGAAAGGCTGGCGGAGATGGACACCGATCCTTCAGAACGGCCGGCCGAACTCATGGCCGCGGGCGTGGTGCCCGAATATTTCCGGGCGATCCCGGACCAGCTGGCGCAGCTGCGCGCGGATCCCCGGCCGTCCTGCAAGGAAGCGGTGCTGGTGGCCGGCGGCACCGATCTGTTCGCACAGAGGCCGGAGCAGCTGCTTGAAAGCTCCCTTTGCTTCCTGTCGGATCGCTGCGACCTTGACTATGTCCGCGCGGACGAAAAGGCCCTGCATGTCGGCGGCGCGGTCACTATCGAGGACTTCCGCCGTTCCGACGCCGTGCGCCGGCATTTCCCCGGCCTGTCTCAGGACCTGCTGCGGCACTCCTCCACTCTCCTGCGCAATAAGGCGACCCTGACCGGCAACATCGTCAATGCCTCGCCTATCGGAGACGCCGCCATAATCCTGCTGGCGCTCGACGCGCGGCTGGTCATAGAGGCGGCCGGCGGCGCTAAGCGGGAAACCCGGCTTTCGAAGTTCTTCCTTGGGTATAAGAAGACGGATCTTGCCTGCGGCGAACTCGTTACCGAGATCGTGATCCCGCTGCTGCCGGACGGCGCCCGTTTCCATTTTGAGAAGGTCGCCAACCGGGCCACGCTGGACATAGCGGCGGTAAACACCGCGCTGCGGCTGACCACCGGCCCCGACGGCGTCATAACGGACATCCGCCTGGCCGCCGGCGGCGTGGCGCCGGTCCCGTTCCTGATCGGCGGGCTTGAGGCTTTTTACGGCCGTAAGCCGGACGCCGCCGCGGCGGCAGCCATAGCCGGGGCCGCCGAGGAAGCGGCGAAGCCTATAGACGATATTCGCGGCTCCGCGGCTTACAAAAAACTGCTGCTGGGCCGGCTCGTGCGCGCGCATTTCATGGCGACCGCCGCGGCGGGGGAGGCCGTATGAAGAACGAGGACATGGGGATGCACGTGCGCGGCACGTCGCAGTTCGTGGACGATATTCCCGTTTCCGAAGGCTGCCTGCACGCGGTCCTTTATACGTCGCCTGTAGCCCGCGGCCGGATACGCTCCCTGGATGTTTCCAGGGCCGCCGCCGCCCCGGGAGTAGCGGCGGTCTACACGCACCGCGACGTGCCGGGACTCAATCAGGTCGGGCATGTGCTGAAGGACCAGCCTTTGCTGGCCGTCGACAGCGTCGAGTACATCGGCCAGCCCATAGCGCTGGTGGTGGCCGACACGCAGCGCAACGCGCAGCGCGCGGTCAAGCTTATCACCGCCGATATAGAAAAGCTGGAAGCGGTCTTCGATCCGCGCGTAGCGGCCGCAAAAGGGATGATCCACGGCGCCAAGCGCGTCCTCGTCAGCGGCGATCCGGAAGCGGCGTTCGCGCGATGCAAGTATATCGCGCAGGGGCGGCTCTCGAGCGGTCCGCAGGAACACTTCTACTTCGAGACCCAGCGCGCGCTGGCGGTTCCGGGCGAGCACGACACCATCAAAGTATATGCCAGCGCGCAGTCGCCGGGCGCGTTCCACCGCCACCTCGCCGAAGTGCTGGGCATACCCATGCACAAGGTCGAGCTGGACATCCGCCGGCTCGGCGGAGGGTTCGGCGGCAAGGAGTCTACCGCGGTCTGGATAGTAGCGCCGGCCATGACCGCGTTCCTGCTTAAGCGCCCCGTCAAACTGGTGCTGGGCCGCAACGAGGATATAGCCACCACCGGCAAGCGCCACGCCTATGAGTACGATTATAAAATAGGACTTGACGCCGAAGGAAAGATCCTGGCCTACGAGATAGACCTGTTCCAGCACGCCGGCGCCTGCGCCGATATTTCGCTGGCCGTGCTGGGCCGCTCTTTCCTGCATGTTTCCGGCTCATATAATATCCCCAACATCCGCGTTACCGCCGTAAGCTGCCGCACCAATATACCCCCGAACAACGCTTTCCGCGGCTTCGGAGTGCCGCAGGGGACTTTCTCAATTGAAGCCGCGCTTCACCATGCCGCGGAACTGATGGGTGCGGATGCGGAGACCATTAAACGCAAGAACCTGCTGCGCGAAGGCGACGGCCTGCCTTACGGCGTAAAGCCGGACTCCGTGAACGCCGAGCGCTGCTGGGAGACTTTGGACAAGCAGGTGAATATAGCAGAGCGCCGCGCAGCGGTGGAAGAGTATAACAAGACTCACACAAGCACTAAGCGCGGCCTAGCCGTGGTGCCGGTCTGCTTCGGCATCTCTTTCGCGCAGATGGCGCTGAACCAGGCCACCGCGCTGGTGAATATTTACGTGGACGGCAGCGTTTCGGTAAGCACCGGCGCCGTGGAGATGGGCCAGGGCGTGAACACCAAGATCCGCGTTGTGGCGGCGCGCACGCTGGGCGCCAGTGTGGACAGGGTGCGGGTGGATACCACCAACACTTCGCGCATACCCAACGCTTCGCCCACCTCGGCCAGCTCCGGCGCGGACCTTAACGGCATGGCAACCAAGTTCGCCTGCGGGAAACTGTACGCGCGGCTGCAGGCTTTTGCCGCCAAGCAGCTTGGCCTTGCCGACCCGGCCTCAGTCGTTATCCGCGACGGAATTATCTGCGCCGGCGGGAAGCCCGCCGATATGACTTGGGAAAAACTGGTGGCCGCCGCGCAGTGGGCGCGCGTGGACATGTCGGAACACGCTTTTTACGCCACGCCGAACCTGCATTATGACCTTGTCGCCGAGCGCGGCAGGCCTTTCGCTTACTACAGCTACGCGGCTTCGCTTACCGAGGTGCTGCTTGACTGCGTGCGCGGTACCTACACCATAGAATCCATAGACGTGGTGCAGGATGTGGGCGAGTCGCTGTCGCCGGAAGTGGACCTGGGCCAGATACATGGCGCCGTGGTGCAGGGCCTGGGCTGGGCCGCGCTGGAACAGATACGCTACGGCGCCGGTGGTAACGTGCTGACCGGCGTTAACTCCTACAAAGTGCCGGACATCAAATTCGTTCCGAAACACTTTGAGGTGACGCTGCTGAAGGATTCGAGCAACCCTTATGCCGTGTGCAATTCAAAAGCTGTAGGAGAGCCGCCTTTCGTGCACGGGCTGGGCTCGTACTTCGCGATACTGGAAGCGCTGCGCGGCGTGCGCGCGGACAAGCCGGCGCCTTCCCTGCCGCTTACGCCGGAAAAGGCCTTTATGTATCTGCACGAGCCTGTCGGCGGCGCCGGGAGCAAAGCATGAAAAAGAAAATAACGGTGCGCTACTTCGCCCTTATAGGCGAGCGCCGCGGCACGCAGACCGAGCCTTACGAAACCGAAGCCGCCACCGCCCGCGAGCTGCTGCACGAACTGCAGACTAACAAAGCCATCCCGCTCACCACCAACATCTCCAAGGCCTCCATCAATAATAAATTCGTCGACTGGGACGCCCCTATCAGCGACGGCGACCTTATCACGCTACTCTCCCCGTTCTCCGGCGGCTGATCCGCCGGCGGGAAGAATAAAAAATACCGGCGCCGCAGTGCGAGCAGCGGCGCCGGTATTTTTTAGGGCCTTATTTTTTCTGTACGGCCTGTATGGCCTCGAGGACCTTGTCAGGGGTGAAAGGGAATTCCCTGATGCGCGCGCCCGTGGCGTTGTAAATGGCGTTGGCGAAGACCGGCGCGGGGCCGTTGATGCAGATCTCGGAAACACTTTTTGCGCCGAAGGGTCCGGTTTCCTCATAGGAAGGGACCAGAATGGCCTGGATGGGCGGACGGTCGCGCATGGAGTAGATGTGGTAGTCGGCGAAGGACGCGTTGATCATGCGCCCGTTGCTGAAGAGGTACTGCTCCGTAAGGGCGTAGCTGATCCCGTTGAGGGTTCCGCCCTCGGTCTGTCCTTCGCAGAGGGCCGGATTTATAGCCGTTCCGCAATCGATCGTCGAGACGTATTTGATCACGCGTATGAAGCCGGTCCAGGTGTCGATCTCTATCTCGGCGAAGTGCGCGGCGAAGGGCGGCGGAGATTTCTTAGTGATGTGCGAGGCGGTGCCTATGATCTGGTACTGGTTCTTCTGGTAGAGCGAGTAGCAGGCGATGTCGCCGTACGTTACCTTCTTGCTGCCGTCCGCGTTCCGCACGACCGCGTTCTCGCAGAAAACTTCATCCGCCCGGAGCCCGAGCATTTCGGCACCGGTGGCCAGGATCTGCCGCTTGGCGTCGGCCGCGGCTTTGCGGACGGCTTCGCCGGAGAGGTAGGTGGTGGAGGAGGCGTAAGCTCCGACGTCGAACGGCGTCATGTCCGTGTCGGAGGAATACACTATCATCTTGTCTGTCGTGGTCTCGAGCTCTTCCGCGGCGATCTGGGCGAGCACGGTATCCGAGCCTGTGCCGAGGTCGGTGGCCCCGATATTGAGGTTGAAGGAGCCGTCTTCGTTTATTTTGATCATCGCGCCGCCCATGTCTATGTCCGGGATGGACGAGCCCTGCATCAGGCAGGCCATGCCGAGGCCCCGGCGGTAGCGGCCCGTCTTGGTACGCCAGTCGGTCCGGTCCTTCCAGCCTACGGCCTCCGAGCCCTTTACGATACATTCCGCAAGAGCGTTGGACCCGATGGTCATGGGCGTGCCTTCCCTGCCTTCGCCAAGCGCGGCGAAGATGGGCGAGCCTTCCCCGGACCTGATGTGGTTCATCTGGCGGAAAACGAGCGGGTCCTTGCCGATGGCTTCGGCCATTTCATCCATTACGGATTCCATCGCGAAGAAGGCCTGGGTGGCGCCGAAGCCGCGGTAGGCTCCGCCGACCGGCAGGTTGGTATAGTACGACTTTCCGTCGAAATGGATATTGTCGCAGTGGTAGAGGGGCAAGACCTTTGAACCCGCGCAGGAGACGACGGTGAGGCCGTGCCCGCCGTAAGCGCCGGTGTTATTGATGGCGTCCATGCCTATGGCGGTGATGGCGCCGTCCTTCTTTACGCCGGCGCGGATGCGGACCCGGAAGGGGTGGCGCGTGCGGCCGGTGCGGAAGGTCTCCTCGCGGTTGAACTGCCAGAAGACCGGCCGGCCGGTGCGGAGCGCGAACATGGCCACGACGTCTTCAAGGAGAATTTCCTGCTTGCAGCCGAAGCCTCCGCCGATGCGGGGCTTTATAACGCGTATCCGCTGTACCGGGATACCGAGGGTCTGGGCCACGATGCGGCGGCAGTGGAAGGGGACCTGTGTCGAAGTGGTGATGACTATTCGCCCCGAGGGGGCGATCTGGGCGAGCGAGGTGTAGGGTTCGATCGGGCAGTGCTGGGCGTAGGGCGTTTCGAACGTTTCGTCGAACGTGAAATCGGCGGCTTTCATGCCTTTTTCGAAGTCGCCGGCTTCGCAGGCCACATGGGCTACGAGGTTCTTCTTGGGCTCGTAAGGGATGGGGATCGGAACGCGGGCTTCGGGCTCGTCGTGTATTACCGGGGCGCCGGTGGCCATCGCTTCGTCGATCGAAAAGACCGGGGTGAGGAGCTCATACTCCACCTTTATGGCCGCTATGGCCTCGAGGGCCTGCTCCTCGGTTTCGGCGGCAACGGCGGCCACGCGGTCGCCGACGAAGCGGACCTTCTTGTCGAACATGAAGGTGTCGTAAGGGGACGGCTCGGGGAAGCCCTGTCCGGCGGTGCAGTGCTCTATGCGCGGGACATTGCCGTGCCAGAGGACGGCCTTAACTCCGGGCATCTTCTCGGCCGCGGAGACGTCGATGGACCTGATGTCGGCGTGGGGATGCGGGCTCCAGAGCATCTTGACGATGAGGGCGCCGCGCGGCACGAAATCGGCGACATAGGAGTCCTTGCCCAGAGCGAGCTGGAGGGCGTCGATCTTGGTTACCGAATGATTGACCTGCTTAAAGTTCTTGGCGCGTTCGTCGTTCATTGTTTGGCCTCCTTCTTGGAGGATTTACCGCTGGTCCCGGTTCCCGCTTCGCGGCGGTCCAGGACTTTGCGCAGGGCCGCCCAGATCTTCTCGTAGCCGGTGCAGCGGCAGAGGTTGCCGTCCATGTACTCGCGGGCGAGCTCGTCGTCGAACCGGGTCTCCGCCTCCATCAGCGCGGTGGCGCTCATGACGATGCCTGGGATGCAATAGCCGCACTGGACGGCGCCGCCTTCTATAAGCTCTTTTTGGAACTCGCCCGGGTTGTCGAAAGTTCCGACGCTCTCGATGGTCCGTACGCTGCGGCCTTCGGCCTGCTTCGCGTAGAGAATACAGGCGTAGACGGCGCGTCCGTCAAGCAGTACGGTGCAGGCGCCGCAGGTGCCTTGTCCGCAGCCGAACTTGGTCCCGCGATAGCCTTCTCGGCGCAGCAGCGCGAGGAGCTTCTCGTCCGGCCCGGCGGCGAAGGTCTTCAGCTCCCCGTTGAGCGTGAAAGAAATATTATGGCTTGTCTCCTTCATTATTCCGTCCTCCCGCGCGCAAAGTCGGCTGCTCGTTCCAAAGCGTCCAGCAGCGAGACTTCCGCCAGCTGCCGCATATACCCCGTGCTCATCCCTTCGCGTTTGCACCATTGGGCGTCGGTCCCGGCTTTGGCCGCGGCTTCCCTGAAGACGGCGGCGACGGCCTCGCGGCCGGCGAGCGCGGCCTCTACCGCCGGCAGACGCCGGGGAAAGGGGATCGCGCTGCCGGCGGCGACGCGCGCGGTCTTGATGCGGCCGTTCTCCAGCTCGAGCAGGGCGGCTACGGTGACCAGCGAGAAGGAGGCCGCGGAACGGACGGCTTTCACGGAGCCGAAGCCATGCCGCGCTTTCAGGACCGGGACCTTGACGGCGGTGAGGAGGTCTCCGCCGCTGAAGCGTTTGGCGGGCTGGGTCGCGAAGTATTCGTCGGCGGTTATTTCGTTTTCCTTGCCGGAGTAGACGACCATGCGCGCGTTCATGGCGAGCAGGACAACGGGCAGGTCCGACCAGGGGAAGACGCGGCAGATATTGCCGCCGATGGTGGAGACGTTCCGGACCTGGTGGGTGGAAATGCGCCGGCAGATCTCGTGCATGGCCCAGCGGGGGCCGCGGTAGCGCTGGAGGTCGGAGAGAGGGGTGGAGGCGCCGATTACGAAGAAATCTCCTTCCTGACGGATGAAGGACAGGCCCAGGCGTGTAATGTCCACGGCGGCGACGGGCGTTTTGGTTTGTATGAAATGAAGAGAGGTGCCGCCGGCGAGGGCCATGCCCCGGGGGCCCAGTTCACGCAGGCGCTCTCGCGCGTCGGACAGGCTGGCTGGACGGATAAATTCACACAGCTTCATAAATGATCCTTGGATAGAGGCTTAAATTCCTTACAAAAATATAGCAGATTTTAAGTGGGCGATAAAGTCCCAAATCCTGCGATAAAGGAGGATTCGGGACCACCGGGATGAATAGCCCGAAAGCTCACGTAATACCAAGTCGTCATTCCGGCGAAAGCCGGAATCCATGGATATCGACGACGCTGGTCCCAGGCTTCCCCCCCAGTTTCACGGTGGGGCAGGTCGCCGGGGAGACGTATAAGGTTTCACCGGAACGATGAAAAACGTTTCGACGAGACCTCTGCTTTACGTAATCTTTCGGGTTAATGCCGGCGTTAATACTTGCGGCCATAAAAAAAGGATAGAATATAGAGTATAGACCTTATTCTATGAAAAGCTTCTTTCTTGCTCTTGCCTCCGTAGCCCTGCTTTGCGTTCCGGCGCGCTCCGAGGTCTGGACCCTTTCCAGTTATCTGGATTCGGTGTTCCGGGCTTCCGAGGATATAAAAACCGCCGATGAGGACGTGGAGCTCGCGAAGAACAGCTATATCTCCTCGCTTGCCGCTTTTTACATTCCCAATGTCGTCTTTAGCGCCTCCAATTCCCCGTATTCCGTTTTTAACGATCCGAAATGGCAACTCAGGAACGGTAACACTACGGCCGGCACTTCGGCGAACCTGAACCTGTTCAATAATTTCAAGGACAAACTGGGCCTGGATTCCTCCCTGCTCGACAGGACCGCCGCGGGAAGCAGAGCTTGGCAGGTCCGGCAGCGCGTGACCCTGGATTCCCTGAATATTTATTACAACGTGCTGAGGTGCAAGCTGCTGTTGACGGTGGGCAGATCGAGCCTGAAGTCCTACGAGGAGCAGTACGCCAAGGTGCAGGAGTATTACAAGGAAGGGCTCAAAAGCTATTCGGACGTTCTTAAAAGCGAGCTCGGCTACCGCACAAGCCAGCTCTCGGAGGCGACGTCCTCCGAGTCCTATAAGAACGCCCTGATGCAGTTCAATTTATCGATCTACAGGGACCCGGAGACGGATATAGACCTGCAGGACGTGGTGGAACAGTCCACAGCGCCGCTGCCTGCCCTGGAAGAAAGTCTGGCATATGCCGCAAAGAACCGCGTTGAGCTGCGGCTCGCTGAAAATCTGCTCAAGCGCCAGGAGATCGCCAGGACCGGCGCTTTGATCGGCTGGCTGCCGGACCTTTCGCTGGACGCGGCTTATAACCGGCAGGGGCTCGGCAATCTGGGAAAGCTGGCCGCCTTGACGACTAATCCCACATATTCCCTCACGCTCAGTCTTTCCCTGCCTGTAGGCCCCGCGACTTTTACCGACCGCAAGAACTATGTCGCGGCCGAAATAGGCGGCGAAAGGGCGCGGCGGTCCCTGCATAACCTGGGGCTCCAGGTAAAGAAGGAAGTGATCACGGCGTATCTGGCTTTTTCCACCACTCTGAAAAGGTATGAAGTCTCCAAAATGAAGGCGGACATCTCGAAGCAGAGCCTGGCTATCGTAGCGGCCAGATACGGGGAAGGGCGCGCCGGAATTATAGATCTGGCGGACGCGCAGAGCGACGATCTGAGTTCGCAGAGCGACCTTGCTAACGCCCTCTATGACCTGCTGCTGGCCCGCGCCTCTTATGATAACGCCGTGGGCCGGCAATTGTGGAAATAATTTATGAAAAAAGCAAAACATCTGGCTTTAAAGATCATCGGATACGCAGTTTTGGCCGCGGCGCTGGGCGGAGGCGGGTGGTGGGGCTATCAGCTCTACCAGAAAACCTCCTCGGTGGAAGTGGAAATAGAGAAAGTCCAGGTTTCCAAAGGCGACCTTGAAACTAAATTCCAGGACATAGGCGATATCTATCCCAAGGATATGCTCGAAGTCTATCCGCGCGTGTCCGGCAGGGTGGATAAACTGCTGACGACCGAAGGCGCGATAGTCAAGAAGGGGGACAAACTGGCAGTGGTGAGTCCCGGCCAGAGCGAATCGGACAAATTTCTGCCGGTAGACGTGTTCGCTCCCATGTCCGGTACGGTGATGCGCTGCACCGGCAACCAGTCCTATTACGGCACGGATAGCTCGATGGCTAAAGTGGACCAGCGCGTCTCCGGCCTCTCGGATACCGGCAATCCGACCTGCCTGATGCAGATCGCCGATTTCACCAGGATGATCGTCAAGCTCAGCGTAAGCGAGATGGAAGTCCTGAAGCTGAAGCGCGAGATGCCGGTGAAGGTCTCTATCGACGCGCTGCCGTCCATGGACCTGAGCGGCAGGATAAGTCTTATCTCGCCGAAGTCCGACCAGGGGCGGGGCGGCTCCAAGAGCTTCAACGTCGAAGTCTCCATAGACCAAAAGAACCTGAATATTAAGTCCGGCATGACCGGCAGGATCGAAGCCGTGATGGAATCCAGAAAAAACACGCTTAAGATGCCTATCTCCGGGCTTTTTGAAGAGCCGGGCCGACAGTTCGCGTACCTCTACACGCCGAACGGAAAGTCGAAGAAAGTGAACCTGAAGATCGGCCTGCGCAATGAGACGGAAGTAGAGATCCTGAGCGGGCTGCAGGAAGGCGCGACGGTCTATACAGACAAGCCGCTGAACGTGGAAGAAGAAAATACAGGAGCCCCGCGCAAAAAATGATAAAGTGCGAAAACCTGACAAAGGCGTACTCCCTTAAAAAAGCGCAGGCGTATCAGGCGCTGAGGGGCGTCGACCTGGAGATCAAAAGGGGGGACTTCACCGCCATCACCGGGCCGTCCGGCTGCGGGAAATCCACGCTTTTGAATATTCTCGGTTTTCTGGACAATCCCAGCGAGGGCAGCTATTTTTTCAAAGGGAGGGACGTAAGCTCTTTCAGCGACGCGCACCGGTCCCTCCTGCGCAGGAAAGAGATCGGTTTTGTATTCCAGTCCTTTAATCTGCTGCCCAGGTCCTCCGCGCTCGAGAACGTGCGCCTGCCCATGCTCTACCTTGGGATGGAAAAGGAAGAGTCCACAGAGAGGGCCCGCGAACTGCTCGCTAAAGTGGGGCTTGGGGACAAAGAAGAGAACAGCCCGCTGGAGCTTTCCGGCGGCGAGCGCCAGCGCGTGGGCGTCGCGCGCGCCCTGGCCAACAACCCGGAATTGCTGCTGGCCGACGAGCCCACGGGCAACCTGGACTCCGCCACCGGCGTGGAGATCATGAAGCTGCTCCGGGGACTTAACGACGGCGGGCTGACCGTCATCATGGTCACCCATGACCTGAACCTGGCGAGGTCCGCCTCCAGGACCGTAAAGATCCGCGACGGGAAAGTGGAGCCATGAAAATATCCGAAACGCTCAGGACCGGCGCGCTCGAGATCTTCCACCACAAGATGCGCTCCTTTCTGACCTTTTTCGCCATTTCCATCGGCGTCATCTCCATCATGTACAGCCTCACGCTGATCTATTCCATGAATTTCCGGACCAAGAAGGCCATCGAACTGGTGGGGCCCGGCCGGCTTAAAGTCGAGATGAAGAACCGGCAGCAGTCGGACAGCAGCCTGGAAAAGAAAGAGGTCCGCGATTCGCTCACGCTGGAGGACGCGCTGGCGCTGCGCGCCCAATTGCCCGGCCTTTACATGGTCTCGCCTATCATAAATAAATACGTCGATTTTTCCGACGGAACGTTCGAGGACGGGCAGGAGATCGGCGGCATTACGCCGGAATGGAAGAAGCGCGGCTGGGTCTACAAGGTCAGCGGCCGTTTTTTAAACCAGCACGATCTGGATACCTACGCGCGCGTGGCCGTCATCATCGAGGAAGGCGGCTACTTCAAAAAGCCCAGATGGATGAGTATTTACGACTGGCGGGACAAGGTGCAGGTCTACATAAAGCATAACGATCTGCTGGGCAAGACCATTAAGCTGGACAACAGTCTCTATACCGTGGTGGGGATACTTCAGGAGCCGCCGATGGAGAAAAATCCCAAATCCTTCATGAACGTAGAGGGCTGGCAGCCGAACATCATGGTCCCGATAACCACCGCACAACGCCTGATGAACGGCTATGGCTGGGATTCGGGCGGGGTGGACGAGATAAACGTGGACACCGGCGACGAAGCCACCATGAACCTTTACAAGAGAAGGATAGAAAAACTTCTTCAGGCGCGCCACGGCGGCAGGGTGCGGCTGAACATCAAGGATTTCCGCGAGCTTATCAAGCAGCAGCTGGCCGCCCAGGAGCGCAATATGTACACGTCGCTGATCCTGGGCGCGATAGCCATCCTGGCCGGCGGCATAGGCATCATGAACGTCACTCTGGCCACGATCTATTCGAGGATAAAGGAAATAGGCATACGGCGGGCGATCGGCGCGACCCGCGCGGATATCATGTCGCAATTTATCATAGAGGCCATGCTGCTGGGCTTTTTAGGGGGGCTGGCCGGCATCTTCGTGGGGCTGGCCGGGATTCAATATCTGGCTTCGCAGGGCGATACCGAGATGATGATGCTGCAGTGGTGGATGCCTTTCTGCGCCATCGTCGTCGCCGTACTTACCGGCTTTCTGGCCTCGCTCTATCCAGCCTACCAGGCCTCCCGGCTTGACCCGATAGAAGCCCTCCGCTACGAATAATTGGAATATGCCGTTTTTTTTATCCAGTCTATCCTGTTCATTTTTTAGGATTTAAAAAGAATTATTGTTATTAGGTAACGGCAGTCTTGCAAGTTCGCGGGGCCCGCCGGGGGTTGGGTTCCAAAAACCAGGGTCGGGCACACCGTGCCCGCCCTTCCGTTCCTCAGGCGAAAGTAGTGTCCGTAGTAAATCTCTGATAGCCCAGTCCACTCGTCGCTTACGCAAGCCTCGGCTTCCGGACGGTTTTTTCCACCCAATCCCCCGTCACCCGCTCCAATTATATGACTGCCGCCGTCTAATCTTAAGACAAGATGACCGCGGCAAAATATTTTTTACTATGACTGTCCCCGCCCTTGTTTATGATACAGCGGAATTACCCACCCGAAGGTCGCGGCCAGTCTTTTTTTAAATGTGTGACTCCCGTCGATTACTTTTTATTTTTTAGGGTCTGTAGAAGTCAGGAGGAATGCGTCTTTTATTCCGTCTATCCTGGTTATCCATATAAATCAGGCGGGTTTGCCGCAGCATTTTTTATATTTCCTGCCGGAGCCGCAGGGGCAGGGCTCGTTGCGTCCCGCTTTTGGCACGGCAAGTTTCGCCGCTTCTTTCGCCAGCCAGTCAACCGCGCCGGGAACTTCCCGCCAGCAGTCCAAAAAATTCGCGGCGTAGCAGAATGCCTCGGTTTCGTCGCCAATACCCGTGAGGTCCGGCAGTCTGCGCGGGATGGGCTTTTCTCCAAGCAGATAGTCCGGCGCAAAAGGGTTTGCGCGCATAGCCGCGGCCAAAAAAGCCTCGGCTCCAGGTTTCTTAAGCGCGTAAGCGGTTAAAGCCCTGGTATAAAGCCACTCCGCGGCGCAATCGTCCGGGTAGTCTCCGTTGTTTATAAGCGCGTGCGCCTTTTCCCACTCGCCATTCTCGGAGTGAAATTGCAGAAGCGTGTAGCGAACGCCCTGGTTGTCGTTTTTATTAAGGCGCAGCAGCGCATAAAAATTGGCCTCGGCGCCGGCCAGCTTGTCCTGGTCCCAAAGGCTGACAGCAAGTCCCAGCCGCGCGCGCATATAGGGCCGCGCGATCATTTCACCCCAGAAATGGCCCTCGTTTTCAGCGAAGAAATCTTTTCCCAGCGCCCGCTCTCCGGCTTCCACGGCTTTGCCGTATAGCTCCGCCTCGGCGTCGTAATCCTCCGCCTGCTCCGCCAGCAGGTTGTAAGCGTCGGCGCAATCCGGATAAACTTTAAGCGCGGCGCGCGCCAGTTCGGCTTTTGCCGCGTCTCCCTGTGCCGCCATGGCTTTGTAAATTAAATCCTGCGCTTCCTCGCGCGGAGTGGCGGGGGGGAAGGGCTCGATTTTTTTGCCCGTTAAATTTTCTTTAAAATAAGCGTTCGCCTCTTCTATAGTGGTGAAATTATGCTTCCTTGAAGCCCGGCCCGCGTTATCAAGCCCCTGCTCCACAATTCTCAGGTCTTGTATGCCGCTCCACTCCGGCCCTTTATTTTTTTGCGGCGGCTTTATGCCGCAAAGTGTGTTCAGCACGGTCAAGAGTGAAACCATCAGCGTGAAATGATCCAGCTCGTCCGGTTTGTCTTCGGGCCGTGGCAGGACGGAGAAAATAAGCTCCACCATTTCCGGTTGCGGATGAGTTCGCTTAAATTTCAGGTAAAGCCCGCGGGCTTTTGCTTGATCCGGTTCCATAAGAATGGAGTCCAGTTCCGATTCGAGAAACTCCTCCGTTTCGAAAATTGTTTCAAAATCCGGTCTTTGCGGCTCTATGCCGGTTGAAGCGAATATCTGGCTGAGCAGATAGAAAATATTAAAAAGAAAGCCGGTGGTTTTTTCCACGTCCTTGGATTCATCGCCAAGGGCGAAAAGGTATTCGGCAAGGTCCGGCTGGAAGGCGATCAAATTTTTAGCCGCCGCTTCCGGTATTACGCCCGCCGCCATTACTTTCTCAAAAACCTCGCCAATTTCCTGTTCGGTGATTTTTTTCATATTATAAACATAATTATATAAAAATATTTCCTGAATCTAAGGTCATCGTTTGTTGTCAAATTGTCCAATATAAATACAGTACTGGACAAAAAACGGCTATTTGTCCAATAAAGGTTATGCTGGCCTGTGTTTTATTTTCTGCGCAGGTGTTTGGCGGCGGATTTGGATGAAAGACAAAGCCATTCCAGCGGCGGAGGATTAATTCAAAATGTATAGAATAATATCTTTGTTTATCATAACGATTTGTTTCAATAATGCCGCTTATGCATGGCATTATTCAGGGGAAGAAGGTGTTATTAAAAAAGGAAATACAACACTTGCACTGGAAGGAACATGGGGGTTGGTATCACCTCAGGGCAATTTGATTGATAAAGAAAAGTCCACTGAAGTTACTCTTTTTTATAGCGGCGGGTCTACATAAAAAGTAAAAGCGGACCATAATATGACGACTATTGCACTTGTCGGAGAGTATGAGGTCAGTGATATTATCGGTATGCAGATTGGGTACCTAAAGGCTATAGTCCACCAAGAACTATCAAACGACTCCGGTTCTGGCGCTTTAATTGATTATTCAAACCCTTTTGTGGGTGCAAAGTGTTATGTTTATAAAAGTGAACTGATGAATTATTTTTTGATTTCCAGGTTTGGAGTTATTTCCGGGAAACTAACGCCTGGAGATGCATGGGCAGAGCTTCTTTCAGCGTACTATAACATCTCCAAATTGCCTTCATATAATATATCCGGCACGACTCTTGGAGGAGGTCTTGGTGCAGAGTGGAATGCGATCCCAGGGCTTATTCTGGGGTCCTCAGTTATGATCACAAAAACCTTTATAAAAACTCAAGAAAAGGCATATACGAGTTTAGGTCGGAATTTGTCTATCCTATCTATTCAATTGGGTCTAAATTTAAACTATTGGTTTTAGAGAATATAAAAATCGCAATGACTCCAGAACTCCCGACTTGAAGACTAGCCACCTCTTTCTTTTGAATGGAACCATCGTCGTGGTTGTTGGAAACATGACAGGCCTCGAAAGCGCCTATTATTTCACCACGGGGTAGCCGGCGGCCGTCCAGGCGGTTATTCCTCCGGCTATATCGCGGGCGTCGGAAAATCCGAGCTCCTGCATGATCTTCAGAGCCGCGGCGCTTCTTTTGCCGGTTCTGCAGTAGATAAGGTATTTCGCGGTCTTATCCAGCTTATTCAGCTTGTCTTTGAAATCCGGAGCGTAGTAGTCCGTTAAGACCGCGCTCTCCAGATGTCCCGCGGCGTATTCGTCGGGGGTTCGGACGTCGAGAAGGGCCGGTCTATCGCTTTCCAGATATGCTTTTGCTTCGGCGGGAGGAAGGTCCTGCGGCAGCGCGGAGGCTTTTTCCTCTTTGGCGGCCGCGACGGTCTCTTTTCCGGCTGACGCCGCAAAAAAGCTCTTGAGGGAATTTACCGGCCTGGAGACGAGTTCGTCCCAGGAAAAAGCGTCAGCTCTGAGAACGAACACAGATGAGATTAAAACTGCGGCTAAAATATATTTCATAAAAAACCTCCTGACTGTGTTGTAACATTATTTCCCGCTCACGTTACCCGGACCCGAAAATTGCCATACAATTTTCGGGTTAGAATTTATGCCAGAGCATCTGGTTGGTCACTTCATGGTGGAAAAGGACTTCCGCCGATTTGACGATCGTTCCAAGCTCTTTCGGGCTTCGGTCGGCGGCCGACTGCTTATGCGAAACGTATTTCTCGTGCGACGCAGCGCCCATGACCTTCTTGATGAACTCGCTCGCCCGGAAGATGCGGATCGCGTCGTGGATGTTCCCCGGCAGATAGCGCACCCGGTCGCGCTTGCTTTCGTCCTTGGTGAGCGGCTCTCCGTCGAGGGCCGTGCGCAGCAGCGTGTACAGGGCCAGGTACGGATTGGCGTCCGGGCCGACGGAGCGGATCTCGATGCGGGCCGAGGTTTCGTTCCCGGCAGGAATGCGGATCATCGCGCCGCGGTCCACCGAAGAGACTTTTATCTGGTTCGGGGCTTCGAAGTGCGGGTCCAGGCGGCGGTAGGCGTTTACGCTGGAATTCAGGATAAGCGAGAGTTCCTGCGCATGGTTGAGGATCCTGGATATGGTGTCCCAGGCGGTCGGGGAGAGGCCGTCCTCGCCCTTGTTATCGTGGTAGATGTTCTTTCCGCCTTTGAAGAAAGAGAGGTTCAGGTGCATGCCGCTGCCGTTCACGCCGGAGACCGGCTTCGGGAGGAACGTCGCTGTCATGCCCATATTGGCGGCCACCTGCCGGCAGACGAGTTTATAGAGCTGGATCATGTCGCAGGCGCGTACGACGTTCGCATAGGAGAAGTTGAGCTCGAACTGCGAGGGCGCCACCTCGGGATGGTCTTTTTCGTTCTTGAAGCCCATAGCACGCTGCGCCTCGGCGGCGGTGTCGATGAACAATTTCAGGCGGTCCAGCGGCAGGGAGTGAAAATAGCCGCCAGTGGAAATGAGGTCGAACCCGGCTAGTCTGGTGTAGTTCTGCTCGGCGTTGAGCCCGTTCACCAGGAAGCCTTCCACTTCGGCGGCGACGTTGGCGGTGAGACCGCGCGTTTTTTTAAGTTCCCGCGCCAGCTCTGCCAGATGCGCGCGGAAATCGGATTCGTAGGTGGTCTTATCGCGGTTCAGGACCGTCGCGAAAACAATTACTTTGCCCGGCCCGAAGACGTCCGAGGGAAGCCAGAAAATGCTGCCCCAGTCTATCCCTAGCCGGAGATCGGATTCTTTCTGCGCCGAGAAACCGCGGATCGAGGAGCCGTCAAAAGTGAGGTTGTCGGCCGCTTTCAGGAAGTAGTGCTTGTCGTAGTCGAGCATGTGGAAGCGCCCCTCGATATCGGAGAAGCAGAGCGTCACCGCTTTGAGGCGTTTTTCTTTTTGAAGATAGTCGCTGTATTTCTTTTCCAGTACCGCCGGGCTCGAGGTCTCCGCCTCTTCCGCCGCTTTGAGGTTCATCGCTTCGAGCTCGTCATACGGGATCTCGAGAAAATTTTTAAGCACTACCGAACCGCTTGATTTTATTGTGGTCATGAACTCTTCCTTTTCTCCCGGGCATTGCTGACGATATAAATGTATCAAAATATAAGCTAAAAAACAATATAAATACTATTAATAAGGAGCTGACTATCTTAAGCCTATTGGGGGCTTTGTTTTTGAGGTATGAAGGCCACTGTCTTCCCGCAAAAAAATGACCGGCGGAAGGATCGCCGCTTTCACGCAAAGAGCGCAAAGCCTTTACGCAAAGTGGCGCTAAGAATTTAAATTATTCTGGTGTGGCCCCTTTGCGTTCTTGCTTTACTCTTCACTTTGCGGCCTTTGCGTGAATACGGCTGTTGTTAAGTAGTCAACTTGTGATTTATTGTATTATGTTTAGAGTGGAAAACAAAAAGATACTGATCATCTGCGCGGCGGCTGCGCTGGCCGCGCACCTCGTCATGGGACTGGCCTTCATTAACTCCGCCGCCCCGACTTACGACGAGACTGTCCAGCTTTCAAGCGGTTATTCCTGCCTTGCCGCCGGGAATTGCGTCATGAGCGCTATGGACCGCCCGCCCCTGGCGGAAATGGCCGACGCGGCCGCGCTGCTGCCGATAAAGCCCCTCGTCTTTGATACGCATCCTTATTTTACGGGCCTCAGGCCCTACCACTACGGCGATCTGTTCCTTTATCAGAATATAGCGTCCGCCGGTAAGCTTTTGAACACGGCCCGCGTTTTCTCTCTTCTGCTCTGGAGCGGTCTGCTCGCTTTTTTTATCTGGCTTTTTGCTTTAAGGATCGCCGGTTTCGAGGCCGCGGCTTTCTCAGTGGCCGTTTTTGCCCTAATGCCGGCCTTCATCTCCAATGACGCGCTGATCACCGCCGATGCCGCGTCCTCCGTTCTCTACTTCGGGACGTTCTGCCTGGGGTATGGCTTTTCCTCGCTTCCGGTCCTCAGCGCCGCCGCCCGCGGACGCAAGACCATCAAAATTCTGGATAACAGGCGGCAATATATTTATGCCGCGCTCGCGGGACTGGTCTCGGGCCTCGCGATGGCGTCAAGGTTCGCCATGTTCATTGTTCCGCCGCTCCTTATCGCGTTCTGGATCGTTCATAATCTGCTTGCGCCCAAGATCCGTCTTCCCAGGCTGCTGTGGTATTCGTCCGTCTATCTTGGCGCCGCGCTTGTAACGCTGGCGCTCGTCTGCAGGTTCGATATGCGGCTGTATCTTGCCGGACTGGGTGAGACGCTTAAAAGCACGGGACAGGGCCGCTCCTCGTTCGTCTGGGGTTATCATCCCATGAAAACAGTATGGTGGTCTTTTCCGCTGGCGCTGGTCATAAAGACCCCTCTGGCGGTCCTCGCGCTTGCCCTGGCGGGTCTGGCGGCGGTTAAAAGTTCTTTCAAAAAAGACCGCCTCTGGCTTATCCTGCCCCCGCTGATCTATTTTCCGATCTCGCTCGCCGGCAGGGTAGAGCCCGGGTTGCGGCAAATTCTGCCGGTAATGCCTTTCCTCGCCGTGATGGCCGGCCTGGGCGCCGCCTATGTTCGGCAAAGAAAAATCCTGCGCTATCTGCTCGCGCCGCTGGTTTTTCTCTGGGGGTGGGGGCTTGTCGGAACGGGACCGTATTATCTAGCTTACTTTAACGAGCTGGCTGGAGGCCCGGATAACGGCTACAAGTTCCTGGTGGATTCCGACCTTGACTGGGGGCAGGATGTGAAGACCTTGGCTTCCTGGCTGAAAAAGCGTGGCAATCCACCCGTGGTGCTCTCATATTTCGGCGTGGCCCGGCCGGAATACTATGGTATCAAATATCTTCCCTTGGGCATGATCTCAAACATGGAGCTTTCGGGTACTGGTGATGATATCTGCCGCATGGACAGCCTGCTGCTGGCGGTTTCGGCCACTAATTTACAGAGCGCCCATTACCCCGACAAAAAAACTTTTGACTGGCTGAAGGACAGAAAACCGGACTTTAAAGCGGGCTATTCCATTTTCCTCTATGATCTGAGTTCCGACAAAAACGCCGCGTCGAAACTTGCCGATCTTTTCGATCGCAACGGGATGAACCGCGAGGCGGATTGTGTCAGGGAGAGATGGTCTGGCGGCGAGTGAGAACGACAGTGGTCAGTGTAAAGATGAAGAAAAAAAATTCATTGATCACTGTTCATTAACCTGAAAACTTCAATTGGTTCGTCACACCGGCGAAAGCCGGTGTCCAGATTACGACGGGGCCTGGGTTCCGGCTTCCGCCGGAAAGACGGAATAAAAAAATCCCGTTCAACCCGGCGATTTCGCGACGGCAACTGAAATTTTCAGGCTAATCACGGGTCACAGTCCCTTACTCTTGCGGTTCGAACTCGTCTTTGCCCGCCCCGCAGAGAGGGCAGACCCAGGTAGCGGGCACTTTCTCCCAAGGTGTGCCGGGCGCGATATTGTTGTCGGGGTCTCCCAGCTGGGGATCGTAGACATAGCCGCAAAGCTTGCATACATATTTTTTCATAACAGTCTCCTTAATATTTTGTCATTCCTGCGCGCTGTTGGCAGGAATCCATAAATTTGTGGTCATGTTTTTATGGATCCCTCCACCATACTGCCGGTGGAGCAGGCCTCCTACATCTTGCGTGCCCCGCTCTTTTGGTTCATCAACTTAGTCTCTAAGCTTACGTCAATTTTGCAGGGCACCCGTTCCGTGGCCAAAAGGGCGGGGCGGGGATGACAGCGTTTTCGCTGCTGACCCTACGCTTTCCAGAGTCCGTGAAGGCTGCAGTATTCGCGGGCGTACAGCTCCTTCGGCTCGAAGCAGAGGCAGAAGGACGCCTCCGGCGCGGCTCCGGGTTTCAGGAACTCCCTGAAAGACCTGCCGTCGGCCACCAGCTCTATCCATTCGATAAAATGCTTTTCTTCCATCGGATGGGGAACGCTCCCTACTTTCACCTTGTAACCGGCCGCGGTCTTTTCTATGACCGGGACGTGTTTCTCTTTGGAGGCGTCGGTCGTGTTCTCGAAGAACAGCCTCATGTCGGCGCCGCAGCATACGAGGCCGCCGGGGCCTCCGTGCAGAACCTCGACGATGTTCCCGCAGGCGTCGCATTTATAGATCTCTTTCATTTCAGCCATAGAATTATCTCCTTGGTACAGCTTAATCGTTCGCTAGGCAGCTAGGCGGCGAGTCAGCTAGACAGCCGGGAGCTCAAACCGCTCAGCCGCCTAAATTCCCATCCTTCTTCTCCGGCCGTCTAGCCGCCTAGCCGTCCAGCCGACTAGCAGTCAAGCTGTCTGGCTGTCCTTATATCAGCGCTTTCAGCGCGATAAGGACCTCATCGTAATTCGGCTCTTTGGAAACTTCCGGAACGAGCTGGACATATTTCACTATTCCGTCCTTGTCCACGATAAAGACCGCGCGCGCCAGCAGCCGCAGCTCTTTTATCAGAACGCCGTAGGCCTTTCCGAAATCGGCTTTCTGATGATCGGAGTAGGTGTGCACGGCTTTCACGCCGGCCGCTCCGCACCAGCGCTTCTGGGCGAAGGGCAGGTCCATGCTTATGGTCAGGACATTGATCTCAGGGCCGAGCAGTTCGGCTTCTTTATTGAACCTGCGCGTTTCAAGGTCGCAGACGGGCGTGTCCAGCGAAGGCACCGCGGAGATGATCGTGATCTTGCCTTTATAGGTCCGGGAGAATTTTACCGGAAGCATATCGTTGTTGACGACCTTGAAATCCGGCGCCTGCATGCCGACCTTCATCTCTTCGCCGACAAGCGTCATGGCCCTGCCCTGTAGTGTCACGGTGCGCTTGACCGTCTCTGTTTTTTCTTCCTGCCCTTTAATGTTTTCATCCATAATATGTTCCTTTTGCCGTTATAGCTGGCTCGTAGGCTTGTGTGCTGGTATGCTTTATAAAGTCAGATACCCTGCCAGCTTACCCGCCTACTCGCGTAAAGCATTCTCCTTACCAGTTCTCCGCGAGCACTTCGTAGTAAGCTTTGGGGTGCGCGCAAGCCGGGCAGTTTTCCGGAGCGTTCTCGCTTTCATGCGTGTAGCCGCAGTTGATGCAGCGCCAGACGGCCTTCTTGTCCTTATTGAAGACTTTTCCGTCTGCGAGGTTCCTGTGCAGGGCGCGGTAGCGCTTCTCGTGCTGCTTCTCCGCCACGGAGATATTCTCGAACACCTGCGCCACGGCTTCAAAGCCCTCTTCCCTCGCTTTTTTCGCGAACGAGGGATAGAGGTCGCCCCACTCGAACGCCTCGCCGTCCGCCGCCGCCTTAAGATTGTTAAGGGTTGTTCCTATTACGCCGGCTGGAAAAGAGGCTTCCACCATGACGTCTCCGCCTTCCAGGAGCTTGAAGAACCTTTTTGCGTGTTCTTTCTCCTGATCGGCCGTCTCCTCGAATATTTTAGAGATCTGAACGTAGCCTTCGTTCTTCGCGGCGCTTGCGAAGTAGGTGTAGCGGTTCCTGGCCTGCGATTCTCCGGCAAAAGCCTTCAGCAGGTTCTTTTCGGTCTCAGTGCCTTTTAGTTTCATTGTTTCCTCCCGTTGCTTGTGATATTCTAACAAATTCAGCATCTACATAGACTGTAGGTTATTAGACTGTTAGTCCGGCGGGTTCTGCATCGCAGCTACAGTCTAATTGCCTATAGCCTGTCCGCGTTAACGTTGTTGCGCCTGATGCCGGCGCGCGTCAATGAAAAGTCGTAGCGCACCGGGTCCAGCGGGCTGACCTTCCTGAAGGCGGCCGTTATCTCTAGCGCCGTTTTCATCGAGGTGTCATTTCTGCCTGTGAGACCCATCTTTTTAGCCACCTGGAACATATGAGTGTCCAGCGGGATTATCAGTTTGGCGGGCGATACTTTTTTCCAGACGCCGGGGTCCACCTCGTCGTCCCGTACCATCCAGCGCAGGAAAAGATTAAGCCGCTTAAAAGAACTCTTTTTTTCGGGGCAGGGCGTCAAAGTCGGAGCGCAGGCCTTAAGATTGAAATCGTTAACGAAGGCGTAAATTGCGTCGGCCAGGGTCTCTTCCTCCGGTCGGTAATGTTTTAAAAAGCAATTTTCGAGCGAACGATGTTTTTCCAGAACGGCTTTGATATTAATGAGGAATACCGCAAGCTCCCGGCCGGTGGTAAAGCGGTGTTTGAAGGATGAATATGCCGGGATAATTTTCTCCGGCGGGGTCTTTAGCAGCCAGCGGGCGGGCGAAGCCCCCATCGGCGCAAGCACTTTTTCCACGCTTTTCAGGATCTGCGTGACGTTGCCGTAGGCGAGGGCGGCGGCGATAAAGCCCGCGGCCTCCCGGTCCCCGGGCGTGTTGTAGCGGTAAACGAATTCTAGCGGGTCCGGATGAATGAATTCCGCGCGGTTGAACTTCTTGTAAGAGTCTTCCAGCAATTTTTTATCCGGCGTCATATCTTATTTTATCTATTCCTTACAAAAACGGATACTTTCTGCCGCAGCATCTTTTCCAGCCGTTTATTTGTGTCGGCCAGGAGTTCGCTGAAGAGACAGTAATTCCTTCCGCAAACCTTTGATCCCATCAGACAGTCCGAGAAGTCGAGATCGCCTTCTATGGCCTCGATAATTTCCCTGAGGGAGGCTCCGCCGGCTTTCTCGGTCAGAGTGAAACCGCCTTTCGGGCCTCTGAGAGGAAGGACGTAGCCGGCTTTAGCCAGGCGCTGCATGATCTTTGACAGGTGGTTGTAGGACACTCCCAGTTCGCCGGCTATCCCCGCCGCGCTATGCAGGCGCCGCGGCTCTTTGCCCAGCAGATCTACCGCGTGCAGGGCTATTACCGCCGCGTCCGAAAGCTTCAATATCGTCCTCATCGATCGTCCTCCGATAATCAGTATTGTGGTATTAATATACCAATATCCCGCAGGCCTGTCAAGAGTGAAAGCCGAAGTCCGATGAGGGGTGTTTCCATTCCGCGGCCTGCGTCAGGAGCGCGGACCCCGGGATCTCCGGTCCGGAGGTTCCGTTTATATACCGCGTTCTTCGCGGTGACTCCGCTATTCAGCGGGCCGTATTGACTAAGAGGGGGGGGCATGTTAGAATAGTCTGATGAAAACAATCTCATCCTCTGTGTCCAGGTTTTTTATTCTTCTGCCGGCGCTTGTCTGGTGCGCTCTCGTGCTCCCGGCGCCCGCCGTCGCGGCCGTAAAATTAAAGACCGCCGCGATCAAGGCGCCGCCTCTCCACGAAGCGGTTCCCCAGGCGGCGCCGCAGCCCGCCTTGAAGTCCGATAATTCCGCCTATCAGACCGGCAATCCGGTCACGCGAGCCGCGATCAACGCCGGCGTTCTTGCCAGCGCCAGCCGCATCGATCAGGTAATAACCCTCATGACCGCCAACAAGCCCAGCGGAGCATATTTGTTCATTCCCCAGGTAGAGCCCGACCAAAATATATTTTCGGCCTCTCTGGAGATACAGACCCCGAACGCCACGCCGATCTATACCAGCGTAAGTTTTGCCCCTCTTACAAGCGGGGAGACCGGCACTTTGTATGATAGCGTAGAGTATGACCCGAACTCCTGCGCTTTCATCGCCCAAAACTTTTCTAAGGACATGAAGTTCGCGGGGGTATTGAGAAAGGACATTATCATGCTTGACGGCGGACCCGTCAGGATCTTTTTAATGCCGGCCGGGACGGGCTGTATCGTGATAAAAAAAGAAGTGGTGCGGTAGTTCCCAAAAAATCAGATAAAACTGATTTTTGGGGACCTTAGGAATAAATTTGTCGACGATAGTTTTAGCATTCGGCGGGAATATGGAGTTTCGCCAAACGGGTGAGAACTTCTTTTTAAGTGCCGGCCTTAATCCCCGAGGTCCCAAATCATCCTTTATCGGAGTATTTGGGAGTTAACCTCTTTTGCAAAAAATGCTAACATATCAAAGCAGGAATACCACAGGTGCCGCGGTAGCTCAGTGGTAGAGCACTGGTCTGAAAAACCAGGTGTCGTTGGTTCGATCCCAACTCGCGGCATTTTTTAAATATCGTTCAGGCTATGGGCTGTAGACCGTTAGACTGCAGGTAATCATCAGAAGCACGGATTAACGGGGCTAATAGCCTACAGCCTAAACGGGCTGATCCCTTATCCAAAATGTCCATAGTGAACAAGATCCTTATAGCCGACGATGATATCGAGATGCGCGAAAGCCTCGCGGCCATGCTCGAAGCTTCGGGCTATAAGGTCATAAAGGCGGAAAATGGGGCGGAAGCGGTGGAAATGGCCGCAAAAGAGCTTCCGTCGCTTATCATGCTGGACATTCACATGCCGAAGATGAACGGCTTGAACGCCTGCAAGGCTATAAAGACCAACCAGGTCACCAAGCCTATTCCGGTGGTCATGCTGACGGTGGAAGGAAGCATCTCCGAGATACAGCAGGCCATAGGCTACGGCGCCAGCACCTACATCACCAAGCCCTCAAGTAAAGAAGAGATCCTTAAAGTCGTCAGAAGCATACTCTATTAAAATTGATTTAAATTCCGGAATAACCACTAAGTACACAAAGTAATTATTGACCTACGCATAAGTAATAGAAATGCTGGCCGGGAGATTTTGGAGCGAAACAAGGAACAAAGAGCGCGGCATAGCTGGGCTATGTAAGCGATTTGTGACGAAGTTGCAGCCCAAAAG
>Ga0073936_10000757_pt1 | contig 50680 bp, 31 predicted proteins | sample AliMusrvi5mmetaG_FD_87041 | JGI IMG/M metagenome (GOLD analysis project Ga0073936, IMG submission 87041) | Freshwater lake bacterial and archeal communities from Alinen Mustajarvi, Finland, to study Microbial Dark Matter (Phase II) - Alinen... | ecosystem: Environmental > Aquatic > Freshwater >...
ATTCATTCTCACTCAGTACTTCTGTGGCTGGTAAAGACGTATTCTCACATAGCTTCAGCACAACAGGTACTGAGGTGTTTGCAGCCAGCAGCACGATTGTTGGAGCCAGTATGGATTCCAATAACTTCGCTACCAGCGATGGTTCATTGTATATCAATGGTGTACAAGTCGTCTATCTTGCAGGTGACTCAACCAACGCGTTTATTGCCAAGATCAATGCACAGAGTGAACTGACCGGTGCAGTAGCTTCTTTGAATAGCACGAGTGGACGTATTGAGATCAATACTACCGACTATGGTTCCAATGCCAAATTGAGTATAACCAATGGCGAGTTCCTTCTGGGTGATGGTAATAGCGCCACGAATACGACAGGCACGGATGCAGTTGCACAGGTAACCAAGACGATCAATGGTGTAACAAGTAACCTGTCAGACCAGAACTGGACCAAGGGTGAAGGTCTCACGATTAAGGACACATTGGGTAACTCAATCGTTCTTAACACTGCTGGTGGAGCTGCAACAAGTGATGCCTCAAGTCAGTTTACTACTGAAGTAAACACCTTGATATTCCAGGTTGGTGCATACGCAGGTCAGACTCGAGAAGTCAATATCAATGCGGTATTTGCAAACAACCTTGGTAACGGGGCTGTAGCCGATGAGAACGTATCGAATATAAACCTGACGACTTCACAGGGAGCTCAGGATGCTATTAAGGTTCTGGACAAGGCTATAGCTGATGTCTCGGGAATCAGAGCATCATTAGGTGCTACACAGAAGAACGTTCTTGAAAGCAGCATAAACTCTCTGGGTGTTGCCAAAGAGAATCTGTCTGCTTCAAATTCCACAATTACTGATACAGATATGGCGGCGGAGATGGTGAACTTCACCAGATATCAGGTCCTTAATCAGGCTGGTATTTCGATGATGTCTCAGGCTAATAGCTCATCTCAGAATATCTTATCTCTACTTAAGTAAGCTTAACGGCTAGATTGGCCCCGGACTATATTAGATAGTCCGGGTATGATCCTGATCCTGTAGCTTACGTTTAGGTACGATATTTCAAGCCTTCTCGCCGCTCAGGGCTGCTGGGGAATGAATCATTAATTAGTTTTACCCTGCAGACATAATGTGGAATCTATTAGTAGAGACCTTATGTCTGTAGGGTCATCACGGTTTATGGCTTTATACTAATGAGTCGGATCAATAATGCCGATGAATGATATAGAATAACCAAAGCAAACTCACGGTTATCAATACTGACCTCGTGTACGAGGAGGGGTTATTATGGCTGGAACAACGGCTGTTTCGGGACTTGTCTCAGGTATGAGCACTGATACTATTATCACTCAGTTGATGGCAATAGCAAAAAAACCTCAGGACAGGTTGAAAACACAATTAACTAATGTACAGTCTGAGCAGACTGCTTGGCAGACTATAAACGCTAAGGTACTGGCTTTACAGACCATGGTTTATAGTATTTCAAAAACATCCAGTTTCCTGGCCAAGAAGGGGGCAAGTAGTGATGATACAATTGCTACAGCGACTGCCTCAAGTAGTGCTCTCCCTGGTATATATGATGTTAAGGTATCCAATCGAGCTCAAGCCAATCAAATCGCCTCCCAAACATTTGACAGCCTGGATGCTGATGTCGGCAATGGGACGTTTGGAGTAACCTTCGGAAATGGTACCAGTTTTAGTGTTAATGTTAATCAGGACAATAATACTCTAACAGGTCTAAAAGACAGTATAAATCAGGCTGACGGCGGTGTTACTGCTTCTATTGTCAACCAGGGAACTGAAGCATCTCCTGCGTATCGCTTGCTTCTCACCAGCAATAATACCGGTACTGATTATAAAATGAATATCACTTCGAGTGGTCTGAATGTTACTATGGATCAGGAAGTTCAGGCTGCGAAGGATGCTCAAGTTACCTTAGGCAGTGGTACAAATGCAATTACAGTTACCAAAAGTTCTAACACTATTACTGATCTTATCCCTGGGGTCACCCTGAATATTGTGAAGGCTGATACCGCAAATCCTATTACAGTAACAGTGAGTAAAGATACATCAGCTGTCAGTACATCCCTGAATAACTTTATAACCCAATATAATGACCTTGCCAGTACTATCGCAACTCAGTTTGCTTATGATTCAAGTACCACAGAGACCCCTATACTCTTTGGTAATTATCAGCTTCAGACTATACAGGATAAACTTGCGAGTATGGTGACAGGGAACGCACCTGGTGTAACCGGTAAATACAGTGCCCTTTCATCTGTTGGAATCACATTAGGTACAGATGGGAAATTGTCAATGGACAGTACCGTACTCGATTCAGCTCTTTCGGACAATACAGATGCTGTTGCCAAGCTGTTTGGAGCAGATCTGACGTCTGAGAGTTCATTAGTAAAGTATGCCGCTTCCACTTCAAAGACTCAGGCATCTACTGGAAGTGGGTGGCCTGTAGATATAACCCAAGCCGCAACAAGAGCTCAGGTAACCGCCGGTAAGGCAATGGATACTACACTTGCAAGCGATGAGTACATGGTCGTCAACGGCACAAAGATTGCATTGACTGCCGGGATGGATATCGATAAGGTAGTGTCTGCTATCAATTCCCAGTCTTCTAAAACTTATGTATCAGCATACAAATCAGGAGCGGACGGTACAGGTACAGGCAACTACATAACACTAAGGTCCAATTATTATGGCAGTAGTTATTCGTTTACTGCCAGCAGTAATCAGCCTCTCTCCTCATCTGGAACCAGTGGATTTGGAATTATACAGGTTTCACCGTCGAATCCATCAGGAGAGAGTGGTGATGGTAAGGGAACCGCCGGGATGGATGTTGCCGGAACCATAAATGGTCAAACATGCACAGGAAAAGGTCAGGTATTGACTGCCAATCCTGAAAGCAGTAGTGACCCAACTACCGGCTTATCAATAATAGCTACTGCTAGCAAAGCTATGCAGACCAATGTAAAGTTCAGTAAAGGTGTCGGAGCATCGTTGCAGGATCTTCTGACTCAATATACATCCTCTACCGGGACATTTACCGATATCCAGGATTCCTTAACCAAACAAGTAGATTCCCTGAATACAGAAATAACAGACTGGGAAACCAAGTTAAAGACACAATCTGATAATCTATACACAAAGTTCAACAATATGGAATCTCAGTTATCAACCCTGAAAAGCCAGGGAAGTGCTGTAACCTCAATGCTTAGTAGTAATTCAAGTAGTTCAAGTTAGTAAATCAATGGAGTATAGAAAATGACCGGTAATGGCTACTCTCAGTACCAGCAGAACCAATTATCAACAGCTACTCCGGCTAAACTTCTGCTCGCTGCCTATGATGGAGCGATTAGATTCAGTCTTAGTGCCGAACAGGAAATGAAGAATGGGAATTTCGAACGGCAGAACCATTTTATAAATCGCGCCCTTGCAATTGTATATGAATTGGTTACTTCATTAAGAGAAGAAGTTGAACCAACTCTTGTTTCGAGGCTCAGATCTCTTTACGCCTATGTTATTGAGAAGCTGGCATATGCCAACCTTAAGCAGGATGATGCAGCTCTGAAAGAAGCGGTCAAGATATTGAGTGAGCTTAGAGAAGCCTGGGCTGAAGCTGAGAAGAATATCGCACTAGCAGCAGCTCGAAAGGAAGCAGCGTGAGCGGCTACCAGACAAACAGGAGGGCCCTTCTAGAAGCCCTTCGACAGTATAGCTCGGTACTTGAAGAACGCAAAACTGCGCTCGCAGTAGTCTCACGTACCAGCAATTTGATGAAGAAGAGTCTTAGTTACAACGGCGATGTGGACCTGGAATCAGTGCTATCTGTTCGTGAGCATGATATCCAGAATTATGCCAGCGTAAATAACAGGATAGGGGATGAGCTTGATAAAATGATTGAGGCTGGTCGGCGCTGTGCATTGGATACAAATGAAGAAATGCGCAGTGTCGCTTCATCTTTATTAGCATTTCATGAAGAACATCAAACTCTGGCAAAGGAAGTCCTAAGCTGTCAGATCGAATGTGAGTCTATGCTTCGTCAGCGCCTGGATTCCATTGCAGAAGCAATCAGGGATTCCCAATCCCGCAGAAAACTCGATGCTGCTTATGGTCCAGCTCATACCCACAGACGTGAACCGGTGTTTCTGGATAAACAGAGATGAAACTCCATGCTTATACGCTATGTGTCGTTCTAGTCGTCATATTTGTATGTATGCCGGCAACTGCTTCAGAATCTTCTGCATTTAAATCGCTAAACACACGAATATCTACGCTATATTCCTCAGAGTACGTCAGACCCATTGTGGGAGGCAAGACTGTTTCTGGAAGGCCTATATATGCATACGCAATAAGTGATTATAATGTGGCCGCACAATCGAAAAATAGGATTCTAATAATTTCCGGTCAACATGGTGATGAAGTAAATCCCATTAAAGCCGTTGTCTCATTTTCCGAGAACCTTGCTCAGGGTGTGTATCCCGGCATATTAACTCACAACCTCATTATTGTTGTTCCAGTAGTCAATCCGGATGGACTGGCGAGTCGGACCAGACTCAACAGTATGGGTATGGACATCAACCGCGAATGGCAATCATTGGGAACATCCGAGAACAAATTCGTTCACAATATAATCAGGCTATTCAAGCCTCAGATTCTTATAGATACTCACGAATGGTTCAGTGTCCCTGATCTACCAGGGAATGGGATTGAACTTGCCTGGTCCAGCTCACCCGTGCAAAGAAAATCTATGGCAAAGATTGCAGGAAGAGTAGACGGAGTCGCTGGGCTGACTCAAATAGAGTGCCGTCGTGACAGCAATCCCGCACTTTTCCATCGTCGATACAGTAGACTTGGATATGCTGCATTTCTGCTGGAAACTGAACCTGATCTGCCTTACACTAAAAAAGAAACCGCCTACAAACGGGCTTTTTTAACTGCAATAACTGCATTAAATTCTGATGCAAATCTTAGTAAAAGAATATCTCCAGCATCTTTCGGTTGGAATATAGCCAATTCGGAGCTTGTAATTGGAAACCTCAAAGGCGTTCTTCCAAAGGATAATAGGAACACAATGTTGGCATGGTCTCTGGGACCGTGCGTCGTGTGTTATGTGCTGCTTCTCGTATTAAAACCCAAAAAGAGAAAGATACTGCAAAAACGCAATTGGAAGCCTGCCCGGGAAAACCGTGAAGCTCGTGAGCGCGTAAAAAGCCAGGAACTATTCAGCAAAAGTAGATATATCTATAGAGCATAGTAATACTATTAGCATATACACCCTCAGGACGATGGAATTTTCGCAGCAAACTGAACTCATACCGTTGGACCTGTTTTCCCATTCATAACCTTACTCATGGTATACTGACATCGCCAACAATATTACTTTTTGGGATGGTAGTCTACTTGGGTCGCAAACTCCGTAAACTCGATGTCAATCTCCCCGAGCTTATTTGGCCGGGTAAATATGGATCCGATGGTGTTAAGAGCATCCCGCAAGTACCGGACACTATTCCTTCCAGTAGAACACTGGAACTATATCCTGCCCCTGACGGTTTCCGCGAACCGCAAGGATTTCTGATCAAAGGCGAAAACTCCCTGGTAATGCACTCATTACTTCCTGAATATGAAGGAAGAGTCAGGCTCATATATATAGACCCACCGTTTGATGTAGGTTCTGCATTTTCTTCAGAAGTCCTCATTGGAGATTCGGGAGATAGAGTAAATGTTGCAGTTGATTATGTGGACAAGTGGGACGATACGCAGCCTTACTCTCAGTTTATGTATGAGAGGTTGTTACTGGCGAAGAGGTTCTTGACCCCGGATGGCACTATTTATCTCCACTGCGATTACCGTTCAAATGCTCTTCTGCGATATATCTGTGATGAAGTATTCGGAAGGGAGAACCTGCGCAATGAGATCATCTGGCATTACAACAGCGGTCCGCGCTCAACTGGAGACTTCGGACGCAGACACGATACAATACTCAGGTATTCGGTGTCGGAAGCCTGTTACTTTAACCCGGATTCGGTGAGGGAACCATACAGCCCGGACATTAATATTCCGGCAAGTAAAGCACACTACTACCATCCTGATGGAAAAGTTCCGGGTGATGTGTGGGATTTCAAGATCATTTCCCAGAATGATAAACGCGAAAGAGCAGGATATGCCACGCAAAAACCCGAAGCTTTGCTGGAACGGGTGATATCGGCATCTTCAGAACCTGGAGACATTGTAGCGGATTTCTTCTGCGGATCTGGTACTACGGCGCTGGTCGCTAGAAGACTTGGCAGAAAATGGTTGACATGTGACATTGGTCTGCAGTCCATGTGTGTTACCAGGCGGCGATTAGCCTTGGAACCTGGACAGGCTTTTGAGATTTGTGACCTGGAAAGCAGCAGTGAACCACGTTTCATAAAAGGTGGTTCATTGACCGCTGATCTGGTTTCGGATGGACTGTTTAGAGATGACCTCAAAGTGCGTCTCAATAGCTATACTCCGTCAGATGCTGTCGTTAAAGCTGCAGGAATTAGGTCTAACCCTTTCGACTATATAGACTCCTGGGCTTTGGACTTTGCATATGATCCCGATGGTCCATTTAAATGCAGTTGGACTTATGCCCGAACCCGCAACTCCCCCATACTCCTCCTTGAAAGCTTGGTAACCGTTCCGAAGAATGCAAAATCGCAAAGCCTGTGTGTTAGAGCAATTGACCTGCTTGGACATGAAACACGAACAATTATATAATCTCCGTAATATTGAACTCCAACGTTTGACAATAATCTCCCTCTTCTGTAGCATAACCCCATATTCTAATCAGCATTACCTACCCTTTATGCAGGAGGATAATAATGAGTGTTATTGGAAATACTACTATTCCTGAGCATCTGCCGGAACACATGGCTGTCGTGATGTGGGGTTGGTATTGGCTTACCTATGCTCAGCCGGACGAAGCCTATGGTGATTTGGAAAAAGCCATTGTAGAGACAAAAGAACGGGGTTTTAATTGCATCAGGCTTGATGTCGTTCCCGACTGGCGTTATGATGAATCCGGCAACAGGCGTGGAAATGTGGAGCTGAAAGCCTTTATGCCGGGTTATAACCAAAATATGAGATGCCTGAACTTTAGAGGCAATCTACTCTATGACGTTCACGACAGGCTCATACGTCTATTTAAACTGGCAGACAAATATGATATGTATCTGGCGTTGACTACATGGGAATATCATGAGAACGCATCGATTTTGGTTGATGACAGTATACGCCAGAGCATAATGGACCCCACGCCGGAAGAATTTCTGGTCCACCTGGCAAAACAACACGACAAGTTGATCAATGAAGTCAAAGCTCTCGGTCTGGAGAAGCGTATCGCCTATGTTGAATTGCACAATGAGCTGGACTGGTTTGAAATAGAACCACAGCAAAAACGGAATATTGTTGAATCTGCATTATTATATCTACGAGAGAAGCACCCTGACATACTGTTCTCAGCAGACTATTCCACTATTCCGGAAGAGGAGTTTTGGGCTCACAATTCCCAGCTTGTAGATCACCATGTTTACGGCTTGGTTATGGACTTCCCCAAGTGGGATCCGATTGCAGGACCGGATCTGGATGATCCAGCTCTGCGGGATTTACTGAAACCTGATATCATACCCTGGGATAAGTTTAGAATAATCTGGGAGCAGTTCCTGGACAAAGCTGCCACAAAAAACGAACAGACCAATGATTTCTTCCGAAGAGTAACCTGGCTATATGCCAACCTGGACAACAACCGCTATGATTGCAGGTTATATAGAGAGTTCGGTGGCAAAGTGGATTCAGTTAAAGAAGCAATGCTGCAGACAGTCCACAGAGGCGCTGAGCTGGGTAGAAAATATGGACTACCGGTCACTCTGACAGAAGGTTATTATTTGTATCCCCCATTTGGTTCTAGATTTGAAGAATCTGCAGCATGGAGATCGGTTACCGAAGCTGTTGTACATGCAGCAATAGATGATGGTTATTGGGGAATTACCCCAACAGGATACTTCGCTCCTGACGAACCCGCCTGGAATGAAGAACCTCAGAAAAGCTATATGATAGAACTCTGCAAACAAATTAGAAAAGGTAGATCCGAAAGATTGACCGGTGTAGCTGATTGACCTGTATTGCATCAGCCTGTTAGCCATATAAGTCCTGGTCGTCCTATCCAGTAAAGTACCCGAAAGTGAGCAGTAAAATGAATGCTTTGTTGTATACCGTTCTGGCGATATTATTATTCTCGCTCCTGCCTGTAACAGCACAGTCGACGCCTGTCTGTCTTGCAAAGAGTGGCATAGCAAAGGCAGTAATAATTGTGGACAATAATGCAACTGAAGCAGAGCATTTTGCAGCAAAAGAGCTTCAAGACTATCTACATCAAGTAACCAACGCCGATTTTAAGATGTCTTCTTCTGCAAACGATCAGAAAACTGCACGAATCCTGATCGGACAGTCAGCAGAAGCTAAACAACTTCTTCCTGACGTAAAATGGGACAAGCTCGGAAATGATGGCATCGTCATTAGGACTGTTGGAAACATCCTGATTCTTGCCGGAGGCAGACCAAGGGGTACACTCTACGCAGTCTATACATTCCTGGAGGATTATGTAGGCTGCCGTTGGTGGACGAAAGATTCCAGCTTCATTCCTGTCAAGAAAACTCTTGTGATTGAAAACATCAACAAGACCTATGTCCCAAAGTTTTTCTATAGAAGTGTGCATTCGGTGAGGATGTATTATGAAACCGGGCACTTTGGGGCAATCCTCAAGCTAAATGGCGAAGTCCCTGCACTTCCTGCTTCAATGGGTGGATATATACGTATAAAACCGTTTGTTCATACATTCTATGAATTGCTGCCTCCCGGTAAATACTTCGCCAGCCATCCCGAATGGTATGGAGAATCCGGCGGTATGCGTGCATATGAAAACAGGCAGCTCTGTCTTTCCAATCCACAGATGCGTGCTGAGTTAGTTAAAAATGCTCTCGCCTTAATCGCCTCAGATCCCAGTGCAGGTATAATCTCAATCTCGCAGAACGATAGCGCGAGTCCATGCCAGTGTTCTGAATGCCTTGCTCAGGACAAAAAATACGGTGGTCCTTCCGGAACAATACTTAACTTCGTAAATTTGTGTGCCGAGGAGATTGAGAAAACGTATCCCGATTATAAAGTCGAGACTCTTGCATACACATACAGCCGGACAGCTCCAACATCAGGCATCAAGGCTCGCAGAAATGTGATAGTCAGGCTCTGTTCTATTGAATGTGATTTTGCAACACCTCTGGATTCTCCCCGCAATAAGGGTTACTTCCATGACCTAAAAGCCTGGGGAAAAGTCACTTCTAATCTGTTTATTTGGGACTATGTCTGGAATTATCACCAGCAGCTCATTCCACATCCCAACTGGCAGGTGCTGGGTCCAAATCTCCGCATATTTGCAGCTAACAAAGTGGTCGGTATATTCGAGCAGGATGATCGTTTTAATCCCACAATTAACTTTACGCTTCTGAGAACATGGATGCTCGCACACCTGCTGTGGGATCCGTCACTAGATCAGACGACATTAATGAACGAGTTCCTGAACGGGTATTATGGGCCTGCGGGAAAATATCTGAAAGAATATCTGGATTTTATAGGCAGAGCAGCCTACGGGAACACAGTCTATATGCCCTGCTGGAACGATGATCCTTGTTTTCTGACTTCAACTGAACTCAAGCATTGTATGGCGTTGTTCGATAAAGCTCAAAAATCTTTGAAGAGCAATCCAGTATTATCCGAACGCTTAAAAATAGAACGGATAGCCCTCAACCACCTGGTGCTGCTGAACCGTCGCTCAAACCCGGAGGTTAAGAAATGGATATCAGACCGGGAAGCTGCAGATATGGCCAGGGCATTCCTGGAACAGTGTAAAGCGACAGAGAACATATGGCTGGGAGAAGGAATCCGAATCCCGGACAATTATGAAGAGATCCTGTCAGGCAGACTTTTTGTGACCTATAATGGCTTGCCGATACCTAAAATGACCGACAATGTGACTGTTCCCGATATAGTAACCACAGCAAAAATCCCAAAAGGGCACTGGGTGGATCTTCAGGAACCCAGGTTCAATGTCATTGCACCTGATACAGTTGTCAGTGACCGAGAAGCTTCAAATGGGGTTGCTATAAAGATGCATAGTACAGCCGAAGGTGTCTGGTCCCCACAGGCTCAGTTGATTTCTTCGGATTGCCGGTTGGGAATAGTGAAACTTTACGTTCGTCTAAAGATGGAAGCAGGGCAATCCGCGGGTGGCACATATGAGATAGGTGTATATGACGGAGTCAGTAAATCTTACCTGCTGCGGCGATACATTGCTCTGGACGAACTCAAACCGGGTGGATACCACGAATATGAGATAGGCAGCTTCACGCCCAATGCATCGTCACAAATCTATCTGGTTTCACCAAGAAACAGTGATGAACGGCGCACATTATACCTGGACCGTTTGATACTGGTAAAGTCTGACAAATAACGCTTGTTGGAGGATCTGAATGTGTAACCACGCCAAGACAATATTACACGCGGTTGTTCTGCCAATTCTGATCATGTTATCTATACATGCAGCTTTTTCTGCTCAGAAAGCCACAACAACTAAAGTGCAGTTGCCGATTCTTAATTGGGAACCCCGATCTGACTGGGTAAGCGTGAAGTCTCTCGGTGCAATTGGTGATGGTAAAGCTGATGATACAGCAGCAATCCAGAAGGCATTAGATGGTATAAAAGATGGTTCTACTGTCTATCTTCCGGCAGGGACATATCGCATTACAAAGACTCTGACACTGCGTGGTCCTTTGCATGGCGTTTTGATTGTCGGACATGGCCGCAATACAACTCTCATATGGGATGGAGAAATCGGTGGAAAGATATTTCTGGATGACGGTGTAGCTTACAGCCGTTTTGTAGGCATTACATTCAGAGGACAGAACAAAGCCTCAATAGGATTTTATCATTACTCCGACCGTCGGTTTGAAACGGAAGTCAGGCATCAACATCTGGCATTCTACGATTTTACTGAAGCTGGCATACTTGCCGAACCCAATGACAAATATGCTTTATCAGAAGCAATGTTTGAAAATTGCCTGTTCGTCCGGTGCAAGCGCGGTGTTTCATTTACACAGTTTAACGACTATGACTTCACCTTCGATGGCTGCGAATTCCAGCAGTCTGATACAGCAATAGACTGCGTTCACGGAAACTTCTACATCCGCAACTGTCATTTTGAAAGCAGTAAGGTAGTGGACATCAATGCTTTCAATGAACACGGCAGTTCAGTTCGAAGATGTACATCAATTGGTTCAAATGCCTTCATAAAGTTCAATCATCCAGTTGGAACTTTAACCATTCAGGATTGCCATGTCTCTGGTTGGAAGAATCCGGAAGGCGCGATCCCGCTGGGTGTACCACCCGGGACGCCCGAAATACAGGATCCGGCTCAGGCAATGCTGGTAGGTGGGGCGCCTGTTATAATATTTGACTGTGTGTTTACCAATCCTCCCAGTAAAAATCCACCAATTAAAATCAATAAACTAGACCAGAAGATAATTGTATCGCAGAATGTTTCAAAAGGCACCGAAAAGGTGTTTTACCCGGATAATGCAGGGAAATTCTACACAGTTCCTGCCGGTAAACGCAAAGGTTCAATTACATCCGCTGACCAGCATTTTCTTACTGACAATGTCAAAATATCGGGCAAAGTCTTTGATGCTAAACGAGACTTTGGTGCAAAAGGCGATAATGTCACCGATGATACAGCAGCTATCCAAAAAACCATTGATGCTGCACGGAAGTATGGCAAGAACTCTATCGCTTATCTGCCAACAGGGACATATATCATAAAAGATACGCTGCACATTACAGGTAAAGATTACCATGTTGGAGGCAGCGGGTGGTTTACTAAATTATTTTGGAAAGGTGCTGAAGGCGGGACAACCATTGAAATTCTCGATCCTCAGAATCTGACACTTGAAAACATCGACACCGGTACACATGATGTTGGACAGATGAATAATGGGATTGATGTCCACCAGATTGGGTCCGATAAACCGTCCAGAATGACCTATAATGGTGTTTGGGCATATGGAATGTATCAACTGCAGCCCTTCAGAAAAGGCTTCCTGTTCAGTAATCTTGGCAAAGATTCAGTGGTTGTGGTGCCATATGTTCAGGGAAATATGCACTTTGTAGATTGTGCACAAGCTACAATTCTGGTCAATTGTTCCTATGAGGGATCTTTAGTAGTTGATGGCAAGGATACAAGGCGTGAAGGATTGCTTGGATTCCAGACCAGGCTTGCAACTCTTGTAACACATGCTCTCTATTTACGCGACAACCAGAACATAACAGTCAGCGATTTCTATATTGAACAGGCAAATAATGGCTACCTGTTTGAGGGCTCCCCTGGTTTACCACCAGGTCGTGCAACTATCCAGGGAGCCAAAGTCCATTTCTTCCTTTCAGAAAAAGACAAGGGCACTGCTGTAGAGATCAATAACTACGGTGGGCAGATTTTCATGGGACATCTCCAGTTTTATGTTGATCCAAAAGCTACTCGCTTATGGCAGACAGGAGAGAATCCAGTGAAGCTATATCTGTTGGCTACAACTTTTTATGATACCAAACCTGACATCCGCAAGACAGATGCAGCACAGTTTTACTTTATCGGTAATATGCCATTTGGAATGCAGACCGTCCAATACGGAGCAGAGGACGCGTTGCCGGAAGCTGGTTTGTCCAGTCTGATACCTATGTTTGACGACCTCCGCAGGTTGGGTGAGACCGATTTGAAACTCAATCACCCGAAAGTTGGGAAATAGTTGTCGATGAGATTAGTATTACTTGTCGTGTTTATTTTACGTATGACTATTGTGTCGGTGTGCCTGTCTGCTGCTCCAGCACTTGAAGACAGGCATACCAGGATATTATTCAGCCCGGAGACCGGGGGCATAACCGCGATCGTCAATCTGGCTAACGGTCACAATTTCATCTCAACTCCGATTGAAAAGCCAAGGCTCTGGCGTTTGATACTCAGAAAACCAAATGGTGATTCTGCAGAATTGTCCAGTATCGACTGTGTAAAACCCGCAATAAACCTGAGCAAGAACACAATTAATCTGGTTTGGAAAAATCTCACCCTGCAAGGCGTCACAGGCAGCTTCAATATAACTGTAAACTGCAGTATTCAAAAACCAGACAACCTTGCTCATTTCAAGATCAATGTGGATAACAACTCCGACGCATCCATTATATCCTGTGTATTTCCAGTGATAAGTAACCTTGGTACTTCAGGGAAATCTGATATTGCATTTCCAAAATACAACTGGGGAGAGATGTTCAAAGGCCTCAAAGACAGACTCTATGGCTACTATCCATCCGCAGATACTCCAATGCAGTTCTGCTCTCTGTCTGATAATAATGATTCCCTCTACCTTGCTGCCCAGGACCCTGGAGCGCTGTATAAAATATTCCAAATACAGTCAGGTGAGATCTATTCAATAGAAACGTCAATTCCAGATGCCACTGTTGCAGGCAATGACTGGATAATGCCTTATGACTTCGTGCTTGGAGTCTACGAAGGAAATTGGGTGACCAGCTGTAAACTCTACCGCAAATGGGCAGTTAAAAATGCTCCGTGGACAGCCAGAGGACCGATCTCAAGGAGAAAAGATATCTCCCCTGCAGTCAAAGAAGTCGGAGTCTGGCTGAACCTGGCTGAGAATTTTGCCGAGAATGAAAAGGGCGCTCTTGAGTTCCGCAGACAGGTTGGAGTGCCTGTCGGAGTACATTGGTATTCCTGGCACAGCAATCCATTCGATAGAGACTATCCCGACTACCTGCCGGCAAAACCAGGATTTATCGATACTGTAAAACGACTCAAAGAAGCCGGAATCTACTCTATGCCATATATAAACGGCAGGCTATGGGACACACAAAACAAAAACTATAGCACTGCCAAACCACATGCCACAACCAACCAGGCTGGTGAACCAAATCTGGAGGATTATGGATCAGGGACGAAGCTGGCTGTTATGTGCCTGGGTGATCCATTCTGGCAGAACCGACTGACTAATCTTATCCGCCAGGTTGCAGATGATACCGGGGTGGGGGGTATATACATCGATCAGGTAGCCGGCGCTCCGATAACTGAGTGTTACAACAAAGACCACAGGCATACATTGGGGAGAGATAAATGGTGGATAGACGGTTATCGCAAGTCCATTACAGTAGCCCGGGATTACTGCACCACAAGACCGGAAGGATTCTTCGTAGCAGCAGAAAACAATGCAGAGCCATACATGGACTTCGTTGATTTGTTCCTGATCTGGATACCCAGAAGTCAGAATGACATCCCGATGATGAGCACCGTCTACAGCGGTTACACCCAATACTTCGGTACAAATCGGGCCAGTGACAGCGATATGTCCTTTGCAATGCTTCAAGCCAGGGACTTCACCTGGGGAGCGCAGTTGTTCTGGGAGAGTGCATACATCCTGCAGCCCGAACAAAAAGAAAAGCTAAAAATCCTCTCAAACCTTGCCAGACTGCGCTATAAAGCACGAAAATACCTGGTCGAAGGTGAATTGATGGGATTGGTTAAGCCGACCAATGCCATCCCCAATGTGACGGGTAAATGGGGCAGTTGGACCTCAACCCTTGAAGACCGGACAATTCCAGCTGTGCACGCAACCCTGTGGAAATCCGACGATGGCTCCTATGCAGTAGTACTCGCCAACGCAGACACCAAAGACCATTCGTTTGAGTTTGAGTTCACTCCGGCTTCGGTGGGCAATAAGAAATGGACGATTAATGAGATAACCCAGATCAATACACTAAGCTTGGGCAATATGAGTAAAGGGAATAATCACCTGACACTAAGCGTGCCCGCAAGGGATGGATTGGTTCTGGTGTTCAAGTAGTAAAACAGAGGACAGTAATCACATGCAAACTTATTTCCTGCTTGTTCTGATATCATTATTAGCTTGCCTGACAAGCCATGTGCTTGCTGCAGGCGATGTTGCTCTGTTCGTTCGCAACCATACAGGCGTACAGCAGGTCAATGTCCCTGTGCGTGGAGGCGTTCCATTTGCCCGTGGTGTGTTGCAGGCTTGCAGCCAGACGCGGCTTCTGGATGCTGCGGGTAAGGAGATTCACTGCCAGGTAAAACCGATCGCACACTGGTACGACGGCAGCGTTAAGTGGTTACTTGTCGATACTCAGGTGAACCTGTCTGCTTCAGGTGAAGTAAAGTTACAATTGCAGCCCGGAGTTGCTCCAAAATCACATCGCACGAAAGTTAAAGTCACACAGGATATAAAAGGCCTAATGGTAGATACCGGGCCTGCACGCTTCCTGTTCAGCAAAACTGCATTTGGCTTGCCTACTACTGTCTGGGCCGATCTGAACCATGACGGAAAATGGGATACGCAGGCAGCCTCCGGTGGGAGCGCATTCGTCGCAGAAGTGGAACACCAGTCCACGGGAGAACCTGAGGAGGAGAACTGGCTGCGTGATGCTTCCGGCAGTCCTCGAGAACGCTTCACTGCAGATGCTTCCGGTGACTACAAAGTTGAAGTAGAGAATACGAATCCTCTGCACGTTGTCGTAAAATTGAGCGGATGGTTGGTTAACAAATCCGGACGCCGTCTACTTCAGTATGTCATACGTGCGCATGCTTATGCAGGTTCTCCTGAACTCCGGATTGTTCATAACTTTGTATATGCAGGAAAACCTAAGGAAGATTTCCTCCGAGCCATCTGGATACGCCTGCCCGAGTCTACATACAATAGTTTCGCATTCGGTGGTGCTCAGGCGCACAAAGGGACAATGAAAACAGGCGATACCCTCAGCCTGACGGAGATCGGTCCGAAGAAGATATACCATCTGGCACCCTATACGGACGACAAAACAGTCAACTATTCACTGACCAAAAATGGCAGTGAAATCGCAAAAGGTGCCGAAGCTGAGGGTTGGGTCCGCCTTGCTGGTTCTCATTCTTCAATGCACCTCGCACTCCGTAACTTCTGGCAAATGCATCCCAAGGAACTGCGCGCCGATTCTCACGGACTCTCGGTATACCTTTGGCCGGAGTCCGGCAACAAGGTGCTTGATCTCCGACGTCGTTATGATGAAGTGGAAAACAAATACCACTATGACCTAAGCCTTTGGCCTTACGGTGGTGAAGGACTCGGGGTGACACATGAAATGACCCTCCGTTATGGACCCGCTAAGGAGGATCTCGGCCCTCAGATGACAGCTGCACTGAATGCTCCTCTGTTGCTCCAGTGTTCCCCTGAATACTATGCTGCTTCAGGTGCATTTGGTCCATTTGCCTTAGTAGATACCGCACGCTATCCTCACTTTGAAGGCCTTCAGAACGTGGATCTGGAATGGATCCGTCACAACCAGCGCGTTTTCCACTGGGACGGTATGATCGACTATGGGGATAACCTGTTCCACGGCTATGAGACTCCGAGCCACTATGGATATATGGCTCCTAAGTCCTGGTGCAGCCGTGGTTATGTGGGCTGGCAGTGCAACGATGGCACTCTGACACAATCGCTGTTCCTGCAATACCTGCGCAGCGGTGACTATGAAGCATACCGCACTGCTGAAGCGTTGTGCAGGCACGTCACTGAGATCGACGCCTGTCACTATTGCATAGAGGAGCCAAAGCAGGTAGGCGGTGGTCACAGGCACGATCAGCAGCACTGGGGCAATGGTGTCAGAGGATATGGCACAGCCACTCACGGCGCAATAGACTACTATCTGATGACCGGAGATGAGCGTGTATTGGACGTGATAAAAGAATACACACAATACCATCTGGATGGAGAACCCAGCGAGAACGAAGACCGTATAGGCGGGCTAATTCGTATGTGGGAGATAAATGGAGATCCTGTACTGAAGCAGAAAGCAGACGAACTCCTTACCCAGGAGCTGTCAGGCAATTCAGATACCGGTTGGCCGTTCTTAACTGCAGCTCATTTCCGTTTCGTCTCCAATACCAGTGTCAGCCTGCTCTACTACCTCTACAGCACTTCACCCGAAGACAGTGCGAAGTTGAAAGCTGCCATCGTCAAAGCTGCCAATTCGCTGGAACCTGAGGCAATGAGTTCCTGGGGTCAAGTTACCTATCTTCCTACTATCATAGCCGCTTTGGCCTACCAGCAGACCGGGGAAACGCGTTATGCATCCCTGCTGGCTTCTCTGCTTCAGCGTATACCTGTTCCCCGTGATATTGCTTTGCCGAGTAACTTTACAGATAGCTTACGCGCTCTGGACTTCGAGGGTATGGTAACTGCTGCCCGGCAGTGGAATGTAAATAATATATATACTGCAACTATCCACGACCTGGTCCCGCTGCCCTATGCAATTGCTGCACTTCAAAAGGCCGGTATGGATGAATCAGCCGTATGGGCAGTTCCGCGCGGGAATCAGCTGCCGCCGCCATTTGAAGAAATCATCCCTCTAGCTTCAATGTCCCCGGAAATCGGTCATTGTTTCATTGCAGGTATTAACCACGGTTCCCCCAGTGACCAGGGAGACGGGCATTCAAACCTCATTTTAATGGAGGATGGAAAACCTCTGGAACCTGCGCACTCAGCCCATGCTGATATCCGTAAAGAGGGAAACGGACGCTGGAGCCACTGGGGTGCAAGGTCCTTATACTTCTCCACATCCGACAACACCGACCCCCGCACCAACGGTCGGCAATATAAGGTTGTATACAAAGGCGCAGGGAAGTGAGTTTGTGAATATCACGCACTTTCTCTTACTGTATTATATATTCAAATAAGAGATCAGTCTTGTAATTAATCCGTTCGTCCTGAGCTTGTCGAAGGATGAACTCATCCTTCGACAAGCTCAGGACGAACGGAAATTTTCCAGCAAGCTGAATCATTAACGTCTTGGCAGAGTCCTTGCGAGCTAACATGACCGGTGTTAATCTTTACTAAGCAAAGGCATCATATAAATTCCAGTTCTTGTGCCTATCCATAATTCCCGGTCAGTTAACTGCAGAGCTTGAACTTCACTGCCTGTAAATGAACTAACAGGCATAATATCCGCATTGTCTTGCATATGAAACAAACCGTTTCTTGTTCCGATGAACATACCCTTGCCGGTGGTGTCCGGAGCCAGGGCAGTTATCTCCATACCTGATAGCTCTTTAGCAGCAGACCACTTCGTTCCATTCCATGTCGCTAATCCACCTACGAATGTGCCAGCGTGCAAGTTGCCTGATTGTGCAATTACCTTTATCCAGTCATCAGGCATCCCATTGCTCTCATCATACCATGTCAGTTTGCCTGTAATCGTATCAAGTTCAGCCAACCCTCGGCCCTGCGTACCAATCCACAGTTGGTCTTTTCCGGGCATCAGAGCGGTTATTGCATATCCCTGCAATTCAGGTACTTTGAGGTTATGTTTCCAGCTCCTGCCATCAAACTCACTCCAGCCACCCCACTGAGCAACATATAATCGACTGCCGTCTGAGGTTAATGCCGATGCCTGTTTCCTGGGAAGATTTGCACATATATCACGAAACCAGGTGCTGCCATCAAACCTGTCCACTTTCCCGTTGCCATGCCTGACATACAGGCAATTGCCAAAAATGACCATTTGCCTTGGTGCATTTAAAGATAATGCAGTATCGGAATACCGGATCCAACCTTTGGAGGTTTTTACAACAAGACCGTCTTCGAGCGTGCTCACATATAGATCGCCATTATAAGTAATCATCGACTGGCAGTTATGATCATACGGTTCATCCGGCATCAATGCCTGGATCCAGCGCTTACCGACATACTGCCATAATCCTTCACGGCGTGTTCCAACCCATATAGAACTGCCGGTATCGACCATACATGTTATTTCTCGCGCTGCACGAGGCAGAGCAATATCCAGCCTGGACCAACTCTTACCGCTATAATCCCATATCCCATCCCCAAACATCGCAGACCAAAGATGATCACCTCTTGGGAGTAAAGCACTGATATGGGAACCTCGGCCAGGCGGTAGCGCAACGTTCCTCCATTTGTCTTTCTCTTTTATTCGCAATTCAGTAAGTGTTGCCACGCATTCCCGACCAAGCCATACCGCAGATGCAGTCTGAGTATTATCTGCTTTTGATATTTGTTTGGGGGGACCAGTATCGACGCACCATCGACCCTTTATAAACCTGGCGGTAGCTTCCGGAGAAATAACTGTTACTATGTCATTATCAATAGTTATCCCAATTATCTCATTGGAAGGCAGACCATCCATTCTGGTAAACTTGCACCAGGTACCATCAGGTTTTCGCTGCAATATCCCGCCCCTGGTTGCAGCCCAGAGCGAACCGTCAGATGTACTGGCCAGGCTTGTGATTTGTCTGGTACTGGTATAAATATCGGTTGCCTTGACCTGAGTGCAGGAGCATATCAGGGCTAGGCAACCCAGAACCCATAATCGAGGAATCACTGAGCTTTCTCTGCTGATGTATCCACAGTAACCGATGTCCGGTTGTGGGCATTGTCGGTAAGTATGAATGTTACTGCAAAGCTATTGTCAGCGTAATCCTTTGGAACTGGAACCGTGGTGAAGAATTTGTTGGGAGTATCGGAAGGTTTCATCTCCACTCTTTTCTGCCACGGTAGAATGACTGCTACTCGTGCGGTGTCAGGATCAGCTTCGAGTTCCAGGCGCAGGATTGAGCCATCCGTATTTACCATTTTAGCTGAAGCTATTCCATTTGGCGGAGTTATATCGACTGAATAGGTGATCTTAACTACTTTACGGGTGCCGTCTTTAAGCACTATTATTACCTGAACAGTGTATGTAGACTCCTTTGCATATGCAGGAATATCGAACTGCGCTTCCCACTTTCCACTGCTTGTATTATAGAGAAGCGGTTTGACCTCCCCGTCAGGCATCAACGCAATTACCTGCTGAGCGTCTACCGGAGCTTCAATGCTTATCAGAGGGTCACCCCCGCGATAACGGAATTTCTCCCAACTGGGTTTTCTGCTTTTATTGTGTTTTTCAAGTTGTTTGCGTAATTCATTAGTATCTATGCTATTAGAGTTGTATGCATTTTGGTATTTGCGTACGATCACATCATATTCCAGAGTCCATTCAAAGTATTCATCATACTCTTGAGCATATTCTGGACCCTGGTAATGCGAATTAAGATCTCTCATCTTTGCTCTGAGTTGATCTATTCGCTTATGATCGCCCATAGAGTTCCTGATATATTCATCATATGCTTGAGTGTAGTCTAGACTCTGGTAATGCGAATCAAGATCTCTCAACTTTGCTCTGAGTTGGTCTATTCGTTTTTGATCACCCCTAGAGTCATTGATCTCAACAGTAGCCTGATAAAAAATCTTATCCTGCTGACTGGTTATGTAAGCTTTTTTTGCTCTGATCTTTATCTGAGTAGTATCCTTTTTGATTTTCCTATCAAGGCGAACCAATTGTTTTTGTAACGACTTTATGTGCTGGGCATTTGGCTTTTCACTTAACTGCTCAGCAGCTAACTGGGTGGCTACATCGCGTACTTTGTCTTCTAAAACATTCCCGAAATATTTGCTCTGCAGATATCTGCGGTTTTTTGCAACATTATGGAGTAATCTCTCGATCTCTTGCGCCTGGACACTTCCGGACCGCCCGGTTGCTATCATATCGATCAACTGGTTGTATAAGCTCCAGTATTCCCGGAATGTACTGCTTTCCAGTTCATATTTTGAGTTCCTGCCGGTGCTTTTGCACAATGAAAGATACTTATCTTTCATTGCCTTTGCCTGCGCAGTGTATTCTTTCCCATTAACAATAAGGTAGGCGAGTCTTTTAGCTAATACAGATACTTCAGCTTGTTTCATTTCCTGGGCATATCGTTTTCGTTCTTCCTGCGGTATTGCCAGCCATGAAGTGAAAGCACTGGGGATGGTGTATCTTGTGCTGAGTTTTATGACTGCGTACTGATTTTTCTTGTTTTTGCTCAGCTCTTCGATCTGTTTTGCTGCCCAGAGTTTGGTTGCAGGATTATTAGCTTCCGATTTTGATCCAAAAAATATAGAGTCCCGATATGTCAGCTTCCCATCCGGAGATGATCCTACCAACGTCACAGTCGAATTACCACTGCCTTTGTATCGTCCATATATCACCAGAGCTCTGTCGGCTTTGATATTGGGAAGTATGGATGGAAACACACTGTATGTTTGCACGCCGGTTATGTGGATTTTGGGACTGATTAACGAATGATCAGGTGTCACAGCCAGCGTAAAGAATCCATCGGATCCACCAGACCTGGCAGCATAAAGATTGGTTCGCAATGTCTTACGCTTTGACTTCATTCTGACAGTCATATCTTTCTGCGGACGATAATTCTGACCGGAGAATGCTACTTTCCAACCTTTTTCATCCCTTGCAACCGGAATGCCAATATTGTTACTTACACCAACAATATTCCTATCAGCTCTGATCCGGACGTTTATATCAATCTGGCTTAATGCGTTACTATTCTCGCATGTGTCGGACAAAAGCAGCTTGTAGGTAACGCCATCTTTATCCGACTGCAGAGTCTGGGCGTAAATTATTTCGATCTTGAGATCGGCATTCGGCATGATGGGAAATATTCTGGCTCTAAATAAATTCTTCCCAACCAGTTCGATCAAGGCTGGATCGCGCATACGGCTGGTGATGTGTTGGTAAATCTGTGCAGCCCGTTCCTTTTCGACCACACGTGCTACAACCTTCTCATTTCCATACCAGTATGCAAAATGTGTTACAACAGATCCCGGTGGAACTGTATATATAAAATCAGCTTCCATACGCTGCTGCGATTCATTGTGGAAGACGAGATTAAGATCCGTGGTAGCGACTTGCTGGCATATTTCAACATTACCTATGACAGATTTGGCAAGCAGCCTGAATGAATCCGAACCTTTTGGTTTTAAAAGGATAGAGGAGAAAGCAGAGGATGATACAAGGATAGCAAGTAGAATAAACACAAAAGACCGAAAATACCTGGCAGACATAACAATCACCTCGTGCAGACCACGTACAATCGTGACTTGCGCATACTTCAATGAAAGAAGTATTACCGTAACAGAAAGACGAATTGTGATTGTTGTTATTGCTGCATATCTTTGGGTGCGTGTAATATCTACGGAAATGCATTTTTATAATCATACCCCCAGAGACAGAGTCTCTGGGGGTGTGATTCAACGACTGCATTTCCGTAGATATTACACGCACCTCATATTTTCATATTATTACTCAGCCTTTCAAAATGCACATAACACAGGTATTAGGTTTTATATTGCATTTGAGAGTTCCATCCGTCAATGAAGGCAGCGATGCTTGGTTCTTCAGAGAATCTATTATCATCAGCTTGTTCGGATCGAATCCTATCTTATTCGTTTTGAGCTTGAGTGAAGCATCAACAGGAGTATCTGAAAGGTTTGCTACTACAATAAAAATCGATCCAGATTTGTAATAGATAGTTGATTTCAGCTTGTCTGTCTGTCCCTGTATAATGCTGCTGTTTTCCCAATACCCAAGCCTCTTTGTTTCCTCTGTAAAGTGAAAATCCCGATCAAGTTTTCTTCCTACTTCACAGGCAGCTGACCATTTTGTCGTAATAAAATGCCAGGGCATGTGAAGTGTCCAGAGTCCCATCAAAGAGCTGGTCGCGTCTTCACTAAGGGCAAAGCTCATAAACACCGGGATGTGTCCCCAGTTCGTGCCGATGCTGAATGCCCGCATCCGGGCAAGTGTCATCTTATCCCGGTAATCCTTGACACCACTCGACCACTGTTCTCCATCGTAGTGGTATGTAGAGTAGTTCATCACAGGGCCAAGCATATTGTCTGAAATATGCTCCATTATAAGAGGCTCCCTGCCTAACTCATCGAATATGTTATAAAGACGGCGCCTGACTTCTCTTTCCCCAAGGATATCATATCCGCCTTTGCAGCCATGCAATGGATTATTGCAGAATCTGGGCTGTGAGCAGTCGAAGTAGATGCCATCTACTCCACCCTTTACCAGTCTCTCCTTTAGTCCCGCCACGATTAAATCACGCCATACAGAATTCTTGCAGAGTGCACTCGCACCGCCCATGCCGGCCTGCGGCCAGGTTTCCCATTCAGTCTGCCAGAATTTCTTCTCAGGAGTATTTACATAATGGTTACCTGGACGGTGTTGTTCCTTAACTTCCTCCGGAGTCAAATCACCGTAGAATGACAGGAAGTTGGTCTGGGTATATTTGAGCATCTTGGCACCGGATTTGTGCATTGCATCAACTTGAACATGCCACTGATCCCAGGGAATAGCTTCATTCAAGAACTGGTTGCTCTCGTCCCACCAGGGGTCCAGGGAAGCAGTCATATCACAAAGCCAGTTTTTAGGTAAGGGTTTAGTAGGAGTTGCAGTGAAACCAAATGTAATAGTTAGCGGCTTCAGCAGTTTCATTGGTTTGTTTACTATGTTCATAGCAAAAACAGTGCAATCGCCGGTTGTATTGACCTCCAACTGATTGTTAGCAAAGGTATTGCTCCATCCATTAATGCTTTCTGCAAACCAGCATAGTCCCGCTTTTTCGTTTCCGAGCCAGAGTATGGGATGGTAAGGACCGGACCATTTCGCTGGGGTCTCACCTGCCCAGCCTGGTCCGCTTATCGTGCAGTTGTTCCAGTGCATCAAAGTAGCAGCTTTCTTATTGAAAGGCATCTCAAGCTTCAGAGCATTAATAGCAGCATCGGGCTTATCTGGTGTCAGAGTAATTGTAGTAAGATACATCCCGTCGAACTCAACCCTGGTTTTGGTGTTGATAGTGATGCCATTTGTTCTAGTCACAGCCGCAAGCACAGCGCGGTCGGAGGATTTTTCGACCATTTTAACTTCAGCTTTAGTTTGGCTCAGACTCTTGCCATTGATGTCTCCAACAAGCCTCAGCGGTGAGAGCAGCATCTTTTGACCTGCAGATTTTATCTGTGTGGGAAACAGCGATTTGTCGAATGTATAAGTGCGTCCCCACATAGAAACATTGGCTGCGCCACTTGTTGTCTTGCTCACAATGACTGGAGTAAACAGGGTCGGCACTCTGCGTTCATTGGCTACCGGGTGCACCATCCAATCCGGTTTGGAATTGATGTTGCTCCAGGTTGTTTGAGAGGACTTCAGCACTGTATTGCCGGATCCAATGCACTCGATAACAATGCTATAATCACCTATTTTGAACTTCGAAAAATCGAACTCAAAGTTAGCTTTCGTCTGTTTGTCTGCTGGCAAGGTCTTTTGGACAATAACCTTGTCTGATTCCCTAACTGAAACACGTATAGAATCCACTTGTCCGATTGCCAGTACTGATTCAGCATCTACAGCGATTTTCAGATTGTGTTTTGATGGGTATGTCTGAACCTTGGTGCGTATTTCGGGAGAGAACTGGAATGGGAATGCAAAGTCAACCAGCTTGTTTTCACCCTCTGAAACCACAAGCCGCCCAACGTTCAGATTTGCATCCAATACGGGCCATTCCGGTGCTATTCTCTTTGTTTCACCTGCCAGTAATTCCAAATCTCCAGCGGACAGATATTTGTCAGCAGGTGAGTCGATTCCGGTTCCCATAAACAGCCTATAGCTGAGTTTTGCTGGTGCATTTACCGAGTTTGCGAACTCCAGCACCGGACGCGAATATCCCCGGTATATCGGTCCCCAGTCAAGTAATCTGACCGATGTAGCTTTGTCTGTAAGCACAAGACTACCGGCCATTTTTTTATCGTGATAGCTGTCACTTGAATAGTGCCAGTTGGTCATCAGTTTCCCGTTATCAAGTGTATCGTGAGCCAGTACAGTCTTGATCTCCATTCCCGGCGCTGGAGATATCTCCAGATCTTTCCAGGGGATAGCTATCTCAGCATCGAAGAATCCATCGTGCTGGGAGACTTCGTATCTTATTCCGGGTGAATTCCATGCTGGGTTGCCGAACCTTGCATCATAAAGCGAAGCAAGTCCAACGACAAACGCGTATGTTTCTTCTATCTTAGGTGGCCAGAGGATCACTTCGAAAGCTTCATCAGTATAAGCTGCCGCATCCCGCCCGCGGACATTGACCAGGACGATATCCCTGTATGTATGTGGAGAACGAAAAGCGAAATACAGATATTGATCGTCCCAGGCGGTATATGTCAGTGTCTGCAGCGGAGAAAACCCTCTGCCATACTCAGGGAATTTCTGGTAACCCGTAATGCTTGCAGCATTCTTCCACTCTGATTCATCTATACGCCCATCTATTTTAGGAGATACAGATATCTTAGGCACACTCCAATAAGGCGGTGGAGTGACAGGCATGTCTGCAGAAAAACAAACAGTGCTTGATAATACACAGATTGTAATGATTAATAGCATGAATATTCTAGTCAATTTTGTGCTCCTTCTAATTTCGGATAAAATAACTTGTGTATTATGCAAGCACAGATCAGACTGATCGGTCAGATCCGACTGATCCGTCTGATCTAGTATGCAGTATCAACTGCTAACCTGTATCTGCTCCTTAGCAGTCTCAATAATCGCCACCACATTCTCCACCGGTGCTTCCGTCGGTATCGCACCTGCAGGAGCCAATATATATCCGCCATCCTGGAAGATTCTCAACATATCCAGCACTTCCTTGCGGTTATCTTCAGGAGTTCCGTGTGGGATTGTGCTTTGGCTGCCAAGGCCTCCCCAGAAGGTTATATCTTTACCATACTCTTTCTGGCATTTTTTTACATCCATTGCTTCGGGCTGCAGAGGATGCAGGACCTGGAGGCCTATTTCTATCAGATCCGGAATGATTTCTGTCAGGTTACCGCAGGAGTGCATCATTACCACAGCCCCGGCATCTCTGGCAGCAGAAAATATCTTTGCATAGGCCTGCTTGTAAAGGTCTCTCCAGACTTCCGCCCTCACCATCAATCTGTCCTGGAATCCCCAGTCATCGCCGAAGCGTATACCATCTACATCCAATCCTTTTAGCTGTTCAGTTACTTTACAGGAATAATCCGCCAGCTTTTCCGTAAGCTCACGGACAAAGTCCTGGTCACCCATCAGATATCCCAGGTAATTTTCAAATCCACAAAGCCCCCAGGCAGACTCAAACAGACCATAAGCTGATGCAATCAGAAAATGGTCCGGGAATTGTTCACGCGTTTGCGAGACCGTTTCCCACCTGCCTAGAAGAGATCCGTCAGGGAAAGAATATCCATCAAGCGAAGGTTCAAGCAGCGGGTATGACAACAACTCCCCCCAGTCACCATAACTGGAATCTCTGGCGCTACGTCTCCACTCTGATCCAAACTCATTTCGAATAATATCAGGGCCTGGTTGTTCAATCACCAGGCCTGCAGGATTATTCGGCCCAACATATACAACATGATCTCCTGTCGCTTCATGTAAATCATCCGTATTATAATAGGCTTTCAGTTTGTCCTTGACTGCAGAAGTCAGATCAAACTGCCAGGGTGTTGCATCGGATGCGGTCCTGTTTATAGCTGCGAATACTCTCTGCCTTTTGGTCATTTTCTCACCAGCCTGATAGTTGCACTTATTGTGGAAAGATATCTTTGCATATTATACTCCAACAGTTGCCGTGTAACCAGGAAGTGTATAGGCTTCGAGACAGGGGCATGTGAAATGATAATCGGGGCCTGTGCAGATGCAGAGAAAACACAAAAGGTAAAACACCAGCATAGAAACAATGTGTCCCTCTCAGCGTTTTACCTTCTGTGTGTTCTGAGTTTGTAAATAATGCTTATGCCCAGAGCCTGTTCAGCATTCCAATAGCTTCTTTGGTTATTGTTTCTAGTGCATCTGGCTCGAATTTCGACCAGTTGGCGGTTCTTGTCTCGTATCCACCACGTTTCATAGCTTCTGCAGTGGGGACATATCCACCGTAGCCGTTGCACAGATGAGCAACATATGTGTAAGGAGCTGGTGATTCCAGTTTAATCTGCAGCTGAGCTTCCACAAAAGCTTCGCCCATAACTGTTACCAGCGCAAAGTCTCCAACACGGAACGCCTGGATCTCATAATCACAGAAGGGATCCTTGTCCTGCGTATCTTTAAGATCAAGCGTTGCTGCTGCATAGATCCAATCCCAGTCTACACGGGTTTTTTCTTCATTGGTAAAGTTCGGTGTTGGATACTGATCTATTATCTTTTGTGCATTATCTATTATATCCTGAGTCAGCATCCTCAAAGGCAGGCGCAGTTTCTTTTGCTCCCAGGCTAGAGGCAGTGCTTCAATCGGCTTGGCATTTTCAACGACCTTCATCGCTGTCTCAGTCAGTTTGGCAGCCATTTCATAGTGAGTGCTGCTCCAATTTGGATCTACGTGATTGACAGGAGCGATATTTCCACAGCAGCCATTAATCACCGGTGCCACACCACCCAGATTCTCCTGCATATTCTTCGACCATATTCCGGGCCAGTCACCTATTACATACTGGTTAGGATAACCATAAGTCGGATGACATGTGTGATGCAGCAGGGAAGCCACAATATTCCCATTGGTTCCGGTAAACAGAAGCACACCTACTTCGGGATCGACTGGACCTTCATTTTGCAGTATTTCCGGATCAGTGTTGACCGGGTGAGTCCTTGCGGTACCATCACGCATAATGAACCGCCGATTAAATGAGACCCGTCCATCTGCCATACGGTTGGCTGAAAGTGTGACAGGTTGAAGATCTGCAAGCGCTTCTCTGACAGCGGTCACGCACTGCTCTGCACAGAACGGGTTGTAACGATCGTCCCCTCCCCGCAGCCACGGATATTCCGGTGGGAACAGAGTGCATTCATCTTTGACAAAACCATTCCCAAGACTGGGAGCTGCATGGTTTTGCAGAGTATGAAATGCCACTGCTTCCGGTTTGATGCCAAGTATCTCCCCAGCCTGCTTGCGTACTTTATCTGACCAGCGTTCGCTTGATGACGTCAAGTCAGTCGAGATAATACAGCAGCGCTTACCCTCGCTTTCGAGAACTATCACTTTTGCATATATTCTGTCCCGAATTTCGTTACATGGTCTGCGGTGCCCGATATCTCCTGCCAGTTGGATATCAAACTCCGGTGAAATATCCGCCATTCCTGCCCCTGCATATAATTGCTCTGTTGATGTCATGGTCATACGCTCCTCAGATATATAATTATTGCTGGTTGTAAACTGGTTATAAGTGATAAATCGGTATTTTTAGAGGTACCCTCCAGGCAACGAGACCTGGAGGGATGTTACTTTGAAGTGGTTTATATTTTCTCGACGGAAGGATCGCCGTGGATTGCAGGTAGTGGATGAGGTCGAACAACAGCGCCACCCTGCTCATAGGAATCTATCACAGCAAAGATGTATTCCATTGTAGCCAGTGCATCGCGTCCGGATGCTCTGATATGCTCGAATGGAACCTTGTTGGTTACATCTTCCATATAGGCATGGATGCGGTTGGTGAATGTTGCGTTGAAATCGGTGACTCCGGTATTCAGAACTTCCGGTGCAGGCTGATCTTCATCCGGCTTCTTGCCAGCCCAGAAAGTCAGTTTCTCAACGCAGTTTTCAACACAGAATGTGCCCTTGCTTCCGGCAACTTCACAGCTCCACCATCCACCGAGGCCCCATACAGCCTCACCGCGATGGCTCAGCAGATAACCTACTGTGTCATTGGCAAAGCGCACATGGACACTGTTGACTGAAAGCAGCAGATCGCCTTTGTTCTTACGGAATCCTGGTTTTGTGGAGAATGTTTGGATGTCTTTAATGTCTCCACAGAAATAGCGCATTACGCTGAATGGATGTGTCAGGAAAGCTTTCATATGAGCATAAGGCTGATTGAAACGAGGGGAGGGATTGAACCCATAGGTCTGTTCTCCACCGTCGAATCCCATTTTGAAAAGCAGGTAGATGGCTTCTCCGATCATTCCATCATTCATATACTGCTTGGCTTTTTCAGCAGGTTCTGTGAAGTAGTGGTTCAGGTTGCAACCCAGATAGAGCTTCTTGCTTGCAGCAAAGCGCACCATCTCGCGAGCTTCTTCTATATTATTGGACAGAGGCTTCTCACAGAGTACATGCTTATTGGCAGCCAGTGCTTCCATTGCCGGTTCGTAGTGCCAGCTTCCATTTTCGTATCCGCCGGTAGTTACATCGACAATATCCAGGTCTTCATTTTCCAGCATATCTTTTAACGAGTAGTAGGCTTTTACACCGTGTTTCGCTGCAGTCTCATCGGCTTTCTCTTTAATAACGTCGCAGACAGCGACCAGATTCGAGAGAGGATCAGCCATATGGCAATCGGCATGCAGGTTACCGATGCCACTCAAACCTACGATTCCAACTTTTAGTGACATTGCAATGTCCTTTCAATCTTTACTATTAATGATTATGGGCACATTCCGAAGGAGGAAAATACCTCGAAAATATCTACAGGTAGTCTACGACTCTACGCCACAGTAGTCAAGATCAAGTTCACAAAATGGATTACTGCAGGAAATAAATAGTTGACGGTTCAAACCTTATTTGTCTGATGGCAGTATTTCCGAATGCCTTAATCGGCGCTGAAATCATCATCCCAGGTATATTGGAAATCGTTCAGGCATGGGCTTGATTTAGATTTAATGGTATTTACTGACAACACGACTGTTGTACCACTTGAGTCCGTAGATAACATGATATTATCTGTCTCTTCCATCATTATTGTATATCCCATGCCCATCGAGATTTTTGAGGAGAACCCTCTGCGGAGTGTGGCTCCTGGAAGCAGCATTGTCGATATTCCCTGACCGGTATCAGATACTGCAACCCAAATGGACTTATCATTAACACCTGCATATATCTTGCATCCATTTGCATGCTTAACCGCATTGGTCAATGCTTCACCAACACCTGACTCAAATAGTGCAGTCCTATCAATGTAGGCATTTTGTGATGCATCCACAGAATTGAAACCATTTGCTTTGCAGAAGTCCACGATTTTATGTCTGGCAGCTATCGTGTCTTCGTAGGACTTAACAATGGCTATTAAAAATCTGGGATCCAGATAATCTTTGACTTCATCATACTGAACTATGTCCAGTTTCCCCTGGGTTACGCTCTTGATAGTATCACGGTAGAATCGTCGTTTTTCCTCTTCGGTTCGTTTACGTTCAGTAATGTCAGTGAAGACATGGGCAAACTGTCCGTACCTGGGTGCAAAAACACGGCTTTCGTAGAATCGTCCCAGCATTTCATTGTATCGCTCATACTCGAATGGTTCACCTGTCATAGCAACTTTATAGAAGCGCTGCAGCAACTCAGGTGGCCAACCGCTCAGAAAATCATTGCTCATCTTCCCAATGCGGTCTCTTGCTGAAAGACCTGTCAATCTTTCAAAAGCAGGATTGCCATGTACGAATCGATGATCATATGGCTTGCCCGATTCATCACAAATGACCTCACAGACCATTAGCCCGCTGAGCATATGATCAAAGAGCTGCCTGTATTGCTCCTCACTCTCACGCAGCGCCTTTTCCATCAGCTTGCGCTCTGTGATATCAACAGTGACTGTGAGCAGGCACGGACGCCCACCAACAACTATTTGCTCGCCGTTAAACAAACCGTGTAGAACGCGACCATCATTAGCATGAAAATCCATCTCCAGACTGGTAATTCGTCCCTGGTCATGGAGTTCCTTGATGATTAATGCGCGGCCATCTGCACTGATCCACCCGAGCTGGACTGCTGTGTGACCAATCACTTCTTCGCGCATATATCCCGACACTTTCAACGCATATTCATTAACATCCAGATATGTTGCATCGACCATATCTGTGATTGCTATAAGCACAGGAGCATCTCGGAACACCTTTGCAAACTTTTCTTCACTCTCTTGTAAAGCCTGTTGCACAAGCTTGCTCCTGGTTATATCCTTATCTACCCCCCGGTATCCTTTTAAATGCCCTTCCTCATCCAACAATGGTAATGCATTGGTTAGGAGGCAGACTCTTTTGCCATTTTTAGCGATATTCCAGTTCTCAAGGTCCCTTATTGGCGCCTTATTTGTCGCGAGCTCCGAGAAAACTGGTGCGACTCTTTCTCTTTCATCAGCTGGCATAAAGTCGAATGGCATCTTCCCAATTACTTCTTCAGGAGAATAACCCAAAATATCAACGCTTTTCTGCGAACAGTAGGTGTAAACGCCAGTCTCATCCACCTCCCATACCCAGTCAGCCATGCTGAATATTATGTCTCTAAGCCGCATTTCACTTTCCAGAAGGGCTTCTTCAGCTTTCTTCCGCTCTGTGATGTCACGTGCAAAGCCATTTATGTATTCTTTATCACCAAATCTGGCGTAAGTAGATGCGATTTCAACAGGAAACTCTGATCCATCTTTGCGTCGGTGCACGGACTCGCTGGTATAATTTCCTTTTTCTTTTATCGTATGCCAGACTTCATCCCATTTTTGAGGGGTTACACCAGGATTAACATCGAATAATCGTTTGCTCAGCAATTCTTCTTTACTGTATCCAAGTGCTTTACATCCGGCAGCATTTGCATAACAGAATCGCCCCTCAGTGTCCATCCAATAGACGCTGTCAGAAGCAACATCGAGTGTATTGAAGAGCAGTTCCAGGTGTTCCTCTATTTGATTACGTTCGGTTATATCCAGAGCCTGGGCAATGATATGTGGAGCCCCGTCCAGCATGATATTTGTCGCCGAATAAAGACAATCAATCGTCTCCCCGTTTTTTCTGTGTAGTATTACGGGGATATTGTGCACTTCGCCGACTTCCTCAAGTGATTGCTTTAATTGAGCACGTAAAGATAGATCATTCCAAATCCCCAATTCGAGAGAGTCGCGTCCTACAACTTCTTCATGTGTATATCCAGTAAGGGAGAGAAATGCATCATTGACTTGAACATATTTTGCATTTGATGCAAGAGATATAGCAATCGAGAATGGCGCGAGCCTGAATATTGCATAGACCTGATGTGGGGTTGCAGAGTCTCTATGGAACTCAGGTATAGCATCAACTGTTATCCAGTGGCATTTACCATCCACAGGGCTAATGATACCCATAACTACACCATTAACAGGTTGCCCGGTACGCAATGCGACAGTTGTCGGGTACAGGTCGTTCGGAAAGTCAGTGCCATCTTCCTGTATGATTTTCCATTGGGGGCTGATAGTAGTCTTGCCCAACATTTGGTCCAGTGAAAGTCCTAGAATTCGCTGTGCAGAGGTGTTAGCCAGGGTGATGATTCCATTAGCGTCGTAGTAGATGACGCCTTGAGCCATTGTATCAAACAAACCTCGAAACTGCTCTTCACCATTGTAGGTGTTGCTATTCACCAGGTTGATCGGATCATTTGAATCTGGCGGAGTGTGGTTCTGCATTTAGGAATATAGCCTCTGCTTTGTAACATAATGTGGTAGATTATTATGGAATGCAATGGTGCAAATATTATTTATATATTAACACAACACAATAGTAAAAACTAAATCGTTTTGCCTGTGATGCTGTCACTACAATGAAGGAGACTGACTGATGCTGTGTTGTATTCTTATTGATGTTAACAGTGGGTAATGCAAGAAAGACTATGGCAGGAAAGCTGTGATGAGTAAAGGGCATTTACCCACCAATTGTTCGCAAAATAGAACTGATCCCCTGCTTCCCGAGGGAAGCAGGGGAGTCATAGTTATTTCTCCAATAACCTGCTTGCAAATATTGCTGCTATTGGATTTGTCTTGCAGCGGTTTGATAGTTGTATTTGGCATATACGAACCGCGCCTTTACCGATTCTCTTCTCTGCTGCTGCAATGGAAGGACTCCAGTTTCCTCTCCAGTCTCCATTACCTGCTAACAGAATCGGAGTCCAGCCCTCCGCGTTGAATGTTGAATCTATAAACGGAGATACATACCCCAGATCTTCATCAAACCAGAACTTGAAGTCTTCAGCCAGGAATCCCTTGACCAGTCTGTGCCCTGTGTCTCTGGAGACAAAGTGTCTGGCACCCATCCCGGCTGTCTGGACAGTGATGTCACTCCCGGCAACCTTGTGAGTGCCTTCCGGTAAACCAATTACAACGGCTGTGGCTCCTTGTTTTACTGCTTTTAGAATCAGTTTTTCATTTTGCTTGAGGGCTTTAGCATCGTCGATTATTATACACCCATCTGCACCTATTTCATCAATAGACACTACAAAAATCCCAAGCTCCTTTGCTAACTTATCTGCAAGACAGTCCACTTCCCCAATCACAGCAACCTTGTTCCGCACTGCATCTGGTTTTGGGAAGATAATAAGCTCTGTAGCAGTCTGATGAATCTGCTTTCCTTGTTTATCGAATAGAGCCAGTCTTAAGGTGACATTGGTTCTTGCGTCAACCTCCGGCAAGTTAACATCAAGGAACCCCTGAAACTCACTTGAACAAGCTGGGATTTTGGCTTCTGACTTACCTGCCATCAGAATGGTTTTATTCTGTTCCAGTTGCCATTTAATGCTTGAGCAAGGTGAAACATCGTTTGTATCATTACAAATCCATGCTTCAAATCTGGCCTTTTCTGCTGAAAAGAACTTGAAACGATCAGTTCGCAGGTTGACCATCAGAGGAGTCAAAGCGTCGCGATACTCATAGAATGCAGGCTTGATCCTCCTGTCGACATCCACGATAGTTTTCATCCATCCCGATGGGAATGCGTCTATGAACAGGTGAATGGCTATGGAAGTCAGGTTGGAATCCCGCCTGAAAGCCTGCGTCATCAGCCTGGTTGCCCATGCCTGATGAGCCTGACCAGCCTTCACCCAATCAGCCAGTGCATGCCTTGTCTCGAACCACATATAGTGGAATCTGCCAGTCTGAGACTGGACTATAGGATCAGGCATCCAGGTTTTTTCTTCTTCCGGAGTCTGTGGCAGCCAGCTTTTTGGATAATGGGCTCTCATTGTTTCGACAGCTTCCAGCCCTTCAGTTCCAAACTCTCCACATCCGTACATCCAACCAGGCTTAACGGCCTGCCAATAACCCTTGTGAAGTCTGCCGATGTCCAGTCCATGCCCGTTATACCAACAGTTATAGCAGTGATTGTCCGGCAGACCGGGTCCGGGCGGATCATAGTCTCCGTCAACTGCTTTAATAACTCTGTCCGGGTTGGATATTTTGATTATCTCTGATGCGTTCCTGAACAATCCTTCCATTTCCATTCTGGTTATGTATCTATGAGACTTACCCCAAGCTGCGGGAAATGGCTCGTTGATGTAGGTAACCATAATGTTGCAAGGATGGTTGCGGACCAGACGTTCCATCTCTTCGGCTTCTCGAACGGTTTCACAGAACTGGTTTCTCCGCACAACACCAAACTGAGGAAGATCGGTCTGCAGGAGGAATCCCAACCGGTCACAGAACTCATATACTTTGTCCTGCACAGGCCGCTGAGTCAGTCTCCAGTAGTTCATATTGCAGACTTTGGCAAGCAGGACATCGTCAATTAATCGATCCCAGTCCTTGCGCATAACATCCTGCTGCTCAAATCCCATCGTGTTAGAACCGCGCAGCCTTATTTGTCTGCCATTTAAATACATCCTGCCTTTAGGCTCGTTAACTTCGTCCATTATGAAACTGCGCATTCCGAACTGTTTTGTTTGGACATCCAGAACAGTGCCTTCGGAGTCTTTCAGTGTTACCTGAATCTGATATAGCCAGGGTGTATCTACATCCCAAATACGCATATCCTTAATGTCGAATGGCAGTCTGTAGTAGTTGACCGTGGGTCCTGCAGGATTGGGAATATCAAATGGTTTGTCTTTAAACAGAGTCTTGCGGAAGTTCTGACCGAAAACTGAGAGCTCTATTGCTAATTCTTTACGTGTGATATCAACGTTGAATATCTCGATCCACGCTTCAGCTCTATTTTCATCAGTAACCGGTCGAACGAATATATCATTAACAAAAGCTCTCTTTCGCGCTTCTATATAAACATCCTGATAGATTCCCATTCCCGGAGGGCAGTGGTGCCAGCCTATTTCCGGATCGTCGAACCCGGGTCCTGTGGCTGCGTAGATTTTGTCACCGTCATATAAAGGTCCGTCTTCTCCCCAAGAGTCATTACCCATGGATATAGCATCGTTTTCCACCTTCACCAGTAGCACATTTTCGCCTGCTCTGGCGCTTGCAGTTACATCAAACTCAAACTTTGCAAAGAAGCCTTCATGTGAACCGGCATAGCAACCGTTGAGGAGTGCATGGGCTTTGTAGTCAACTCCATCAAAGCAAAGGAACACAGAGCCGGACGCGAGCATTCCAGCATCCAGATTGACAGTTGTCCTGTAGAAAGTAACTGCTCTCCCAAGTGGAGGCCCAAAATGGGGAATAGTTACCTTTTCCCAAGAGCCGTTCCCTGCAATCACTCCACCGAGGTCAGCCAGATCTTCCGGCTTAGCGATCCGCCAGTCGAACTCCGTTACGTCCACACGTTTTCGTGTCTCTGCTGCCGCTGGAGCATAGTCTTTCAGGAAAGGCTCGAATTTTCGTCTGAGTCTGGCAACTTCACGCTTGATAGCTGCCTCCGAACGAATCTCCACTGCTGGTGTAAACACGGCTTGAGGATCGTGCTTATCGCTGGAGAGTATAATCTCAGGTAATACCAGAGGCTGAGGTTCAACAAGTGTAGTATCCCTAAACTGCTGCGGACCAGCACCAATCAGGGCGAATAGGTCTTGCTTCTCATTATCTTTTGCCATTTTGAACTACTCCCTTATTTAAATCAAATTCTCACGCAAAGCCGCAAAGGCGCAAAGAATGGAATACATCAAATTCAAGCGCACTGATTCGTAATTATCTCTATTCTGCTCAGTAACAACAAACGATAAACTAAATACCGAACGACATTGTGTTTGCAACATACTGATGAATTAAGGCACTGTTTCTTCTTAGCGTTTTTGCGGCTTTGCGTGAGATTATTATCTTCGCATTGCTTGTAATTAAGGTCGAAAGCCTAGTGGAGGATTGCTTTACGGATGCCCAGGGTGCCTTCACAGGTGCGACGGTCAGCCGGAGCATCTGCAGGAAAACCGGATATCTTCACACGCAGCGTTAACCTGCCGTCATGCTTAGGCAGAAGGATGGGGAAGTCCTTCCACCTTTCCCAAATGCTTACATCACCAGGAGTATTTTCTGCTTCAGCCACAACATTTCCGGACTCATCAATAGCCTGAATAGAGTGAATATCCGTATGGTAAGCGCTGTCTATGAAGTGCACACCAATGACATAGTCACCGCCATCACCGTCAGCAAGTTCTGATATGTCCCACTCCAATACCGGCTGAATGTTGGCTGTAAAAGTTTCACCAGTCCAACTCCCAAGATTACACAATCGATATTCGGGACGCGGATCAGGTATCCCAAACTTCACTGCTGCGCTTCGTAAAGCATCACAGGTTCTGAAAAGCACCAGTCCTGTGTCATATACTCTGGAATGAAGAGTGTTGGATTTGGCTTTCTCTTCAATATCTTTTGCCCAGGCCAATTGGTTGACAGCTACTATTTGTGTCACACGATCCATTCCATCCATAACAACAGCAAGCTGTGAACGCTGCTGGTCTGTGAGTTCAGGTATTCTCAGCAGTTCCTGAGCGTCTTTGAGCAAGCTATATGCAGTAAGACTCGCAAGGCAGCATTCAGACTCCCGTATTGCATTCGGGATACCAAGCAGATTTGCTGCAGCAAGGGCATCACGCGCCGAATTCAAAGCTTCATCCAACTTGCCTGTCTTGCTAAGTTGTGCTTTTTCAAACCGATGGTCAGTGTGTACTTCACCTTGCAAACCTAATGTGGGATCATAGATCAGTGTAAGGAACAGATTCGACTCAGCTAACGCCCATCCGGCCTCGCCTGCAAGGACAGCCCATTTCGCGAATGCACTGGGATTTTCGTATCCTTCTACTGTTGCATAAGCTTTGGCAAATTCTTCTGGTGTCCTGCCATGTGAGTTCCAGGTATATTCAGCCATAGCAGCAACATTGAATTCATGCTGCCTGTTTGAAATGACCGCATATCCGGTAAATGAGTCTAGTTTTTTATCTGCAAATTCCTGAGCCCTATATTGTAAAAACTGAGGCGCAGTCCAGGGGAATATCGCACGCCAGCAGTGTGTTATCTGAGGATAGCAGCCCAGCCAACCACCAGTGCAGCTGTATTCTTCCAGCAGCGGATAAATCATCGGCTGCCGTGAGGAATCATAAGTCCGACCGCCATCATAATATGTTACACCGACATCAGGAGACTTTGCTGCTAAGACTTTATCGTTATAAGGATAACTTCCCTGAGTCAGCAGAAGTCTCAATTTTAACTGGGGATGTCTGGGTCTGATAATATCAAAAGCTTTGCAGATAAGAATTGTTTCCAGCTCGAACTGTTCTTGGCCGATACAATCTTTGCAAAAACACGGAGAACTCTGTTCTGACAGCCAGACACAAATATCAGTAAATGGGGCCGCATCAGCAACACTTTCCAGCCAGGTTGCTATCAACTCCACAGAAACCGGACTGGATGAGCACATGCCTGGGAAATAGTCACTTGGAAGGGGCTTGGTGGGGTCCGGAGTGCTCTTCGCACCTACAGGTAAATCACCAATCTCCAATGAGATGGATTCCAGGTGGGCGATGAACGGAACCAGGTTTACTCCCTGACTCCGAGTTTCCTCAAAAAGCTTCGGATTTATCTGTGCCTCAGGATATCCATCTGAATTGTTCTTGACTGAAACATGGGCTTCCAGATGGTTCAATTTCCATTGGCTGGTCCATTTCAAATCAGCTTCGGTATTTCCACCCCACTGCCCTCTTTCAGCGATATCAGGCCAGTCCACAATAAAAGGAAGGGGGAGCAGGATTTCGTCATCATCTCCCAGTTCACATCCAGGGTATACAAGTTGAGCAAAAGTCCTGGCAGCAAATAGTAGACCAATCGGCGTTATGGCTACAAGATTAATACCATTGGAATCAGAAGAGGGGATGATTGCATATGCTTGCTCAGGATTAGGACATGAGTATAAACGGCTGACGATTTCTTTGGATGCTATAGCACATTTACAGTCTTCAGCGAGTGCCATTTTAATTGGAAATGTGACTGTTGAGGAGCTCAGGGCGAATTTTCGCAGCAGTCTGGCCGCAGTCCGAACAGCAGGTTCGGAGCTGACAGGTTCACCGCCGCAGATGTAGATCGAGATCTCACCAGCTTTGGCTCTCCTGATGCCTGTAATCTCGATTTCTTTAGGTAGCGGGATCAGGCGATCAAGCCAGTTCATAGCTACTAAACTCCCCGAAAGAACTATAAATACATATTAGGCACTGCCAGACACTATGTCAAACAAAGAGAGTAAACACCCCCCAACAACACTGTCCTATATGTCCTATTTGTCCTATGGGTCATTCAGATTATAGGAAGACCAATAGGACTAATAAGACTAATAGGACAAACCAGTGCGAAACCATTACCCATGCAGGAGAAAACTGCCCGATTGTCGTATACAGGATGATACTTATCGGCTCATTGAGTCAACTGTTGTTTTGTTGCTGGAGGCAGGTTGTGAAAGAGAAGATTGTGCTTATTGGCGCTGGCAGCGCTATGTTTACTAGGGGACTGGTTGCCGACATTATTGGACGTGGTTGGGAAGTCGAACTTGCTCTGGTGGATATCGATCCCGAAGCTTTAGAGATTGCCCAACGGCTCTCTGAACGGCTTGTTAAGGCCCGAAATGCTCCGGTCAAAGTCACTGCATCAACCAGTCTCCGCGATTTGCTTCCAGGAGCGACATGTGTGATATCCACAATTGCAGTCGGAGGACGCAGGGGTTGGGAAGAGGACGTATTTATTCCCAGAAAATACGGTATCTATCAGCCGGTCGGTGATTCCGTTATGCCTGGAGGTTCCTCCCGGGCACTCCGTATGATTCCTGCAATGGTAAAGATTGCGCAGGAAGTTATGGAAATCTGTCCTGATGCCCTGTTCTTCAACTATGCCAACCCGATGACAGCCAACTGCCATGCCGTGCGTAAAGCAACCGGAGCTAATATGATTGGACTCTGCCATGGCGTCTTCCACATAGGTCACTTCCTCGCAGATAAGCTGGGAGTAGGGCACGATAAGCTCAAATACACAGCTGCAGGTATGAATCACCTGACATGGTTCACCGAACTGCGCATAGATGGACAGGATGTTATGGGTAGTCTGATGGAGATAGCAGATAAAGAGCTCTCCAGCGACCTTGTAAAGACTGATCCTGCAAGCGTCAGCCCGTTCAGTTGGCAGCTTCTAAAACTATTTGGAGCATTTCCGGCTGTTTTGGACCGGCATGTATGTGAGTTCTTCCCGCAGTATTTTAGGGATGGTGATTACTACGGTCAGAAACTCGGGGTTGATGCTTTCAGCTTTGAAGAGACAATCGCATATGGTGACCAGATATACGATGAAATGAAGCAGGCAGCTTTCTCTGATGCTGACGATGCAGATGAATACCTGACTCACATAGGTGGAGAACATGAACAGGTAGTGGACATAATTGAGAGCATTCGCAAAGACCAGGGTGTGGTCTTCTCTGCTAACCTTCCAAATGCAGGGCAGATTCCTAACCTGCCGCTTGGAGCGATAGTAGAAGGGCCGGTTGTTGCGGATGCTTCCGGGCTGCGTCCAATCTGCCTGCCTCCATTACCAGCGGGAATTGCAGGGACATTGGTGAGACATTTGTCCTGGGTAGAGACCCTGGTTGAAGCTGCGCTTGAAGGCAGTCGAGATAAGTTTGTGCAGTCACTGGTCATAGATGGATCAGCGAAGTCAATGGAACAGGCTGGGCAATTGGCTGATGAGCTCCTGACTGCTCATTCAGACTTTCTCCCTCAGTTCGAGGTGAAGTCATGATTTCCAGCGTGTTGTCTCCTGAACAGATCAAATTGATTTCAGACAAATCAATGGCAATCCTGGACGGGGTAGGGGTTGTTGTTCCGCACGAAGATATGATGAACCGCTTCGAAGACGCTAGCGCCAGTGTCGATAGAGCATCGCAGCGCGTTCGGATTCCACCTGAATTGGTGTATAAATTGCTGGAATCTACCGGTAAGCAGTTCACTATATATGGACGAGATCTCAATAAGTCTGCATGCTTTGGCCAGGGTAAGCGCAACTATAACTCCATTGCGGGGGAAGCTTTGTGGCTGGATGAAGTCGGATGTGGACGTCGATATGCGACTATGAACGATGTTGCCCAGGCAGCCCGATTTGCAGATGCACTTGACTGCATAAATATTCCAGGTGCAATGTCGGACCCCCACGAAGTGCCGGTCTCATATCGCTGTGTAGAAGTTATGGAGACCATGCTCCACAACACAACCAAGCCGATCACATTCTGGTTTTATGATAGAGCATCGGCGAAGTATCTGGTGGATATGACCATAGCACTGCGCGGAACTGTTGAAAAAGCAATCAAGTATCCGGTGTGTTATCCATTCCTTGAGCCAATCAGCCCTCTAAGGTTTCCATTTGACGGCATCGATTTGTTGTACGAAACTGCCAGACTCAATCTTCCAGTACCGATAGGTCCAATGGCACAGATGGGGCTCTCAGCACCTGCTACTCTGGCTGGTACGATGGCTGTTGAAAATGCAGAGATCCTGGCAGGTATATGTATAACTCAACTAATCAAACCAGGTATGCCTGTCTGCTATGGTGGAATATGCCACGCTTTCGATATGCGCACAACTCAGCTGATATTCTCGGGACCGGAGCAGGCAATATTCGGAGTTGCAATGACCCAGTTGGGCAAGTACTACGATCTGCCGGTATATATAAACGTAGGACTGACAGATTCGAAGCGTCCGGATGCACAGGCCGGTTTGGAAGCTGGAGTCACACTGGCCTTTGGAGCCGCAGCAGGAGCTGATATTTTCGGGCATATGGGCATATCCGGTGTAGACCAGGCATCCTCTCTTGATATGCTTGTGCTTCAAAATGAAGTTATATCCTACGTTGAGAGCAGTGTTCGGACTCTTGACTTGAGCGATGAAGCCTTTGGTTTTGATGTCATAAATGAAGTAGGGCCAGGTGGAAGCTTCATCGACCAGGAGCATACAGGTGAATACTTCAGGCAGGAACTGTATTTCCCTCGATTGCTGGATCGCGAATACTACGACATGTGGCATGTCAGTGGAGCTTCAGACATGGAGACCAGATGTCGAAACAGAAAGCAGGATATTCTGAATAACCACGAAGTAGAACCTTTACCAGCAGACCTGGCAAAATCACTCCATGAAGTAGTTGATGCTGCCAAAAGGGGTTGAGTTGGATGAACGATTTTAATCTCAAGCTTATAGAAGAAAGACAAATGACTGCCCAAACCGATCAGGCAATTCGGGATCTACTGTGCATCTGTTTCCCTCCGGATGTGGAGATATTCTCCAAACTCCGCCCGTGGAATAATGTCCAGCCCGTATATTCACTCATTTATGAGAAAGATGGCAGACTGCTGGGACACGTTGGGGTTGTTTACAGAGAGGTATCCTGCAATGGATTACCCGTGGCAGTTGCAGGAATCCAGAGCATGGCAGTCCACCCTGACCTGCGCGGCACAGGACTAGGCCAGGCCATCATGAAAGAGTGTGTGGCCGAAGCATCCCGCAGAGGAGTCAGATTCGGTCTTCTGTTCTGTAATGAACACCTCTCTAAATCATTCTACAACAGATTGGGCTGGGTCAGAATAGACGAAAAGATCACCATGTCGGATGAAAATGGGCACACTATAGCCTTGTCGGACAAAAACATAGCAATGTTTCTTCCATTGGCAGGTGAACCATTACCGTCCGGACCGATAGATTTGCAGGGGAGAGAGTGGTAGGAGAGATCGCCATGTTAAGAATATTGTCCATCAGTTTTTGCTTCTTATTCTGCTTTCAGGCGGTACAAGCAATGAACAATACTACTTTCTATGTTTCCTTGAAAGGTAATAATGCGTGGAGTGGCAAGCTGATCGCTCCAAATGCAAAGAAGACTGATGGACCATTTGCTACACTTACACGCGCTCGTGACGCTGCTCGAACGGCAAAGGCAAAGGGTAGTGTTGTTGTGAAAATACGGGGAGGAGTCTATCGACTCGAAAAATCATTTGAGTTGTCAGCGAATGATTCCGGGATACCAGATAAGCCTGTCGTTTATAGGAACTACGGTAAAGAAACTCCAAGGCTGGTAGGTGGGATTGTTATACCTGCATCTGCCTTTCGTCCGGTAGATGATCCAGGTATAATCGCGCGTTTGGATACAAGCAGTAGGGGAAATATCTTGCAGGTTGATCTCAAATCCCTCGGTTTGAGAGATTTTGGTGAAGCTTGGGAGTCCAAGTTCTGTGGTTATGCAGGATGGCCCGAGCTCTATTTTCAAGATAAGCGCATGCAGATCGCTAGATGGCCGAATGAAGGATTTACCAGGATGGGCAAAGTGCTGGAACAGGGGTCACAACCACGCTACGGAGAAACACCCGACCGTCCCGGTAAGTTCCAATACGACGGGAATCGTCCGGAGAGATGGTTGGCAGCAAGTGAAGTCTACCTGGACGGCTACTGGTGCTATAAGTGGTATTGCGAGACCATCAAGATAGCGAAGATCGACCCTGCAGAAAAGAGTATAACATTCTCAGTCCCTGCCTTGTATGGTGTAGGAGGATTTTCGGGAGGAGAATATTACGCAATCAATTTACTGGAGGAACTCGATTCGCCTGGTGAATACTACCTTGATCGCCAATCAGGTATCCTTTACTTTTGGCCTCCGGAGCCTGTGAAAGGCAAGAGTATAGCAATATCCATGCTCAAAGCGCCACTCGTCAGTATGAATGGTGTATCGGATGTCTCCCTGGTTGGGATTACATTGGAATTTGCAAGAGGCAGTGCCATAGATATGAAAGACTGCAATCGCAGTGTAGTTGCCGGCTGTACAATCAAGAATATCGCAGAGAACGCTATTAACATCAGTGGGGGAGTCAAGAATGGGGTTGTATCCTGTGATCTATTTGAACTTGGAGGCGGTGGAATAACACTCAGCGGAGGAGATCGCACTACTCTTACTCCGGGAAAGCACTATGCGGTAAACAACCATATCCACCATTACGGACGCCTGTATCGCACCCACAGACCTGCAATTTCGTTATCTGGTGTAGGATGCAGCGCTTCGCACAATCTTATTCATGATGCCCCTCATCATGGGATGGATTTCTATGGGAACGATCATTTGATCGACTATAACATAATTAATCACGTCTGCATGGAGACTGATGATGCTGGAGCTGTCTATAACGGACGCGATTGGACTGCCCGGGGAACCGTTCTGCGTTATAACTTTATACACGACATCGGTGGTGGCCCCGGAATCGGTAACCAGGGTATCTACCTGGATGACTGCCTGTCCGGTATCACGAGTTATGGGAACATACTTGTAAAGATAGGGCGGGGATTTCTCATAAATGGTGGACGCGACAATGTAGTGGATAATAATATCCTGGTAGATTGTTCGACTACTGTGCACATAACTAATCAGGGAGTTGGTGAAGAAGCCAGTAAAGGTGGAAACTGGCCTGAAATGATAGACAAATTAAACGCCGTACCTTACAAATCAGATATCTGGCAAAAACGCTACCCTAAAATTGCAGGCTTGCTTGAAGACCAACCTGGATCTCCTAAGTATAATGTGATCGAAAATAATCTTATGTATCGGTGTGGCAGCTTCAACCTGGCTCCAGAGGCTACGGAATATGGCACAATAAAGGATAACTGGGAAACAAAAGATACCCCCGGATTTGTAGACCCTGACACTAACAATTATGCTCTAAAGTCTGATTCCCAAGTATACAAGAATATACCGGGTTTTAAACCAATACCATTTGAGAAAATAGGTCTTTATCAGGATGAGTTTCGTAAAGACATACCAGCAAATGGGGGAAGGTAGAAGATTATTGTGTGCTGCCTTTGCCATTACTGAGATTGCCAATTAATGTAATGTATTTTGGAGGACTTAAATTGTTCCCAGTCATCATAATGTGTATATTCGTAATCGTCGTTGGTTCCATACCGTCAAAAGCAGAGAATAATCCCATGAAAGTATCTCCAACTCTTACTATTAGTGAACGGACAGACAAGCCTCTATTGTTTGCACAAGAGCCGTACGAAGATTTTTGTATAAACTATACCAACGTGATCAAAGAAAACAGAAAATGGCACATGTGGTATCTGAGCTATGATCATAAATACAAGGATGATCAGGACGGTTATCTGTGTTATGCAAGTTCATCTGACGGTGTGCACTGGAAAAGACCAAATATCGGATTGGTCGATTATGATGGTAACAAGAACAACAATATAATCATTTCCGGTGCTTCGGTGGGTGGCTTTCATGGTCAGTGTGTGTTTATGGATGCAAAAGCCCCTGCTGATGAACGATTTAAGATGGTCTTTTCCAGATTAGTGAATAATAAATGGTGCATATTCGGAGCAACCAGCAGGGATGGGATCCACTGGAAACTCTCCCAGCAGCCGATATTGGACTTCAACAGCGATACTCAGGCAACCTGCTTCCGAGATGGTGATATATACCGGTTATACATGCGAATGTGGTCTGAGGGAGATTTTAAGGGAAAGCGGATTGTAGGCTATACCGAATCAAAGACATTTGGTGAATTTCCTCTACCAAAGCCCATTTTTGAATCGGATTCTGCAGATCCGGACGAACTGCAATTCTACAATTCAGCAGTATCAAAGATAACTAAAAACCACTACGTTATGTTTCCATCAGGCTTCTATACAAAAGCCGATCTGGTCATACCACACATGGGAATAAGTTCCGACGGTATAGCATTTACCCGGCCATCGCATGAACCTTTTTTACCACTGGGTAAGGATTTTGATTCTGCTGGAATTTACATCGCTCCAGGTATAGTGCCATCAGGCAGACTTGGCTGCTTCTGGGTCTACTATATGGGAAATAAAGTGAAACACAATGAAAACAATCCAGACACAGCGAAGTTTGATGGTGGGATAGGTCGTTTTCTATTGAGGATTGCTGAGTAAGAATTATATTGTTGGCGGAGAGACCGAGATTCGAACTCGGGGAGCCTTGCAGCTCACTTGTTTTCGAGACAAGCGCCTTCAACCACTCGGCCTAATTTTGCTATTTTAAGCTCAAAAAACATCACTTGTTCAGTATCCAAGTGTCCTGGAAATTTATAACCAAAATGACGAGTCAAGTACGGTTAAAACGCCCAAAACACACGAGTTAAGTGAGTGTCACAAAACACTTATTTTAGTTGCTTGTTTCGCTATTATGGTGCTACAGGGATTATAGCACATTTAACAGGATATTATCATCCAGATTATCTTATTTAATGTCAAATCGTTACCATTGTACAATGTGATATATTGGCTGTTGCCATTAATATCATTTGTCACTTCTAGTTCTATCTGCGGATTAGATTGGAATTTGCCACTAAGGTTCCAAAAAAATCTACAAACGAGTAAGTTATTTGCAGGACTGGAAATGACGTACGTGGAATAAACATAAGTCATAGAGGTAGATTTTATCTTGAGTGACTTTTGATATTGTGAACCAAAGGGTATCAAATAAGTGTCTTGAATTGTCGATAGACCAATTGTAGACAAGCAGTTAAAACAACTAGTAGCAACGATTTTCCAGTTTGTGTTATACTGCATTGTTATATGATTAGGAGATAGAGAAATACATGAAACGAGAAATGAGTGCTCAAGCTATGAAAATTGCTCAAGATGCAAGGCGATGGGCTAAGTCAAATAACGGGCACGAGTCAATGAAGAAAGCTGTTGATTCAGCAAACAAGACTGCTGATAGAATGAGACAGGTTCAGGAACCGATTAGCGTATCTTCTTGCGATTTCAGTTGCTAGACTTGGTTTAACCGAGGCATGATCGTTGGATGGGATAATAGAACAAAAACCTTATTTAGTCCTGGCATATGAAGATGGGACACTGATCGATCTTATTACTGATAACTCTCTAGCTGAACGGGATGTGATTGCAGACAAGAGGCACATTCCATACCTTCATAAATATCTACTGGACATTGGTACAAAGACAGTTGTAGTTGAATATGGCTACACGGATGCCTATTACTTAGATGATTATGCGTCTTATTATGCCCGTTGTTTTCGTAGTTATAAAAAAACATGCATAAGGCTCCACTTTTTTGCTGTAGAATTTACGGAAGATGAATTTGATAGAGGGTTGTTAATAGGTTCGGATAGTGACTTCAAATCAGTTCTGCAAGATACCGATAACTATCTTGGTTTTATCATAATTAGACCGTTGCCTACCACAGTAATAGGTCGAACATGTCTGAAGAATTACCCTCCAACAGGCGAACGATATTTTCCAATAGATACCTCATATCAAGTCAATTTGTTTGGTTTACCATTGACTGTGAGTAAGACTCTTCCGTTCCAGGAACAGGATTCCACAACAGCAGCCTGTGCTACCAATGCCTTGTGGACAGTATTTCATGGAACAAGCCAATTATTTCATCATAACATCCCTACTCCTTCTGAGATAACGAAAGCAGCGTTATCTCGTCTTCCAATGGATTATAGGGATATGCCTAATATAGGGTTGTCTGATTGGCAGATGGCTCATGCTATACGTAGTGTCGGACTTGATCCTGTTCCATATAAACTAAAACGAGATGTCGATGCCTTAAGTCTCTTCCAGCAGATTGTTTATGGTTATCTTCATTGTGGTATCCCATTAATTTTGAATTATAACTACCCAAATGTGGAAATAGGGCATGCAGTCGCCATCACGGGTTATAAACTTGGAACCTCAACAGCAATTCCTGATCCAGTGAGTGGCATTTTGCTGCGCTCCAGTCGTATGAATGAGATTTATGTTCACGATGACCAACTTGGACCATTTGCCCGAATGGAAATTGGAGTTGTTAACAATGTTACGGTTTTAATTCTATCTCACTTGCTTAAGGATGGAACTATTCAATCGAACGCAGTAGTTCCACGATTAGTATTAATCCCTCTTTATCACAAGATCAGGATTCCCTATGAATCTGTATTGAAAGCTATTGTAGCTTATGACAACTTTATCGAATCCTACAGATTGAAGAGTGCAGCAGATGCTGTCTTCAGTAATCGTCTTCAATGGGATATACATCTGACAACCGTAAATGTGGTCAAGACTGAGATTGCGAACAGTATTGGACTACCAGACGAATATCGCAGAGAAATATTGTTAAAACCCATGCCACGTTTTATGTGGCGTGGTACTGCATATGATGCTGATGAAAAGGTACTTGATCTGTTATTTGATGCAACTGACCTTGACCAAGGCACATTCTTTATTCGTGGCATCGAATATAATAACGACACCTTTGCTGTACTGCGAGGACTTGCTGACGAGTCAATCGTGTCAACTATTTCCAAGAATCAGCCGATATGGACTGTGCTTAAGTGGTACGCAGAACAAGCGAAACAAGATTTAGGTAGTGTTCTTATTTAAGAAAATGGTTGTTATCTTCGGTATTCAAAATTTCACATAATCCACTGCATTGTCATCCAAATTATCTTGCTCCCTGTCATATCGCTCTGTGGTGCGTGGATCAGCATGTCCCGCAGCGTACTGCACTTTGTGTAAGGCAGCCCCCCCTTTGAGAGCCAAGGTTATGAAACAGACCCGAGTGCTGTGAGGAGTAATATTGGATGTGATTCCAGCAGACCTTGCTCTGCACCGAACTATATGCCAAATTCCATTCACACTCAAGCTCTTAACACCCATAACTGTATAAGTGGCATCTTTGCCCCTCCCGACTTTCCTAAGCTCCGTGAATAGTGGACAGTCTCCATTCTCCATACCAGCAGCAGAGAGCCAATCATTCAGCACTCTCACTACATCCACGGGTAATTTAGCCATGCGGACCTTATTGCCTTTACCAACAACAGTCAAGACCGTATGCCCATCCCTCTCGCTTAGTGATGATGTCCGACTCAGAGCTATTTCTTGTCTGCGCAGTCCTGTCCGAAGCATTAACATCCATAGCGCATAATCTCTCTTACCTATAAGTGTGCTGGTATCAATGGAGTCTAAAATTTGCCTGGCTTCTGCTTTGGATATTCCTGCGGTTGGAGAGTAGTTATTGTCCTGTTTAATGCCTTTTACTTTGGCAGCTGGATTGACTTCTATTATTCGACGATCCACGGCTTCGGAAAACAACTGTCTGATGGAACTCAGCTTGCGGTTGATTGTTGCTGGTTTATATCCATCTTCTAAAAGTTGATTCCGATAAGCAACCACCATATCCTTACTAACATGAGGAAGCTTATCTTCTCCGCCAATGAATATCATGAATGCTCTGATATCGCCAGCATATGCACGAGATGTGTGCTTTGATAATTGACCACTGATAACTGCTTCACTTGCTGTTTTCGGAAGTACGATTGCTCTATTTTCTATTGTCTTGGGAACGATTTTCATATCTTCACCAGTTAATGATAAGCGTGATTATCATTAGTGTTTCCACGCTCAATTTGTACGATAATTTGCAATGTTTCTGGACCTAAACACCTAGTCTATAACAGTAAATCCTGCTGATGTCAGAGCAGCGTTCCGCTTATCTCTATAGTCCTTGTCATAAACGGTTGATGGAGTTGCACCAAGGTTTTCGATACCTTGATAGACTGCCAACACTGCATCAATACTATCCACGGGAGTATATTCCGCAGGATGATTACCTCCGACATAGTGGTAATTCCAGCACTGCCCAGCAGAATCAATATGCAATGACTTGCGGGTGATCCCGTGTTTATAGCATATGATATCCCCATTAGGTCCTAATTCTCCCTGCATGAACATCCAGCCGCCCCACCACTCAGGTGGTATCACTTTATGCAATGGCTCCCAGTCGGGATTTACTCCGATGAATTCAGCTTTGTATGATGCCAGAGTGTCCCGTAGTTTTCGTTCTAGTATTTGGGCTTCCATTTGATGATCCATTTATGTGTCTCCAAGTTAAGTTAAAGCAGAATAATATCATTGCAGTTTACAGCAACTGCGGTTCCACCTATGTCAATGCCATTGGGTAGTGGTTTAGTTTCTACTGCCACCCAAGCATTACAAACAGTGCATTGACATTCGGAGGTAAGAGAATGAGGTCCATCAGTCCAGGCACCCATCTTATGACCTCGATATTCACACGATTCAATCGACTCTCTCTTGAGAGTATTCAGGGATGCCATTTATTTACCTCCGAATTTTTAATCTGATATTATACTGGCAATATCGGATTCTGCAGCAACTTTTCAGCATGTAAATCAACGCATCCCCGTGTGAATATTAGGTGGCTATAACCCACCATGGTCCTTACTAGGAGTCATCTTTCTCCACTGGTTTCACTGCTTCCAAATAACCTTGTGATTGAATGTTGTCAGCCCATGAACTGCTGAACGATATCATCGACCTCATATTGCCCAGGATTGCCACAATTTGTCCGTCATCGTCTTGTTTGACGGATTCCTCATATCTAAGTTGATTTTGGAATGAGATGGGATACCAATAATCCCCTAACATTAGGAAGACCATATCTGGATCAGGAACTAAATCTCCGTTTTGCTCAAAGTAATGAGCAATAGACACAACATTAGTATCAATTTTCTCCACACACAACCTTTCATATGGCTCGTTATCAATCCTCATGCTGTCGTCATTACTACTAGTCAAATCAAGTCCGCCAGCTTCAGCCAATTCGGTGATAACCCTTGTCATTGCCAGGCATGGTCTGATCCTCATCAGTGCGGTTTTTGCGGATTCTGTAATTATCATTTTTCACCTTAAAAAGTTGATTTGATATTATACTGATACTCACGGATTCTGCAGCAACTTTTTGGGGAACGTTAGTTTAAAACGCAGGAAATTACTAAATAGGAAATGCATTGAGCTTGGAAAATTCTGATGAACTGTAGATTGTCTTGATAAACCACTGTTGGTCTATTAACTGAAACAGGGGATAAGATGAACACGGGGAATCATATTTGATCATTAGGAGATTGTCTATACGAACAATGAAGGTCCTGATGGTAGTCAAGACCTTCGAAAGCAATGTCGCTAGAGAGATTTTTTCAATTGTTCTCTTTTTTCCATTAGCAACAATCCCAAATTATTATGCTGAGTTTTAGCACCACATTTTGCGCAGGAGCATGCTCCCCAGAAGTTATCATGCCAATGGTTGCCTTCAACAAGTGTCGCATCGCCAGTGGCGATCAGTTTCTCAGCTAATGTCTGATCCTGGAATTTCAGGTCAATCAACTCTTTCATTATTCCGACTCTCAGATCATTCCAATTCTCCCGCAGCAGTACTCGTTTCCCCTGATGTTTGGCGATCACAGGATTACCGTTCGCAACAATCTTCATTTTCTCTTCGATGATATCAGTTTTTGCAGCTTGAAAAGCATGCTCAATTTAAAGTGGACCCCTTTGTCAATACAATAAAGTGCTGATATTTAAGTTAGGTATTTCTCCTTTGATAGATTGACTGAACATTCTTTCTTTCCCTTGCCCATATGCTATTTTTATGTCCAAG